>Ga0335073_10007670_pt1 | contig 15147 bp, 14 predicted proteins | sample Lox_Sample_22_FD_207093 | JGI IMG/M metagenome (GOLD analysis project Ga0335073, IMG submission 207093) | Soil microbial communities from Loxahatchee National Wildlife Refuge, Florida, United States - Lox_Sample_2.2 | ecosystem: Environmental > Terrestrial > Soil > Wetlands | place: USA... | reverse complement strand
CGTGCCGCCGCGGACCCGGAAACGGCCGCGCTTCAGCTCGATGTCGTTGCGCTGGTACTTCATCCGGACGAGCTGCTCGAGGAGCGCCTGGCGCCCGATCGACGGGCCGACCGACAGATCGAGGACCGAGGAACGGTAGTCCTCGGGCGAGCCCAGCCCGTAGATGCAGCTCACCGACGCGACGATGAGCACGTCGCGGCGGGTGAGCAGGGCCTGCGTCGCCCGGTGCCGCAGCCGGTCGATCTCCTCGTTGATCGAGGCGTCCTTCTCGATGTAGAGGTCGATCTGGGGAACGTACGCCTCGGGCTGGTAGTAGTCGTAGTAGCTCACGAAGTACTCGACCGCGTTGTGGGGGAACAGCGCCCGGAACTCGCTCACGAGCTGGGCCGCGAGCGTCTTGTTCGGGCTCACGACCAGCGTCGGCCGCTGGAGCCGCGCGATGGTGTGGGCCATCGTGAACGTCTTGCCGCTGCCGGTGACGCCGAGCAGCGTGACGTACTTCTCGCCTTGGCCGACGCGCCGCACGATCTCGTCGATCGCCTTCGGCTGATCCCCCTGCGGCACGAGGTCGGTCTCGAGCTGGAATCGCCCCGGGAGGGGGGCGGGGGCCGGGGTCGGACGCGTCACGGCGACCCCGGTCCCGCCCGGCGCGAGGCCCGATAGCCCGCCGGGTCGAGCTCGACCGGTGCGAAGCCGAGCCGGCCGAGCTCGGCACGCGCCCGCGCCGCGCGCGGCGCCTCGAGGAGACGGGCGACCTCGTCGGGGTCGACCTCGACCCGGGCCGCTCCGCCGCGCGCGCGGACGCGCACGCGGCGGAACCCCTCCGACCGGAGCCAGGACTCGGCCGCCTCGACCCGAGCCAGGAGCTCACGCGAGATCGGCTCGCCGTGGGCGACGCGCGAGGCGAGGCAGGCGTCGGAGGGAGCGTCCCAGTTCGGGAGCCCCCTCCGACGGGCGGCCGCGCGCACGTCGTCCTTCGTCCAGCCCGCGCGGGCGAGAGGGTGGACAAATCCCGCCTCGTCCATGGCCCGGAGGCCGGGGCGGTCGTCGTGGAGGTCGTCGAGATGGACGCCGTCGAGGTACTGCACGATCCCGCGGGAGGCGCCGACGCGGCGCAGCGCGTCGGTCTCCACCGACCGGCAGAAGTAGCACCGGTTCGACGGGTTGGCCCGGTACTCGGGCCGCGCGATCGGGTCGATCTCGACCACCCGATGCGCGATCCCGATGGCCCGGGCCACCCGGCCGGCGCGATCGACCTCCGACCGCGCGACGGCCGGACCTCCAAGCGTGACCGCGAGCGCGTTCGGGCCGAGGGCCTCGTACGCCAGGGCGGCGACCACGCCCGAGTCGACCCCTCCGGACAAGGCGACCAGGCCGGGGCCGCCCGCCCGGATCGAGGCGACGATCTCCGCCTCCGGCCGAGGCGGCCCGGGGGCGACGCGGTCCGCGAGCATGGAATCCGTTCCTACGTTGCGCCGGGCTAAACCGTTTGGGCCGTGGGATCGCGGAACGCCCCGACCGGCGGCGTGCCGAGGACGGTCGCCGCGGCCACAACCGATTTGGCGTCCCGCGGCTCCGGACCCGGGCGATGCAGGCGATCCGCGAGGGGGAGCGCTGGATGCTGAGGCTCGACGACGGGCAGGACCTCTTCGAGGCGCTCTCGACGTTCGCCCGCGAGCAGAAGGTCCGGGCCGGCGCGATCCTCTTCGGCATCGGGATGTTCCGCACCGCGACGTTCGGGTACTGGGACGGAACGCAGTACCAGCCCGAGGAGCTCCGGGTGCCCCACGAGGTCGTGGCGCTGCACGGATCGATCGCCGAGGTCGACGGGGCCCCCTCGATCCACCTCCACGGCGCGGTGGCCGGCCCGGACCACCGGCTCGTCGGCGGCCATCTGATGCGGGCGACGGTGGGCGTCCTGCAGGAGATCGGGATCCAGGTGTTCCCCGGCCGCGCGTTCGGGCGGCCCCTCAACGAGAGCTGGGGGCTCCGGATGCTCGACCTCGAGCCGGGCGCGCACCCGTAGCCCGTCCGTCACGCCTTTCCGCCCGGTCCGGCTGGTTCGCCCGAGGCTCATGGCGATCGACTCGGCGCCCCCGCTCGAGGGGCTCGACCCCCGGCTCAGGGAGGCCGTCGGCCGGCGGGGGTTCCGTTCCTATACCGAGATCCAGCGTCTCGCGGCCCCGGTCCTGCGGGGCGACGCCGACGCCCTGCTGATCTCGCCGACCGGCACCGGCAAGACCGAGGCGGCGATCCTGCCGCTCCTCTCCCGTCGTCTGGCCGAGCCGTCGCCGCCGATCTCGCTGCTGTACGTCACGCCGCTGCGGGCGCTCAACCGGGACCTGGAGCACCGCCTGACGGCCCTCGCCCGCGAGGTCGGACTGACCGCCGCGGTCCGTCACGGCGACACGACGGCAGCGGCCCGTCTCGCGCAGTCGCGGTCGCCGCCGGACGTCCTCCTCACGACCCCCGAGACCCTCCAGATCCTGCTGGTCGGCCGTCGTCTGCGGGAAGGCCTGCGGGAGGTCCGCGCCGTCGTCGTCGACGAGGTCCACGAACTCGTGGGCTCCGACCGCGGCGCGCAGCTCGCGCTCACGCTCGAGCGGCTCGACGCCTGGACCGGTCGCAAGGTCCGCCGCATCGGGCTCTCGGCGACGGTCGGGAATCCCGAGGCGATCGCCCGGTTCCTCGCCCCCGAGCCCCGGCGGGTCGAGGTCCGCATCGCGCGCGAACCGCGGGACCTCGTCCTGACGGCGCAGCGCCCCTCGCAGGACCGTCCGCCGCTCGACGCCCCGCTGGTCAAGGAGCTGAAGGCGGACGGCCCGCTGCTCGCCGGGCTCCGGGCGGTCGAGGACGAGATCCGATCGCACCGGACGACGCTCGTCTTCGTGAACACGCGTCCCACGGCCGAGGGGCTGGCGGCCCGCCTTCACCGGCTCGCGCCCGATCTCGCGATCGCGGTGCATCACGGATCGCTCTCCCGCGAGGTCCGGGAGGACGCGGAGCGGGCGTTCCGGGACGGCCAGTTGCGGGCGCTGGTCGCGACGTCGTCCCTCGAGCTCGGCATCGACATCGGCGTGATCGACCACGTGGTCCAGTTCGGATCGCCCCACCAGGTCGGGCGGCTCCTTCAGCGGATCGGGCGATCGGGGCACCGGGCGGATCGCACGATCCACGGGACCGTGCTCTCGCTGGACGACGACGACCTCGAGGAGGCGGCCGTCCTCGCGCGCCGGGCCGACCGGGGCGAGGTCGAACCGGCGAGCTGGCGGACCCGCAACCGGCTCGCGGCGGCCCAGCAGATCGTCGCAACGCTGCGCGCGGAGGGGTCGGTCGACCCGGCACGGCTCGTCGCGATCCTGCGGGCGGCGGCCCCGGTCGCCGATCTCTCCGACGGGGAGTGGCGGGAGCTCATCGACTACCTCGTGGAGCTCCGGCTCGCGCGTCCTTCGGCGGACCGGCTCACGTCGGGCCGGGCGACGCTCCATCGGTTCTACGCGTCGCTCTCGCTCATCCCGGACGAGCGGACCTACCGGCTCCGCGACATCGCCACGCGCCGGGTGATCGGCACGCTCGACGAGCGGTTCGTGCTGACCCAGATCCTCGCGGAGCCCGAGGAGATCTTCCTCCTCCACGGACGGACGTGGAAGGTCGTGGAGTACCGGGACGGCGAGCTCCTGGTCGAAACGGTCAACGAGATCGGGCGCGAGCCCCGCTGGGCCGGCGAGGACCTGCCCGTCCCGTTCGACGTCGCGCAGGAGATCGGGCGGCTCCGGCGCGAGGGGGGGTTCGAGGAGTATCCCCTGTCCGCGGGGGACCGGACCCGGCTGGCGGAGCGGCGCACCGCGGCCCTCGCCGCCGGCGCCCTCCCTACGGACCGTCGCGTCACGGTCACCGCGCGCGGCCGGGTCGTCGTCTACGGCGCGTGCTTCGGCACACGCACCAACGAGACGCTGGCCCTCGCGACCGCCGGGCTGCTCACCGCCCGACTGGGGGGCCGCGTCGTGGTCGCCGCGGTCGAGCCGACCTGGTTCGTGCTCGAGCTCCCGATCGCTGCGGACGACGCGACCCTGGTCGATGCGACCCGGATCGATCCCGCGACGCTGCGGCCGCTGGTCGAGCGACTGGTACCCTCGGGGCTCGAGTACCGGTGGGTGTTCCTCGCCGTCGCCCGGAAGCTCGGGGTTCTCCCCGAGTCCGCCGACCCGCGCGACCTCCGCGCGCTCGATCCCCTGCTCGAGGCCGCGCGGACCTCGCCGCTCGGCGCCGAGGTGCTGGAGAAGACCCTGCACGACCGGTTCGATCTCGCCCACGGCGAGGAGGTGCTGCGCCGGATCGGCGCGGGGGAGATCGAGGTCGTAGCGACGCCCGCCTCGGGACTGACCGACGGCCCGCTCGAGCGGATCAACTGGCGGACGCTCCCGGACGCCCCGCCGCCGACGCTCCTCAAGGCCGTGCGCGAGCGGCTCGAGAAGGAGACGCTCGAGCTCGTCTGCCTCCGCTGCGGGTTCGTCCGGTCCACGACGCCCGCCCGATACCGGACCGAGGGCGGCAGCCGGTGCCTCCTGTGCCACGGCTCGCTCTCGGCGGTCCTCTCGCCCCGGCGGGCGGACGAGATCCAACGCCTCTCCCGCTACGCGAAGGCGAAGTGGAGGCCGAAGGAAGCGGCGAAGGCGCGCGGCCGTCGCCGCGAGCGCGCGACGTCGCCCGAGCTCGAGAGCCTCGTGCGCAGCGGCTACACGACCGCCGAGCTCCTCGCGCACTACGGCGAGCGAGCGCTCCTCGCCCTCGCGGCGCGCGGGATCGGCCCCGAGACCGCGCGCCGCCTCCTGATGCGCCTCTACCGGGACGACGACGCGTTCCTGACGGAGATCCTGCGCGCGGAGCGCAGCTACGCTCGGACGCGGGCGTTCTGGGACTGATCGGAGCCCCGCAGGGCGGTCGCCTCGACCACCGCGCGGGGGGCGTCGGTCCGGAATCCCTCGGGTCGAGCCTGGGTGCGCGCGGCTCGGAACCCGGCGCCGCGCAGCGCGGACAGGAAGAACTCGATCGGCGGCGGATGCGTTAGCCCCAACGCGCGGGCGAGCGAGTTCGCCTCGTAGTAGAACGGCACGTCGGCCGCGACCTCCTCCTTCAACCGCGCGATCCAGCGGGCGGTCCCGGGCGGGTCGGCCGCCCCCGGCGGCGGGAGCAGGCGCCCGACCACGTCGGCATCGAGCAGGGGGCCGAGCCACATGGGTCCGAACGCCCCGTCGCTTCCCAGCGGCGGCCCGTCGTACCCGGCGCCCCCGAGCGGTCCGATCGGACCCGGCCCGCCCGCGTCGGGGGCCGGCCGCACTTCGAGGTAGGCGCGGACGTAGTGATCGTGGCTATACGCGAGGAGCGGGCGGACGCGGAGCCCGCGGGCGTCCGCCGCGCGCGCGACCGTGGCCAGCAGCAGCCGGAGCCCGCCTTCGGGTCCCAGTCGCCCCCGGACCGGACGCCCACCGTAGCGGCGTTCGGCGGCGCCGGGCTGCACGCCGGCCAGGACCATCATGTCCGTGGCCGTGACCGCGAGCGTCCCGCCGGGTCGGACGGCGGCGAGCGCGGCCTCGAGGAACGGGACCGGCGTGCCGTACGGGTCGAGGTCGACCAGGTCGAACCGGCCCTCGGACGGCGCCCGGGCGTCCCGCGCCTCCACCCGGGCCCCGGGGAAGCGGGCCGCATTGCTCGCGAGGAGCTCCGCCGCGGCCGGATTCGCCTCGGTGAGGAGGAGGCCGTGGAACGCGTCGGTCTCGTGCAGCACCCTGAGGCCCCGCACGCCGCTCGCGGCGAGCATGTCCCATCCCTCGAGCGAGCGGTGCGCGCCGGGCGCCCACGCCCGGACGAACGCGACCTCGAGGTCGCGGTCCGGCGCCATCGCCGGATTGTAGAAGACGGCCGAGCGCGGTCGCGGCCCTCGCCCGGGGGGCGCGTCCGGGAGACGGAGGGTCGTCCCGCCCTCGGCGCGCTCGACTAGTGCGAGCGTCCGGTGATCAGGTGGACGATCTTGAACGCGAGGAGGTTCTTGTTGATCGGCGTTACCTCGAGCAGCCGTAGCTCGTCCCTCCGTCGGATGTCCTGGAGCAGCGGGTTCCGCGACTTCTTGTGGAGGGTCATCACGATCGACTTCTTCGCGTCGAGCGTCTCGACGACCGCCTGGGTGAACGGTTCGCTCTCGACCTCCATCTTGCCGACCTCGTCGATGACGATCACGTCGGCCTCGTCCCGGGCCTCGGCGAGCGCGCGGGTCCCGAGCCCTTCGAGGGCCGCGAGGTTGACCCCGTAGCGCCCCGAACGGATCCGCGACTTGAGGCCCTCGTGCGCGAACACCTCGTGCTCCTTCGTGAGCCAGTTGGTGATCTGGAAGCCGCTGCGCCGCTGCCGCTCCACGATCGGCTCCGTCACCATGCCGCCGACCTTGACGCCCTCCTCCTCCAGCAGCTGGATGATGCGGAGCAGGGTCTGCGTCTTGCCCGACCCCGGGAGACCCGTAATGCCGATCTTCACCGGTGGAGAGAGGCGACGCGGCATGGCCCTCAGCTAATGGGCCCTTTAAGGCCGATATGCGTTAAGAGCGTATCCCCGCGCGTCGGCCTCGCACGCCGTTCGTTCCGATGGATTCGATGGTAGGACCGCCCCCGAGAGGCGTCTATCCGCCGCGGGAGGACTCCCGCCTCCTCCTGCCGTTCGCCGACGTGCCGGCGGGCTCGCGCTTCCTCGAGATCGGTAGCGGCGCGGGCGAGGCGGCGCTGCGGGCGGCCCGGGCCGGCGGGCGCGTGGTCGCGACCGACCGCAACCGGGCGGCGCTCGCGTGGCTTCGGACCCGCGCCGCCCGCGCGGGGCTCGCCGTCGAGGTCGTGCGGACCGACCTTGCCCGGGGGCTCGGCCGGTTCGATCGGATCCTCGCGAACCCGCCGTACCTGCCCACGCCGGACCCGGCGGTCGACCCCGAACCGGCGGACCTCCTCGCGCTCGACGGCGGCGCGGACGGGGTCCGGGTCACCGCCCGCATCCTGGACGAGCTGCCCCGGCACCTCGCGCCCCACGGGACGGCATTCGTCCTGGTCTCGTCGGTCCAGCGGCCGGAGGCACTCGAGGCGGTCCGCCGCGGGTGGATCGAACGAGGGGGTCGCCAGCGGGTCGCGGCGCGGAGAGTGCTCGAGGGGGAGACCCTCGCGGTGTGGGAGCTCTCCGCGGCCCCGGCCTCAGGCTAGCCCGCGCGGTCGAGGTGGCGCACGATCGCCTCGAGGAACCGTCGACCGTCCCCGAACCCCTGCGCCGCCCCCTGGCGGGTCCAGTCCGGGTACTGGGCCCGGAAGAACGAGCGCTCGGGATGGGGCATCAGGCCGAAGACGTTCCCCTCGGGATTCGTGAGGCCCGCGACGTTCCCTTCGGAGCCGTTCGGGTTCCAGGGGTAGGCGGGAACGCCGCCGTCCGGCGCCACCCAGCGGAAGAGGACCTGGCCGGACTCGGCGAGCTCGCGCAGCCGGACCGGGCGGTCTCCGCCCAGCACCAGCTTCCCCTCGGCGTGGGCCGACGGGAACATGAACCGAGCGCCCTTTTCGAGCCCCTTCAGGGGGGGGAACGCCCCGCCGTCCCAGGCGACGAACGTCGGCCGGCACTCGAACCGGCCCGAATCGTTGGTCAGCAGGGCCGCGTCGGGAGGCCCGAGGCGCCCTCCGGGCCGACCCGGCAATAGGCCGAGCTCGACGACGACCTGGAAGCCGTTGCAGATCCCTCCGACCACGTGTCCCGAGCGTACGAACTCCTCGAGCTCAGGACCGATCGCGGCGCGCGTCCGCGCCGCGAGGATCGCGCCGGCGCGCACGTAGTCGCCGGCGGCAAAGCCGCCGGGCACGAACAGCGCGACGTAGTCGTGCAGGCGACGGCGCTCCGACGGCTCGACCTCGCGCCCTTCGAGCTGCTTCAGGTGGACGATCTCGGCCCGCGCGCCGAGGGCGTCGAGCGCGACCTTCAGCTCCGCGTCGCAGTTCGTCCCCTCGATGGCGAGGATCGCGATCGGAAGGTCGCGCCGGGGCACGTCCCGAGCGACCTATCGCGCCGCTTTATCCTTCGCTCCCCCGGGACCGAGTGGCGGGTCGAGGAAGTGGACCGGGAGTCGCGTTCCGGCCGCCACGGAGCGGCGCCCCGGCGGGAGGATGGCGTAGGCCGTCGCCCCCGCGAGGCTCGTGATCGCGGACGAGCCGCGGTACGTCGAGTACGCCCGACCGTCCCGGAAGGTGAGCGGCACGATCGTGGCGAGCCCCGGCGTCGGGGCGACCGCGGAGCCGCCGAGGACGGCGGTGCCGTCGGTCCAGCCGGGGCCGGGTCGATGGGCGAGCTTGCGGAGGACGGGCAGGACCAGCCAGTACATGTCGACGAGGCAGGAGGTCGGATGGCCGGGGAGCCCGACCACGAGGCGGGGCCCGGCCACGGCCGCGAGGGTCGGCTTGCCGGCCCGCACGGCGACGCCGTGGAAGAGGAGCCTCCCGAGCTCGGGCAGCACGCGCGGGAGGTGGTCGCGTTCCCCGACCGAGCTCCCACCGGTGGCGAGCACGAGGTCGGCCTCCCGCAGCGCGTCGCGGAGCGCGGACCGGATCCGACGGGGGTCGTCCGGCAGCGGGGCGCGCGGCCGCGGGATCCCGCCGGAGGCGAGCACCACCGAGGAGAGGCTCGCGTTGTTGCTCTCGTAGATCCGCCCCTCCCGGGCTCTGGCCCCCGGGCGCAGGAGCTCGTTCCCGTTCGGCAGGATCGCGACCACCGGTCGCGCGTACACCTCGACGCGAGGGATCCCGCACGCCGCGAGGGTGGCCAGGGTCACGGCGTCGAGCGGCGACCCCTCGCGCACCAGTTCCTGCCCGCGCGGGAAGTCGTGCCCCGGCGGGGAGAATCGTTCGCCCGGCCCGATCGGTCGCACGAGGCGGACCGACCGGCCCCGGCGCCGCGTCTCCTCGAAGATCACGATCGAGTCCGCGGTCCGCGGGAGCGCGCCTCCGGTCGCGATCGCCACGCATTCGCCCGGTCCGATCCGACCGCGGAACGCCTGTTCCGCATACACCTCCCCGACGATCGTGAGCTCGACCGGCCGAGTCGGGGTCGCGGCCTGGGTGTCGCGGCTCCGAAGCGCGTAGCCGTCCCAGGTCGCGCGGCGGAATTCCGGGACCGGCCGCGGCGCCCGGTAGGTCCGGGCGACCACGCGGTCGAACGCGAGCTCGACCGACACGAGCTCGGTCCGTCGGATCGGCCGAGTCGCCGCGAGGAGACGGCGGCGCGCCGTCTCGAGCGGGAGGAGATGGCGGAACGCGTGGTACTCCATGGACGACCGGCTCACCCCGCGCCCTCGAGCGCGCGCGTCGCGGACCGGATCCCGGCCTCAAGGCATCCGGGGAGCGGTTCCCCCTCGAACCAGGCGGCGTAGAACCCGGCCCTAAAGTGGTCGCCGGCCCCCACGACCGTCCGGATCCGCCGGGGCCGGCGTGCGGGCACGTGGACCGTACCCGCGCGGGTGAAGGCGGTCGCTCCCGACTTCCCTTCGGTCCTCACGACCATCGGGACATGCTCGAGGAGGTCCTCGCTCCGACCCGCCCCGAGGCGCTCCGCCACGCGGTCGATCTCGCTCCGGTTGCCGAAGAGGATCTCGGCCCCGGTCACGAACCGTCGGAGCCGCGTCGCGGTCCAACGGTAGTGCACTTCCTGGGCCGGGTCGACGGCGACCGGGACCCCGGCCCGCCGGGCCGCGGCCTCGAGCGCGAGCTGGATTTCGGGGGGGCCCGTCGTGAGATGGACCCAGGAGTACTCGGAGATCCAGGATGGGGTCGCGCGACTCGCGCGGAGGCCGTCCGCCATCGCCCCCTGCTGGAGCAGGGTCCGCTGTCCTCCGTGGGCGTCCTCGAGAATGTATGCGGTGGGCGTCGGGACCCGCGGGAGGGTCGTGAGACCCCGCAGGTCGATTCCCGCGCGCGCGAGCCGAACGCGGAACTCGGGCGGGAATCCGTCCCCCACGCGTGCGATCAGGCCCGCGCGGATCCCGAACCGGGCGGCCGCGACCGCCAGGTGGCCGGCGGTGCCCCCGAACTCGACCCGTTCGGCCAGCACCGGAACGGTCCGGTCGGCATCGGGGAATCGAGGCAGCCGCAGGAACCGGTCGACGTTCACGTGGCCCGAGACCAGGAGGTCGCGGGGCCGATCGGCCAGGGCTCCGTCGCGCATCGGGACCGGGGCCGGTAGGGCGCCCCCGCCATAGCGCTTCGGGAGGGGGGCGGTCGCCCTTATGCGGGCCGGCCCCTCCGCCGGCGCTCCATGCTCGTCGAAGGGGCGATCCTGGATGACGACGGGCCCCGCCGGGCCTACGTCCGCTTCCGGGCCGGCCGCGTCGTCGAGGTCGGAGCGCCCGGCACCGACTCCGCGCGCGGGCGCGACCGCAAGGTGCGCGGGATCGTCGTGCCCCGCCCGATCAACGGACATACCCACCTGGGCGACGCGGTCTCGGTGCGCGAGCCCCCGCCCGGGCCGATCGCGAGCCTCGTGCGGCCCCCCTCCGGCTACAAGTTCCGCCTGCTGGCCGAGGCGTCCGAGTCCGCCAAGCTCGCGGGCCTGCGCGGGGCGCTCGCCCGCATGCGACGGGACCACGTCGCCGCGACGATCGACTTCCGGGAGGAGGGGGTCGCGGGGGTCCGCCTCCTCCGCGCCGCGTCGCGCGCCGAACGGGTGCGCACGGTCATCCTCGGCCGCCCGCTCGCCCGGCCGATCGATCCGCGGGAGCTCGCCGGCGTCCTCGCGGTCGCGGACGGCATCGGGCTTTCGAGCGCGCTCGAGGAGCGGCCCGCCGCGCGCGAGATCGTCGCGCGGGCGTGCCGGCGGGCCGGCAAGAAGTACGGCCTCCACGCGAGCGAGGCGCGTCGCGAGGCCCCGGACTCGTTCCTCCGCCCGCGGCCGGACCTGGTCGTCCACCTGACGTACGCGACCGACGACGACCTCGCGGCCGTCCACGACGCCGGCGTGACCGTCGCCGTGTGCCCCCGGTCGAACGCGCTGTTCGGACGGCAGCCGGACCTCGCCGCGATGGAGCGGCTCGGGCTCTCCGTGCTCCTCGGTACGGACAACGCGATGTTCCACGCTCCGTCCGTCTGGCGCGAGCTCGAATTCGCGTACGTCGGCTCGCGGCTTAGGAAGCGCCCGGCCTCGGCGGCGTTCCTCGCCCGGGCCGCGCTGGTCGAGCCGTGGCGATGGCTCGGCGAGCCCGCGGCCGCGCACGTGGCGCCCGACATGCCGGGGACTCCGCTGGTGCTGCGGCTCCCGCCGGACGACCCGGCCTACCAGGTCGTGACCCGGACGACCGAACATCTTATCCTCCCGGTCGGGCCGACGGGCCGGGACCGATGAAGATCGACGAGCTGTTCGCCCTCCTGCGCCGGCGCGGCTTCCTCTGGCCGACGGCGGAGATCTACGGCGGCGCCCAGGGGCTCTACGACTACGGTCCGCTCGGCGGCGCGCTCAAGCGGCGGGTCGAGGAGGCCTGGACCGCCTGGTTCGCCGGCCTCTCGCACGACTACCACGTCATCGACCCGGCCGAGATCCTGCCGGAGGCGGTCGTGCGCGCCTCGGGGCACCTCGAGAACTTCACCGACCCCGAGATCACGTGCGAGCAGTGCCACAGCGCCTTCCGAGCCGAGACGATCCTCGAGAAGGTCCGACCGGAAGGGGTCGACGGACTGACGCCGGCCCAGATCGGGGAGATCGTCGCCGCGCGCCACCTGAAGTGCCCGAACTGCGGCTCGGTCGCGCTCAGCGTGCCGCGGCCCTTCAACCTGATGTTCGGCTTCGACTTCGGCGTGACCGGCCGGGAGCGCGCGTACCTGCGCCCCGAGACCGCGCAGAGCAGCTACCTCGCGTTCGCCCGCATGTGGGACGTCGGCCGGCGCGCGCTGCCCCTCGGGATCGCGGTCGTCGGCAAGGCCTACCGGAACGAGATCGCCCCGCGCCAGCTCCTGTTCCGGATGCGGGCGTTCACGCAGGCCGAGCTCCAGATCTTCTTCGATCCCGCCCGCTTCCCGGTCCCGTTCGACTCGGTCCGCGAGGAGCCGCTCCCGGTCCTCCGGGTGCCGCGCCGCGCGCACGGCGAGGAGAGCCCCGAGTGGGTCACGGCTGGCGACCTGGTGTCGACCGGCGGCCTCCCCGAGTTCTACGTCTTCCACCTGGCCCATTCGTTCCGGTTCTTCCGCGACGTGCTCCGGTACCCGGCCGAGCGGATCCGCCTCCTCGAGAAGTCCGACTCGGAGCGGGCGTTCTACAACCGGATCCAGTTCGACATCGAGGTCTCCCTCGAGAGCCTCGGGGGGTTCAAGGAGCTCGGCGCGGTCCACTACCGCGGCGACTACGACCTGAGCCGCCACAGCGCCGGGTCCGGCAAGGACCTCTCCGTGACGCTGCCGGACGGCCGCAAGCTCCTCCCGCATGTCCTCGAACTGACGTTCGGCGTCGACCGGAACGTCTGGGCGCTCGCCGACGTCCACCTCGGGAAGGACGGAGAGCGCACGGTCTTCCGGCTGCCTCCCTACCTGGCCCCGGTGCCGGTCGGGGTCTTCCCCCTCATGGAGAAGGAGCACGCCGCGTATGCGCTCCGGCTCTCCGACGACCTCGCCGCCGCCGGCGTCGGGAACCGGTACGACGACGCGGGCGCGATCGGGCGGCGCTACGCCCGCCAGGACGAGGCGGGGACGCCGTTCTGCGTGACGGTCGACGGCCGTACCCTCGAGGCGGGCCCCGACCAGGGCACGGTCACGCTGCGGGACCGCGACTCGAAGGCGCAGGAGCGGCTCCCGGCCGCCGAGCTCGCCGCGCGCCTTCGGGCCCGCCTCGAGCCGCCGCGACCCCGCCGCGCGGGCCCGTGACGCCGCGGGCCTCGACCGGACAACGCATATATCCCGTGCCCGCGTAATCGGACCTCGATGGCGTCCGGCGGGGGTACCCCACCCGGCTCGGGGTCAACGACCCCCCTGATGCACCGCCAGTCCCGCTGGCTCGGCCAGCAGTACGCCGACATCACGAAGCTGCGGGAGATGGCCGCCCGCCACGACCGCGCCTCGGTGCGGCTCCAGCAGCGCGCCGCGCGCATCAACACGAAGATCGAGAAGCTCCGCCACCAATCGACCGTGCTCCGGGAGAAGGCCCAGCGCGTGCTCGCCGAGATCCCCGAGATCGAGCAGCAGATGAAGCAGCACGAGCGGGACATCGAGGCCGGGACCAACCGGGCCGGGGGCGCGCCGGTCGGCTCCGACGTCACGAGCCTCCACTACCGCGTCCGCAAGCTCCAGCAGAAGGTCGTCGACAAGCAGCAGAAGGCCCGGAACCTCGAGCTGAGGGCCGCGCAGAAGACGCAGAAGACCGCGGAGCTCAAGGTCAAGGTCGACCGCTACCTCGAGGGCTCGCGGCTCCAGGAGCAGGAGGCGACGGCGTTCCGCCAGCGCGCCGACCGACTGCAGATGGTCACCGAGTCGGACGTGGCGCAGAACCTGAAGGGCGCCGCTCCGGCCCCGCCGGCGGGCGACGGGGCCCGCCCGCCATGAAACTGATCGTCACGGTCGGGATGCCGGGCTCGGGGAAGGACGAGCTCGTCGAGGTCGCGCGGGGCATGGGCCTCGCGACCCTCAAGATGGGCGACCTCGTCCGCGATGAGACCCGGCGCCGGGGACTCCCGCTCACGAACGCCAACGTCGGCCGGATCGCGTCGGAGGAGCGCGACAAGCACGGGCCGGGCATCTGGGCCCAGCGGGCGCTCCCGAAGCTCACCGAGACGCGGATGCTCGTCGACGGCTGTCGATCGGACAGCGAGGTCGCGGTGTTCCGCCACAACTTCGGCGACCTGTTCGTCCTCGGGATCTTCGCCGCGCCCGAGACCCGGTACGACCGGCTGAGCGCGCGCCGACGCAGCGACGACGTCGACCTGCAGGACTTCTACGACCGGGACCGGCGCGAGCTCAAGTGGGGGATCGGCAACGCCTTCGCCCTCGCGGACGGGATGATCGTGAACGAGGGGACGCTCGACGAGTTCAAGCGGGGGGCCCGATCGATCCTGGAGCGGGTCCTCGCGAAGGACGACGCGGACTAGCCGGCCCCGGGACCGCCGAGCAGGAGCGCGCGGACCGAGGGGAACCGCTCGCGATCGACGACCACCGCGATCCGGGTCCGCCCCGCTCCGAGCTCGCGCGCGGCCCGGACGAGGTGGTCGTCGCGCGAGCGCGCGAACGCCCGCGACCCCCGTCCGCCCGCGACCTGGCGATCCCAGGCGAGCGCGAACTCGTCCGCCGACGACGGGGCCGGGGGGTTGCGGCCGACGGCCCGCTCGCGGACCGTGCGACGGACGAGCTCCACGTAGCCGATGTGCTCCGCGAACAGGTCCGCGCTGCGGTCCTCGCTGGGATCGAGCGGAGCGACGGGGAGCTCGCGCGCGGCGGCCCAGCCGAGGAGGTCGACGAACGTCGGATTCGGCACCCGGACCACGCCGAACCGGACGAGCCCGCGCACCTCGCCCGACTCGTTGGTCGTGAGGGGGACGACCGGCTCGGCCTCGGAGGTGACGAAGTACTCGCGCAGGCCGCGGAGCTCCTCCTCGGAGAGTCCGACCCCGACCGCGTCGGGCGCGAAGCCCTCGAGGGCACGCAGGACCGGCGGGCTCTCGAGCTCGAGCCCGCGGACGGATCCGACGAGCAGGAGGTCGCCGGGGGCGCGGAGCCGCTCCGCGATCACGATCCTTCGCGCGCCGCGATCTCGTCGAGGAAGTCGTCGCGGTCGCGGTGGCGCTTGAGCTCGCCGACCGAGAGGATCGGGAGGCCCGCGATCGAGGAGCGGTGCACCGCCTCCCGGACGATGAACATCGCATGGCCCTCGGCGACCCGCGCGAGGCTGTGCAGGATCTCGGCCCGGTGGAGCGCGGCCCGGAGGCTGCCGGTCGAGGCGAGCAGGATCTCGGGCGTGCGCGCGAGCGCGTCGAACGGAGCCCGCACCGTCACCACGACCTCAAGGCCCATGCCGTCGAGCTGGGCGATCATGCCGTCCCGGAGCGGATCGCCCGTTCGGGCCGGCTTCCGCGCTCCCTTTCCCTTCCGGTCCTCGCCCTCCTTCGGCTCG
>Ga0335073_10007668_pt1 | contig 15150 bp, 15 predicted proteins | sample Lox_Sample_22_FD_207093 | JGI IMG/M metagenome (GOLD analysis project Ga0335073, IMG submission 207093) | Soil microbial communities from Loxahatchee National Wildlife Refuge, Florida, United States - Lox_Sample_2.2 | ecosystem: Environmental > Terrestrial > Soil > Wetlands | place: USA... | reverse complement strand
GAAACTGAAGATGAAATACTTTTAGCGCGCGACACGAGGAACGATCAAAACACGTCGAGGTGGGGCCAAAACCGAAGATCAAAATGGGGCCAGACCGCATTGTCAAAATCAACAGCCCGCAGAGCCGGTGCATCAGAGTTCTGGCGGTAACTTCGGGTTCAGCCCGCAGCCATTCTTCCACCATAGGCCAGGTCTGCGCGAACGGATCGACGCGGGTTTGCCACCAGTGTTTGGTGGCTGCCTTTCTCCGCCCCTGGGGCGGGCGGTCAGTATTCTGCCACGCGGTCGCCAGGCCATCGAGAAACGCGCTGAGGTCGTCAGTGGCCCGGGCTGGCGGCTGGCTATTGCCATCACCTGCGCTGGCAAGCTCGTGCTGGGTATCGCGAATGGCTTTCAGCAGTGCGACCGGATCGAGTGCGGCAAAGCGCTGGCGCAGTTGATCTTTGACCGCGTCATCGACATACGGCGAGGCCAGCAGACGCTGACACGGCGTGAGCGGCGGATGATAGCGCCGGCGCACCAATGAGCCCTCGCGCTGCTTGCTGGCGAGCTTGAACGAGGGCTGGAAAAAGTTCATGTACAAGCGGGCGCTTTGGTACAACCGCGCGAGCGCCGCGGTAGCATTCAGGCCGCTCAGCCGCCCGTAGCCGGCCAACCGCCGCACCACGGCGCCGTTCTTCTGCTCGACCCAGGCCTGATCATTTTTGCGATAGGCGCGTGAGCGGGTCCATTCCAGGTGATGCTCGCGGCAGTAGTTCTGCAGGGTCTCGTTCATGAACACGCTGTCGTTATCGGTGTCCAGCCCGCGCAACGCGAAGGGAAGGCGCTGGGCGACGGCGCTGATTCCTTCCACCACCAGACTCTGTTCGCGCACCACCAGCGCCGCGCATTCGGTCCAGCCGCTATGGATGTCGGTCAAGGTCAGGCTGTGCACGAAGCTGCCCACGTGCTCGCTCCCGCAGTGTTCGACCAGGTCGGCCTCACAATAGCCCGGTGGTGGTTCGCCCCAATCATCGAAGGTCCGCACCGGCACGCTCTGCCGGACGGCCGTGCCCAATCCCCAGCGGCGTCGCCGGAGGCGGCCGCTGGCCTCCCGCACCGGGCGCAGCAAGCGATCGATGGTCGCGGCGCTGATATCCAGCAACGCGCTCCTGACTACCGGCTCGAGCCGTAAATGACCATGGCGCTCCATACTCTCGATCAACACCGGCAGGAGTGCTTTAAGGCGCTTGCCGCAAATGCGATCGCCCGCCTCCCACAACAGCACGAGGGCCTGGCGCACGGCCTCGCCGTAAATCCGCTGGCGCGGCCGCGCCGGCTGTGGCACGAACGGCCGATGCAGTACGCGCAGTGCGTGCTTGCGGTGATAACCGGTCACCCGCGTGAATTCGTCGAGGATCTGGCGACGCTCCCAGCGCCCTGCCGTCCGGTAACGCTCCCCGATTGCCTGTTTCAGCTCCCTGCGTGTTGCCATGCCCAGTCGCCTCGCCATCCCTTCCACCACCCCTCAGCTCGTCTCGCTGATGGGTAGCATCTTTGCTGAGGCAACCAGCACCGACCCGGTAACAAATATCGTGAGTCAATGCGCGGTTGACGACAACTATTTTTGCCGGTTGCCACCAAGGTTGAATGATTCGATCAGTCGAGTAGCCGTCCTCCTGCGAGTTGAGTTTTATTTTTCCGCCGCTTGTTCTGACGGGCGGCGGCGCGGTGCAACTGCCGGGATAAGTGCTTCGCGATTCGGTTCGTCGCCGGGATTGCGCTGGCCGGCATTGCGGCGGTTGCGGGTGCGATAGCTGGGAACATTAAATTCGAGGATCGCGGCATAGTGGACGAGCCGATCGATGGCAGCGGTGGTCGCCATCGGATCCTTGAAGATACGCACCCACTGGCTGAACACCAGGTTGCTGGTAATCAGGATCGAACGCCGTTCATAGCGCTCGGCGATGAGCGTAAACAGCACCTCGGCCTCTTCGGCGTTCTGTTTGAGATAGCCGATGTCATCGAGGATCAGCAGCTCGAAATTATCTAGTTTACGCAAGAGGCGTGGCAGGCCGAGGTCGCGTTTCGCGGCGAGCAGCTCCTGGCTAAGCGCGAAGGCGGGACGAAACAATACGGAGTGGCCTTGTTCCACCAAAGCATGGCCGATGGCGCAAGCAGCATGGCTCTTGCCTACGCCGGGCAGTCCGAAGACGAGTATGTTATCCGCCTGCTCGAGAAACTCGCCGCGCATCAGCTCACGCAAGCGGCGGATGAGTGCAGCGGGTAGAACATTTAGATCTAGTGTTTCTAGACTCTTGTCCGCAGGTAGTTGTGCCGCCCGGCGCAAACGCGCGACCCGCCGCTGCTGGCGTGCTTCCGCTTCCAGTTCCAATACTTCACTGACCAGTTGCAGCGCCTCTTCATGGCCGGCGAGCCGCTTGCTCATCTCCAGGGCGGCGGTGCTCAGATTAAAGCGTAACAAGAGTTCGCTGATGCGTTCAGCGGCCGCCGGTGCTGCGGCTTTCATGATGTCACCTGGCCCAGCAGCGCGTCGTAGCGGCTTGGATCGGGCTGCTCCAGCACTAGTTCCGGAATCGGCGGCCGTGGCGGCTGAACCATCTGCCGCACCCGTTCAGCGTCGAAACCCTCATCACGCTCAAGCAGCGAAGTAAGTGCTTCCTCGACCGCGCTTTCACCATTGAGCGCGGCCAGATGCAGAACGCGCACGCCGGTTGTGGGAGCGCCGGCACTTGGCGATTTGCTTCATCCGTCGGCACCGCAGGGTCATGAGGGCAACCGCTTAGCGTGTAAAATTACACGAATCTGCTTGGTACCCTGAACACCCGGACATCCCATTCGAGCGCTACGCTGATGATGTTATCTGCCACTGTCGCAGCGAGGCTCAGGCGCTTGAGTTACGGCAGGCGCTGGAACAGAGGTTTGCGGAATGTGGGCTTCAGCTCAATCCGCAAAAGACCAAGGTCATCTACTGCCGGGACGCAAATCGTACCGGTGGCTATCCCGAGCGGTCGTTTGACTTTCTCGGCTATACGTTTAGGCCAAGAGCGTCGAGAAACCGGGATGGGGTATGGTTTGTCAGCTTTCTGCCGGCGGTCAGCAAGCAGGCCGCCAAGCGAATGCGGCAACGTGTCCGCCGCTGGCGTTTGCATCTTTGGAACGACTTGGAGCTGGAACAGGTAGCGGCCTGGGCGCGGCCAGTCCTCAGTGGATGGGTGCGTTATTACGGTCGCTTCTACCCCTCGAAACTTCGCAGTGAACTCCGCACGATTGACCAATTCATCGTGCGGTGGGCCATGCGCAAATACAAACGGTTCAGGGGCCGCCTGATGGCCAGCTGGAAGTGGTTGCATACCGTCAAACGCCGCCATCCCCAGTTGTTCGCCCATTGGAGCCTTGAACCAGCTGGCCGGATGATGGGAGCCGGATGAATCGAGAGATTCTTGTCCGGTTCTGCGAGCGCGCGGGGCTGCAATGCCCCGCGCGACTCACCTACGTCCGCCTGGCGGGCCTCACGGGTTGAGCCTGGTCGACGATCTGACTGCCGAGGCGCTCGGACGAATGAAGGACCAAGGGTTTGCCCCCGCAGCGGTGGTCGAAACCTCGCCGGGGAACTTTCAAGCCTGGTTGAAACATGGTGTGGTTCTCGACGAGGCGGCCAGTACGCGGGTGGCGAAGATATTGGCGGAACGCTTTAGCGGCGACCCGTCGAGTGCCGATTGGCGCCATTTCGGCCGCCTGGCCGGGTTCACCAATCCAAAGCCTAGTCGGCGCCTGGCGTCGGGCCTCCAGCCGTTCGCCCGCCTGGTCGCAGCGAACGGGCAAGTCTATCGCGAGGCTGCAAGGTTTATCGTTGAAGTCAGGGCGGCGCTCATCAAGGAGAGTGCCAAAGCGAAGGATGCGGGCAGCAGAGACGGGGCAGGGCAGGGCGCCCAACCACCGCCGTTGAAGTCCCTAGCGGAATTCCACCGCGATCCCCGCTACACCGGCGACCTGCACAGAGCGGATATGGCATGGGCCCGCCACGCGGCGGGGATGGGATTGAGCTCCAAAGAAATCCGGGAAACGATCATAGGAGAGCGCGATTTGAGCAAGAAGGGTGACGCGCGCCGCCAGCGTGATTATGCTGAACGGACCGCCGGCAAGGCGCTCCGGCAGGTGAAGTAGGGCGGCTACACCGGCGCCGGAAGTCGAGGTACTCTGTTCGAGGTGCAAAATAATGGTCGCGAACTGGCGTGACAGAATTGTAATTGATCCGGCGCTGCACCACGGCGAGCCGTGTATCGCCGGTACACGGGTCCCAGTGAGCGTGATTGTCGGCAGCATCGCCGACGGCGATACGCCCACGCAGATCATCGACGCCTACCCACAATTAAGTGCCGAGGATATCAAGGCCGCTCTGAAATTCGCGGCCGAAGCAGTCAATAACGCCGACTTTGTTCCCCTTCACGGGAACGGTCAGTGACGGTCCAAGTCAAGGTTGACGAAGACCTGCCTCGGCAAATCGCCGATTTGCTAATTGCTTCAGGTTACGAGGCGGCGACCGTGGTGGAGCAGGGTTGGCGGGGTCTTTCCGACGAGGCGCTGTGGCCGCGCGTCCAGCATGAGGGACGCTGGCTGATTACCGCTGACAAGGGCTTTGCCGATTTAAGCCAGCATCCGCCTGGCACCCACGCAGGGGTAATTCTGCTGCGAGCGCGGGAAGAGAGCCGCCGCGCTTACTTGGAACTCGCCGCAACTGCGCTTGACCGGATCAAGCTCGAAAACGTGGCTGGAGCCATCGTGGTCGTTACTGATCGTGGCGTGCGCATCCGTCGTGCTCTTATTGCTTAGGCGCTCCGGTGCTATTTCCGGGGGGGCCGGTACCTGCCAAGGGAGCCCACCACGCATTGACAGGTGTTCGTGACAATCGAGAACCAAATGACCGGCAAGCAGCAAGCCGGATTGGTGAAAGAGAGGACTCATTTCATCGAGCCGATCGCCTGCCTCGCCTTGCGGGAGGACAAAGCCGCCGTGACGTCGGCCGCGAATCAGCTAATTCTGTGGCTAAGGGAAAAGCTTGATAGCCCCAATATGGGAGGTTCAATGCGATGACAGATATCGAACGTTTTCTCGCAGTCGAGGAAATCAAACAGCTGAAGGCGCGCTATTTCCGCTGCATGGATACCAAGGACTGGGCTGGATTTGCCGCGGTGTTCGCCGAGGATATTACGGTGGACTACACGCCGCCTGGTGGTGATCCCAAGGATTGGTCAGAATCGGGCGCAGAGAATGTCGTGAGGTTCGTACGCAAGACCGTCGAGAGGGCGATCACCGTGCATCACGGTCATATGCCGGAAGTTGAAGTGTTGTCGCCGACCACGGCCCGCGCGATTTTTGCGATGGAAGATCTGATCGGGTGGCCGGAAGGAGCACGCCGCAAGACTCTGCATGGCTGGGGCCATTACCACGAAACCTACGAAAAGATTGAAGGCAAGTGGCTGATCAAGACACTGAGATTGACTCGCCTGCGCGTTGAAGAGGCATGAAGAAGGTACTCGCACCAAATCGCGGTATTGCTTGCGAAAAGCCGCAGGCAGACTGCGTGCCAAGGAAACATTGAGGACTGCCACTCGCTTAAATCAGTTCGATCGTGAGGATGGACATCTAGTTAATTGGCTGCTAAGAGTAGCGTTCAACTTCTATTAGTAGTAGTCGGCCCTCAGTGCTCAAATATAAGCACCTCAGCGGCGCTCCACTAAACGACTGCGAGCAGCAACCAGTGCGCTAATTGACGTCTAAGGGGGACTTTCCCGTGGCAACAGCTAGTGTCAAAGGTGATCTTCTCGTGGCATCGAAATTGATGCAGCACTATCGCGTGTTCAAGCCAGTGTCCGCGGCTAAAGGTATCCAAGCGGTAGCCGACAGCGCTGGCAACGTGGAGATCATCGCACTAGGGAACGATGGAGGTCTCTATGACCTCTGGCCAGATCAAGCCAGCGACACTGGTTGGCAGATCAATTCGTTAAACGCGAATGAAATGAACTTGGGTGCCGTGACAAGCTTTTCAGCCAGCCAGAGCCTGCGAGGGAACATCACAGTTATTGCGCAATTCAAGGATGCTCCCAACCTCTACTACACCATAAGTGACGAACGCTGGTCGCCGGGGTGGCAAAAGGTATCCTCCGCCGCGGCCAATGAGACTCTTGCTAAAGCTGCGGCCTTTCGTGGGTCATTTTCGGTTGAAAATGGCGCCCTGTATTACAAGCCTGTCTCCGGCTCGATGGTCAAATTGAGCGGGCTAACCAAGGTCAGCACGACTTTCGTCGCGGCGCGAGACTTTCAAGGCTTTCTCGAAGTCTTTATCCTCGGCACAGACGGGAGTCTTTACCATGTGCGAGCTGCCCCTGACCTGACGCAGCCTCCAGGCACAGAACCAGATCCGGAGGCCGCTTCCAATTGGACACATCTGGCACCCTTGAATCCGATCCAGTCCGGCACTGGCCTCCAGTTTTCGCAACTCACATTGGCGAGGGACAAGGATGGTTACTCGAAGGTCTTCGCCGTCACGGCGACCGACGATTTGTATGAGGTTTGGCAGGACGCCGAGACCACGGATTGGAATTTCCGACCGATCGCTTTGCCGGATTACAGTCCCAAGCACGAAGGAAAGGCAACCCCGATCAGAGTTTACATGACCGAGCTTTCGGTACTCGACCATGTTGGTGCACCACGGCCGAACACGGCCGTAACCCTTTGGACGTCGAACGAGACTACTGCGAGCGTCAATGGGCGAAGCTGTAACTTGGATTCGCTAACGCCATACATGTGCTTGAGTAACGCAGCGGGTAAAGTGACGGTGCTGATCGAGAGCAATACTTTGGATGCGCCGCTGCTCAAGGTCACGACCGACTTCATGGATGGCGATGAATACATCAGCGTTGAGCCCAACGCCTACATCCAGGAACAGTTGGTGAGCCTAACTGCAAATGGCCTGACGGGCGCGACCAATGTGTTTAGCAAGAAACCCGTCACGGTGGTTAATTCGGACCTGCCGTCCGAGACGCTCAATGCGATAGTCAACGGGGTAAGCCAGTGCATGTCTCTAGCGGGTGAACCGATCGAACCTTCGAGTCCGGTGGACATACCTGGTCCCAAGCACCTTTCGCGCAATAAGCGCTTGCGCGGCTTGAAATACGTACCGCATGCGCAGGGTGAATTCCGGCACCATATCAACCTTTCAAGAGTGAATGAGCAACACTGGCGGCTCAGCTTCGACCATAAGACCAAGAACCATCGTTTCGAGAAGTTGGGTCGTGAGCAGGCCGCGAACCTGATGAGAGAGAGGTCGGACAAACACGAATCAGTATCGAGTTTGGCTGATTGGTTTGATGTGGACTGGGGCGAAGTGTGGGATCAGATTGAGTCAGTGACTGAGATGGTCGTGACAACGGTTGTTGACAAAGTGACGAATGTCGTCTCTGCGATCCAGGTTCAATTGACGCTGTTTATCGATGGCATCACCTATCTTTTCGAACAAGCGGTAGATCTCGTCGAACAGGTCTTCGACGCAGTTGAGGGAATTTTTGAAGCGGTTGGAACATTCTTCAACGATCTGTTCGACTGGTTCGGGTTTCTGTTCGAGTGGAGTGACATTCTGCTAACGCAGCAGGCGCTTGTAGAACTTATCGCTCAAGTTGTACTGCCGTTTGCCAAGGAAGTGTTTGGCGCCGGAGGCAAGCTAAATGCCTTTCTCACGGGACAAATCCGAGAATTCCAGAACAATTTGGCCGGACTATTCGGCGCATTTTCGCAGAGCCTCGGTATCACCAGCTCGACCTCTATTTCGACGTGGCAAGGGACGGTTCCGCCGAATGATATTGACGACCAAATTGCGGGAACTAATCTTGCTTTTTCCGGGCTGGTGGACAATGCGAATTCGGTTGAATTTACGACCCCCGGCCGAGCAGCTTTATTGGCGAGCGAAGCAACAGCAACGGACAGTTCATTCAGCGCTCTGGTTGATCAGCTGATGACGAGCCTCGAGAACTCATTTTTCAACCAGCCTGCCTTCGCGCAGGCAATTTCCTATTTCCAGGCTATCGGCGATAACCCTGATCAGTTCCTACAAAATGCTTTAGCTGGAATACTGAGCGCCATTCAGGGGATTCTGAATACCGCGCTCAACGTCGCAGCGGAAGCCATCAATGTGATCTTCGAATGCGTGCAAGCGGTGTTGCAGGCGGTGGATGCTTTGCTCAGGGAATCATTATACGTACCGCTGGTATCTGAGCTTTTCACGTTGGTAACGAGCCAGGACCATATGACCATCCTTGGCCTGTTCACACTCATCGTAGCCATTCCTGTTACGATCATCCACAAGATCCTCTTCAGCGAGGCTCCGTTCACAAACGCAGACAGCGTCAGCCAATTCATACAGTATCTAAATCAGGCATTGAGCCCTGCCGCGGGCATAGGCCAGGTCAAAACGGCGCAAACACGCGGCGAACCTGGAGATACTGCGAAAGGGGTATCGCGAGTCCTTGGCGCGATCGAAGGCTCGTGCTTCCTTGTCTATGCGTTTTTCGAGTCTGTTCTGGATAGATGGCCGCTTCCGCCGGACATAGCTTCGTCGGATGCCGCCGAGTATCTCAAGCCAGTCGCTATCTTTTCCTGGGGTGCCGCGGTGTTTGAGTGGTTCATTTTTATCGCCTCGGTTCCCCGATCGCTCATCTCTCTTCCCGGATCGATGGTTCCACCGTCTTGCGATAGCGCCGCTGGACTCGAAGTAACTGGATGGTTCGTGGAGGGACTGACGCCAGCTCTGGATACGTTGTGGATGTGGAAAACCTCAACAATTATGCGCAATCAAGGAACATTAGGGGTGGCAACGGATTGGATTCTGGCTATGGTCCAACTAGGTCTGCTGTGCGGGCTCACGGCCAAACAGTCAGCCGAAAATAAGATCGATATAGCTGCTACAATCAGAGACTTTTTCGCTCTCGTTCCCGGCTTATTTAAGTTTTGTCGTTTTCCTATTAGGAACCTCCTTCCCGCAACTCCGGCAGCATTGGCATTTGACGCGTATGCTCCGCTGGTTTTGGCGTTGTTGGACGTCGTTGGCGATCTTACAGCGAGCGGCGCCAGCTTTGCCCAAATGATTGGCGAGACTGCCGTCGTCGCGGCGTGACGGTCGATCATCAAGTTAAGACCAACCCGTGCCAGGGCACAGCACCATCATTGCTGCAGCAGCGTATACAGCTAGCTCACAGATTGACCAAACAGGCGCGCCCACTGGTCGGCGATATAGTCCCAGGAAAACTTTGGCGTGGTTGCAAAGGAGAAGCTGCGCTCGGACGCCTGGAGGAGCAGACTCGGTTGAGAATAAAGGAGATTTAACTGTCGCACCGCGTGTGTCGTGTCAAGATGCGCTTCGGCAGATTGCTTGAAAGGAATAAGCATCCCTTCTTTGGCCCATACTTCAAGAGGTGCGCTGTGGGCGGGTAGTATCTGCGGAGCTCCGGTTGCGGCGTGCTCCATTGCTACGAGTCCCCATCCCTCTCCCGTTGATGTGTTGATTCCGACATCACACGCGTTATAAATCAGGTTGAGGTGCTGATCGGTAACATCCGGCTTGGCCGCGTCCCGTGTCGTCAGCAAGAGGCGATCCTCGATTTGCAACTCGCGGGCGATTTTGAGCACGTCGCAGCCACTATCGCGCATTCCCATGTGGAGATATAGATAGGTGTCAGGCTTAGCGCGCGAGAACTCCGCGAAAATCCTCAAAGTGACATCGACTCGTTTCCTCGGAGAATTTCTGTTGGCATTCAGAACTATGAACGCGTCCATAAGCCACGGGCTGTCGGCAAATAAATCGGTACGAGCCGTGCGCACGCTTGCCCGCCGGTCGCCATAGACAAGCGGAAAGAAGCATTTGGAATCGATTCCATGCGGAATAACTGCCGCCGAGTTCGGGCGAGTATAAGCGACACCGAGCTGACCTGTGGCGCGCCGGAATAGACCACGCCCGAATTCCGTATAGAAGACCACGCAATCAGCGCCAAGGAGAGAGCTGAAATTGCCCGGCGGCGTCTCTTCCCACTCGACCGGGCAATAGACAACGACGGAGGTGTCTGGTTTATGCCTTCTGAACTGGTCCAGCACAGGCTCGTGTACACTGTAAAAGTCGATGTCGTGGCACAAGAAAACTAGATCAGGCTTATACTCCACCAGGAGAGCCGGTAGTTGCTTTCTGCCGAGTTGGTCACCTACCAACATATTCGGCAAAGTTTTGTATCCACGCTCTAGTATCGGCCCTCGATAGTTGATTCCAAAATGGAGCGTTCGAAAATGGCTGCACACGCGAGCCAAAATATTAGCTAACACCCGCGCATAGCCGGTCGCAGACTCAGCTTGGCCGATGGCCAGTAGCCGATTCCGTGAATTCCCTAGCTCTGCGGAAGCAATCGCGCACTGCAGTGTCACGTAACTTGGTTAAATGGCTCCGAATTTTCGAGTACTCGGGTCGACGGTTACTCTCAAACGCGACGACACTGTGTTCCCTTGCGACGGACGTTCGAAGACTTCCTGTCCGGCTCCATATCCGGCGGAGCCAAACCCGACAAACATGTAGTTCGCCGGAAAACTAACCCAGCTAGTTGGATCGCCAATCTGGCTTCCTCCACCACCAGAAGTGTTCTCCCATGCCTGCAGGGCTTGGCCTGCGCCATAGCTAAGTAATAGTGAGTACGCTTCATTGTTGGGGGCCATGTTGAAATCGAGCCCGAAACTGGTTAGGAGAACCAGCTGATTCTCTGGCCTGCCTGCACCGAGCAGGCTATAGACCGTCGTCCCGTAAATATTTTCGTAGGTGGAAGACCACGAGTTGCTATTTGCCGAAAGAGGAAAGACACCGAGGCATTCATTCACGAGAATGCTGGCTGGTGTTGGTATCGCCTGGGTGATATCGAATACGAGTAATTGAAGACCAGTTGGAGTTGAAGGAATGCTGGCGGGCTGAATCTTCAACTGGTTCACGGTAACGGTTGGGAGTTGCGCCGGGGGAAGATGCGGCTCATGAGCACTCCACTTAGTTACAGTTGAGCTGGTCGATATATCAATCGAGATAGGGTTGGTCATTGGCGGCCTCTAAGGATCTGGTGACTTTTGACGAAGTATATCCACGGCGTCGCTTAGGTCTCGTATTAACAAATGGTGTTAGGGTTAGCCTGAATGTTACAACATTGATTGTTTATGAAGCCAGCGGATTATCGTGCCGAAGTGCTTAACGGCATGGACATAGCGAAGGTTACCAGTCAGAGCTGCAGCCAGCGCCGCAATCACCACCTCAGAACTTCCCGAGCACCTGAGTATCCCGACCGATGGTCGCTTGCTGGGAATAGCCTTAATCGTCGGCAAACGCGAGACGGTTCTCATCCGGGGCGACCACCAAAAGGCATGGTGGTTAGGTGATGCTCGGAATATTTTGCTGTGCTACGCTAAACAAGTTAATTGGCTAGTCCAAAATTTGGCCACGTTCTGTGCGTCGTCCGCTCATGATTTCCTGGTACATGCTGCAGTTGGCGAAGCACTGGACCAGATACCGTTCAGCAGACTGGCCAGCCTGAAACCGGCTTTGGCCAGTTGCTGGCCGGCAATCGTGGCGGCCTTATTCATATAAGAGCTGTCAAGGGTAACCGGACCCTTGGGAGCGTTGTCGCAGCTATTGTTTTCGGGCGCACAGGGCTCGACCGGAATACCGAGCGCCGCGTAAATCTGGGTGCGAGCAACCTGATTCGATTCCCAGGCGATGTCGTCGGTTTCGCCCGGCTTCCAGGCGTCGGCAGCCTTTTCTGCCGCATATATTTGCTCAAGCTGGTGAGCCGTCGACGCGGGAGTGCCCGAATCGACGTTGTCCTCAAGTTCGTAAACGATGGCGGCATCCCATGCGGCGTGAAGATTACGCGCTCGCGGATGCGATTCCACCGCGATGCAATTGCCGCCACGATCGGCATCGGTAGCCGCGCGCAGCGGTTGATGAATGTCGCCGACCAGATGAATGAGAAAGGCGAGATCGCCGTCACCACCCCATTTGTCGCAATCGCCCTGTTTGAGGCGGTTGGCGTATTCGTTGATCTTCGTGGTGACGCACGCTCCGCCCGGACAGCGTGCCGGCCCATCGCTTCTTTGATTCCTGTAGGCAGATGTCGATGAAATGCCAGGGCGCAGTCGAGCGGTCCTCTTGAGGTGTCCCTCTTATTGACGGCAACAATAACAGGCCGCTAAATATTATCGAAAGCGAGCCGTTTCGATAATAATGCCTTACGGCCTTGGCTTTAAGTTTCGATGGCGAAAATAACGGCTGGCGTCACCAAAGCGAGAAGTCAGCCTGATCGGGCATCTGGCACTCGCGCCGGACGTTACATCAGCCAGCCGGCGGGTTATCGCGCGTTCATTCCGAAGCCGTTGCCGCCGGAGCCGGCGATTGCCTTGGACGAGAAGATGTGGAACCTGCTGTCCAAGGCCGATCTTGCGGTGGGCAGACTGGACGGCTCGGCTGAAACGCTGCCGAACCCTGACCTGTTCGTTTTCATGTACGTGCGGCGGGAGGCCGTGCTCTCAAGCCAGATCGAGGGCACCCAAGCCTCGCTGATCGATGTGCTGCAGTTCGAAGCCCAGGCACTGGAGCCCGGACATCCAGAGGATGTGGCCGAGGTCGTCAACTACGTGGCTGCGATGAACTACGGCCTTGAACGCCTGGCGAAGCTGCCCGTCTCATTACGGCTGATCCGAGAGATACATGCGAAACTGATGCACGGCGTTCGGGGGGCTGAGAGGAATCCGGGCGAGTTCCGAAACTCGCAGAACTGGGTCGGTCCGCCAGGTTCGACCCTGGCGAGCGCACGATATGTGCCGCCACCGCCGCATGAGATGCGGCAGGCGCTCGGTAACTTCGAGCAATTCCTGCACCAGGAACATCCAATCCCGGCGCTCGTCAAGCTGGGGATCGCTCATGCGCAGTTCGAAACCATTCACCCGTTCCTGGATGGAAACGGCAGAGTCGCGCGCCTGCTCATCACCTTTCTCTTGTGCGAGAAGGCCATCCTGAAGCGCCCGCTACTCTACCTTTCGCACTTTTTGAAACTCTACCGTACCGAATACTACGATCGGCTGCAGGCGGTCCGCGATCATGGCGATTGGGAAGGCTGGCTCAAGTTTTTCCTTGAGGGGGTGGCACAAGTCGCCGAAGAGGCAACCGTAAATGCTCGCCGGATTGTGAAGATGCGCGAGGATCATCGCCAGCTGATCCTGAACCGCTTGGGCCGCGCCTCCGCCAAAGGACTGCAGTTGCTGGAGCAACTCTATTTTCGGCCGATTGTTTCCGTGCCGATCATCATGGAGATCACCGGCCTTACTTTTGCGAACGCGAATGGCCTGGCTCGACTCCTCGAGACCGTCGGACTGCTGCGAGAAAACACTGGCCGCAAACGCAATCGGCGGTTTTCGTATCAGCTATACCTCGACCTCTTTCAAGAGTAACCGGCAGAGAATCGTGGCTAGTAGTAGGGTGACGGGGGTCCTCAGCTGGAAGGTTGCGACCGTGACGGAGAAGCTCCGAGGAACAATTGAGACCATCACATCGGTAGAGAGGAGGGATGGCATATGGAAGAGTTCGGGAGAATGCTTCGTGGGCGGCGGCGGGAACTGGGCATGACCCAGGTTCAGCTCACCGCGCAGGTGAGGCTGGAAGACAAGTCAGTTTCGGCTGGCTACATCCACGATCTTGAACGCGGCTGGGTGATACCACCAGCGCGCGTGATGGAGCAGCTGGCAGTGGCGATCGCACTCGATCGCGACCTGCTTTATCTGACGGTTGGCCAGATACCGCCGGAAGTAGCGGAAGCGCTCACGCGGCTGACGCCGGAGCAGCGGACGGCCGCGTGGCGGGGTGTTCAAGCGTACGGTCAGAGAAGAGGCGGCTAAGGCAGGATGAGCCGAAGCCGAAAAGACACCGCTTGCTAGCCAAGGAACACAAACGACTATAATAGTTGCAACTCAACATGCCTATTGTCTCAGAACCGGCGCTCGAATGACCTCTTACTCACCGTATCGTAGCCAGTGACGCAAGCGATACAGAGAGCCAGGCCGGCGAGCGTGTTGCTGCTCGGCCTCGTCGCATTACTCACCACGTTCGTTGGCAGGCCAACCTTGGCGGCCGAGATTTGGGCATGCTTCTCACCGCCGCCGCCCGGTGGCTGCGATCCTCAAGCGACGTCCAGGCAATTGATGGAGCGCAGAAGACCGTGCTGCTCCAAATGTACACGCTCACTTCAAGAGAAATCGTTAGCGCGCTGATTAATACGAGGCGCCGCGGCGTCGACGTTCGTGCAATCGTGGATCGAAGCCAGCTCGAAGACGACCGCAGCGATGCTTACGCGCTTGGACGTCTCGCTGCCGGTGGCGTCCCAATCCTCATCGATACAGTGCCGAGGCTTATGCACAACAAGGTAATGAATCGATGGTGAAACAGTAGTGACAGGCAGTTTCAATTACACCTGATCGGCCGAACACAAAAACGCGGAAAATTTAGTCCTGATCCGCGATCCCGCAATCGCCGCCGAATATATACAAAACTAGCGCGATCGTGCAGCGGGTTCGCGACCTCCGAATAGCTCGGTATTGGTGGAATCGCCGCAACCGCAAACTGCCGCCACTGATGCCTCTCCCGTTCCTAAAGGAGCTGTGCGCGGGAACCGGCGCAGCATGATTTACCAATGGCCGGGCTGTCCCTATTACGAGGCCATATCGCAGTTGTGGGCGTCAAGTTCAGCAAAAAGATCTTAGGTATGTGGGCCCACGTAAAGCTGCGGGCGCGGAGCGGAGCCCTTAGCGAGAGCTCGACGACGCGCCCGCAACGGCTTAGGCAGCTTGCCGCATCATGAGTTTTTTGTGTTCGCGGAGTTCCTCCATGTTGAGATAACGGTGCTGCTCGAGCCAGTTCTCATGCGTCTCGACGGCGAGGGCGCGGATGAGACGCAGGCAGCTCTGCGCGTTGGGAAAGATCCGCACCACCAGGGTGCGGCGTTTAATTTCCTCATTTAAGCGCTCGAGCATGTTGGTGCTCTTGAGATGCTTATGGTGCTGGCGTGGGAAGCGATAGAAACTCAGCGT
>Ga0335073_10007667_pt1 | contig 15150 bp, 9 predicted proteins | sample Lox_Sample_22_FD_207093 | JGI IMG/M metagenome (GOLD analysis project Ga0335073, IMG submission 207093) | Soil microbial communities from Loxahatchee National Wildlife Refuge, Florida, United States - Lox_Sample_2.2 | ecosystem: Environmental > Terrestrial > Soil > Wetlands | place: USA: Florida... | reverse complement strand
GCTGCCCGTCGGCGTCGGCGGGCTGGGTCTGGGCGATGGCCGCGGCGCCGATCCGCATCACGTTGAACGTGCCGATCAGGTTGACGTCAATGATCTTCCGGTAGGCGCCCAGGTCGTGCGGCACGCCCCCCCGGTCCACGGTGCGGGCGGCCCAGCCGATGCCCGCGCAGCTCACGGCGACCCGCAGCGGCGGTCCGGCCGAAGCGGCGGCGTTGACCGCGGCGTGCACCGTCTGCTCGTCGGAGACGTCGGTCTTGACGAACTGGCCGCCGATCTCGTCGGCCACGGCCTTGCCCCGTTGCTCGTTCAGGTCGGCGACGAAGACCCGGGAGCCTGCTGCGGCGAGCATGCGCGCGGTGGCCTCGCCCAGGCCGCTGGCGCCGCCGGACACGATGGCCGCGGTTCCGTTCAGTTCCATGGCCGGAGCATACTGGCCGACCGCCCCGGCGTACTGAACAGGGTTCGGAACCTCGCCGTCCGGGCCGCTCACCGCTGGGAATGTCGGTCCCGGTGCCTAGTATCAGAGAAAGAGTGCCGCGGTATCAGAGAAAGAGTGCCGCGGCCGCGGAATGCCCGCGCCCGGCCAGGCGCTACGCACAAGGGGACGGTACGGCCCGGCCGAGGGTAGCGGGCCGGAAGCACGCCGACTGCGCTGCGGAGCGCGACAGGAAGCCAAGCGCTGCGAGCGCGGCAGAAATACAGCGCTGCGGGCGCGGCAGGAAGTTGGGGAGGAACACGGTGCGGAAGTACGCCGGGAACCCGTGGCTGGTGCTGCTGGTGGTTTCGCTCGGGTTCTTCATGACCCTGCTGGATCTGACGATCGTGAACATCGCCATCCCCAACATGATCACCAAGCTGCACGCCTCGCTGGACGACGTCCTGTGGGTGATCAACGCCTACGCCCTCGTGCTCGCCGTCCTGGTCATCACCGCGGGCCGGCTCGGCGACCTGATCGGGCCGCGCACGCTGTTCGTCGCCGGCGTCGCGGTGTTCACGCTGGCCTCGGCCGCCTGCGGCTTCGCCCCCAGCCCGGGCTGGCTGATCGGGTTCCGGGCGGTCCAGGGCCTGGGCGCGGCCATGCTCATGCCGCAGACCCTGACGATCATCACGAATACCTTCCCGCCGGAACGCCGCGGCGCCGCGTTCGGCGTCTGGGGCGCGGTGGCCGGCGTGGCCACGATCGCCGGGCCGACCCTGGGCGGCCTGCTGGTAACCGCGTTCGACTGGCGCTACATCTTCTTCGTCAACCTGCCCATCGGCGTGGCCGTGCTCGTGCTGACCTTCTTCATCATCCCGGACCTGCGGCTCGGGCGCAGTCACCGGATCGACATCCCGGGCGTGCTGCTGGCCACCGCGGCGCTGCTGGCCATCTGCTACGGCCTGGTCGAGGGGCAGAAGTACGACTGGGGGACGGTGACCTCGTTCATCAGCATCCCGCTGATCCTCGGGGCCGGCGTGGTGCTGCTCCTGGTGTTCCTGCTGTACCAGAAGCTGACCCAGAACCGGGAGCCGCTGATCCCGTTTGCCGTGTTCCGCGACCGGAACTTCTCGGTGATGAACTGGGTGTCCGGGGTGCTCGCGATCGGGATGATGGGGATCTTCCTGCCGTTCACCATCTATCTGCAGTCGGTCCTCGGCTTCTCGGCGCTGAAGGCCGGGCTGGCGATGGCGCCCGCCTCGCTGATCTCGATATTCGTCGCCCCCGTGGCGGGCCGGATGACCGACCGGATCGGCGGCAAGTACATCCTGATGAGCGGGCTGACCCTGTTCGGCGCCGGGATGGGCTGGCTGGCACTGATCGCGCGCCCCGACTCGTCGTGGCAGAGCTTCCTGGCTCCGCTGATCGTGGCCGGGTTCGGCATGGGCTGCGTGTTCGCGCCGCTGATCACCGTGGCCATGCGCAATATCCAGCCGCAGATGGCCGGCGCCGCGTCCGGCGTGCTCAACACCGTCCGGCAGGTCGGCCTGGTGATCGGGACCGCCGCGGTCGGCGCCCTGCTGCAGAACAGGCTGGTGTCGACCATGACCAGCCAGGCCACGACCCGCGCGGCGGCGCTGCCGCCGCAGGTGCGCAGCCGGTTCGTGCACGAGATCCAGGGCTCGGCCAACAACGGCATCCAGGTCGGGGCCGGCCAGAACGGCGGGATGACCGGTCAGTCGGGCCTTCCGGCCAGCCTGGCCGCGGAGGTCGCGCGGATCGGCCACGACGTGTTCACCTTCGGCTACGTGGAGGCCATGCGCACGACCATGCTCCTGCCGGTCGTGCTGCTGGGCGTGGGCGCCGTGAGCTGCCTGCTGCTGCGGGAGCGCAAGCCGGCGGCCGGGCCAGAACCGTCGGCCGGGCCGGCCGTCCCGGTCACCGCGGCCGTGGCGGACGCGGAGCCGAGCACCCGCGCCGCTGGCTGACCACAGCGCTCAGCGCGAGCTACGGGCACGGCCCGCCAGGTCAGACCGGGCGGGCCGTGCCCGTAGCGGGAAGACATCAGCTCAGCGACGCGAGCACCTCCGCCGTCCACGGACCGGGAAGCTCCTCGGGGACGGCGTCGAACGGGAACCGCGCGGCGAACGCGGGCTTCAGGTCGGACAGCCAGATCGCGCTCGGGTCGAAGCGCGCGAAGAACGGCTGGCCGACGATATCCGGGTTCCGGGCCTGGATCATGTGCAAGGCGAACACCTTCTGGCCCGCCACCTCGACGACCCCGTCGATGCACACCTTGCCCGGGGTCGCCGACATGGACGGGCCGCGCACGGTCCGGCACAGGCCCGAGACGCTGGCGTAGGCGTCGCGGAATATCTCGTGGCCCCGGGACAGTGGCACAGCGAAGTATCCCTGCGGGCCCGTGTCACGCTCCACGAACATGTAGTACGGCACCATGCCCATCCGCATCTGGGTGCGCCACATCCCAGCCCAGGTCACGGGATCGTCGTTGATGGACCTGATCAGCGGCGCCTGGGTCCGGATGATCGCGCCCGCGGACCGGATCCTGCGCACGGCCTCGGCGACCAGGGCAGGCTCGAGCTCCCGGGGATGGGAGAAGTGCGCCATGACCGCCAGGCTCTTGCCCGCGGCGGCGACCTCCTCGAACAGCCGTAGCGTGTCGTCGGCGTCCGGGTCGCTGACGAACCGTTGCGGCCAGTAGCCCAGCGACTTGGTGCCGATCCGGATCGACTCGATATGCGCGAGCCGCGGGTCGAGCAGCGGCTCTATATAGCGCCTCAGCACCGCCGCACCCATGATCATCGGGTCGCCGCCGGTGATCAGGACGCTGGTCACCTCGGCATGCTGCCGCAGGTAGGCGGTGACCCTGGTCATGTCGTCGGTCGCCATCTTGAGATCAGGCTCGCCCACGAACTGCGCCCACCGGAAGCAGTAGGTGCAGTACGCGTGGCAGGTCTGGCCCTGCTTGGGGAACACCAGGACGGTTTCCGGGTACTTGTGCTGGACGCCCGGCAGCGGCTCGTCCGCGAAATGCGGGATGTTGAAGGCGAGCTGGCCCGCAGGGTGAGGGTTCAGCCGGGTCCGCACGACCTGCGCGGCCGCGCGTACCTCGGCTTCCGGGGCGGCGCGGGCGAGCAGGTCGCTGATCTGGCTCACGTCCGCGTCGGGAAGCATGTCGGCCTGCGGGAACACCAGGCGGTAGATCGGGTCGTCCGGGGCCGCGTCCCAGTCGATGAGACGGTCGAGGACGTACTCGTTGGTACGGAAGGGCAAGACCGTGGCCACGGCCCGCACCGCGAGCCGCTCAGCGGCACTCAGCCCGGCCCGAGCGGTCAGCTCGTCCAGGTGAATGGCCGTGTAGGCGCGATACCTGCGGCCCGGCGAGGAGAGGCCAGGCCCGTGGGGAGTAAGTCCAGTCACGCATCTCCCTTCGGTAGATCGCCGTCCGTGGCGCGGGTTGCCCGGACGCACGAGTCCCGTCAGTCTGGCGGCAGGATCGCCGCGGTGGACCGGCTCGCCCCTTTTAGACGCAGACCGCGGGCGATTTACCGATCCGTTGCCCCATAAGTAGGTCACAATTACAAAACACTCAGCGACTCTGGAGGGTTCCCTGACGGCCAGCCCGCTCTCATGGTCGCTGCGACCGGACCGGCGGCTGCGATGCGTGGCCGCTAACGGTGGCCGGGGGGTTCCCTACCAGGGATACGTTCCGGCACCTTTTATGGTTCCCGCGGCGCGCCGGCCAATGCCGGCGCCGCCCGGTGATCCCGGCCGGGCCAGCGCCCGGCGCCCGCGGGAGGGCAGAGCCGGCGGCAGGCGGGCCGTCGGGCGGTGAGAAGCTTGGCCGCATGCGGGACTCCGTGAGGCAGGCGCGGACGGTTCCGCCAGCCCGATCGGCGGCACCCTGAGCCGCGATGCGCCGCGCGCCGGCGTAGCCGGCGGCAAGCCGCGCGACCAGCCGGCCCCGGGCCACGGCCCGGGGCCGGGACCGATCGCCGTGGATGCCATGGGCGGCGATCACGCTCCGGACGAGATCGTCGCCGGCGCGGTCTCGGCCGCGCGAGACGGCGTATCCGTACTGCTCACCGGGCGGCCGGGGCAGTTGCGCCCGCTGCTCGCCCGGCATGGAGCGCTGGCCGAGATCCCGATCGTCCCCGCGGAAGAAGCGATCGCGATGGATGAGGGCGCGCTGGCCAGCCTGCGCCGCCCCCGGTCCAGCATCGCGGTGGCCTGCCAGCTCGTCCGGCGGGGACAGGCCGCCGCCGTGGTGTCGGCCGGCTCGACCGGCGGCATCGTCTCCACGGCCAGGCTCCGGCTGCGGCCGCTGCCCGGGATGCTGCGCCCCGCCCTCGCGGTCGTGCTTCCCACCCGGCCCGCGCCCACGCTGCTGCTGGACGCGGGGGCGATCGCCGACCCCAAGCCGGAGATGCTGGTTCAGTTCGCGCAGCTGGGGGTGGCCTACGCGCAGACCGCCTACGACATCGCCGAGCCGCGGGTCGGCCTGCTCACGATCGGCACCGAGCCCGGGAAAGGCAACAAGCTGGCCCGGCGCGCCTATGAGCTGCTCGACGACGATCCCCCGCATGGCGGCCTGCCGTTCAGTTTCGTCGGCAACGTCGAAGGCGGTGACCTGCTGACCAGCAAGGTCGACGTGATCGTGACCGACGGCTTCACGGGCAACGTGGCCCTGAAGACCCTCGAGGGCACCGCCGCGTTCGCCGCCGGCATGCTGCGGGAGGCGCTCACCGGCTCCCCCAGCGCGCGGATCGGGACGCTGCTGCAGCGGCGCGGGCTGCGCGAGCTCGCCCAGCGCATGGACGCGGAAACGTACGGCGGAGCCGCGCTGCTCGGGCTGGAGGGCACGGTGGTGATCGCGCACGGAGCAGCGACGGCGCGCGGCGCCGAGGCCGCCTGCGCGCTGGCCGCGAACCTGGTCCGCGGCCAGATCACGGAGAAGATCACCGAACGGCTGGGGTCGCCGCGCGGCGGCCACTTCCTGCGTCGGCCCCTCACCACGTGAGCCGATAGGCTGAAAGGCATGACCGATCCGCAGCAGGCACTGGCGCGGCTCATGAGCGCCGCGCTCGCCGCGGCGTTCGGCCGCCAGTACGCGGACGCCGACCCGCTGATCCGGCCGTCCCAGTTCGCCGACTACCAGTCAAACGTGGCGCTGTCGCTGGCCAAGCCGCTGCGCCGGTCTCCGCGGGACGTCGCCGCCGACCTGGTCGGCCACCTCGGCGGCAGCGACACGCTCGCGCGGGCCGAGGTCAGCGGGCCGGGCTTCGTCAACCTCACGCTGCGCGACGACTGGATCGCGGCCCAGGCGACCGGCCAGCTCGCCGACGCGCGGCTGGACGTCCCGGAGGCGGACCCGCCGCAGATCGTCGTCGTCGACTACTCGGCGCCGAACGTAGCCAAGGAAATGCACGTCGGCCACTTGCGCACCACGGTCGTGGGCGACGCGGTGGTTCACGTCCTTGAGTACCTGGGCAACACGGTGATCCGGGCCAACCACATCGGCGACTGGGGCACCCAGTTCGGGATGCTGCTCGAGCACCTGCTGGACGTGGGCGAGGACGCCGCGAACGCGCAGCTCGCCGCGGGCGAGATCAACGCCTTCTACCAGGCGGCCAAGGCGAAGTTCGACGCCGACCCGTCGTTCGCCGAGCGGTCGCGGCGCCGGGTGGTCGCGCTGCAGACGGGAGACCCCGAGACCCTGCGGCTGTGGAACAAGCTGGTCAACGACAGCAAGCAGTACTACAACAACATCTACGCGCGGCTCGGCGTGACCCTCACCGATGCTGACCTGGCCCCGGAGAGCTTCTACAACTCGATGCTCGCGGACGTGTGCGACGAGCTGGAGGCGAAGGGCGTCGCGGTGATCAGCGACGGCGCGCTGTGCGCGTTCCCGCCGGGATTCACCGGGCGGGACCGTAAGCCGCTGCCGCTGATCCTGCGCAAGAGCGACGGCGGCTACGGGTACGCGACCACGGACATGGCCGCCATCCGGTACCGGATCCGCGACCTGCACGCCGACCGCATCATCTACGTGGTCGGGGCCGAGCAGGCGCAGCACTTCGCGATGGTGTTCGCGGTCGCCCGCGAGGCCGGCTGGCTCACCGACGCGGTCAGCGCGGAGCACGCCGCGATCGGCCTGGTCACCGGCGCCGACCACAAGCGGTTCCGGACCAGGGCCGGCGGCTCGGTCAAGCTGATCGGCCTGATCGACGAGGCGGTCGAGCGGGCCGAGGAAGTCATCAAGGACCGCTACGACGATCCTGACCTCCGCCGCCAGATCGCCGACGCCGTCGGCATCGGCGCGCTGAAGTACGCCGACCTGTCGGTGGACCGTGAGTCCGGCTACGTGCTGGACTTCGACCGGATGCTCGCGCTGACCGGCAACACCGGCCCGTACCTGCAGTACGCCACCGCGCGGATCCGCTCGATCTTCCGCCGGGCCGGGATCGAGCCGGGCAGCGCCACCGGCCCGATCCGGCTCACCGAGGACGCCGAGCGGGACCTCGCGCTGCGGCTGCTCGGCTTCGGCGCGGCGGTCCACCAGGTGGCCGAGGCCGCCGAGCCGCACAAGCTCGCGGCCTTCCTGTTCGAGACGGCCAGCGCGTTCACCACGTTTTACGAGCACTGCCCCGTGCTGCAGGCGCCGGAGGAGACCGTCCGCGACAGCAGGCTCGCCCTGTCCGCGCTGACCCTGCGCGTGCTGCTGACCGGGCTGGACCTGCTCGGCATCCCGGTGCCCGAGCGGATGTAAGGGATATTTTCGGGGCGTTCCCAGGCTGCTCACAGGATCTCCTGGCTGCCGTCTCAGCCCGCGGCGGCAGGCTCCCGGTCATGGACACCATGCATCAGCCGCCAGCCGGCGATCCGCAGGACTCCTGGCCAACCCAGGAGCTAGCACTCGCCACGGGCCAGCCCGGACAGGGGCCAGGCTGGAGCCAGCCATCCGGCCACGCCGACCCGCCCGGGCCGGGCTGGGGCCAGCCGGCCGACCCGCCTGGCTACTCGCCATCCGGCTGGTCCGGTCCGCCTGGTTACCCGCCCTCCGGCTGGCCCGGCCCGTCCGGCCCGCCGCGGCGGCGTAGCCGGGCCGCCTGGTGGGGCGCCGGGCTCGCGCTCGCCGCGGTGCTGGCCGGCGGCGGCGCCATCGCGGCCACCCACCTCGCGAGCAGTGGCTCCCCGATGCCGTCCGGGCCCACCGGGCAGGCGGCCGTGCTCAACACCATGCTCAACTCGGCCGGGTCGCCTGCGTCAGCGGCTGCGGACACCAGCCTGGGGTCGTCCGCGGGCACGGCGGCGTCCCCCTGCCTGAACCGGGCGGCGAAGCTCAAGGCGGACGGATTCCCCGGCCTGGCCCAGGCCGTCCTGCGCCGGTGCGGCCATCCGCTGCGGCGGCTCCGCGTGCTGGGCGGGATCCACGGGGTGTTCACGTTCGAAACCAAGAGCGGGCCCCAGACCCTGGCCTACGAGCGCGGCGTGATCGAATCCGTCAGCGGCAGCAACGTTGAGGTCCAGGCGACGGACGGCACGCTGTGGACCTGGGTGGTGCAGAGCGACACCGTGATCCGCCGCAGCGGCGGGCAGGTCACCGCGAGCGCGCTGTCCGACGGCGAGCAGGTCTTCGCCGGCGGGCCCGTGGTCAGCGGGGCCTACGACGCCCGGCTGATCGTGATCAGGCCGGCCTCGTCGAGCCCGTCGCCCAGCCCGGCCGCCGGCTCCTAGCCGCCCGTGCCGACGACAACCTGTCCGGTGTCCGCGGCAGCCTCCCAGCGCGCGAGAATAAGCCCGATACCCATGACAGACAACGACCAGATCCCGCAGGTGCTCGTCGTGGACGACGAGCCGAACATCCGCGAGCTCGTTCAGGTCGCGCTGAAGTTCCACGGCTGCTCGGTGACCACCGCAGCCACCGGGAAGGAGGCGCTGCGGCAAGCGGACGCGGGCCGGCCCGACCTGATCGTGCTGGACGTCATGCTGCCGGACATGGACGGCTTCGAGGTATGCCGCAGGCTGCGCGCGTCCGGCAACGAGGTCCCGGTGATCTTCCTGACCGCCCGGGACACCTCCTCGGACACCGTCACCGGTCTCGCCATCGGCGGCGACGACTACGTCACGAAGCCGTTCTCGGTCGAGTCCCTGGTGGCCAGGGTCCGCGCGGTGCTGCGCCGGGCTTCCCGCGGCGCCCACGGTGATCAGCAGGACGGCGACGCGGGGATCTTGCGCGCCGGGGACCTGGAGCTCGATGAGGCGCGCTGGACCGTGCGCCGGGCGGGCGTGCCGGTCGAGCTGTCGCCCACCGAGTTCCGGCTGCTCGCGTACCTGATCCGGCATCAGGGACGGGTGCTCACCCGGGCGCAGCTGCTGGAGAATGTCTGGGGCTGGGACTACGCCGGCGAGTCCCAGATCGTGGAGACCTACGTCAGCTACCTGCGGCGCAAGCTAGATCCGCTCGGGCCGCCCATGATCCACACCCAACGGGGGGTCGGCTACAGCCTCCGGCTGCCAGAGCGGGGGCAGGCCGGGCCGGGATGACGGCGGCGCGGACCAGGCCGACGGCCTCCGCCCGGGACGGCGGTCCCGGGCGGGAGGGCGGTCCCGCCCGGGACAGCGCCCCGGGGCCGGAGGGCGGGCACGGGCGGGAGGACGGGCACGGGCGGGAGGACGGGCACGGGCGGGAGGGCGGAGGGATGACCAGCGCGCGCGGGCTGTCCCTGCGCGCGCGCATGCTCATCCTGCTGATCGGCGTGACCGCGGTCTTCCTGCTCATCATGGGGGCGGTCACCACCGCCGTGCTGACCAAACGGCTCGGCGGCCAGTTCAACACCGACCTGGTGGCCGCCGCGGCCCGCGGTCCCCGGGCGCTGGCCGACAACACCGGCGGCTACCTGGCCGAGGCGGTCTCCGTGCGAACGGGGCAGATCGTGGTGCTCACCCCGGGCGGCGAGGCCACCGGGCTCTCCGACGTCCTGGGTCAGATGACCCGGGCCCAGTACCTGGACTGGGTCGGCAGCGGGCCGGCCACCCTCACGCTGCCCGACGGCAAGAAGGTCCGCGCGGTGGCGCACGGGATCCGCGCCGCCCAGCTGCTCAACGCGGGATTCACGGTCCCGCTGGGAAGTTACGTCCTGGTCGTGGCGCATTCCACCGACACCGTGACCGGCCAGGTCAGCGGGATCATCATCGTCGAGCTGATCACCGGCGGAGCGCTGCTCGCGCTGCTCGCGATCGGCGGCAGCTGGCTGATCGGCCGGGGCCTGGAGCCGCTGGACCAGATGGCCAGCACGGCCAACGAGATAACCTCCCGGGGGGATCTGGCCGCGCGCGTGGCCGACGCGGACGACAGTACCGAGGTAGGCCGGCTCGGGATGGCCATCAACACCATGCTCGACCGGATCCAGCAGGCGTTCGGTGCCCGGCTGCGCTCGGAGCAGAAGGTGCGCGAGTTCGCCGCCGACGCCTCGCACGAGCTGCGCACCCCGCTGACCACCATCCGCGGTTACGCCGAGCTGTACCGGCAGGGCGCGCTCGGGCCCGACCAGCTCCCCAACGCGATGCGCCGGATCGAGCAGGAGGCGCAGCGGATGAGCACGCTCGTGGCCGAGCTGCTCGAGCTGGCCCGGCTGGACCGCACGTCCTCGCTCGACCTGACCGAGACCGACCTGGCCGGCCTGGTGCGTGACGCGGTGGCCGATGCGGTCGCGGTGGAGCCGGAGCGGCCGGTACGCGCCGAGGCGCCGCCGCGGCTGGTCGCCGTGGTCGACGAGCCCCGGATCCGCCAGGTGCTGGCCAACCTGCTCGGCAACGCCCGCGCGCACACGCCGGTGACGACCCCGGTGGCGGTCCGGCTCGCCGTGACGGCCGACGACGGGATCAGCGCCGGGAGCGCGTGGGTACGGCTCGAGGTGGCCGACGCCGGGCCGGGCATGTCCGCCGAGGACGCCGCCCGGGCCTTCGACCGGTTCCACCGCGCCGCCGAGCCGGGCGACGATGCCGGCCAGCGAGGCGGTGACGGCCCGCGCCATCGCCCCGGCTCCGAGGGCCATAACGGCACCGGCGGCGGCAGCGGGCTGGGGCTGTCGATCGTCCAGGCGATCGCCCGCGCACACGGCGGCCAGGCCACGCTGGAATCCTGGCCGGGCCGCGGGACCCGGGTCCGCATCTGGCTGCCCGCCCGCGCGCCGGGCTGAGCCGGGGTACCGAGCGCGCCGGTCTCAGCCGCCGGGCGCCAGCTGGTCCCCGGGCGAGTTGGGCAGGTGGTTGAACAGGTAGAAGATCGCGAGCAGCCCGTACACGGCCAGCGCGGCGCCGGCCGAGACGAACCCCGCGACCAGCGTCCCGACCGCGTAGCCGAACACGCCGATGCCCCACCGCGGGATCTTCGACAGCACACGGCCGGTGCCGAACCCCGGAGGCCGCCCGCGTAGCAGCGGCTGGCTGCCCGGGGATCCCAGTGGCCCGGCGTGCAGCCTCAGGTACCACCAGATCGCGTTGTAGAAGAACGCGATCATGATCATGACGGCGCCGTAGACCACCGCCGCGGCCTGGCCGCCCGACCGGTTCGGGCCGTTCAGGTGCTCGGCGATCAGCGCCGTGGGAAACGGGAGCGCGACGATGCCCATCAGCAGCAGCAGGTTGAGCACGAGCAGCGGCCGGTCGACGAGCCGGATGTGCCCGAACAGGGTGTGGTGGTTCGTCCACATGATGCCGATGGTCATGAAGCTGACCACGTAGGCGGCGTACTGCGGCCAAGCGTTGGCCAGCACCCGGTAGTCGAGCACCTCGCGACCGATCGGCAGCAGGTTGAAGATCAGCACCGTGATGGCGACGGCGAACACTCCGTCGCTGAAGGACTCGGCCCGCCGGGAGTCCACGAGGTGTTCGCCAGGTTAGCCGGGCTCGCCGCTGGCCGGGTCGGGCCCGGCCGGGTCGGGCCCGGCCGGCTCGGCCGCCGGGGGTTCCCCGCCGCCCGCGCTGGCCGCCCCGGCCGCCGCAGCCGGTACCGGCGGGCGGACGGAGCGGGCCAGGACCTGCGCCACGTCCACCACCTCGAGCGACTCCTTGGCCTCACCGGAGCTCTTCTTGGCGCTGATCGCGTCGCCGAGCATGACCAGGCAGTACGGGCATCCCGTGGAGATCGTGTCCGGGTCGGTGCCCAGCGCCTCGTCGATCCGCTCGGTGTTGATCCGCTTGCCGATCCGCTCCTCCATCCACATCCGCGCCCCGCCGGCGCCGCAGCAGAACCCGCGCTCCTTGCAGCGGTGCATCTCCTGCGGCCGGACGCCGGGAACCCGGTCCATGACCTCCCGCGGGGCGGTGAAGATCCGGTTGTGCCGGCCCAGGAAGCAGGGGTCGTGGTAGGTGATCTTCTCCTCGACCGGGGTCACCGGGGTGAGCCGGCCCTCGGCCAGCAGCCGGGCCAGCAGCTGGGTGTGATGGATTACCTCGTAGTTCCCGCCGAGCTGCGGGTACTCGTTGGCGAGTGAGTTGAAGCAGTGCGGGCAGCTGGCGACGATCTTGCGCGCTCCCGCCTCGTTGAGCGTCTCGATGTTCTGCTGGGCCAGCATCGAGTACACGAACTCGTTGCCCATCCGCCGCGCCGGGTCGCCGGTGCACGTCTCGGCCGGGCCGAGCACCGCGAACGACACCCCCGCCGTGTGCAGCAGCTCGGCGATCGCCCGGGTGGTCTTGCGGGCCCGGTCCTCCAGCGACCCGGCGCAGCCGACCCAGTACAGGTACTCGACGTCCTCGCCGATCGGGCCGTCGACGACCGGCACCTCGAAGTCCAGGCCCTCGGCCCAGTCCAGCCGCCGGGACTCGCCCATGCCCCACGGGTCGCCCTTGTTCTCCAGGTTCTTCAGCATCGAGGCCGCCTCAGTGGGGAACGCGGACTCGATAAGCACCTGGTGCCGGCGCATGCCGGTGATGTGGTCGATGTGCTCGATGTCGACCGGGCATTCCTCCACGCAAGCGCCGCAGTTGGTGCAGGACCAGATCACGTCGGGATCGATCACGCCGTGCGCGGCCTCGTCGCCGACCAGCGGGCGCTCGGCCTCGGCCTTCACCGCATCCGGCAGCTTCTCCCGGGCCTCGTCCGAGGAGGCCAGCAGGTACGGGGCCTTCGCGAACGCGTGATCGCGCAGGTTCAGGACCAGCAGCTTCGGCGACAGCGGCTTGTCGGTAAACCAGGCCGGGCACTGTGACTGGCACCGCCCGCACTCGGTGCAGGTGGCCATGTCCAGCATGCCCTTCCAGGTGAAGTCCTCGATCTTGCCGAGGCCGAAGACGTCGGTGTCCGGGTCGGCCTCCTCGAAGTCGAGCACCTTCCCGTTCGAACGCATCGGCTGCAGCGCGCGCAGCCCGTTGGGGCGCCGGGAGAACAGCACGTTCAGCGGGGCAATGGCGATGTGCAGGTGCTTGGAGTAGGTGACGAACACCCCGAACCCGAGGATCACCGCGAGCTGCAGCAGGATGAACGTGGTCTCGATCGCCTGGTTCGCGGTCTTGCCGAGCGGGGCCAGCCAGTGCCCGACGATCTGCGAGGCGAAGGCGCCGTGCGCGTACGGGAAGTCCCCGGTGTTGATCTGCGCGCCGCGGTAGATCAGCAGCGTCGCTATCACCAGGAAGATCAGGAACAGGACGAGCCACGCGGCGCCGGTATGCGATCCGTAGAACCGTGACTTCCGGCCCTCCTCCTTCGGGTTGTTCCGGAGCCGGATGACCGCGAAGATGGCCAGTCCCACGAGGACACCGACCGCGAACAGGTCCTCCAGGAAGCCGATCACCGCCCAGTGCCCGATCCCGGGGATCGCGAAGGTCTTGCTGAACAGGTCGCCGTAGGCCTCGATGATCGTCAGCAGCAGGATGATGAAGCCCCAGAAGGTCAGGAAGTGGGCGATGCCGGGGACCGACCACTGGAGCAGCTTGCGCTGCCCGAGCACCTCGCTGGCCTGCGTCTCGGCGTCCCGGCCGGGATGCTCCCGGACGGCCTGGATCCGCTCCGGCGCGGGCTGGCCGGACCGGCCGATGCGATACAGCCACCACAGCCGGCGGCCCGCGAGCACGGCCGCGACCGCGGTCAGGACGAGTCCGACGATGATGCGCAGGGCCAAGGCGACCTCCCGGTGCAGGTTGGCCAGTGTACGCCGGCGCCGCCGGCGACCCGGGCGGCAATCCTACCGATCAGTAACTTTGCGGTCACCGGCGCCAGGCCAGGACGGTTCCGGACCGGATAGCAGGCCGTCCGAACAATCCTTCCAGATAGCGCCCCAGCGGGGAGTCCGGGCTGGTGACGGCCACCACGGCGGCCGGCTGCCAGGTGCGCAGGTCGGCCTGCACCTGAGCCGGGGCCGGGGCCGGCGGAGCCGGGCCGCCGGACCAGAGCGCGTCGAGGTACTGGGCGGTGACGGCCACGCCGTTGCCCTCGATGTAGGCCAGCCCGTTCCACGCGGGGCCGACGAAGTAGCCGCCGATCAGCAGCCCCGGGGCGCCGGTGTCGGCCTGCCAGCGCAGCGCGTCGGTGAGGGTCGCGGTCGGGACCGGGACGACCAGGACGCGGGCGTCCGGCGGCAGGCGCAGCACGGCGAAGGCCGCGGACCAGCCGGCCGGGAGCGGCGCGGCGGTCGCCGCCGGGAGCGGCAGCGGGAGCAGCGGCAGGCAGGCGATGACCGCCACCGCCGTGACCGCCGCCGCCAGCCAGCGGACCGAGGCCGCCCGCGCCCGCACCAGGTCGACGCTGAACGCCAGCAGCGCGGCGGCGACGCCGTCCGCGACGATCGACAGCCGGTCCGGCAGCGCCGTCCCCAGCACGGGCACCGATTCCAGCCAGTGCCAGGGCAGGGTGACGCCCGGGTGGAGGGTCCCGTTGATCAGGGGATGGCCGCCGAGGGACAGCAGCTCGAGCACGGCCAGGGTCAGGCCGGTGGCGCGGACGGCGGGGTGCCGCCAGAAGGCCACCGTGGCCACGGCGAGCACCGCCAGCAGCGGCCAGCCCAGGTAGGCGAGGTACTCCGGCGGCCCGCCCTGGTAGCGGGCGGCGGCCGCGGCGCTGGCGGCGGTGTGGAACAGCAGGTACCGCGACGGGGTCACGAAGGAGTTCAGGTCGTTTTTGAAGAAGTCCGGGGTGAACGAGCTGCCGCGCTGGGTCAGCGGGCCGAAGAACTGCACCCACAGCGCGTAGCCGGCCAGCAGCAAGGTGATCCCCGCCGCGACCCCGAAGCCCGCGGCGGCCGGGCGGAGCCGGCCCGGCACGGCCCGCGGCCGCCCGGCCGCGAGCACCGCCACCAGCAGCAGCCCGGCGAGCCCGGTGAGCAGCAGCAGTTCCTCCCCGGTGAACAGCTGCGCGGTGGCCAGCAGGCCGAGGCGCAGGCCGTCGCGCACCGGGGCCTGCGAGCGCAGGCACAGGCGCAGGCCCGCGTCGATGATCAACGGCGGGAGCACGGCGAACTGGAGGTTGTAGTGGCCGATGGAGGCCTGCAGCAGGGCCGGGGAGAACCCGTAGACCGCGCCGGCCAGGGCCGCGGCGCCGACGGCGACCTCCCAGCGCCGCAGGACCAGGAACAGGCTGGCCGCGGAGCCCGCGAAGCCGATCGTCATCATCACGGTGAGCGCGGCCTGCGGGCCGAGCAGCAGCGTCACCGGCGTGAGCAGGACCCCCGGCAGCAGGATCGAGGTGTTCCACATCACGTTGATGCCTTGCG
>Ga0335073_10007666_pt1 | contig 15151 bp, 13 predicted proteins | sample Lox_Sample_22_FD_207093 | JGI IMG/M metagenome (GOLD analysis project Ga0335073, IMG submission 207093) | Soil microbial communities from Loxahatchee National Wildlife Refuge, Florida, United States - Lox_Sample_2.2 | ecosystem: Environmental > Terrestrial > Soil > Wetlands | place: USA... | reverse complement strand
GATCGGCGAGCACCCGGTGGCGGCCGACACGCTGGGCATCCGCGTCCTGGCCATGCGGTACCGGAACGTGATCATCGCCGGGCTGATCGCGGGCATCGGCGGAGCGTACTTCACGATCGGCTCGGTCGGCTCGTTCGGCCCCGACATGTCGTCCGGCGAGGGCTACATCGCCCTGGCCGCCATGATCTTCGGGCGGTACACGCCGTTCGGGGCCATCGGGGCGGCGCTGCTGTTCGGCTTCACCACGCAGCTGCAGTCGATCCTGTCGTCGATCAACGTGCCGATTCAGTCCAACCTGCTGCTGCTCACCCCCTACGTAGTGACGATCATCGTGGTGGCGGGCCTGGTCGGCAAGGTCCGCCCGCCGAAGGCCGAAGGCATCCCGTACGTCAAGTCGTAAGCCCCTGCAGGCGAAGCTGTCGATTGCGCAATTGACACTAATAGAGCAGGTCGATTGCGCAATCGACAGGACGGCAGACCAACAGGTGGGTGACAGGTGGTGGACGCGGGACTGCGGGCGGTGGTTGAGGCGTGGATTGAGGACGACCCGGACGAGCGGGACCGAGCGGAGCTGCGGGCGCTGCTTGCCGGTGCTTCTGACGGCGACGCCGAAGCGGAGCTGGCCGACCGATTCGCCGGGCGGCTGACGTTCGGGACCGCCGGGCTGCGGGGCGCCGTCGGGGCCGGGCCGAACCGGATGAACCGTGCGGTGGTGCGGGAGGCGACCGCGGCCGTCGCGGGCTGGCTTCTCGGCACGCTCGGCGCGAGTGAGACTCCGGAGGTCGTGGTCGGATGCGACGCGCGGCACCGGTCGGCCGAGTTCATGGACGAGGCGGCGCGCGTGCTCGCGGGAGCCGGCGTCCGGGTCCACCTGCTACCACGACCTGGGCCGACACCGTTGCTCGCCTTCGCGGTGCGGCAGCTCGCGGTCAACGCCGGGATCATGATCACAGCGAGCCACAATCCGGCGGCGGACAACGGGTACAAGCTGTACCTCAGCGACGGAGCCCAGGTCATCCCCCCGGTCGATGCCGAGATCGAGGGGCGGATCGCGGCTCTGGGGCCGCTGGCCGCGATCCCGGTTGCGAGGCTGGACGACCCACTCATCATCCGGCACGACGATGAGGTCGCGGCGGCGTATCTCGACGCGGTCGCGGGAGCGGGAGTCGCCTCCCTCAACGCTGACCTCACAGTCGTGTACACGCCCATGCACGGGGTCGCGGGCGACCTGATGCTGCGCGCTGTCGCGCGGGCCGGGTTCGGCCGCCCCCGGGTCGTCAAGGCCCAGGCCGACCCGGACCCCGATTTCCCCACGGTCGCCTTCCCCAACCCGGAGGAACCCGGCGCGCTCGACCTCGCGCTGGCGGACGCGCGGGCCCTCGGGGCCGACCTCGTGCTGGCCAGCGACCCGGACGGCGACCGTCTCGCGGTCGCCGTACCCGCCCCTGATCGCCCCGGCGGGGCGCCCGGAGCGCCGGGCTGGCGAGTGTTCACCGGCGACCAGCTCGGCGCCCTGCTCGGCGGGTACCTGCTCGGCACCGTCCCCGGCGGCGCCGTCCCGGACGGGGCGTCCGGGACGCTCCCCCTGGTCGCGACCACGATCGTGTCCTCGACGCTGCTGTCCAGGATCGCCGCGGCCGCCGGCGCGCGCTGCCAGGAGACGCTGACGGGCTTCAAGTGGATCTCCCGCGCCGCCGACGATCAGCCGGACGCCACGTTCGTCTTCGGCTACGAGGAAGCGCTCGGCTACGAGGTCGGGACGATCGTCAAGGACAAGGACGGCATCGGCGCGGCGCTCGCCGTGCTTGGGCTCGCCGCCATGGCGAAGACGCGCGGCGGCTCGCTCGCCGGCGCCTACGACGACCTCGAGCGAGCTCACGGCGTGCACCTGACCGAGCAGCTGTCGCTGCGGATCCCGCGTCCGGCGGAGGTCATGCGCCGGATCCGGGCCACTCCCCCGGCGGCCCTGGGCGGCCTCCCGGTAGCGGCGGTCACCGACTTCACGAACGCCGGCACTGGCCTGCCAGCGTCTGACGTGCTCAGCTACCGGCTGAGCGACAGCGACCCGAACACCGGGGGCGCCCGAGTCGTCATCCGTCCGAGCGGCACCGAGCCGAAGATCAAGGCCTACCTGGAGGTAACGGGACTGCCGGGCGACGACCTGGGTACCGCCCGCGCGGCCGCGGAAAGCCGCATGGCACCGCTGCGCGTCTCGGTGACTGCCCTGCTCACGTCGTAGCGGCGCCACGTAAACACCGCGTAATACCTCTGGCCTCCCCCGCCCACTGCTCCGTAGGATGCGGAAGAGTGGAACGCCCCTGGTGGAAACCGGTCTGGTCCGTGCCGGCCGCGATGCGTGCCGTGCGAGCGACCGTCGTCGTGCCGTCGCTGTTCGCGATTGGCTTCAAGGTCATCGGCGACCCGCAGCTCGCCCTGTTCGCGACGTTCGGCGGCTTCGCCACGCTCATCATCGCGTCCTTCAGCGGCACGTGGAAAGACAAGCTCATCGCGCACGCGGGGCTCGCCGTCACGGGCAGCGTGCTGCTGATCATCGGCACCCTGGTCAGCGGCACGACCTGGATGGCCGCGATCGTCACGGTCCCGGTGGTGTTCGCGATCGTCTTCGGCGGGGTCGGTGGCCCGAACGCCGCGTCCGGCTCCCTGGCGGCCATGTTCGCCTACGTGCTGCCGGTTGCCTCCGCGGGCGGCGCGGCGACGATTCCGAGCCGTCTTGAAGGCTGGTGGCTAGCCTCGGCCGCCGGGACCATCGCGGTCCTGCTGTTCTCCCCGAAGCCTCCGGGCAACCGGCTGCGGGCCGCCGCCGCGGACCTCGCCGGCGAACTCTCCAGCCGCCTCAGCGCCGCCGCGAACGGCGAGACCACCACGCCGCAGATGGTCCGCGCGGCGAAGGAGCGGATGCTGACGGCGTTCACCGCCGCGCCGTTCCGCCCGACCGGCCTGGCCACCGCCGACCAGGCGCTGAACAGCCTCATCCCGCTGCTCGAATGGGCGAGCGCCCAGGTCAGCGATGCCTTCGACGGACACATCGACCTGACGAAGTCCTGCCCGGCCGACCGCGCCCTGCTGCGCGAATCCGCGGAATTGTTCGCCGACACCCGCGACCTGCTGTCCGGCCGGGACGCGGACCCGGACTTCGCGGCCCTCGAGCAGGCCCGGGCCGACTCCGCGGCGCACCTGAACGATCTGTCCGTGTCGGGCCGGGTCGGGGAACCCGACGCGCGAATCGCCGCGGCGCACGCTGTGCACGCTCAGTCCATCGCCGTCGTGGCCCGCAGCGCCGCCGCGCAGGCGACGATCGCGTCCCGCCGCGCGACGCCGGAGACCTACGCCACCCAAATGCGCCAGTGGTACGGGACTCCCGGGCAAGCCAGCAGCCGGCTCGCCGGCTTGACTGCCAGCCCCCGGGTGGCCGGCCTGTCCCGGGCGACATTCCTGGTGACGCGGCATGCCTCCGTCCGTTCTGTATGGTTCCTGAACTCCCTGCGCAGCGCGCTGGCTATTGCTGCCGCCGTCGCCATCGCGGACGTTTCCGGGGTGCAGCACGGATTCTGGGTAGTGCTCGGCACGCTGTCGGTGCTGCGAACCAGCGCGGCTTCGACCGGGGCGACGGCGTGGCGGGGGCTGGCGGGCACGGTCGCCGGATTCGTGGTGGGCGCGCTGCTGCTGCTCGCGATCGGCACTGGGCAGACCGCGCTGTGGGTGGCGTTCCCAGTGGCGGTGGCCGTCGCGGCGTACGCGCCGGGGACGATGCCGTTCATCGTCGGGCAGGCCGCGTTCACCGTGCTGATCGTGGTGCTGTTCAACATTCTCGTCCCGGCGGGCTGGAGGGTCGGACTGCTGCGGATCGAGGACGTGGCGATCGGCTGTGGGGTCAGCCTGGTCGTAGGCGTGCTGTTCTGGCCGCGCGGGGTAGCGTCGGTGGTCGCCGACGACCTGGCCGATTCTTTCCGGCGCGGCGCGGACTACCTCGGCCAGGCGGTGAACTGGGCGCTGAGCGAACTGATGGTGCCGCCATCCGCCGCGCTGGCGGCCGTGAGCGCGAGCATCCGGCTGGACGACGCGGTTCGCGGGCTCCTCACCGAGCAGGGCAGCAAGAAGCTCAGCAAGGAAGACCTGTGGGCGCTGCTGAACGCGTCAGCCCGGCTGCGGCTCACCGCGAACACGCTCGCCGGCCTGCGTCCGCCCGAGCCCGTCCCCGGCGGGCCGCCCGGGGCGGCCTGTATGCCGCTGGAGGGCTCGGACGAGTACGCCGGCGCGCCCGCGTGCACGGCGCTGCAGTCAGCGGCGAGCAACCTTGCCGGGTTCTACGACCAGATAGCGGACGAGGTAAGCCATCCATCGCGCAGTGCCGAACCGCCCCTGATCCCCGCGCCCCCGATGGTAGGCGCGGCGGTCCCCCGCAAGCACCCCGGCGGCGTTCCGGCGGAGACCCCGTCCCCGGCAGGGGGCACCGCTGCGACAGCGAACGCGGCCGCGGCAGGGAACGCCACCGCGGCGGGGAACGTGGCCCCGGCGGCGAAGACGGTCGCCGTGAACGGCGCTGGTCCGGTCGATGGCGTGTCCCTGACGAGCAACGGCGGACAAGCGCCGGCCGGCGGCGAAACTCCCGCCAACGGCCAGGCCGCGCCCGGGGCCGCGACCGCGGTGGACATCATCGACCCCGCGCAGCAGCTGCCACATCCGCACTTGCTGTGGGTACAGGAGCATCTGCACCACCTCGGCCAGAGCGCGCAGATGGTCAGCGCGCCTGCGCAACGGCTAGCCGAGATACGGCGCCGCCCCTGGTGGCGTTAACCGACCGCGATGGCCTGGCTAGTCACAAGGCCTGGTCAGTGTTCCAGTAGACGGTGAAGGGCTTGTGCTGGGCGCGAGCCACCGGGACCAGAGTGATCCGCTGGGCGTCGGCGGTCGCCTCGAACGCCATCGGATCCGCGGCCGTACGCCGGACCGAGGCGGAGTCGAGCACCGGCAGCAGCGGGCCAGGCGTGCCGCTAGGGCCGTCTAGGGCGGCAACAGGTCCCCGGCCACGCCGGGGATTCGAGCCGTAGCCGGCGCTAGGGGTGGCCGCGGCGTCTGCGCCGGAGGCGGTGCTCGGGGCGGAGGCGCTGCCCGGGGCGGGGGTGGTTGCCGCGTAACTAGCTCCGTAGAGGCCGGCGAGCACTACCGGGCCGTAGCTGACCGCCTGGACCGTGGGGTCGTCAGGGGCCGCGGTGAGGCCCAGCCGCATCGGGAGCGTCACGGTCAGCGAGTCGCCGGGGCGCCAGTGGCGGCTGACCACCACCCAGCCGCCGGGGCCGCCGCCTGCCCCGGCGGGGACCACGGCGTTGCGTACCGGCATGCCGTTCAGCACCACCCCGGGCGGGCCGGCGGTCCAGCCGGGCACGCGGACGCGCAGCACCATCGGGGCCGCGCCGCGCGTCACGCTGAGCCGGACAACCGGGTCGTCGGGGAAGCCCGTGGTCTGTCGCAGGGTGATGCCCTGGTCGGCGCAGCGGACTTCGGACGGGATGAACAGGTTCACGTAGACGCCCCGCGCGTCACGCGAGTAGATCGTGTCGGCGAACTTCACCTGCGTTTCCAGCCCGGTGGCGTTGTCGCAGGTGAACGTGTCGTAGTCGGTGGCGTAGACGTCGGGGTCGCCGTCCGGGAAGTAGTTCAGCGGCTGCTGCTTGAACGCGCCGGCGGACAGCCCCGTGTAGTAGCAGACGTAGCCGTGCGGCGAGTCCGGATCCTGCGTGCCGAGCATCTGGTTGAACAGCCCGCCCTCATAGCTGTCGAGCAGGTCCACCCGGCTCAGGTCGTGGAAGTGCAGCAGCCGGGTCAGCTTAAGCATGTTGTAGGTGACGCAGCCCTCGCAGGTGTAGTTGGACAGCGCGCCCGCCACCACGTCAGGCGCGACCCAGTGCTCGTAGTTACCCTGGCCGCCGATGACGTACGTGTGATGCTGCGTCGCGATCTGCCAGAAATTTTGCGCGATAGCGTGATATTTCGCCTCGCCGGTTTCCTCCCACATCCGGAGGCAGGAGATCACCTTCGGGACGTTGACGTTGCACTGCTCGCCCTGCAGCAGGTCGTCGCCCGCCGCCAGCGGGTCGAGGAACCTGGCGTGGTAAAACCGCTGCGCCGTCCGCAGGTACCGTTCCGAGCCGGTGATCCGGTACAGGTTGGCGAGCGCCTCGGGCAGCCCGCCGAATTCGACTTCGAGCACCCGCTGCATGTGCGCGTAGCTCAGCCGCGCCGTCCTCGTGTCCACCCAGTCGGCCAGCCGCACCGCGACGTCGAGCGCCTGGCCCACGCCGGCCAGCTCGTACTGGTCGATCATCCCCGCCAGGTACTTGTGGATCATGTAGTACGGCGACCAGACGTTGTCACCCGCCTCCAGCCGGTCGAAAAACGACTCGGGGAACGCGGACAGATAGCCGGGCGCGTAGCCGGCGAGCGGGGCGATCGCCTGCAGTTGCGCGAGCTGGCCGACCAGGTACTCCCCCGCCGCCTTCGCCCGCGGGTCGCCGGTGTTGGCGTACGACAGCGCCAGGCCGGACAGCAGGTGCCCGGTGGTGTGGCCGCGGACCTCCATGAACGGCGCCTCCCACCCGCCGCAAGGCCGCGCGGCGGACGGCCGGCCGTAGTTCAGCCGGAACGTGTGCAGCATCCGGTTCGGGTCGAGGAACAGCAGGTAGTCCAGGGTCCGCGCCTGGTTCGCGCGGAACGCGCCGTCCAGCAGCCGGACCCCGGCCAGCGGGTACGCCGCCGTCGCGCCCGCGGTCCCGTCGGGCGCGTATCCGCTGCTGGCCAGCTGGTAGCACGGCACGTACGACGGGCTATCCGGCCAGCGAGAGGTGGGTTCAGTCCCGGCCGCGCCCCACCAGGAGGAGGGCTGCCAGCCGGACAGCCACGCTGATTCGGCCGCGAGTGCGGCGCCGCCGCCCAGCAGCCCGATGACTTGCCGTCTGGAAAGTTCGGACCGCCTGCCGACCCGGGCCCGGATCGCACCGCCCACCCGCCTGGTGACTTCGCGCACGGTGCCGCAGTTTCCCTTCGTCGCGGTCCGCTCGCCGTGATCGTACCGCCGCATGACCAGGAGACCAACGCGGGCATGATGGACGGCGATGTCGAGAATAACCGGGCGGCGCCGTACCAGTCAGTGAGAGACGCCCGGTACCCGGCCGGGCAGCCACGACACGCAAGGAGCACGACCGTGAAGTACATGGTGATCATCTACGGTAACCAGGAGCTCTGGGACTCGATCGACCCGGCGGAATTTCAGCAGGAGATCGCCGCGTTCGACGCGTTCAACAAGAAGTTCTACGACACGGGCGAACTGCTCGGCGCCTACGGCGTGGCCGACGCCGCGGCGACCAAGCTGGTCCGGCTGGCCGACGGCCAGCCCGCCGTCTCTGACGGCCCGTACCTGGAGACCAAGGAGTACCTGGCCAGCTGGTTCCTGATCGACGTCGACAGCGAGGAACGCGCGCTGGCCATCGCCGCGGAGGTCCCGTCCGCCAAGGTCCGGCCGGTGGAGGTCTGGCCGATCCTGCACGAGGCGTCCCGGGAGACCGGCGTCGACATGGGCGTCGTCTGACGACGGCGCCTGCCGGACGGGCGGCCGCCGTGGCCACGAGCGCCGAGGACCTGCTGCGCGAGCTAGCGCCGCAGGTTCTCGGCGCGCTCATGCGCCGCTACGGCGGCCTCGACGCGTGCGAGGACGCGGTGCAGGAGGCGCTGCTCGACGCGGCGGTCCAGTGGCCCGCCGCGGGCACTCCGGACAATCCGCGCGGCTGGCTGCTGACGGTCGCCACCCGGCGGCTCACCGACATGCTGCGCGGCGAATCGGCCCGGCGGCGGCGCGAGGACGCCGTCTACCTCGCCACGCCGCCCGCCGTGCTGATCGGCGCCAGCGCTGACGCTCGGATCGCCGGCGCGGGCGGACCACCCGATCACGACGACACGCTCACCCTGCTGTTTCTCTGCTGCCACCCCGCGCTCAGCCCGTCCTCGCAGGTCGCGCTCACGCTGCGCGCCGTCGGCGGGCTGACGACGGCGGAGATCGCGCGGGCGTTCGGGGTGCCGGAGGCGACGATGGCGCAGCGGATCAGCCGCGCCAAGCAGCAGATCCGCGCGGCCGGCGCGCGGTTCACCCCGCCGGACGCGGCCGACCGTGAGCAGCGGCTCCGCGCGGTACAGCAGGTTCTGTACCTGGTCTTCAACGAGGGATACACGGCGTCGGCCGGCCAGCGGCTGCAGCGCACGGACCTGACCGTCGAGGGCATCCGGCTGGCCCGGCTGCTGGCCAGGTTGCTGCCAGGCGATTCTGAGACCGCCGGGCTGCTGGCGCTCATGCTGCTCACCGACGCCCGCCGCGCGGCGCGCGTCACGCCGGACGGCGCGCTCGTCCCGCTCACCGAGCAGGACCGCGGCCGCTGGAACCGGGAGCTGATCGCTGAGGGCACCGCGCTCGTCGAGCGGACCCTGGCCGCGAGCCGGGCCCTCGGCCCGTACCAGCTGCAGGCGGCGATCGCCGCGGTGCACGACGAGGCCGCCAGCGTCGAAGACACCGACTGGGCCGAGATCCTCGCGCTGTACGAGCTGCTGGCCAAGGTCTCGCCGGGGCCGATGGTCTCGCTGGGAAAGGTCGTCGCCATCGCCGAAGTCCACGGGCCGGCCGCCGGGCTCGAAGCCCTCGGCGACCTAGCGGAAACGCTGCCGGCGAACCACCGGTTCTACTCGGTCCGCGGCCATCTGCACGCCATGGCCGGGAACCCGCGAGAGGCGGCCGCCGACTTCCGCACCGCCGCCCGGTACGCCACGAACATCCCCGAACGCCGCTACCTGGAACGCAAGGCGGCCGAGCTGCGAAACACCGAGCCCTGAAAGAGATCTGGCTTGCCTGTCGATTGCGCAATCGACAGCAATAGGCGGTACCCGACATCAAAAACTGGGTGGGCAGGTCGTCACCGCCAGCGCCAGTCGGGGCACCGCATGACCAGGCAGCGCGACCAGGCCTCCATTCGGCGACGAGGCGTCGGAGCTCCACTGTCACTTCAATGGTGAACCTGTGACTACCGGACGGGAGCAGTCTGGAAGACTCCAATCGTGGTCAACTCTTGCATGGACGCCTGAGATGGTGACGATGCATGTGCCGTGGTCCGCCGTGCGGAGCCTCCTCCTTGAGGAAGGATCGGGCGTCGAGTCCGAGTGCGTGGCCGCGGTCAGGTCCGTTATCCCGGATGACTCGGCCCGGGAGGCCGAGGTCGGGTTTCCCCTGGCTGCCGATCTGCTTGGTGTCTACCGCCATCGTTACCAGTCGGTCGAAGGGTTCAGGGTCAACCGGTACGGCTGGTCAGGATTCTTCTCGGCGCTGGAAGCGGCAACCGGGCGGGTCGGTCTCCTAGCGATCAGGCATTCCGGCTGGAGGTTCACGATCCTCATCGACGAGAGAATAGACACGGCTCTGGCCTGCCTATGCAGACCGCCGTCCACCTCGCTTTAGCGGCACCGAGTTTCCGTCTTGATCCTCTGGCATGAGCACGGTCGCTCTTGTGCACCCCTGTGCTAGAGGGAGACCATCATAAACATGGCAACGGGCTTCGACCGCAGGCATCCGCGTGGCGTGATACTCATCCGCGTGCTGGTCACGGCCTGGCTGCTCGTCCTGACCGGCATCCTGCTTGCCTACAGCTACTGGGGCTGGGCGGTGCTGACGCTCGCCGGCGCGGTGGCAAACAGTGTGTGGGCCTATCGCGTCTACCGGACGGCAATGCGCTAGACCCAGGCGCGGACGACTCTGGACGGGCCGCCTCTTGCTACGGATGAAAGCCCCAGCGCCGAGGCGGCACAGGTGGAAGGCGCATAAGCGGCGGCCACGCCGATCTCTGGGCTGGTGCCCACGCCAGTCTGCCTAGGTCGCGTCGCGGAGCGATCTTCGCGGTCTCCCCATCGGGCGCACAGTGGCGCTGCGCCCGTCCACGCAGCGAATCCCGCTAGCCAGATCCGTAACGGCCAGCGGCGTTCGTAGCTTCGATCACCAGGCGGCGATGGAGACTTGGCACGAACCAGTAGGTGGCAGCCTGCTTACCGGGGCACGCTACAGCCGGAAGTCTCGTGTTGACCGGTTCCGTCACGTGTACCGGAGCCACTCAGTAGCGATCCCGGTGGCATCTTGGACCTGGCGTGCGATCTGCATGATCAACTCGTCTGGATTCAGTTGTGAGATGTCGCCCTCGAAGATCACCTGCCAGCCAGGGTCCTCGTTGCAGAAGGAGATCTCACAGCCAGGTGCCCGAAGATGGAAGTCCCCGAATCCGGTGCCGGGCTCCGCATCTGACCCGCGCGGGGTAAGCACCTCAGCGAGTGAATCGGCCGGGATGACCAGCCATCCGTCGTGGCTCGATGGCCTGATCAGGTACTCCGCTTCGGGCATGCAGAGATCGTCTCACGCGGCCGGCAATCCCCGCCCGGTTCAGGCAGGCCGCACGTGCCGTAGACGGGGCTAGAGCTCAAACAACGGGATGTCAGGCAAGACCGGCGGAGGATCGAGTACATCCCTGAGGACCTTGCGCCACCCGTGACGACATCACCCTTGAGGCCTTCGCCTGGCAACTGGTCGGGACACCGAATGGGCCGGACTTCGTGTCCACCCTCTAACGAGCTGCCGGGAAGATCCGCCCGGGCACGCGGTGTCGTATGGCTTCAAAGATCGTAAGTTGCCTCGATCGTGATGCGGCGTGTGCGGGGACAGGCCAGGGGTATGTTGTCAGTATATTTCTCCTTTTATCCGGTATTTCGCCGCCTCTGACATGGGGCGTGGGCTGCCGGTTTTATGATTGGGTGTCCTTTCTGTGGCTATGACACCAGAAAAGACACCCGATGATGCCCGCTAGCCCGTTCCATACCCCTACTGGGTATCCCCATCCGGACCTGGGCGGGGCGACGGCTACCAGCGCTACCAGGGGAGGTTGCCGTATGGCTCGGGGTCGTCGGCGCCCCAGCGGTATCCCCAGAAGGTGCCCGTGGGGCCGTCGTCGGGCAGGCAGGCCAGCCGGACGCTGACCGACGCGCCTTCGGCGGCCGCCCGGAAGCCGGCGTTGCCGTTCAGGTCGGTCGCGCAGTAGCCGGGGTTGGCCCCGTTGACCTTGACTTGTGTCCCGGCGAGCTCCTTGGCGTACATCGCGGTGACCATGTTCAGCGCGGACTTCGACGCCGGGTACGGGATCGACGCCGGCATCCGCCACATCGGCGACGCCTGATCGCTCATCAGCGTGACCGAACCGAGCTCAGACGACACGTTGACGATCCGCCCGCGCGGAGCGCGGCGCAGCAGCGGCAGCATCGCGTTGGTCACCGTGATCACGCCGAACACGTTCGTCTCGAACAGCTCCCGCAGCCCGGCGAGCGACGTCTCGCTCGGCGGGCCGCCACTGGTCGCGATTCCCGCGTTGTTGACCAGGACGTCTAGCCGCTCGTAGGTGCCGTCGATCCAGTCGGCGGCCTTCCGCGCGGACGCGGGGTCGGTGACGTCGAGCTCCACGTAGTGCGCGTCGACGTCCTCGGCGCGCAGCGCGGCCTCGGCGGCCTGCCCGCGTCCCGCGGACCGCGCCCCGAGAAGCACGGTCGCGCCGCGGCCGCCGAGCTGGCGGGCCGTCTCCAGCCCGATTCCCTTGTTGGCCCCGGTGATGAGGGCGATGAGTTCAGCCATAGCCCACAGCGTCACGGGAACAGCGGCACGGCGGAAGAGACCGGCCGAGGCTGGGACTGCCGGTACCACCCAGGGCAGATGGCCGGCCCGGCAACCGGTGGCAAGCTAGGAGACATGCTCAACCGGGACGAACTCGCGGCGTTCCTCCGCACCCGCCGGGACCGGCTGCGTCCGCACGACGTCGGCCTGCCCGGCGGCCAGCGCCGCCGCACCCCCGGGCTGCGCCGCCAGGAGGTCGCGGAGCTCGCCGGCCTGTCCGTCGACTACTACATCAGGCTCGAGCAGGCCCGCGGACCCCGCCCCTCGCGGCAGGTGCTCGCCGCGCTGTCCCGGGCGCTGATGCTGACCACCGACGAGCGCGAGTACCTGTTCCGCGTCGGCGGCGAGGAACCGTCCCCCGCGCCCGGCCCCAGCCGTGACGTGCCGCAAGGCATCCGGTACCTGCTTGACGCCCTCACCAGTGTTCCGGCCTACGTGGTCAGCGCCTCCTGCGACATCCTGGCCTGGAACCAGCTGGCCACCTATTTCGTCGGCGACCTAGCCCAGTTCCCCGACGGCGACCGGAACATGGTCCGCTGGATGTTCGCCCGCCCCGCCGCGGACAGCTACTGGGACGACGAGCACGCGGTGGCGTTCACCCGGTCGGTGGTGGCGGAGCTGCGCGCCGCGTACGCGCGCTATCCCGGCGACCGCTCCATCGCGGCGCTCGTCACCGAACAGCTCGCGCTGTCGCCACGGTTCGCCGCGATGTGGGCCGAGCATGAGGTCACGGCCCGCCACCCGGCGGTCAAGCGGGTGGACCACCCGCTCGCCGGGCCGCTGGAGTTCGAGTGCCAGGTCCTGCACATCGCGGACACCGACCAGCGGCTGATCACGTATGTGGCCGCGCCGGGCTCGCCCACCGAGGCCGCGTTCCGGCGGCTCGCGGCGCCGGCGCCCCAGGGCACCGTGGCATCCTGGGAATCGTGAGCAACCTTGATCCCCGGCCTGAGCCGGTGTCGCTGCGGGCGGGTGTCGTGCAGGCGGTGGACGTGCTCGAGGCCCGCAAGGCCGCGATCGGGGACGGGACGGAGGTGCGCCGGCTGCTGCCGCAGCGGGAGCTGCGCACGATCGGCGCCTGGTGCTTCCTCGACCATTACGGGCCCGACGACACCTCCGCCGGTCCCGGCATGCAGGTGCCGCCGCACCCGCACATCGGGCTGCAGACCGCGAGCTGGCTGTTCGACGGGCTGGTCCTGCACCGCGACAGCCTGGGCAGCGAGCAGCTGATCAGGCCGGGTGAGCTCAACCTGATGACGTCGGGGCGCGGCATCGCGCATTCCGAGGAGTCCCCCGCCAGCCGGCCACCGCTGCTGCACGGCGTGCAGCTGTGGATCGCGCTGCCCGCCGCGCACCAGTTCACCGAGCCGGACTTCGCGCACCACGCGGACCTGCCGGTCATCGCGGCGGGCGGCGACGGCGCGACGATCACCGTGGTGGCCGGCGAGCACGGCGGCGAGCGCTCTCCCGCCCGGGTGTTCTCGCCGCTGGCGGGGCTCGAGGTCGCACTGCCGGCCGGCGGCCAGGTGACGTTGCCGGCCACCGAGGGCTTCGAGTACGGCGTGCTCGCCGCGGACGGCCCGGCGGGTGTCGCCTGCCCGGCGATCGCCGGCACCCCGGCGCGCATCGAGCCCGGCATGCTCGCGCACCTCCCGGTGGGGGTGCCGTCGATCACCCTGTCCGCGGCCGGCCCGTGCCGGTTCTTCGTCGCCGGCGGGGTGCCGCTGGGCGAAAAACTCGTCATGTGGTGGAACTTCGTCGCAAGAACCAGTGAGGAGATCGTCACCGCCCGTAACGCGTGGACGGCCGGAACATTCGGAGAGGTACGGGGCTACGCAGGGGAGCCGCTGGCAGCGCCCCCGCTGCCGCCCGGCGAACTAAAACCGCGTTGACGAGACAATTACAATTAGTAGTATTCGCGAACGGCAGCATTCGGCGCCGTCCGCTAGTACCCTCAATTTCAAGATCTTCTCCGCCTTCCCCATTGACTAAGCGGGCTCCTCGGGTTATGGGACCGCGGCCAAGGGCAGTAGGGCGGGGGCACGAGGGCGAATCGGTGCGCTGCTATCACCAATGAAGGGGACTCATGGCGCCGACCATTGGCATCACTATGTACCACAAGAACGCCGACTGGCGTGGCTGGTCAGAGGACGGTGCCCTGCTGCCGTGGACGTACGTGAGCGCTGTCAGGTCCGCCGGGGGGCGGCCGGTCCTGCTGCCGCCCGGCGGTGACACCGCCGAGGCCGAAGCCACCGTCGCCGTCCTCGACGGCATCATCATCGCGGGCGGGGGTGACATCGACCCGGCCATCTACGGCGCCGCGAAGCACCCCTCGACCGGCGGGATCGTGCCCGACCGCGACTCCTGGGAGCTCGCGATCGCCGACGCGGCGATCCGCGCGGACGTGCCGCTGCTCGGCATCTGCCGGGGCATGCAGGTGCTCAATATCGCCTGCGGCGGCACCCTGCACCAGCACGTTCCTGACCTGGTCGGGCACGAGGTCCACAGCGGCCCGGTCGACGGCTACGGCATCCACCAGGTGCGCGTCACCTCCGGCACGACGGTGCAGAGCATCCTCCCCGGCGGTGAGTACTTCGGCGTGCCGACGCACCACCACCAGGCCGTCGACAAGCTCGGTGACGGCCTGATCGCGGTCGGCTGGGCGGACGACGGGATCATCGAGGCGATCGAGGCCGCCAACCCGGGAGACTTCCTCGTCGGCGTGCAGTGGCACCCCGAGCAGGGTCAGGACATGAGGCTCTTCGCGGCCCTCGTGGCGGCCGCTGAGATTTCTTCTTCTGAACGTACGGTGGCGTCTCTCCCGCCCATGCTCGCTGACGCCTAGACGCGGGCGACGATCAGCGCGGCGAACAGAAGGGTCAGGGCCGCGCCGGTCCCGTGCAGGATAAGCAGCCGGGGCGACAGCGCCAGGGCGCTGCGCTGGCCCTTGCGGACGTCGCGATGGTTCACGGTGAACCAGGACAGCCCCGCGCAGATCGCGCCGAGCACGACGCCGAGGCCGATCGCGGCGAACACCCGGTCCCGGCTCAGCACGTAGAGGATCCAGAAGGCCAGGCCGATGATGGCCAGCGCCGGGTGTGCGAACTCGGCCAGCGCGCGCCCGCCAGGGATCGGCTGGCTCTTCGCCCGGACCAGCGACGGCGGATCGAACCGGTCTTTGGGCCGCCGGTCTTTGGGGTGCGCTGCCTGCTGCGCCGGGGCCGCTGCCGCCGGCGCGGTCACCGGCTCAGGCTGCGGCGCGTGAGCGGGCTCGGCCTCAACGCCGTCGTCGGCTGGGCGGGCGCGCGACGTCAGCAGGTAGGCGCCGACCGCGGCGGTGCACATCCAGATCAGCAGTGCGGCGATAGCCACGGAAAAGCTCCTTACCTTTCGCAT
>Ga0335073_10007665_pt1 | contig 15152 bp, 11 predicted proteins | sample Lox_Sample_22_FD_207093 | JGI IMG/M metagenome (GOLD analysis project Ga0335073, IMG submission 207093) | Soil microbial communities from Loxahatchee National Wildlife Refuge, Florida, United States - Lox_Sample_2.2 | ecosystem: Environmental > Terrestrial > Soil > Wetlands | place: USA... | reverse complement strand
CGTGCGAGCCTGTCGGGGACCGGCGAGCTCACGGTAGCAGCGTGGTCAAGATGCATGGTACTGCGCGAGGCGCGGCTTGCCTCGAGTTCGGACGATTTCGACTCCTCACCCGCCAGCGAGAGCTGCGCATCGGTGATGCGACTGTTCCGCTCGGCTCCCGGGCGTTTGACGTGCTGCTCATTCTGGTCGAGGCCGAGGGCGAGCTGGTCACCAAGGAAGAGCTGCTCGCGCGCGCCTGGCCAGGCAGCGTAGTCGAGGAAAGCAACATCCAGGTGCAGGTCTCGGCGCTGCGCAAGGCGCTCGGCGAAGAGCGCAATCTCATCCTCACCGTACCGTTGCGGGGCTATCGCTTCACGGGCGAGGTGCGCGCGCTCGATGCCGAGGGGCGCGCGTTGCCGCCGGCGGCCGGCCCCGGGCTGCAGGCCGTGCGGCAGGCGCCGACCAACCTGCCGGCGCCGGTGTCGGATTTCATCGGCCGCGAGACCGAGCTGCGGGAGCTGCGCGAGCTCTTGCGCCACAATAGGCTGGTGAGCCTGGTGGGCACCGGGGGCATCGGCAAGACGCGGCTCGGGCTCGAGGCCGCGCGCGCGCTGCTCGAGGAGTTTGCCGACGGTGTCTGGCTGGCGGAGCTCGCGCCCCTGACCGATCCGGACCTGGTTGCTAGCGCCATCAACACGGCCCTGGGCCTGCAAAGCGGCGCCGGCCGCTGGACCGCGGAGCGGCTCGCCGCGGCGCTGCGCGGGCGCCGCCTGCTCCTGGTGCTCGACAACTGCGAGCACTTGATCGGGGCGGCGGCGCGGGAAGCGGAGACACTGCTGCGCGCCGTGCCGGGCGCCTGCATCCTCGCCACCAGTCAGGAGCCTCTCGGTATCGACGGGGAGTGCACCTATCGCCTGAGCCCGCTGGAGTTTCCCGCCGAAGAGACCGCGGAGCTCGCGGCCGCCCTGCGCCACGACGCGGTGCGGCTCTTCGTGGCGCGCGCACGCGCCGCCGACCCGCATTTCAACCTCAGCGAGCGCAACGCCGCCACGGTCGTGACCATCTGCCGCCGCCTCGACGGCATTCCGCTCGCCATCGAGCTCGCCGCGGCACGTGCGGCGGCGCTCGGAATAGAAGGGCTCGCGCGCAGGTTGGATCTGAGATTTCACGTGCTCACCGGTGGCCGCCGCACGGCGCTGCCGCGCCACCAGACACTGCGCGCGACGCTCGACTGGAGCCATCGGCTGCTGGCGGAGCCCGACCGCATCGTGCTGCGACGGCTTGCCGTGTTCGCCGGCAGCTTCAGCCTGGAAGCCGCCGCAAGCGTCGTGGCGGACTCGGCGCTCGCGGAATGGGAGGTCATCGGACGGATCGCCGAGCTGGTGGACAAATCGCTTGTGGTCGCCGACGCCGAGGGCCCCGCGCGCCGGTATCGGCTACTCGAGACGACACATGCCTACGCCATGGAGAAGCTGGCCGACAGCGGAGAGTTTGGCTCGCTCGCGCGCCTTCACGCGCTGCATTTCCGCGATCATGTGCGTGGCGCGCTCGCACTCTGGGAGGAGGCCCCGTCCGTGCAATGGCTGGAGGCGCAGACGCCCGAAATCGACAACATTCGAGTCGCGCTCGATTGGGCGTTCGGCGCCGACGGCGATCCCGCCGTCGGCATTGAGCTCGCTGGGGCCTCCTATGTGCTCTGGTATCTCCTCTCGTTGATGCAGGAGGGTCGGGCGCGCCTCGAGCGAGCGACGGCAGCATTATGTGCGGCGACTCCGAAGAAAGTGGAAGCGCAGCTCTGGTACGGATACGGCTTTCTCTCGACCGGGGAGCCGCGCGGACGCGCGGTGCCGGCGTTGAGCCGGGCCGTCTCGCTGCATCGCGAGTCCGGCGAGCCGTTGGATCTTGGACGTGCCCTGAGCTTCTACGGGCTGAACCTCGCGCGCACGGGCCGGTTGGCCGAGGGCCTGGCTGCGCTCGAGGAAGCGCGCGGACATCTCTGCGCGGCCGCTCACCCGAAGAGTCTGGCGCTCTGCCTCACGAACCTCGCCATCGCACGCACCGTGGCCGGGGAGTTCGCAGTCGCTCGCGCGCTGCTCGATGAGTCGCTCGCGCTGGGGGCGCACTCCGGGGCCGACTTCTGGGTCTGGCGCGCGCTCATCTATCAGGCGGAAGTGGCATTTGCCGAGGGACGGATCGAGGAGGCGATCGCCCAGGCGCGCGAAGTGGTCACAATGGCGCGTGCGACCCGGCGCACGGGCATGCTCGGGCACGCGCTGTGCAATCTCGCGGGCTATCTGATCGCTCACGGCGATCTCGAGGAAGCGGGTACGGCACTGCGCGAGGGGCTGCCGCTTGCGCAGGAGAGCGATCTCGATGCGGTGCTGCTCGCCGGCGGCGTGCAACACCTCGCGGCCATCGCCGCCCGCGAGAATCGCCTGGAGCGCGCGGCGCTGCTCATCGGTTACGCGCGTGCCTTTTTCGCCGCCGAGTTCGAGGGACGAAGTCCCGCCAAGCAACAAATCCAGGCGCGCATCGTCGAGAGCCTGCGCCGCGCCCTGCCGGGCGAACGGCTGACGGAGCTGATGGCAGCCGGCGCGCGGTGGACGGAAGAACAAGCCATGTCCACCGCATTGGAGGCGTGAGATGCGTCGCACATTTGCGCCATTCAAAAGCAAGTAAGCGAGCGGCCCAGGGCCGTTCCCTGGGCCGCGGGATCAAATGCATTCAGAGGGCCGGCCGCGAAAAGCGCCGCCGGCGACTTTTCGCCGATTTAATAACGATTAAGGGCGTTCAGGGTCAGCTAAGGATTTGAGCGGGCTGGGAGCGCGATGCTTACCGGGTCGTAAAGGACCGGTGATTGCGCTGCGAACCCAAGTCATGAAGCTACCCGACACGGCGATCCAGGCACAGGGAGGCGGCGCTGGGCCGGGCAGGAGCCCGGATGCAGCGCGTCTAACGAGGCTCCTGCCGCTCCCGGCGGCCCTGCTGCTCTCGGGATGCCAGTGGGCGGTGCTCGACCCCAAGGGCCCGGTCGGCCTGCAGGAGCGGTCGATCATCATCATCGCGACGGTGTTGATGCTGCTCGTGGTCGTGCCGGTGATTGCGCTGATCCTCATCTTCGCATGGCGCTACCGCGCCTCGAACCAGAAGGCGGATTACCAGCCGAACTGGGCGCACTCCAGCCGCATCGAGGCGGTGGTGTGGCTCATCCCCTGCGTCATCGTCGCGGCCCTGGGCGTGATCGCCTGGAGGTCCTCGTACACGCTCGATCCCTACCGGCCGCTGGCCGGCACCGTGAAGCCCATCCGCATCGATGCCGTGGCGCTCGATTGGAAATGGCTCTTCATCTACCCGGATCAGAAGGTCGCGACGGTGAATCAGGTGGCCTTCCCGGCGAACGTGCCGGTGGAGTTTCACATCACCTCCGCGACGGTGATGAACGCCTTCTTCATCCCGCAGCTCGGCAGTCAGATCTATGCCATGGCGGGCATGCAGACTCAGCTGCACCTGCTGGCGACCGAGCCGGGCGCGTATCAGGGACTTTCCTCGAACTACAGCGGCGACGGCTTCTCCGGCATGACGTTCAAGGCCATCGCGCTGCCCCAGCAGGGGTTCGACGCGTGGCTCGCGAAGGTCAAAGCCTCGCCGCAAACGCTCGGCACCAGCGCCTATGAGCAGCTCGCCAAGGCGAGCGAGAACAACCCGGTCGCGTACTACTCGCAGGTGCAGCCGAACCTCTTCACGGACATCATCGCCGGGGGCATGGCCGGCATGGCTGCGATGAGGAGCAAGTGATCATGCTCGGCAAGCTGACTCTCGCCGCCGTTCCCTACCAGAACCCGATCATCTTCGGGGCCATCGCCTTCATGGTGCTCGTCGCGCTCGCCGTGGTCGGCACGATCACGGTGCTCGGCAAATGGAAGTACCTTTGGACGGAGTGGCTGACTTCGGTCGATCACAAGAAGATCGGCGCGATGTACCTCATCCTCGCGGGTGTGATGCTGCTGCGGGGCTTCGCGGATGCGGTCATGATGCGCGCGCAGCAGGCGCTCGCGTATGGACCGCATGCCGGCTACCTGCCACCCGAGCACTTCGACCAGGTGTTCAGCGCCCACGGCACGATCATGATCTTCTTCATGGCGATGCCGTTCATGATCGGACTGATGAACTGCGTCCTGCCGCTACAGATCGGCGCCCGTGACGTTGCTTTCCCGTTCCTAAACTCGCTCAGCCTCTGGCTGACGGTCGTCGGCGCGATGCTGGTCAACCTCTCGCTGGCCGTCGGCAACTTCGCCCGTACGGGCTGGCTGGCCTATCCGCCGCTCTCGGAGCTGCACTTCAGCCCGGGCGTCGGGGTCGACTACTACATCTGGGCGCTGCAGATCTCGGGCATCGGCACCACGCTCACCGGCGTCAACTTCATCGCCACCATCCTCAGGATGCGGGCGCCGGGCATGACGCTGATGCGCATGCCGGTGTTCACCTGGACCGCCCTCTGCACCAACATCCTCATCGTCGCGGCGTTCCCGGTCCTCACGGTGTCGCTGGCGCTGCTGACCCTCGACCGCTACCTCGGGATGCACTTCTTTACGAACTCCCTCGGCGGCGATCCGATGATGTACATCAACCTCATCTGGATCTGGGGGCACCCCGAGGTCTACATCCTCATCCTGCCCGCGTTCGGCATCTTCTCCGAGATCATCGCCACCTTCTCTGGCAAGCGCCTCTTCGGCTACACCTCCATGGTGCTCGCCACCATGGCGATCGCGCTCCTCTCCTTCCTCGTGTGGCTGCACCACTTCTTCACGATGGGCTCGGGGGCCGACGTCAACGCCTTCTTCGGGATCACGACCATGGTGATCGCCGTGCCGACGGGCGTGAAGATCTTCAACTGGCTCTTCACCATGTACCGCGGACGGGTGCGCTTCGACTCGCCCGTGCTGTGGACGATCGGTTTCATGATCACGTTCGTGATCGGCGGCATGAGCGGCGTGCTCATGGCGGTGCCGCCCGCCGACTTCGTGCTGCACAACAGCCTGTTCCTGGTGGCGCATTTCCACAACGTCATCATCGGCGGTGTGGTGTTCGGGGCCATGGCCGGGCTTACCTACTGGTTCCCGAAGGTCTTCGGCTTCCGGCTGAACGAGACGCTCGGCAAGGCGGCGTTCTGGTGCTGGCTCGTTGGGTTCTACGTGGCCTTCATGCCGCTCTATGTCCTCGGACTCATGGGGGCGACGCGCCGCATGGATCATTACGACAATCCGGCCTGGCAGCCGCTCTTCGTCGTCGCGGCGATCGGCGCCGCCATCATCTTCTGCGGCATCATGCTGCAGCTTGCGCAGGTGGTGGTGAGCATCGCGCAGCGGGAGCGCGCGCGTGATCCGACCGGCGATCCGTGGGGCGGCCGCACGCTGGAATGGGCGACATCCTCGCCGCCACCGGCTTACAACTTCGCCCGCATTCCGGTGGTGCGCGACCGGGACGCCTTCTGGGACATGAAGCAGCGGGGCGTGGACCTGAAGGCGGCCGTCTATCGGCCCATCCACATGCCGCGCAACACGGCAACCGGCTTCGTCATGGCGGTGTTCATCGGCCTGGCGGGGTTCGCGATGATCTGGCACATCTGGTGGCTCGCGATCGGCGGTTTCGCCGCCGCAATGGTGGCCCTGGTCCGTCATGCCTTCGACGACGATCGCGACTACTACGTCGCGGCCGAAGAGGTGAGGCGGACCGAGATCCTCCGCGGTCGCGCCCAACTGAGGAGCGTGTAGCCCATGGCAATCGGTGACACAACCGCCCACGGCGGGGCGCTGGCTCTCGAGCCGGGATACGCCGACAACGCGGCGGATGCGCTGCGGGACCTGCGTCCGGCCGGCGAGACGATCGACTTCGAGCTGGAGCAGCATCACGATGCGGCGAGCACGGCGCAGCTCGGTTTCTGGATCTATCTCATGAGCGACTGCCTGCTGTTCGCGGGCCTGTTCGCCACCTACTCGGTGCTGCACACCCGCACGGCCGGGGGTCCCACGCCGCACGGCCTGTTCGATCTTCCCTATGTGTTGACGGAGACGGTGTTCCTGCTCGTGAGCAGCTTCACCTGCGGGCTCGCGATGCTCGCCATGGGGCGGCGCAGCCGCGGCGCGACTCTCGCCTGGCTGGCAGTGACGTTCGTGCTGGGACTCGCCTTCGTCGGCATGGAGGTGCACGAGTTCGCGCACATGGTCGCGGACGGCGCCGGCCCCGATCGCAGCGCGTTCCTTTCGAGCTTCTTCACGCTGGTGGCGACGCACGGCCTGCACGTCACCTGTGGTCTCATCTGGATGGCGATCATGATGGCGCTGGTGGTGAAGAAGGGCTTCACACCGTCCACCGTGTCGCGCCTCTCCTGCCTGAGCCTCTTCTGGCACTTCCTCGACATCATCTGGGTGGGCGTGTTCTCCCTGGTCTATCTCTTCGGAGTGTCGTGAGATGAGCGCCGCCAACGAAGCCATTGTCGGCCGCGCGCCGCACGGGGCCATCCACGTCGCCGCGCATGGCGCGGCGCACGGCGGACACGGGTCCCGCAAGTCCTACATCACCGGCTTCCTGCTGGCGATCGCCCTGACGGTCGTGCCCTTCGGGCTGGTGATGAGCCATTCGTCCATCGGTACTCCGCTCATCATCGCCGTGTTCGCGTTGGCGCAGATCGGCGTGCACATCGTGTACTTCCTGCACGTCAACCGCTCCGAGGAGCAGCGCTGGAATCTGATGGCGCTGGTCTTCACGGCCATCGTCGTGTGCATCATCCTCGGCGGCTCCATCTGGATCATGCACAACCTGTACGCCAACATGATGCCGGGGATAATGCAGGCCCCGATGGGCTGAGTCGCGGGCCGCGGCCGCTACGGAGAAGCCTCGGCCGCGGCAACCTCGGCGGCTGCCGCGCTGCCGCGCGTGGCGAGCCAGGAGCCGAGGAGGATGAGACCGAACCCGGTCAGCCCCCAAGTGCCCAGGCGCTCATCGAGCAGTGCCATGCCGAGGAGCGTGGCGACTGCCGGATTGATATACGTAATGACTGCCGCGCGGGACGCGCCGGCATTCTTGACCAGATAGAACATCATCAGCATGGACAGCGCGGTGCAGACCAGGCCGAGAATCGCGACGGACGAGAGGGCCAGGGCGCTCGGCATGCGATGCGGCAGGGAGAGCATGGCCGGAACGAGCAGCAGCAGGCTCGAGATCGCGAGACTGCCGGCGATGGGGCCAATGGAATCAACGGCGTGCAGGTATCTCTGGATGATGAGCGCCCCGATCGCGTAGCCGACGGTCGAGATCACGACGCACCCGACCCCAGCCCATGCGGGCGGCCCCGATAGAGTGCCCAATCCGACCAGCGCAACGACACCCGCGAGACCGACCGAGAGTCCGGTGAGCCGCACGGCTCCGAGCCGCTCGTGGACGCCGAAGAAGCGGGAAATGAGGGCGATGATGAGCGGCACCGTCGCAATGAGGATCGCCGTGACCGAGGAGGGGATCCAACGCTCGCCCATGGAGATGAGGCAGAACGGTATGGTGAACTCCGCCAGGGAGAAGGCCAGGATTGCGGCCTTATGAGTGGCGAGCGCCCGCAGCGCGCCGCGGTGCCAGGCGATCGGCAGCAGGACGAGCGCCGCGAGAGTGATCCGGCCCCAGGCCACATCGAACGGGGAGATCTCCCGGACCGCGATCTTGATGAAGAAATATGGCAGGCCCCAGGTGATTCCGAGGGCCACGAAGGCCAGCCACGCTCGTGCTCTCACGTCTGCAGGTTATCATGGCCCGCACGCCACCGGAGATCGACGCCATGCCCGCCAGCCCATCGAGCGCCGCCGACAAACGCCGACGATTCCATGAGCTGCATCGCAGCGGCTGCTTCGTGATACCGAACCCCTGGGACGCCGGCAGCGCACGCTATCTGCAGTCCCTCGGGTTCAAGGCGCTCGCCACGACGAGCTCGGGTTCCGCGTGGTCGCTGGGAGCTATCGACGGAGGCATGACCCGGGAAGCGGTTCTGGCGCACCTGCGGACGATGGTCGCGGCGACCGATCTGCCGATCAATGCCGACTTCGAGAGCGGCCACGCGCGTGATCCCGATGGTGTTGCCGAAAGCGTGCGCCTGGCCGTCGAGACCGGGGTGGCGGGACTCTCCATCGAAGATTCGACGGGCGATGACGCCAAGCCGCTCTACACGCTGGACGATGCCGTCGCGCGAATGCGCGCGGCGCGCAAGGCAATCGATCGGACGGGCGGTGATACCCTGTTGGTGGGGCGGGCGGAGTGCTTCCTCGCGGGCCGGCCGGATATCGATGAGACGATCTCGCGGCTGCAGGCCTACGCCAGCGCGGGTGCCGATTGCCTCTACGCGCCCGGCATCCGTACGACCGAGCATATTCGCCGCGTGGTGGAGGGTGTTGCCCCCAAGCCCGTCAATCTGCTGGTGGGCTCCGCGAGCCCGCTGTCGGTGGCGGAGATCGCGGCGCTCGGCGTGCGCCGAATCAGCGTGGGTGGCGCGCTTGCGCGCGCAGCGTGGGCCGGATTCATGCGCGCCGCGAAAACGCTGGCCGAGCAGGGCCGTTTCGACGGCTTTCCGGATACGCCATCGCACGATGCTCTCCAGGCGCTGTTGACGCCTTCTCCATCCTGAGCGGCGACGATTTCCGCCCCGGCCATCCGGGGCGGACTTCGCGGGGGCGCATCGCTATACTGCGCGCCCCTCCCGCCTTGCCCCATCGCCATTCACCCGCATGTGGTTCAAGAACCTCACTGTCTATCGCCTTCCCGCGGATTGGAACTGGTCCGCTTCCAACCTCGAGGAGGCGCTTGCGCGCCGCCCGCTGCAGCCGTGCAGTCCGCTCGAGATGCGGAGCATGGGCTGGGTGGCGCCGGCGACCACCGATCGGCTTCTGCATACGCTGGGCGAGCATCACCTGCTCGCGCTCGGTGTCGATCAGAAGCTCCTGCCTGCATCGATCGTGCGGCAGGAAGCCGAGCGGCGCGCCAAGGCTCAAGCCGAAACTCAGGGTTTCCCGGTCCGGCGCCGCCAGATGCGCGCTCTGAAGATGCAGGTGATGGATGAGCTGCGCGCACGAGCCCTGAGCAGGCGTCGCATCACGCGCGCGTGGATCGATCCGCGCGGTGGCTGGCTGGCGGTCGACTCCGCGAGCGATCGCAGAGCCGAGGAGCTCGTCGAAACGCTGCGTGACACGCTGGGTAGTCTCGCCGTGCAGAAAGTCGACACGGAGCGCGCCCCGAGCGCGTGCATGGCCGCCTGGCTGATGCAATCCGATGCCTCGGGGCCGTTCGCCATCGAGCAGGACCTAGAGCTGCAGTCGGGCGAGCCCGCCAAATCCATCGTGCGCTACCGTCGCCACCCCCTGGATGGGAAGGAGGTTCGGGCCTACGTTGCGGGCGGCAAGCGTCCCACTCAGCTCGGGCTGACGTGGAATGGACGGATCTCATTCGTCCTGACGGAAAAGCTGCAGATCAAACGAGTCGAGTTTCTCGAGGTCGCCCGCGAGGAGGGCGACGGGGAGGAGGTCGATCCGGCCGAGCAGTTCGACCTCGACTTCGCCGTGATGGCCGGCGAGCTCGCCAAGCTGATCATCGAGCTCATCGAGGAGTTGAACGGGCGGCAGACCGCGGGCCGCGCCGCGGCGGCCTGACAGTAGGTACAGGCTAGCCCCGGCGCCCGCCGATCTCGTCGATGTGCCGCAGGAGGTCGGCTGGGTCCTCGTATACGCGGATGGCGCCGGAGCGCTCGAGCTCGTCCTGACCATAGCCGCCTGAAAGAAGACCTACTCCCAGGCCGCGGGCGCGCCGCGCCGCGAGCATGTCCCAGATGCTGTCACCGACAATGACGGCCGACTCGATGTCGACGCCGAGCCGCGCGGCTGCCGCCAGGAAAAGATCGGGATCGGGCTTGGCAAAGCGGACATCGTCACGCGTGATCACAGGCACCCGTGCCGGGTCGACTTGCAGCGCCTCGAGGTTGTACTTCGCGGAGCCCATGCGGGCGCTGGTCGCGATGGACCAGGGAATGCGTGTCTCCGTCAGGTACTGCAGCAACTCTATTGCGCCGGGAAGCGGCCGCACCCAGCGGGCGAGGCGCGCGTAGGCTTCCGCGTGTTGGCGTTGCAGCGTCTCGAGGAGAGACGGGGTGATCTCGATGGGCGTTTCCCGCAGCAGCATCTCCGTGAAGAGACCACCGCTCATGCCGATCTTCCGATGGATGCGCCAGACCGACAGCTCTATGCCGGCGGCGTGCAGCGCCTCCTGCCAGGCGAGGACGTGCTGGTAAACACTGTCCACCAGCGTGCCGTCGAGGTCGAAGAGGAAACTGACGTCGGAGCTGCTCATCGATCGGGACCTCGGCAGATGTAGACTTCGGCAGGCAACCCATCCATTTTGTCGGAGCCGGGAGATGAAGAAAATAGATATCGCGGCAGGAAAAACCGTGGTCGGCAGCGGCTATCCCGCACCCTATGACGAGCCTTGCCGGCAGCGCAAGCGTGTCCGTCTCGGGGATGCAGCCGGGCTGACCCAGTTTGGCGTCAATCTGCTGCGGCTGCCGCCTGGCGTCTGGTCCAGCCAGCGTCACTGGCATACAGCGGAGGACGAGTTCGTCTATGTCCTGGAGGGCGAAGTCGTGCTGGTCACCGATGCCGGCGAGGAAGTGCTGCGGGCGGGCGATTGCGCCGGATTCAAGGCCGGTGAGGCCGACGGCCACCAGCTGCAGAACCGCACGAATGCGGAGGTGGTCCTGCTGGAGATCGGCAGCCGCAATACCGAGGCCGACGGGGTCGATTATCCCGACATCGATCTCATGATTCGCGCGGGCACGCGCGCCTTCCTTCACAAGGACGGTACGCCGTATCCGCCACGATCGCGCTGATCAAGTGGGGGCCGGCGAGGTGGCGGTCAGCCGCGCGATACGCTCGAGCGCCGGGGGGTGCGAGTAGTAGAAGGCCGTGTAGACAGGGTCGGGCGTGAGCGTGCTCGCGTTCTCGCGATAGAGCTTGACGAGCGCCGAGGCGAGCTCCCGTGCGCTCGCGTGTTGGGAGGCGAAGCGGTCGGCGGCGAACTCGTGACGGCGCGACCAGAGTGAGCCGAGCGGAGTGGTGAAGAAGAGCGCCACCGGCACCACCAGGGCGAACAGGATCAGCGCGGCATGCGTCGACGGAGTCGGCACTCCGAGCGCCCGATAGAAGCCGGGCTTCCCGGCCAGCCAGCCGAGGAGCGCGAATCCGACCAACATGGTGACGAAGGATACGAGCAGCCGTTGGCGGACATGCCGCAGGCGGAAGTGGCCGAGCTCGTGAGCGAGCACGGCCTCGATCTCGGGCGAGGCCAGTTGCTTGAGCAGGGTATCGAAGAACACGATGCGCTTGTGGCGCCCGATCCCGGTGAAGTAGGCATTGCCGTGGGCGGACCGGCGCGAGCCGTCGACGACGAAAACACCGCTCGAGCGAAAGCCGCAACGCTCGAGGAGCGCCTCGATGCGGCCTTTGAGCGAAGCGTCCTCGAGTGGCGAGAACTTGTTGAAGAGAGGGGCGATGAAAGCCGGCCAGGCCCAGGTGATGAGCAGCGTCACCACGAGCCAGCATCCGAATGCCGCCAGCCACCACCAGCGGCCGGCGTGATCCATGAGCACGAGGACCGCCAGGACCAGCGGGCCGCCGATCAGTACCGCGAGCGCGATTCCCTTGCCGAGATCGCCCAGGAAGATCATGGGCGTCGTACGGTTGAAGCCGAAGTCAGCCTCTATACGAAAGGTGCGCACCACCGAGAGGGGCAGGCCGACGATGCCCACCACGGCGGCAACCGTGCCGATCACCACGAGTCCGAGCCAGGGCTCGCCCCAGCCCGTGTGCCGCCAGAGAGCGTCGATGGCTGCGACGCCGCCGCCGACGGTGAGGGCCAGAGTGACTGCCGAGTCGATGACGGTACTGACCATCCCGAGCCTGGCTTTGGCGACCGTGTAATCCGCGGCCTTGCGGTGATCTTCCGGCGAGAGCTGGCCGGCGAATGGCGCCGGTATGCGATCACGGTGCGCCGCGACCGCGGTGATCTGACGTGCGGCGAGCCAGAGCTCCACCGCCGTGGCGATGACGACGGCAGCGATGAAGAGTGTCGTGGGCCAGTGCATCATGGTGAGTGAATCGGTAGCGCCGGGAATCTCGCATCTTCCTTTGGAACCGAGCCACGCTGGCTCACGATGACCGCTGCTGCCTTGTTCGCGTAGCCCGCGGCTTCCGCTCTGCCGCACCCCGACATTCTAGCGGCCATGTAGCCGGCAAGGTGCGAATCTCCCGCTCCCGCGGTATCGCCTACGACTGTTACCGGCTCGGTGGGGACGTGCTGATATTCCCGGCCCGATCCGACCCAGCATCCCTCGGGGCCGCCGCGGATCAGATATTCGGCCGGCAGCGGGCTCAGGCGCGCGACGATCTGCGCTGTGTCCACAGCGCCCCACAGGGTCTTCTCGTCCTCCCCACCCGTGGCGATCACCGAAGCCAGCGGCTCGAATGTGCCGATCCGCTCGCGAGCTGCCGCGTCGCTGTCCCAGAGGCGCCTGCGAAAGTTGCAATCGAAAACGACATGGCAGTCATCGCGGCGCCGATCCACCCAATGGCAGAGGTGCTCGAAGCTCGCGCTGGAGCAGAGGGCAAGCGTGATTCCAGTGACGAGAAGAAGCTGTGCATCGCCGAGGAGATCCTCGAAGCGGTCCAGATCTGCGGACTGCAGGAATGCGCGCGCGGCTGACTGCGCCCGCCAATACGAGAAGCCGGGACGGTTGGCCGGATCGAGAGGCAGTCCGTAGATGCCGGGCTCGCCTGCGATCGATGGCTCGAAGACGTGGACGCCTTCCCGCGTCAGCCGCTGCCGCAGCCACGCCGAATAGCTGCTGTCGCCGAGTGCGGTGACAAGCGAAATCCACTTCGCATCCGCACCCAGCATTCTCGAGAGGCAGATCATGGAGTTGGCGACGTCGCCGCCGAAAGCCAGGCGAACGCCACCGTCGTCCGCAGGCTGCAGCTCCAGCAGCGGCTCGCCCAGCGCCGCGATACGCCGGATCTGCGTCCACTGCCATCCGGCGCCAGCAGGAGTTGTCACCATGCTGACAAGCCTACACGACCCATTTCGGACGCGCGAGGCCGGGCAAGTGTCTCTCGCCTGAGCCCAGTCTCGTCGAGACGCCTCCTGCTCACCGCGGCAAGGCATAGGCGATTACGTAGTCGCCACGCGTGCTGGCATCCTTGTAGCCGCCGGCGGCGATGACCACATACTGGCGGCCGCCGATGCTGTAGGTCATCGGCGTTGCCTGGCCGCCGGCGGGCAGCTTCGCCTGCCAGAGCACCTTGCCGGTGTTGACGTCGAATGCCCGCATGCGGTCGTCGAGGCTCGCGGCGATGAACACGAGACCGCTGGCGGTGACCACGGGGCCGCCGAGATTCGGCATGCCGAGGTTGAGATGGAGCAGAGGAGAGTCGCCGAGCGGCACCTGCCATTTGATCGTGCCGTGCACCATGTCCACGGCGGTGAGCGTGCCCCAGGGAGGCTTGACGCACGGAATGCCGAGGCTGGAGAGGAATGCGCGGCGGCGCATGGCGTAGGGAGTTCCCAGCATCTGGCCAAACTCCCAGCCACGATATTTGGGATCGCGCATTTCCGCTGCGACCTGGTCGCGCGGCACGAGCGCCATTTGCCACGGCAGGTTCATCGTGTTGGCAATCACGAGCTGGCGCCGAGGATCGAAGGCGATGCCGCCCCAATTGGAGCCGCCGGCAAAGCCGGGCGCGTAGATGGACTCTTTCGTGGAGGGCGGCTGGAAGATGCCTTCCGAACGATCGGCCTCGATCTGCTTGCGGCAGGCGCGGGTATCGAGCCAGGCTACGCCCCATGCGTCCGCCGCCGTCACGGGACCCTGCGGGGCGAGAGCGGGCGGGGCCAGCGGGTAGGGTTGAGTGGGCGAAGGCATCTCACCGGGCGCCGCGTCCTGGGGTACCGGCCGCTCCACGATCGGGAAAATGGGTGCGCCGGTATCCCGGTCGAGCGTGTAGAGAAAGCCCATCTTGGTTGCCTGAATGACCGCAGGTATCTGCCTGCCGTCATGCATCAACTCAACCAGCGTCGGCTGCGACGCTACGTCGTAGTCCCACAGGTTGTGGTGAACGAGCTGACGACCCCACACCAGCTTGCCGGTGTCCGCATCGAGCGCCAGCACGGAGTCCGCCCAGCGGTCATCGCCCGGGCGGTCGCCACCGAAGAAGTCGGGGCTCGCGGAACCCGTGGGCACGAAGACGAGATGTCTCTTGGGATCGGCCGAGAGCGGCGCCCATGCGTTGGCCGCGCCCGTGAGCTTCGCGCCCCGAGCGCTCCACTCCTTATAGACGGGGTTGGAGGGATCGCGCGGAATCGGATCCCAGCTCCACACGAGCTGGCCGCTTCTGGCGTCGAAGGCCCGGACCGTACCGAGCTCCAAGCTCACTCCGCGGTTGTCCCCTACGGAGGAGCCGATGATGATCTTCCCGTCCAGAACGACGGCGGGCGAGGTGACGAGATAGTTGCGCCAGCCGGAATCAGGCTTGTCGGTAGAGCGCACCCCCTGCAACAGGTCGAGCGCTCCGTGATCCGCGAAGCCTGCGCACGGTCGGCCGGTCGTGGCGTCGAGAGCGAGCAGCCTGCCATCGAGCGTCGCCGCGTAGATGCGCGCGTGACACTCCGCGCCGGGTGCAGCGGTGGGATCGATCCACAGGGACACGCCCCGCGAGACGCCATCCGAGTAGTGCAGGTGGTTGTCGTTGTGGCTATCGTGGCGCCAGCGCAGCGCGCCGGTGGCCGCGTCGATGGCCACGACGTTTGTGCTCGGGGTCGTGAAGTACAACACCCCGTCATAGAGGATGGGCGTGGCCTCGAATGCCGAGCGCGCCCAATCCGTGACTCCGCCGCCCAGCTCGCCGGTGCGGAATGTCCATGCAACCTGCAGGCGGTGGACGTTCGCGGGCGAAACCTGCGTCAGCGGCGAGTAGCGCATCCCGCCCGCATCGCCACCATAGGCCGGCCAGCCGGCGTCCGGCGACTTTGCCGCGGGCGCGGCCACGTGGGAAGCCCCCGCGCCGAACGAAGCTCGCGAGGAGCAGGCGGCGAGCGCCAGC
>Ga0335073_10007664_pt1 | contig 15153 bp, 16 predicted proteins | sample Lox_Sample_22_FD_207093 | JGI IMG/M metagenome (GOLD analysis project Ga0335073, IMG submission 207093) | Soil microbial communities from Loxahatchee National Wildlife Refuge, Florida, United States - Lox_Sample_2.2 | ecosystem: Environmental > Terrestrial > Soil > Wetlands | place: USA... | reverse complement strand
CTTCACCCTCAGCGCCGGCACCTACAACCTGTCCTTCACCGGCACCGAGGACTCCTCCCTGCAGACCTCCTTCGTCGTCGACGACACCGCGGTCAACCTGTACTGATCCATCAGCACCACAAGCTCCATCGGCATCACACGGCAAGGCCCGCTGGAACCTCCCGGTTCCAGCGGGCCTTCCGCCGTCTGATGGGGACCTGGCGCTGCTCGGGCGCCACTTCGATCCGGCGGCCGAGCTGCTCGGTCCGGTCAGCCGCCGGCCGCGAGCTGGCCGCAGGCGCCGTCGATCTCCCGGCCCCGGGTGTCACGCACCGTCACCGGGACGCCGTGGGCGGCGATGCCGGCCACGAACCGCTCCTCGACCGGCTTCGGCGATGCGTCCCAGGCCGAACCCGGCGTCGGGTTGAGCGGGATCAGGTTCACGTGGGCGAGCCGGCCGGAGAGCAGCTGCCCGAGCAGGTCTGCCCGCCACGCCTGGTCGTTGACGTTGCGGATCATCGCGTATTCGATCGAGTACCGGCGCCCGGTCCGGGCCGCGTAGGCATCGGCCGCCTCCAGCACCTCGCGCACCTTCCACCGGGTGTTGACCGGCACCAGGGTGTCGCGCAGCTCGTCGTCCGGGGCGTGCAGCGACACCGCCAGCGTGACGTGCAGGCCCGCGTCGGCCAGCCGGTACATCGCGGGCACCAGGCCCACCGTCGAGACGGTGATCGACCGCTGCGACAGCCCGAGGCCGGCCGGGGCCGGATCCACCAGCCGGTGCAGCGCGGCCAGCAGCCGGCTGTAGTTGGCCAGCGGCTCACCCATCCCCATGAACACCACGTTGGACAGCCGCACCGGGCCACCCGGCAGCTCGCCGCCGGCGGCGACCCGGGCCGCCACGGCGACCTGCTCGACGATCTCGGCGGTCGAGAGGTTGCGCTTCAGGCCACCCTGGCCGGTGGCGCAGAACGGGCAGGCCATCCCGCACCCGGCCTGGCTGGAGACGCACACGGTGAGCCGGTCCCGGTACCGCATCAGCACCGACTCGACCAGCGTGCCGTCGTGCAGCTTCCACAGGGTCTTGCGGGTGGTGCCCCGGTCGGTCTCGAGGTGTCGCACCTCGCGCAGCAGCTCCGGCAGCAGGGCCTGCCCCAGTTGCTCCCGGACGGCGGCGGGCAGGTCGGTCATCCGCTCCGGGCGGTGCTCCAGCCGGGTGAAGTACTGGCGGCTGAGCTGATCGGCCCGGAACGCCGGCTGGCCGAGCTCACGGACGGCCGCTCGGCGCTCGGTCTCGTCCAGGTCGGCGAGGTGACGCGGCGGCAGGGCACGGCGGGGTGCGTCGAACACCAGGGGAAGGGAGGTCATGACCGTTCCATTGTTCCACGCCGTGGGCCCCGGCCCGACCGGCCGCGGCTCAGCGCAGGAAGGCCGACAGCAGCAGGTACGCCACCGGCGCACAGGGCAGCAGCGAGTCGAGCCGGTCCATGATGCCGCCGTGGCCCGGCAGCAGCCGGCCCATGTCCTTCAGCCCCAGGTCGCGCTTGATCATGGACTCGCCCAGATCGCCGAGGGTCGCGGTGACCACCAGCGCCAGGCCGAACAGCATGCCCTGCCACCACGCGTGGTGGAAGCACAGCGTCATCATCAGCACGCCGCCGACGGAACCGGCCGCCGCCGAGCCGGCCAGCCCCTCCCAGGACTTCTTCGGCGAGACCATCGGCGCCATCGGATGCCGGCCGAACAGCACGCCGACGGCATACCCGCCGGTGTCGGAGCAGACCACGACCAGCACGAACAGGATGATCCGGGCGGCCCCGTCGCCGGCGTGCACCAGCAGCGTGGCGAAGCCGGCCAGGAACGGCACGTAGAGCGCGACCAGCGCCCCGGCCCCGACATCGCGCAGGTACCCCGCCGCGCCGTCGGCCAGCCGCCAGATCAGCAGTCCGAGCACGGTCAGCAGGAACGCTCCGACCAGGCCGTCCGGGCCGCGGAACCACGCCGCTGCCTCCATGGCGCCGGCGCCGGCCAGCAGCGGCACCAGCGACGGCCGGGCCTCGACCGTGGCGATCGCGGTGACGAGCTCGGCGACCGCGACGCCCACCGCGGCCACGATCACGAAGACGAAGCTCGGTCGGTACAGGGTCAGGGTGGCCACGATCAGCGCGCCGAGCCCCGCGCCGACGCCGATGGCGGCAGGCAGGTTCCGGCCGCCCCGCGGCGGCTTGCGTACCGGAGGTGCCGCGACGACCGGCTCGGGGTGCTGGTCGGTGGCCGCCGGGACCACGGTGAGGTGCCGGACCTGGGCCGGCACCGGGAACTCGCCGGTCGGCTGCACCGGCACCGCGTCGATCACCGGCAGCGGACGGGTCACCTGGGCCGACCCGACCGGCTGGTCGGCCGCCGGTTCGGTCGATGCCTCGTCCTCCGCCCGGCGGGCACGGCGGGACGGCCGGGGTGGCGCGGAGCCGGCAGCAGAGCGGGCACGTGCAATGAGGTCGGCGGCGGACAGGCCGCTCTCGCCGGCCTCCTCGCCGCCGTGCCGGCCGGCCGATCGCCCGCCGGATGCCTCGGTGTCGGTCATCAGACCTCGAGCAGCTCGGCTTCCTTGTGCTTGACCAGCTCGTCCACCGACGCGGTGTAGCGGTCGGTGATCTTCTGCAGGTCGCCCTCGGCGCGGTGAGCGTCGTCCTCGCCCACCTCGGAGTCCTTCACGAGCTTGCCGAACGTCTCATTCGCGTGCCGGCGGACCGAGCGGATCGAGACCTTGGCGTCCTCGCCCTTGCTCTTGGCGACCTTGACCAGCTCGCGCCGGCGTTCCTCGGTCAACTGCGGGAACACCACCCTGATCAGGTTGCCGTCGTTGGTGGGGTTCACGCCCAGGTCGCTGTCCCGGATGGCCTTCTCGATCGCCCCGAGCTGGCTGGCGTCGTAGGGCTTGATGACGGCCATCCTGGCCTCCGGGGTGCTCACCGAGGCCAGCTGCGGCAGCGGCGTCACCGCGCCGTAGTAATCGATGGCGATCCGGGCGAAGCTGCTGGCCGCGGCCCGTCCGGTGCGCAGGCTGGCCAGGTCGTCGCGCAGCACCGAGACTGCCTTCTCCATCTTCTCTTCGGCCTCGAAGAGCGTTTCCTCGATCACGTCTGTCTCCCTGTACGGGCTCGCGGAGCGTTACCGGCCCGGGACGACCCGGGTGCCGATCTTCTCACCACGAACGACCTTTTCGATGTTGCCGTCGGCAAGATCAAACACCACGATCGGCATGCCGTTGTCACGGCACAGGCTGATCGCGGTCGCATCGGCCACCTGCAGCGCGCGTTGCAAGACCTCGTCGTAGCTGATCTCGTCGAACTTGGTGGCCTGCGGGTTGAGCTTGGGGTCGGCGTCGTAGACCCCGTCGACGCCGCTCTTGCCCATCATCAGCACGTCGCAGCCGATCTCCAGCGCTCGCTGGGCGGCCGCGGTGTCGGTGGAGAAGTACGGCATGCCGGCGCCGGCGCCGAAGATGACCACGCGGCCCTTCTCCAGGTGCCGTTCGGCGCGGCGCGGGACGTAGGGCTCGGCGACCTGGCCCATCGTGATGGCGGTCTGCACCCGGGTCTGCTGGCCGGCCTTCTCCAGGAAGTCCTGTAGCGCGAGGCAGTTCATGACGGTGCCGAGCATGCCCATGTAGTCGGCGCGGTCGCGGTCCATGCCGCGCTGGCTGAGTTCGGCACCCCGGAAGAAGTTGCCGCCGCCGACCACCACGGCCACCTGGGCGCCGAGCTTGACGACGTCGGAGATCTGGTGGGCGATCGACTGCACCACATCCGGATCGACGCCGATCGCGCCGCCGCCGAAGACCTCGCCGGAGAGTTTGACCATCACCCGGCGGTAGCGAACGGCAGGTTCCTCCGACAGCTGAGACGGCAGAAGGGCCGCCTGTCCTGGTTCGGTCATGGCGGCCCCTCTCGTTGCTGCGGTCCTGCTAGAACGATCCTGCCCTATCGCACCGGAGATCTCGCTCCGGCGCCCGGTCGCGCGTCACGGCTGGTGCCGTGGGCACCGTAGCGAGTACGGCCGTGACGCGCGATCCGCTCAGGCCGCGCCGACCTCGAACCGGGCGAAACCGGTCACGGTGACGCCGGCTTCGTCCAGCAGGCCCTTGACGCTCTTCTTGCTGTCCTGCACCGCGGACTGGTCGAGCAGCACGACCTCCTTGTAGAAACCGGTGACCCGGCCCTCGACGATGCGCGGCAACGCGCCTTCCGGCTTGCCCTCCTCGCGCGCCGTCGCCTCGGCGATGCGCTTCTCGTTCTCCACGATGTCGGCCGGCACGTCGTCCCGGCTCAGGTACTGCGCCTTGAGCGCGGCCACCTGCATCGCGGCACCGCGGGCAGCGTTGACGTCGTCACCGGTGAAGGAGACCAGCACCCCCACCTGCGGCGGCAGGTCGCTGGACTTCTTATGCAGGTAGGTGGCGATCTTGCCCTCGAGCTTGACGGCACGCCGAAGCTCGATCTTCTCGCCGATGACCGCGTTGAGCGCCTCGACGTTCTCGGCCACGGTCTTGCCGTCGGCCAGGGTCTCTGCGAGCAGCCCGGCGGTATCGGTCGCGTCGGACTTCACGAAGTGGGCGACGATGTCGTTGGCCAGCGCCTGGAACTGCTCGTTCTTGGCGACGAAGTCGGTCTCGCAGGCCAGCTCGATCATCGCGTTCTCGGCGGCGGCGATCAGGCCGTTGCTGGTCTCGCGCTCGGCACCCCGCTTGGCGGCCTTGCCGGCGCCCTTGATGCGCAGTTCCTCGACAGCCTTGTCGAAGTCGCCGTCGGCGGCCTCCAGGGCCTTCTTGGCATCCATCATGCCGGCACCGGTGGCATCCCGGAGCCTCTTCACATCGGCAGCACTGATAGCCATCTGGTCGATGTCCTTCTTTCGGTTCGGTCGGTTCTGACGGTTCCGCGGCGGCACGGGTGGTGCCGGCCGGCTGGCCTGGCGCTGCCGCCGCGGAACCTCCGGTGTGGCTGGCGGCGAATCCGGTCGCCGCCTGTCGTGATCAGGAGATCGGGCTCAGGCGCTCGGGGTCTCGCCCGCGCCCTCGGCGGCCGGGGCTGCGGCCTCGGCAGCCGGAGCCTGGGCGTCGGCAGCCGGAGCCGCGGCAGCCGGAATCTCGGCAGCCTGGGCCTCGGCGGCCGGAGCCGACTCGGCGCCCGCCTCGGTGGGCTTCAGCAGCTCGGTCTCCCAGTCGGCCAGCGGCTCGTCGGCACCGAGCTGGCCCGGCTCGGGCTTCTCGTCACGACCGGCGTTGGCGGCCAGACCGGCCCGTGCCATCAGGCCCTCGGCGACGGCGTCGGCCACGACCCGGGTCAGCAGGGCGGCGCTGCGGATCGCGTCGTCGTTGCCGGGGATCTTGTAGTCGACCTCGTCCGGGTCACAGTTGGTGTCGAGGATCGCGATGACCGGGATGTTGAGCTTGTGCGCCTCGGCGACGGCGAGGTGCTCCTTCTTCGTGTCGACGACCCAGATCGCGCTCGGCGTCTTGGTCATCTCCCGGATGCCACCCAGGGTGCGCTCCAGCTTGGCCTTCTCGCGGCCCAGGATGAGCTGCTCCTTCTTGGTGGCGGTGCCCTCCCAGCCGTTGGCCTCGAGCGCCTCGAGCTCCTTCAGGCGCTGCAGCCGCTTGTAGACGGTGGAGAAGTTGGTGAGCATGCCGCCCAGCCAGCGCTGGTTGACGTAGGGCATGCCGACCCGGGTGGCCTGCTCGGCGATGGCTTCCTGCGCCTGCTTCTTGGTGCCGATGAACAGCACGGTGCCACCGTGGGCGACGGTCTCCTTGACGAACTCGTAGGCCCGGTCGATGTAGCTCAGGGTCTGCTGCAGGTCGATGATGTAGATGCCGTTGCGCTCGGTGAAGATGAAACGCTTCATCTTCGGGTTCCAGCGGCGGGTCTGGTGACCGAAGTGCACGCCGGAGTCGAGCAGGTTCTTCATGGTGACGACGGCCATCGGGCGCGTCCTCCTTGCGTTCGTGCGCGGTTGGCTCACCGCGCTGTCTCGGTTGTCGTGTGTCGATCGGGCTGATCGGCTCACCCTGGCGCCCGGTGTCGCGGCCAGCCACCGAGACGCCGGAGCGGATCGGACCGAGGTTGGCCGCCTACCTGCCACGTACGTACACAGGCGGGCACGCGAAGTCACCCAGCTCGAGCCGGGTGCAGGTGGATTCTAGCCTGGCCGCCGGGCGGCGCGGAAATCGGGCTGTGGACGATGCGCCGGTTGTCCACAACCTGCCCCGCACGCCGGTCTGCCCCGCTCCGCACGGGCAGCGTGAACCGGTATGGGGAGATCGCGACGCACCGTGCATGCCTGGCTGACCGTACTGGCGGTGTCGGGGCTGGCCGGGGCGGCCGCCGGGGCGCCGGAGGCCGGTCCTTCGGTGGTGGGCGGGGACTCGGTGGTGGGCGGGGACCCGGTGGTGGGCGGGGACCCGGTGGTGGGCAGGGACCCGGGGGTGGGCAGGGACTCGGTGGTTGACAGAAACTCCGCGGTGGGGCGGGACTCCGCGGTCGGGAGGGATTCCGTGAGCCGGCGACCCTCGGCGGTGGGCCGGGACTCCGTGAGCGGCCGGTCCTTGGCGGTCGGCCGGGCTTCGGTGACCGGCTCGTACCGGGCGCCGGTCGCCGGGCCGGTGCGGGTACTGCGCCCGTTCACCGCGCCGGCCTCCCGTTACGGCCCGGGCCATCGCGGTGTCGACCTTGCGCTCGCTCCAGCCGGTGCGGTCCGGTCGGCAGCTGCCGGCCGGGTCAGCTTCGCGGGCTCGGTCGCCGGCCGCGGTGTGGTCGTCGTCCTGCATCCGGGCGGCATCAGCACCGAGTACGAGCCGGTCACACCGCTGGTCAGCGCCGGCCAGGTGGTCGACGGCGGTCAGGTCCTCGGCCGGCTGGCGGGCCGTCATCGCGGCTGTCCCGCTGCGGGCTGCCTGCACTGGGGCGCCCGCCGGGCAGGTGTCTACCTCGACCCGCTGACACTGTTGCGCCCGCTGGGGGTAGTCCGGCTGCTGCCGTGGGACGGGCCGCCCGGCTGACGCCCGGCAGGTTCGGCGGAGGCTGGTGTCAGTCCGCTTCAGGCCCGCGGGTGGGCCTGGTCGAAGCTGCGGCGCAGCCGATCCATCGACACGTGGGTGTAGATCTGCGTGGTGGCCAGGCTCGCGTGGCCGAGCAACTCCTGCACCGCCCGGAGGTCCGCGCCGCCATCCAGCAGGTGCGTCGCCGCGGTATGCCGCAGACCATGTGGCGACAGGCCGCCCCCACCGTCGACACCGGCCGTTGCCCGATTGACGACCGCGCGTGCCGTCCGCTGATCGAGCCGGCGGCCACGCCTGCCCAGCAGCAGCGCCTGACCGGACTCCGGGGTCGTCCAGGCGGGCCGGCCATCGGCCAGCCAACGGCACAGCGACTGCCCCGCCGGCACGCCGTACGGCACGGTGCGCTGCTTGTCCCCCTTGCCGACGACCCGGAGTACCCGGCGGGTCCGGTCGACATCGCCCAGGTCGAGGCCGACCAGCTCGGCGACCCGGATACCGGTGCCGTACAGCAACTCCAGGATCAGCCGGTCGCGTAGCTGCTGCGGTTCTGCCCCGTCCAGCCCGTCGACCACCGCCGCCGCGTCGGCCGCCGAGAGCACCGACGGCAACGTCCGGTGCGGTCGGGGACTCGCCAGCAGCTCGCCGACGTCGGCCGGGAGCAGGCCGTGCTCGAACGCCCACCGGGTGAAGGTCCGACCGGCCGCCGCGCGACGGGCCAGCGTGGTGCGCGAGACGCCCGCCCGCTGCAACTCGGCCAGCCAGCCGCGCAGGGTGCGCAGGGTCAGCTCTGCCAGCCCGGTTCCACCCTGCCGCTCCAGGTAGGCCAGCAGCAGGGTCACGTCCCCCGCGTACGCCCGGAGCGTGTTGGGCGAGCGGTTGTGTTCCAGCCGCAGCGCCCGTTCGAAATCAGCCAGCGGCTGCCGCAGCGGGGTCGGCAGCGCGGCTCGGGCCGCCGCCAGGTCCAGCCGCCGCTCACTCCGACGGCGGTGCGACGGCAGGTCTGCCCCGGACCGCTCCGATCCCCCACGCGCCGCCATTCGACCACCTTCCGGCGAGGGGCGTCCGCCGTCAACTCGCCACGCTCACCGGCGGGCTCCGGAGCCTCGACGTGGCCTTGAACGCACACGCCTCACCGCACCAGTCGATGGCCCGTTCCGGAGCTGGCCACCAGGCCGAGTTCGACGAGGACCGGGAGCACGGCCAGCACCACCGCGGTCGGCTGACCGCAGAGCCGGGCCAGTTCGGTCTCGGTCACGGCGCCCCGCGCCGGGAAGCCGTCGAGGACGCAACGAGCGACCGGGTCGAGCGCGTCCGCCCGTGGGCCGCTCTCCGGGGGTGTCCGATCCGGACCGGTGTCCTCGCCGAATCCGGCGCCGCTGAACCTCAGCACGTCGGCCACCGAGGTCACCGGGAAGGCCGGTTGCTCATCCCGTTGCAGCAGGCGGTGACAGCCGACCGACATGGCTGAGGTGATCGGTCCGGGCACCGTCAGCACCGGCCGGCCGAGGTCGCGCGCGTGGCCGGCGGTGTTCAACGCGCCCGATCGCTGGCCGGCCTCCACGACGACGGTCGCGGCCCCCAGCGCGGCGATGATCCGGTTCCGGGACAGGAACCGCTGGCGGTGCGGGGCACTTCCGGGCGGCCGCTCGCTGACCAGGACGCCCATCTCCGCGATCCGGTCGTACAGCGAGCGATGCCCGGCCGGATAGGGACGGTCCAGGCCACCGGCCGACACCAGCACGGACACACCGTCGGCTGCCAGCGCGCCACGGTGCGCGGCGGCGTCGATGCCGTACGCACCTCCCGAGACGACGACGACATCTCGCCGGGCCAGTCCGTAGCCGAAGTCGGCAGCGACGTGCTCGCCGTAATTGCTGGCCGCCCGCGAGCCCACCAGGGCAGCCGAGCAGGTGCCGACCGTGGACAGCTCCCCCGAGCCGCGCACCCACAGGGCCAGCGGCGGGATCAGCTCCCCTCGTGGCGGCCGGGTGCGGCGTCCGGTCAGCCATTCCGCCACCCGGCGCCGCGCGTGCCGTTGCAGCGGCGCGAAGGCGAAGTGCGGCCAATCCGGGCTGTCCGGTGTGATGAGCCGGATCCCGTTGCGCTCCGCCGCGGCCAGGTCCGCCTCCGGGTCGGTGGTGGACCGGCGGGCATCGGTGCAGGCTGACACCTCCTCCGGCACGTCGCCCGTCCGGACCGCCTCGGCGGCAGCGCGGTATCCGAGTTCCTGCACGAACAGCCAGAGCGCGACGGACGCCGGCTCGGCCACTCTGCTCAGGTAGGCGGCCGCCAGCTGCTCGGCTTCGCCCGGAGGTGCCCCGCTCCGCCGGCCGGTCGGCGTCGGCCCGGTATCCGGCGGTCTCGCCTGCCTGGCCGTCGCGACACCATGGCGAGTGCCCGGGCCCCCGACATCGCCGGTCATGCCGCCACCGCCGAGCCGCGGCCGGTGCGCAGGCCGATCGCCTCTGCCACCTCGGGCCCTTCAGGTGCCGTCCGGCCTGCGAGATCGGCCAGCGTCCACGCCAGCCGCAGCACCCGGTCGCACCCGCGGGCACTCAGCCCGCCACGGTCCAGTTCGTTGTCGAGCAGCGCGAGTGCCGCCCTGGCCGGCCGCCAGCGGCGTGAGCGCAGGACTGGTCCCGGAACCTCCGCGTTCACCAGCCACCCCTGGTCGCGCCACCGGTCGGCGGCCGCGACCCTGGCCGCGAGCACCCGCGCACCCACCACCGCGCTCGATTCCGGTGCCGTGTCGTCGGCCATCAGGTCGGCCCGGGATACCGGATCGATCTGAATCCGCAGGTCGATCCGGTCGAGCAACGGCCCGGACAGCCGCCGCCGGTAGCGCCGCCGCGCGTCCGGACTGCACGAACATTCGACGTCCTTGCGCGCCCCGCACGGGCACGGGTTGGTCGCCAGCACCAGCTGGAACCGGGCCGGGTAGCGCACGGCACCGTTGGCCCGGTGCAGCGTGATCCAGCCGGATTCCAGCGGCTGGCGCAGCGAGTCCAGCACGCTCGGCCTGAACTCGGCCGCCTCGTCGAGCACCAGCACCCCGCGGTGGGCCAGCGACGCGGCACCCGGCCGGCCCAGCCCGCTGCCACCCCCGACCAGGGCCGCCATCGAGGCGGTGTGATGCGGCGCCTGCAGCGGTGGCCGGCAGACCAGGCCGGCCCCGGCGGGCAGCACCCCGGCGACCGAGTGGATCGCGGTGACCTCCAGCGCCTCGGTCTCGGCCAACCGCGGCAGGATCGACGGCATCCGTTCGGCGAGCATGGTCTTGCCGGCGCCGGGAGCGCCTTGCAGCAGCAGGTGATGGGCGCCGGCGGCCGCGATCTCCAGGGCCCGGCGTGCCGTGGGCTGGCCGACCACCTCGACCAGGTCGGCTGGCGGCGCCAGGTCGCCGGCGGCCTCCGCGACCGCGCGGGGCAGCGGCCGGCCGTCCGGCCGCAGGGCCGCCAGCACATCGACCAGCGAGCCGGCCGACAGCACCCGGACACCCGGCACCAGCGCTGCTTCGGCGGCGTTGCCGGACGGCACCACCACGGTCTCGACGCCCTGATCGCGTGCCGCCAACACCGCCGGCAGCACGCCGCGAACCGGACGCAGCCGGCCGTCGAGGCCGAGTTCACCGAGCCAGCAGACACCTCCGACGGCAGCGACCGGCGCCTCACCGGCCGCTGCGAGCACGCCGACCGCGAGCGCGAGATCGAACATGGACCCGTGCTTGCGCAGGTCGGCCGGGAGCAGCGCGACCGTGATCCGGCGGTTCGGCCAGCCGAGCCCGGAGTTCTGCACCGCCGACCGGATCCGGTCCCGCGACTCGAGCACCGACACGTCCGCCAGGCCGGTGAAGGTGAGACCGGGCAACCCCGTGGACAGGTCCACCTCGACCTCGACCAGGCGACCGGATACGCCGACCAGGCCCATCGACAGCGTACGAGCCAGCGCCATCAGAACGCCCCACGCAGGTGGCGCACCCGGGCCGGACCCGCCGGGCCGCGCAGCACCGAGACCACGTCGAACCGGATGTCGGACCAGGAGCCGTCCTGCTCGCTCAGCCACTGAGTCGCCAGCACCCGCAGCCTGGCCGCCTTGACCGCGCCGACGGCCTCGGCCGGCTCCCCGAACCCGGCCGAGGTCCGGGTCTTAACTTCGCAGATGACCAGCGTGCTGCCGCAGCTGGCGATGATGTCGATCTCGCCGCGCCCGCATCGCCAGTTCGTGTCGATGATCCGCAGGCCCGCATCACGCAGCACCTGTGCCGCGATCCGTTCGCCGTACCTGCCTAGTTGGTCCTTGAGCCGCATGGCCCGAGCCTGCCAACCGGCGGTCCCCCTGGCGGCGGCCGAACCGGGATTGTGGACAGCCGCGCGGCCTGTGGACGACAGAGCTGCGGACCCAGCTAGGCTACGCCGATCTCAGGCGCCGAAGCCTTCCTTGCCGCTCAGGTCCAGATCCGGCTTGTCGAGCTCCTCGACATTGACGTCCTTGAAGGTGAGCACCCGGACGTTCTTGACGAACCGCGCCGGTCGGTACATGTCCCACACCCAGGCGTCGCGCATGGTCACCTCGAAGTAGACCTCGCCGTCGGAATTGCGCGGCGTCACCTGCACGTCGTTGGTGAGATAGAACCGCCGCTCGGTCTCGACGACATAGCTGAACTGGCCGACGATGTCCTTGTACTCACGGTAGAGCTGCAACTCCATCTCGGTCTCGTACTTCTCGAGATCCTCGGCGCTCATCGGCTCGGCCCCACGTAACTCATGTCCTCATCATCACCCATGAGGCTCTCGCCCGTCAGGGCGGCGGTCACCTCGGTCAGGTCCCAGTCCCCGCTCACGACACCCGCGGCCAGGCCCGGCAGCTTCCAGGAGCATCGATGTATCTCGGACGGCCCGTGCTCGGCGAGGGCGGCCAGGTGCCGCGGCGAGGCGTAGGCCTTGTTCTCGGCGAACCCGTACTGCGGGTAGCGCTCGGCATAGGAGATCAGCAGGGCGTCCCGCTCGGTCTTGGCCAGCACCGAGGCCGCGGCGATCGAGGAGCACCGCAGGTCGCCCTTGATCAGCGTGCGCACCGGCACGTCGCACCGCCAGCGGTCGGGCTCGGCCTCGACACCGGGCAGCTCGAAGAGCTCGTCCGGCGGCGTCAGGTAGTCGTGGTTGCCGTCGAGCAGCACCCACTCCGGACGCCGGGCGAGCTGGCTGACAGCCCGTTCGGCGGCCAACCGGAGCGCAGCGATGATGCCGATCCGGTCGATCTCCGGCGCGCTGGCGTGGCCGACCGCGGACTCCAGCGCCCAGCGGCGAATCCGAGGCACCAGTTGCTGGCGCGCCAGTGGGGTCAGCAGCTTGGAGTCGGCCACCCCGTACGGTGCGGGTTTGCAGTCGGCGGCGAGCAGCACCACACCGACCGTGACCGGACCGGCCAGCGCACCCCGGCCCACCTCGTCGACGGCCGCCAGCAGCCCGGCACCGGCCCGCCAGGCCTCGCGCTCGTACCGCAGCGTCGGCACCTTGCTGCGCGCCGCCATCACCTCACCGCCAGAGCTCGCCGGATCACTGCGACCATATCGAGCGGAACCCGGGTGACGGATGAGGCAGCCAGCTCGTCCAGCGGCCACCACCGAGTGCCGAGGGCCACCGCGGTCTCGAACTCGGTCGGCGCTACCGGCGCCACGTCCTGTCCACCGGCGACCCGGGCGAGGAAGTAGTGGTTGGTCTGGTCGATCAACTGGCCGGCGAAGGAGAACACCTCCCGCTCGACGTGGACCGGCTCGGCATCGGCGGCCAGCGACACGGTCAGCCCGGTCTCCTCGTACACCTCGCGGACAGCCGCGTCGACGAGCGACTCGCCGTCCTCCAGGCCACCACCGGGCGCGATCCAGTGCGAGTCCGGGTGATCCAGGTCGAGCCGGTCGTGCACCAGCAGCACCCGGTCCTGGTCGTCGAGCAGGAACATCCGGGCCGCGGTGCGCAGGCGCGGCGCGGTCATCGCCGACGACGCCGGCGCACACCGCCGATCAGCGCGACACCGGCCAGGGCGATCGAGGCGGGCTCGACCGGCGGCACCACGACGCCGGGCAGCCCGAGCGCGGAGAAGGTCTTGGGCGTGCCGAGGGTCCGCCAGCGGGACGGCGGCCAGGCGATGGCGACCGCCTTGCCGATCACATCCGAGACCGGGACGGTGCTGCTGACCGGGTCGCAGTTGGGACCGGAGCCGGCTGCCCCGCAGTGGTAACGCGAATCGGCCGAGTCGCTGCGATGGTCGCCGAGCACCCAGAGCCGGCCGGCCGGGACGGTGACCGGGCCGAAGCTGCGGTTGTCGTCCGGTGATCGGGTGGTGCCCGGTGCCGGTTTGCTCCACGGGCTGTTCTCGAACACGTACGGTTCGTTCAGGCTGCGCCAGGGCCCGCCCGGCCCGTGGTCGGAGACCTGCACGTTGCCGTTGTCGTCGCAGCACCGCACGGTCTGGCCGCCGACCGCGATGACCCGCTTCACCAGGTCCTTCTCGCTCGGCGGCACGACGCCCACCAGCTGCCCGAACCACTGGACCGCGTGCACCACCGGGTTGGTCGAGAGCAGCTGGCCGCCGGCCTCGTCCCAGTCGGTGGGCGCCTTGAAGACGACGACGTCGCCCGGGTGCGGGTCGCGCACGTGGTAGACGGGCTTGAACACCAGGATCCGGTCGCCGGCGCAGCCGGGACAGCCGTGCAGCGTGCGCTCCATCGACTGGGACGGGATGTAGAACGGCTGAATCACGAACGTCTTGAGCACCACCGCAATGGCGATGGCGACGACGATCAGGATCGGCAGCTCGAACCGGGACGCCAGCTTGCGCAGCCGGCGGGACGGCGGGACGGTGGGAGGCTGGCGGGGCGCGCCGGCGCCGGGCGCCGTGTCCTGCCCGGAGGCAGCGACAGGTCGGGCGGTGGCATCGGGCTCGACGGCGGGCTGCTTGGGCCCGCCGTCGTCGGCGCCACTCGTGGTCGGGTTCGACACCTCGCGGAACTGGTCCGCGAGTCAGCGGGAGACCGGGTCCCGCTTCTCCTTGATCTTGGCCTTCTTGCCGCGCAGCTCGCGCAGGTAGTACAGCTTGGCCCGACGGACGTCACCGCGGACGGCGACCTCGATCTTCTCGATCACCGGGGTGTGCACGGGGAAGGTCCGCTCGACGCCGACCCCGAAGCTGACCTTGCGGACCGTGAAGGTCTCGCGCAGGCCGCCGCCGGAACGGCGGATGACCACGCCCTGGAAGAGCTGGACGCGGGAGCGGGAGCCCTCGATGACCCGGACGTGCACCTTCAGGGTGTCGCCCGGCCGGAAGTCCGGGATGTCGCTGCGCAGCGACTCGGCGTCCAGCGTCTGCAAGGTGTCCATGGTGGCTCTGTTTCCTTCACACTTCGGCGCCTGCGCGCATCGGCACAGCAGGCATCTTCGTCGTCGGGCTCGTGTGTGTCGCCGCATCCGGCCGCCGGAGGATCTCCACGGCCCCGCGCGAGGCAACCATACGATGGTGCCACACCGGCCCGAGGATTGAGAAACCGGGTCGGGGCCGGCCCCGCCGGGGCACTCAGAGCAGGTCGGGACGCCGCTGGGCGCTGCGCAGCCGGGACTGCTCGGCACGCCACTGCTCGATCCGGGCGTGGTGGCCGGACAGCAGCACCTCGGGCACCGCCATCCCCCGCCAGACGGCCGGCTTGGTGTAGGCGGGCGCCTCCAGCAGACCGCCGACCGCCTCGGCGAACGAGTCCTGCTGGGCGGACTGGGCGTTGCCGAGCACGCCCGGGATCAGCCGGGCCACCGCCTCCATGATCGCCAGCACGGCGACCTCTCCCCCGCACAGCACGTAGTCGCCGAGGCTGATCTCGTCGACGGTCATCCGGGTGCCGGCGTACTCGGTCACCCGGGCGTCGATCCCCTCGTACCGGCCGCAGGCGAACATCAGCCACGGCTCCGTGGCCAGTTCGGCCGCGACCTGCTGGGTGAACCGCCGGCCGGTCGGCGTCGGGACGATCAGCCGGGGCTGGCGCGGGCCGCCGGCCGGGGCGAGCGCGTCCAGTGCCCGTCCCCACGGCTCGGGCAGCATGACCATGCCGGGGCCACCGCCGTACGGGG
>Ga0335073_10007663_pt1 | contig 15155 bp, 7 predicted proteins | sample Lox_Sample_22_FD_207093 | JGI IMG/M metagenome (GOLD analysis project Ga0335073, IMG submission 207093) | Soil microbial communities from Loxahatchee National Wildlife Refuge, Florida, United States - Lox_Sample_2.2 | ecosystem: Environmental > Terrestrial > Soil > Wetlands | place: USA: Florida... | reverse complement strand
GCACCTGTTCCGCCCAGGCGCGGGCCAGACGATAATTCCCGTCAAAGTTGAAATGCACGTGCTCATAAAACGTTTCCTCTCCCGGAATGGGCGCGGGACCATTGGTTTCCAATGCGCCGACGGCATTGAGCAGATCCAGGTTCGGACTGGAAAATTCCCGTCCGGCCTGTTGGATCAGGCCATTGATTCTGGAATCCGCGCGAAAGGGCAATGCGTCATCATCGCAGGCCTGCTGGAAATGTTCACGGGCCAAAGGGATCTGATTTTGCGCCAACAGGCATTCGCCCCAGCGGTATTGCAATTCGGCAACGGCGCCCCCCAGTTTGGCCGCCCCTTCGTAAAGCTGCGCGGCAGCGGTGAAATTGCTTTCCGCCTGTTGTTGTCGTGCTTCGGCCAACTGCTCGTCAAACTGTGCGCGGCCGGCCGGGGAAAGAAGATTGTCCGGCAACGAATCGAAGGGGGGGCAATCCTTCAAATTGACCGCAACGGTATTCAGAATAATTTTTGCGCCCGAATCCAGTCCAGCCCGCAGGATGTCCTGCAAGTTGCGTTGAAAATTCCGATAGACCACCGCCCGGCGGGGATCGTCGGGGGCCAGTTGGTTGCCCAGAAACATTTGCATCCCGCCCCAGTTGGCGGCTGCCGGGTTGCGCTTAAGCTCGCGAATCAAAGACGTGAGCAGTTGTCCCACCCGGGTTTGCTGCACGGCCACGCTCAGCCGGATCAGCCACCAGGGCGGCGCTTTTGCCCCGAACACAGTCGCTCCGCCGAAAGGTCCGACCATTTCATTGTTGCCCATGTAAATGATCCAAAGGTCGCCCTCGTGTTGTGCGCACGCGCGGGCGATGGGAAGAATGACGTTGGAATTGATGGCCGTAATGGCCACGTTGACGATCTCGAAGTGTTCGTCCGGGTATCGTTCGCGGAGCAGCACCTCCAGGTAGCGTCCCGCGCCGTAAGCGGGTTCGGGATCCCCCTGGGCCGCCGATTCTCCCATGATAAAGATGCGGTACGTGTTGGCAGGCTTTTGCGCCTCCATCAAAATGGGGTCAGGCCAGCGCGTCAGTTGGGGCGGAAAGAACCGCAAACTGAAATTTTCATTATCAACCAGAAATTGCTGATGGCCGATGGAGATGGTGTCAAAAAAGCCGGTATCATAGCCATAGCCCGCCAGACGCAAGGCCGCTTCCAGCGCGCCGAACAAGAGCAACGGCACGCAGACCAGGGCAATCAGGCGAAAGGCCCATTGACGGCGGGTGAACAGTGCCGGCGCCTGTTCTTTGCGGGCTGGCGCAGCCTGCGCACCGACTTGTCCCTTGCGTTGCCGGGACTTCCCGTTCTGGGGACGCCGTTTCACCCCGGTAATTTAGACAGTACTGAAAGATCCGCAATGCCAATGGCCCGGTTTGGCGGGGCGCGGCAGCCGACGAGCCGGTAGGTGATTGGCAAAACGGGCGGCGGCTCGGCAAAGCAAACATCGCTGCCCAAATTGGAAGCGGCGTAAACACAGGTTAAAAACAACATCAGGGACATTGCTGAAAACCCTGATTTGGAGGGCAGTGTTCGTCCCGCTCCCGCCTGAAAACATTGACCGCCAGTTACACGTCCATTCGCGGACCGATGCGATCGTGAAATGTCCTCGCAAATCAACCTCCCCCGAATGGGGGAGGAAATCCGGGTTTGTCTTCAGATTGTCACATCCCGCTCCCAACAAAAGGGGATTACGAGGCGTCTGCCCCTTATGATAGGAATAATGAAATGACATTTTATCCGGTTTTTTATGAGCGCCGTCTTCATTTGACTGCGTTGATGGAGGTGAAGTCGGAGCTATTTGCCAAGGAGTCGAGGTGTCTGTCGGCGTGGGCGACCCGGTGTTTTTTTTGTGATACCGGGTCGTTCACCCCATGTTTCACCATGACGAAGGGGGCTATTATTTGCCGCTGAATTAAGGAGGCGTAGCAGCGGTGTCGAACATCAAACCATCAAGGAGTATGCAAAAGAACGTTATTACTTACATCACTGTGGGAGTTCTGGCTTTGACCACCGGGACAATTACCCGGGCGCAAACCTATTCCAATGCCGTCATGGGGTTGAATCCGGTTGGTTACTGGCCGCTGAATGAAACCGTTCAGCCGCCCCAGCCGTTGAATCTCACGGCGACCAATCTTGGGAGTCTGGGCGCAACCGGCAACGGTTATTATGGCGCCTGGTACCAACCCTCCGGCAACACCTGGTATCTCACCAACAACATTGCTCAGACCAATGCAATCACCTTTCCGTTTGATGGCAGCAAAGCCCTGTTGTGCCAGGCCGCTCCCGGGCAATACGTCGTGGTGCCTCGCAATGCCAATGGTGTTGCCAATCCGGGTATCACCTTGAAGCCGCCCTTTTCCATCGAGGCCTGGCTCCAAATCGGGCGCACCAATTCCGCCTTGGGAACCATCGTCAGCGAGGGCGGTTTCGTCAATCTGAACATCGGCGGTGCGAACACCAACGATCCTTACTACGGCGGCCTGGGGACCGGTTGGGCGGGTGTTGAGCTGGGGCAATACCAGGACTATCTGTTTCTGATTTGCCAGTCCACGAACGGCCAGAGCAAGGCCAACGAACTGGATACCAGCGCTTATAATACATTTACGGGTTTCCATGTGGGCCAATGGGTGCATGTGGTGGCCATGTTCGACGGCACGACGGAATCCATCTACACCAACGGCGTGTTGTCAGCCTCCAAGGCCGTTGCGCCCAATGGCGCCGGTGTCAACTATGTGCCGGATCCGACCACGCCGCTCATGATTGGCAGCGGGAGCGATGTCTCCGCTTCTTACGGCATCGCTTACCAGGGTTCGATTGATGACGTGGCAATTTATACCAACGTGCTTTCGACCACGAGCATCCAGAATCATTTCCAGACCGCCTATGGCACCAATGCCACGTTCGGCGCGAATTATCCTTCGGCGGTCCTTGCGGACCATCCCGTGCTTTACTACCGTTTGAATGATCCGCAGGTGCAGACCAACGCCGGTTATCCGAGTGGAACTTTTCCGGTGGCGAACAATTACGGCAGCGCCGGCGTGGCGGGTAATGGCGTTTATCAGCCAGGTACGGCGCCGGGCGCGGCAGGCCCGGCCTACGCCGGGTTCGGAGCCAACAGCCGCGGCGTGGCCATCAACGGCTGGCTCGGCGCGGTAGACGTCGGCAACAGCAATCTGCCCGTGTCGCTGAACCCCACCGGCGCGGTGCCGATGACCGTGGTCAGTTGGTTTAAAACGGCTCCCGCCGATGCCCCCGGCCGGTTCCAGGAAATTTTAGGGCACGGCGACAGTTCCTACCGTCTGGCGCTGGGACAAACGGCGGGCGAAAATCATTTCAATCCGGGCCCCGGTCCCGAATTGCAATTCGCCAGTCCGGCGGACGTGGCGACCAACGGTTTCGCCTTTAACGACGGCCAGTGGCACATGGTCGCCGGTGTTTCTGACGGCACCAACGAATATCTCTATTTGGACGGCGCCCTGGCCAAGGCCAGCAACAATCCGGCTGGACTCAATATCGCCGGCAATGCCACGGATCTGCTTTTGGGCGGGGACTCTGAATACACTTATGCCAACGCCTTTTCGGCCAATACCATTCGCAATTTTGACGGTGATATGGCGCAGGTATCTTTCTGGACCAACGCTTTGTCGGCAGCCCAGCTTCAATCCCTGTTTAATGCGGCTGGCGTTCCGCCCTACTTCTGGTTGCAACCGGTATCGCAGACCAACAATGCCGGAGTGAACATCACCGTGACCGCCGGGGTGCGGGGCAGTTCACCGCTGGCGTTCCGATGGTATCAGAATGGCGCGCCCGTTGCGGGTCAAACCAACATGAACCTGAGTTATACACCGTCGGTTCCCGGCAACGCGGGCACCTACTATCTCGTGGCCAGCAACAGCGCCGGTTCAGTCACCAGCGCGGTGATCAACCTGGTGCTCTACGGGCCGCCGACCATAGAAGCGCAATCGAGCACGCCAATTCAGGTTTTCGCAGGCGCCAATCCCGTGTTGCACGTGACGGCCGGTGGCGCCCAACCCCTGTCCTATCAGTGGACTTCAAATGGTGTGCCCATCGCCGGCGCGACGAGTTCCAATTACACGATTGTCAACGCCCAGACCGCCGCCAGTTACGGCTGCACCGTGAGCAATTTCGTCAGCACCGCGTCCATCTCGCCCATTTCTCTGACGGTGTTGTCGGACCCGACGGCGCCTTATCCGCAACAGGTGCTGGCCGACGGTCCGGTGGCTTATTTCCGATTGGATGAAGCCAGCGGGACCACGGCTTTTGACTACGTGGGCGGCAACAATGGCACGTACACCAACGTCACGCTGGGCGTGCCCGGCTACAACTCGAATGCCAGCATCCACAGTGATCCGTCCGAAACCGCCGCCGAGTTTGGCGATTTTCCGCCGGGCAACAATTATGCCGGAAAAGTGCCGCCCTATCTCAACTTTGGCACACCCAACGGCGCCAACGCCGAATTCTCGGTCGAGGCCTGGTTTACCCAGTATCTCTATACCGGTGGTGGCGATGCGATTGTGGCGCTGGGTTATGGCAATGGCGGCGAGCAGTTCATCCTCGACACAGGCGCAGGGCCCTCAGGCGCGTTGCGGTTCTTCGTGCGCAATTCGGCCGGGACGGTCAGCGCGGCCAACAGCACTTATGTGCCCGCCAACGACGGTCTGTGGCACCACGTTGTGGGTGTCTGCGACGAGGCCAACGGGAACGTGTCCCTCTACATGGATGGCAATCTGATTGCGTCGGGAACGATTACGGCCAACAGCGGGTTGCTGGGCGCGACCGCGCCGTTGAGCATCGGAGCCCGCGAATCGGGAAACAACGGCCTCACCAACTATGACTTTCAATTCATTGGGGCCATTGACGACGTTTCGATTTATAATTATCCGCTGACCGCGACGCAGGTGGCCAACCATTATTATGCGTCGGGCATCGCCCCGATCATCACGCAGTTGCAACCGACCAACCAGATTTCAGCCAATCAAGGCGGAAATGTGAGTGTCACCGTGACCGCGGTGGGCACCACCCCCTTTACCTACCAGTGGAAGGATAATAACAACAATCCGATTTCGGGTGCCACGGGCGCGACATTGAATCTGACCAATGTCCAAACCACTCAGGCCGGGAACTACACGGTCACGGTCGGCAATACCTATGGCTCATCCAGCACCAACTTCAATCTCTCGGTTGGTTCCGGGCCGCCGACGATCTCAGTGGATTTGACGCCGACCAACTTGACCGCCTATGCCGGCACGCTGGAGACCTACTCCATAACCGTCGGCGGCAGTGGCCAGGGGTTGTCCTACCAATGGTACCGGGATGGAGCACCCATCTCAGGCGCAACAAGCCATTCCTATACGTTCACCGTCCTCGGTGGCACCAACACCTACTTCTGTGCCGTCACCAACAATTTCAGTGGTGGTGTGCCCACCGACAGCCGTACCGGCACGGTCATTGGCATCGTGCCGCCTGCGCTGAATCCAGTGTCCTTTGGCTCAAGGACGAAGATCACCTTTGGCGGTTATAACCGCACTGAAACGCTGCAGGATTTCCCTGTCCTGGTACGGTTGGGGACCAACGTGGCCGGGTTCTCCTATTCTCAATTCGCCTCGGGCACCGGTGGCGACCTCCGCTTCACCGATGCCAGCGGGACGAACGAAATCCCGTATGAAATTGATGAATGGAATCCTGGCGGTATTTCCTCGGTCTGGGTGCAGGTCCCGGCCCTCTCCGGTACCAACAGCACCATCTGGGCTTATTGGGGCAATGCCGCGGCCGTCACGCCTCCTGCCTTCACGACCAACGGAGTGGTATGGATCCCGCCGACGTTCCAGGGACTTCCCTCGTATGAGGTGGTGTATCATTTGGAACAGAGCGGGTTCCCGTATCTTGACAGTACGCTGCAATATCCGGGGAACGGCACCGCAGCTCCACTCTCCGCCGCGGGCATCGTCGGTCAGGCCGCCTCGTTTGCCGGTAATGCCTGGATTGATGCCGGAGACGTCAATCTCGGCAACGAATTCACCCTGTCGGCGTGGGTGAACATCACTCCCGCCACTTCCAATATTCAAGGCGTCTGGGTCAACGGCCCCGGCGGTTATACTTCGGCCGAAATAGCGCTCTTTGTCAACGATTATAATACTGCTGACGGCGCGCTGTTGTTAGGCACCGGCGACGGCACCGCCGGCCAGCAACCGGAAACGGCCACCGGTTTGGTGACCACCGGCCAGTGGCACCTGTTGACCGCAGCGGTGAATCGTTCCGCGGGGACGGTCGCGCTATACGTGGACGGCACGCTCCAGGGCTCGGGCAACACCGTGACCGACTTCCCGACCAACAGCGACATGAACCTGGGCCGGTTCAATGCCGGAGCCTTCGCGTTCAACGGGTTGATTGACGAATCACGCATCCATGCGGGAGTGGACGACGCGAACTGGACCTGGGCCAGCTACGAGACGGTGGCTCAAAACGCCTCGTTTGAGACCTATTCGGCTGTAAGCTCGTCGGCTGTCACGCTCACCATCCAGCGTTCCGGCAATAACGTCATCCTGACCTGGCCGCAGGGCACGCTCCAGTCCGCGAGCACGGTGAACGGCACATATAACAACGTTGCGGGCGCGACATCGCCTTATACCAATGCGATATCCGGAGCCACACAATTCTACCGCGTCAGAGTCCAATGACCGTGGAGAGAAGCGGCGGGAACGCTGCAAGGTGTTCCCGCCGCAAAAAAGAAAAATAATGAGCAGAGCTCAAAAGGTTAATTCAAACCAGACGGTTCCAAAGAAAGGTGAAAAGCGCCTCCACCCCCGCCCAGGCGCCGGTGACGGACAATCCGTCAGTTCGGATTTTTCCTTAGCCGGCGTGGACGGCATTGTGGTGGAGTGGCGTGTTCATTGGTTCCCGGGCTCATGGCCGGCGTAGCCAAAATATGACTCGTTTCCGTTTTTCGATTATGGCCGCTTCGATTCTGGTTTTGCTGGTTCCCCTCCGCAGCGCGCGGGGGTTGACGAACGGCCTTGCCCTCACACCACCGATGGGCTGGAACAGTTGGAACCATTTCGGGTGCAGCGTTGATGAAAGCATTGTCAAAAGCGAGGCGGATGCCATGGCCACCAACGGCATGAAGGCCGCCGGCTATCAGTACATCAACCTGGATGATTGCTGGCAAACCAATCGTGACGCCAACGGCGTCATCGTGGCCGACCCGGTCAGATTCCCCGACGGCATCAAGGCGCTCGCCGATTACATTCATTCCCGGGGCCTCAAGCTGGGCATTTATTCGGACCACGGAACGGCCACCTGCCAGGGCAAGCCGGGCAGCTACGGCTATGAATATCTTGATGCCCTCACCTATGCTTCCTGGGGCGTGGATTATTTAAAGTACGACAATTGCAACGTGCCGCCCAACGACAATACCAACGTGGATGACGCCAGGATGGCCGGCGCACTGATGGCGTCGGGCCGGCCCATCGTGTTCAGCCTTTGCGACTGGACGTTTGTTTCCTACATGCCCGACGACGGCAATTTATGGCGCACGACCGGCGATATTGCGGACACCTTTTCCAGTTTCGCCGCCAATCTGGCCGGGGACAGCCCCATGGCCTATTTCGCCGCGCCGGGCCGGTGGAACGACCCGGACATGCTGGAGGTGGGCAACGGCGGGATGACGGCCACGCAGGATCAATCTCAGTTCAGCATGTGGTGCATGTTATCCGCGCCGTTGATTGCGGGAAATGATTTGACGTCAATGCCCGCGTCAACGCTGGCGGATTTGACCAACGCGGAGGCCATCGCGGTTGACCAGGACGCGGCGGGCGAGCAGGGAATTCAGGTGGCCGGCACGGCTCTCCGACAAGTCTGGTGCAAGCCGTTGGGAACGGATTTTAACACCAAAGCGGTCGCGTTGTTTAACCTGACCAGCGCGGCCACGAGCATGACGGTAAACTGGACGAACCTGGGGATGATGGCTGGCCCGGCGACGGTGCGCGATTTGTGGGCGCACGCGGATTTGGGCGTGTTCACCAACGGCTTCACGACGAACGTGCCGGGCGACGGGGTGGTGCTGCTCAAGGTCGTGGGCACTGGCCCGGTCTTGCCGGTTTTGGGCACGAACGATCTTGACGACCTTCAGCCGGCCTACGCTTACACCGGTTCGGGGACGATGGTGGCCGGCAAGAGCATCGGTGGAAACACCATCACGCTTAATGGCGTCACTTATACCAATGGCATCGGCGTCAATGCGTATTCGGGCGTGGAATACCGGCTGGGCGCGGTGGCGTCGCGGTTCCAGTCGGACATTGGCGTGGATGACGAGGTGGGCTCGAATGGTTCGGTGGTTTTTCAAGTCTATGCCGACGGTCTGAAAATTTATGACAGCGGCGTGATGAGGGGCGGCGCGCCGCACCAGACGATTGACCTGGACGTGACGGGCGTGAATCGGTTGACGCTCGGAGTCAATGACGCCGATGACGGCATCGCCAACGACCACGCCGACTGGGCCGGGGTGAGGGTGATCGTTTCCAACTCGACGCCGGTGGCGCCTGGGCCGCCGGTTGGCCTGACGACCAGCGCCGGGCACCCCGTCGGGCTGATGTGGGCGGCGGTGCCGGGGGCCGCTGCTTACAATATCTATCGTTCCACTTCCGGCAACGGCATGTTCACGAACATCATCAGCACGGTTTTGCCGAACTGCCTCGACAGCAATGTGTCGGACGGCCTGACTTACTATTATATGGTTTCGAGTGTTGGAAAAGGTGGAGAAAGCGGCACGTCGGCCGTTGCCAGTGCCACGGCGTGTTCCGCGCCGGCGGCGCCAACGGGTCTGACGGCAACGCTCAGCGGCACGCAGGCAATTCTTGACTGGAATCCTGCACCGGACGCCGCCAGCTATACTGTCGTGCGCGCCACCAGTGGCGCGCCTTACGCTCCGGTGGCTGCCGGTCTAGAGACGACGGATTACACGGACACCAACCGGCTCGGTGGGGCGAATTACTATTACGCCGTGGCTTCCAGCAATGGTTGCGGTCAGAGCGGCTATTCCCCCTACGTGTTTGCCTCCACCAACGTGACCGTCGGCATCCGGCAATCGGGCAGCAACGTCGTCCTGATTTGGCCGGAAGGCACGTTACAGTCGGCCAATACTGTAGCCGGTCCGTACAGTGACGTGACGAACAGGGTCACGCTGTACACCAACGTCATCTCTCAACCACAACAATTTTACCGAGTTCACATCCCATAACCACAACCATGAAATCCTGGCAAAGCCGTTTTGCATCCGGCAACCCCGAACGTTTTCGGGGTTCCGGGCAAAGAGGGAACCTATTGAACTCTCCCGCCAGTCATACAATCAAACAAATATAATGAATAAGAGAGAATTGAACACAGCCACCTACCGGCAACGGGCTCCAGGTGGTGAGGCCTTTTTGCCCCCGGCAGCCCCGAACGTTTATCGGGGTTCCGGGCAAAAAGTGAACCTAGCCTTTTTGCATCCGGTAATTGCGTTAAACGGCAAACGCACTTCCGGGCAAAAAGGGAACCCATTTGAGAACTCGGGGTTTACGCTGATTGAGTTACTGGTGGTCATCGCGATCATCGCCATTCTGGCGGCCATGTTGCTGCCGGTCCTGGCCAGCGCCAAGGTGCGGGCGCAAGGCATCCAGTGCATGAACAACACGCGACAGATCATGCTGGCCTGGCAGATGTACACGGACGACCACAATGGTTATCTGGTGGTGAATCATGCCGGGAACGGGCCGACGGATACTACTCTGAGTTGGGTGACGGGATGGGAGGATTACAACGGTTCGGTGGCTGACACCAATACTGATTTTTTAATCAATCCCAGTTATGCCCTGCTGGCGCGCTATACGAGGAACGCGGCGGTTTATAAATGTCCTGCGGATTTGAGCCGCAGCCTGGGTGGCGGCGGTGGTATGCCGCGGGTTCGCAGCTATTCCATGAATATCGCCATCGGGCCGGATGTAAATCCCGGGCAAGACCCGCACGGGAAGCATGGGCAGAGCGGATTCGACAGTTGGCTGAAGTGGCCCATGTACAAGGTTTTCCTCAAGGAAAGCGAATTCACCAATCCAAAACCTGCGGAATTATGGGTCATTCTGGACGAGTCGCCCGACAGCATTAACGACGGTTGCTTTGCGGTTCAAATGCCTGCCACCGGCACGGGCAGCGCCGAATGGGTTGATACGCCCTCCAATGCGCATGGCAATGCTTGCGGGTTTGCTTTTGCGGACGGCCACTCGGAAATCCACAGATGGGTGAATGCGCCAAGCCTGTACGACATCCCGAACGTTACGTACCATCCATTGCCCCAGGGCAGATACGTTCCGGCCCCGGATAATCAGGATGTCCTGTGGGTGGCCAAGCGCACGTCTGCGCGCACGGATGGCACGCCTTTGCCTTATTAATCGGAATGGAAGGACAAATTGTGACTGATGTGACGCATTGCTCGAATTTTAATTCAAGAAGGCCGGGATGGGGGGGGACTGAATTACAGGAAAAATCCTGCTGTTCTCACTTTCGCCGACCCATCAATCCACGCCCTCACCAATCCCTGCTGGGTTGGGTCTGGTTTGCGTCATTACCGCCGGCGGGAATGGGCCTGCCCGGTGGAGTCCTTTGCGATGGGTTGGCCTGGCGGCGCTGGCGGCGCTTTTTCCACGGGGCGAGGCCAGCCCGGTGGAGTGCCTTGCGGTGGGTTGGCCTGGCGGCGTTGCTGGCGCTTACTCCACCGGGCAAGGCGGCGAATCTCTCCAATCCACAGGTGGATGCCTACAACTGCCGCATCGGCACGGAAACCTTCGCCGGCATGTACAAATTCACCAGTAACACCTTGTTGGTGGAAACGGCCCAGGCCATTACTAACATGGGTAGCGACGCCATCAAATTTTACATGGGTACCGATACGTCCGGTCAGAGCGGGGTGACGCTCACCGCCAACATCACCAACCTGCTGACGTTGGCGCGGGACGAGCCCAGTTATCGGGCCGTGTTTGACATGCCATTCCGACACTATATTTTCTGGGCCTATCCCTTTGCGAATTCGGACGAGTGGTGGGGCAATGGTTACAACGCCACCCAGGGGGCCAAGGATTACCAGGAAATCTACGACCTGACGCATTACCTCCTGACCAACTATAACAACTCCGGCAAAACATTCTACCTCGGTCATTGGGAAGGGGACGGTTATCTGGAGGTGAACGGTTGGACGACCAATCCCAGCCCCACGACCATTCAGGGGATGATCGGTTGGCTCAACAACCGACAGCAGGCTGTGGACGACGCCAAGGCGGCTACCTCGTATACCAATGTCCAGGTCTATAATTACGCCGAGTGCAACCGCGTCCGCGACGCCATGCTCAATGGCCCCACCAACAACGAGCGGGTCATCAACGATGTCATCCCCTACGTCACCAACCTGGATTATCTGTCCTATTCCTCCTACGACGCCCAGAACCTGTCGGCGTCGGATTTGTACACCACGCTCAACTACATGGAAGCGCATCTGCCGACCAATAAATCGTCGGTGGTACCGGGTCCGCGCATGTGGATTGGTGAATATGGCTGGGGAACACAATCCACCGCTTCCCAGGAGCCGCTGGTGCGCGCCTACATCCAACGTTTGCTGAATTGGAATTACAACGGCCAGTGCCTTCCCTTCATCCTGATGTGGGAGATGTACAGCAATTACAATCCCGGCGGCGGCACCAACTACTGCCTCATTGATTATCAGGATAACAAAACGCTGTCGTGGTATCTCCACAACAATTTCTACAATGACGCCCGGTTGCTCGTGGCCCAGTTTCAGGAAACCAACGGGCGGTTGCCCACAGACACCGAATTTACCTCACTGGTGTCGCCGTTGTTGAACCAGCCGTTGCCGACGCCGGTTCCGCTGACCCTGGCGAACAGCGGCGCCGTGGTTTCGACCAACAATGCGGCGTCCGTTTCCGGGACGCTCGCCCAGGGGATTTACGGCGACAGTGAAGCCGGGGTGTGGGTTTACTACGGAAATCAGGACGGCGGCACGAACCCCGCCGCCTGGCAGGGCAGCCGGTTTGCCGGCGTCAACACGAATTTCAATCCCAGGACCTTTACCGTGACGCTGAACAACCTGGTGCCGCAGACCAATTATTTCTACCGCTTCTACGCCGCCAATGTGAGCACAAATGCTTGGGCGCCGGCTTCGGCGCAATTCAGCACGATGACGCTTAATCCCTCGGGCTACGGTTCCAGTATGACAATTTCGTTTGCCGGTTACAACCGTGGGGAAACGCTGACCAATTTTCCGGTGCTGGTCAATTTGAGTCCGGCCCTGCCCGGTTTTTCCTATCAACAGTTCGCTTCGCCGAACGGCGGTGATCTGCGTTTCACCGACGCCAGCGGCGTGCAGTTGATTCCGTTTGAGATTAATAACTGGAACACCAACGGCACATCGTCGGTCTGGGTCAGCGTTCCGCTGGTCTCGGCCACCAATAATTGCATTTGGGCTTTCTGGGGCAATCCGGCGGCGACCAATCCGCCGGTTTATGCGACCAATGGCGCGGTCTGGCTGCCGGGTTTTGATGTGGTTTATCACTTGGAGCAGAGCGGTTTCCCATACTTCGACAGCACGCTGCAATATCCGGCGCTCACCGGCAGTGCGCCCGGCTTGAGTCCGGGCGTCATCGGCGATGCAGCGACGTTCAACGGCGGCCAATATCTCGACGCCGGAGCCGTCAACCTGGGTAATGCCTTCACGATGTCGGCGTGGATCGATGTGTCTTCCGGCGTGAACAACATCCAGACAATTTGGGCCAACGGGCCCGGTGGTTACTCGACGAATGAAGTCACACTTTTTGTGAATGATTATAAAACCGCGGACGGAGCGCTGATTTTGGGCACCGGCGACAATTCAAACGGCAACCAATTGGAGACGCCGACCGGCGCGGTCAGTTTCAATCAATGGCACCTGGTGACGGCGGCGGTAAATCGCCCGGCGGGCACGGCCCAATTGTATGTGGACGGTAATCTCCTGGCATCCGGCACGCAGGGGGTGACGGACTTTTCAAACAACAGCGACATGCAACTGGGCCGCTTCACCGCCGGTTTCGCACCGTTCTACGGCTCGATAGACGAGGCGCGCATCCAGGCCGGTGTTCAATCGTCCAACTCGATCTGGGCGAGTTGGGCCACGATCGCGGCGAACTCCACCTTCGAGAGCTACTCCGCCGTAACCCAGCAACCGCCGGTTTTGACCCTCGTTCCCGGCGGCGGCAGTGGAGGATTGCTCGCCTGGGCCGGCAGCGGTGTCGGTTTCACCCTTTACACCACCACCAATCTGGCCCCGCCCGTGGTCTGGACGCCGGCCACCAACCAGCCCGTGCTGTCCAATAACCAGTGGCAAATCGCCCTGCCCGTTGCCGGCAGCGCCTCCTGCTTCTACCGCCTCAAATCGCAATGAGTCGTTTTAAACAGGCTCTCACCCTCGGATGGTTCGTCATCGCCGCAATCAGCTCATTCGCAGTCAATCTCGATAATGCCGTTTTATGGCGTCCCCGCTTCGCCACGCCGGTCATCGTGGCGCTGGGCCGTGCGGCCGACCGGCAGTTCACCGCGGAAATCAGAGCTTCCTCTTCGGCACGCGACTGGAGCGCAAGCATTGCCAACGATTTGAAATCCTGGCCGTGTCGGATCGTTTCCGCGACTTATGCAACGATTGACAACGGCACCGAACCGGGATGGCAGGTTGAAATCAGCGTTCCTGCCGACGCGTCGCCGGAACTGTTCGCGTTGAAGGTCGCGTGCAACGAACACGTCAGCGTACAGCCCCAGGCGGTCAGCGTGATTCCGGCCTTCGAGACGAATTTTTACATCCTGCATATCACCGACGAGCAAATCGTCAACCGGCTGCACACCGACCCCTCCGGCCAATATTACAAAATGGTTGGAACCTGGGAGGAAATGAAATGGATGCAGGAGCCGGTCAACCTCATCAATCCGCGCTTCGTCCTCATCACCGGAGACCAGATTGATTTTAACGGCGCGCTCGACGGCTGGAATAACTGGGCGAATTGGGGTTACCGGCCGCGTGGCAAAAAAAAGTTTATGCCGGGAGAAACCGTCTATTTGGAAAATCGCCTCAGCGAAATGTATCGGGACTGCCACCGGGGCTACCGCGTGGCTTATGTCGAGACGCCGGGCAACCACGATGTCACGCCGCCGGGTAAACTGCTGGATGGCTCAACCATTGACTGGCACTCGATTTCGGCGCGCATTTACGAACAACAATTCGGACAACGCGACTGGTCGTTTCGGATGGGCGATTTTTACGTGCTGCTGCACGATTGGAGCAGTGACCGGCTCAGGGATTGGGCGGCGAAAGATTATGAAGCTGCTCTGGCTGATCCCACCATCAAGTTTCATTTGATTGGACAACATTTTTACACCAAATGGGACGGCGCGCCGACGGGGAACTACGCCTTCACTCCGGCAAAATGCGATTTGATGCTGATTGGCCACGGCCACGTGACCAGGACGATCCAGACTTCCCCGTATTGCATTTACATGGAGCGCGCGGCATTCATCTACGGCACCGCCGGGTTTTTCAATTTCGAGCGTATCCACGACCGATGGCGATGCGATCAAACGGTCGCGCCCCGTGACGAGGCCAGGGATGTCTGGCCGTTGTTCACCGCCAATGGCGTGACCAAAAAGGTCCGCGCCAACTGCCCCGACACAATGAACATTACGACCAATTCCGTCACGATCATCAACGATTTGCCGGAGGATTTTTACGACGGCCGGGTAAGATTTGTTTTGCCCGGGGGGAAATACGACCGCGTGACCAATGGCTCCATCCTCGCCGAATATGATTGCGCGCGTGACACGAGGACGGCTGTGCTGGTCCGGGTGAACATTCCCGCCAAGGGCTCGGTCACAGTCAGCCTTCCGGCCGGACAACTCTCCAGTTCTTCGCCAGCGCGGGCAACGAGCAGGGCAGAGGATGGCGGATTCAACGGGAGAATTTTGACCCGGGCGTGAAAATAAAAGGCATCTTGCAGAAGTTGTTATTTGTGAGCCTGATTATTTCGGTGATCAGTGCCATC
>Ga0335073_10007662_pt1 | contig 15156 bp, 13 predicted proteins | sample Lox_Sample_22_FD_207093 | JGI IMG/M metagenome (GOLD analysis project Ga0335073, IMG submission 207093) | Soil microbial communities from Loxahatchee National Wildlife Refuge, Florida, United States - Lox_Sample_2.2 | ecosystem: Environmental > Terrestrial > Soil > Wetlands | place: USA... | reverse complement strand
TGTTCCACATCAGGTTGACGCCCTGCGGCGGGTTCAGCGCGGTCGTGACCAGCGCGGGCAGCCGGCCGTGGCTGACCGCCGTCGCCGCGTAGCGCATGAACCAGGCGAACAGGTCGACGTCGTGAGGATCGCCGACCTGCAGGCGCCCCGCCGGGTCGGCCCACAGCCGGGCGGTCACCGCCACCGCCGCGGCCAGGTAGCAGCACACGATCAGCCACGCCGCGCCGCGGCGCAGATCCACGGGCTGCCGCTGCTCAGTCGGCCGCGCCTGGACGGATTCCGGCGCGCTGCTCACCGCGGGCCCGCTGGCCGGCTGCTCGCCGGTGTCCCCGGGGCTCGGGCCTGATGCGTCTACCGTCGCCACGCTACGACCCTGCCCACGTGAAACGCCGGATGCCCCAGAAGGCCGATCAGGAAACGGCCGAGCCGGGAGGTCTCGCTGGTCACCGCCAGGATCGCCGCGGGCCGCCAGTACGCCAGCGGCGCGCGGAGCTGGGCGGCGCTAGGCCGGGGGACCCTTCCCCTGCCGGACCGGAGATAGTTCAGGTAGGCGGCGACGGTGTGCGGCGGGTCGAGGCTGAAGACCGGGTTGCCATGCGGGCCAGGCCCGGAGAAGTAACCGGCGTCCATCGACCCGGGCTCCCCGCTGCTCGCCTGCCACCGCATGGCCTGGGTGTTCGCGGCCATGGAAACCGGCACGACGAGCACCGGTGCATCCGGCGCGAGCCGCAGCCTGCCCAGCGCCGCCTGCCACCCGGCCGGCACCGGCAGGACCCGGGCGGCGTGGTAGGGCAGCGGGATCAGCGGCAGCACCGCGAGCACCGCGATCGTGGCCGGAACGCCCCGGAGCCAGGTGGCGCGCTGCCATGCCGCCGGGCGCGCCTGGTCGAAGGAGAAGGCCAGCACGGCGCCGGCCACTCCGGCGCCGAGGATGCAGAACCTGTCTGGCAGCACCTGAGCCATCGTAGGCAAGCCCTGGAGCCAGTGATACGGGAGTAACGAACCGGATAGCCGGAATCCGCCGATCGTCACCGGCCCGCCGCCGAGGTTGCACAGCTCGAGCACGGCGCAGACGACCGCGGCGACGCGAACCCTCAGGTCCCGCCAGAACAAGATCGCTGCGACGATGAGGACGATGATCAGCGGCCAGCCGAGGTAGGAGAGCTCTTCCGGCAGGCCCAGAATGTACGTGGCGGCCAGGGCGGCGCTGGACCTCGAGTGGAAGAGCAGGCTGCCCAGTTACCCGGACCTGGCCCGGGTCCCGGCCGGCATCAGCGAGCGCGGCCCATGGCGGGCAGGCTCCGGCTCAGGACGCCCACGCCGAGGGCGTTCACCACCAGGATGAAGAGGATGACCCTGGCCGCCACGTCCGGGCCCACCGAGCCCGGGACGGCGATCGTCAGGTACAGGCTGCCGAGCGTGGCCACGCCCAGCGCGAGCGCGGTCTGCTGGGTGGTGGCCAGCACCCCGCTGCCCACACCGGCCTTGCGCGTCGGAACCTCGGAGAGCACGGCGCCGAACAGCGGGCTCATGATCAGTCCCTGCCCGATCCCGAGCACCAGCATCCCCGGGGCCATCCACAGCGCGCCCGGATGCGGCCAGGACCTGGCCAGTTCCGCGATGATCGCGAGCAGCCCGGCCGACTGGATCAGCGCGCCCGCGGTCAGCAGGTTCCGGCCGAACCTGGGCAGCAGCCTGGCGGTCGACAGCGAGGCGGCCAGGAAGCCCAGCGCCATCGGAACCAGGATCACGCCCGCGCCGAGCGCGGTGATCCCGCTGCCGTCCTGCAGGGTCAGCGCGATCACGAACATGAACCCGCCGAACCCGGTGAAGAACGGAACCGCGAGCAGCAGGCCGCGGCGCATGCTGGGCACGCGCAGCAGCGAGATCGGGACCAGCGGCACCCCGCCCCGCTGTTCCGTCGCCCGCTCCGCCCTGACGAACGCGACCGCAGCCACCGGCGCGGTGATCAGCGCCGCGATCGTCCACAGCGGCCAGCCGAGGGAGCGGCCCTCGGTGAGCGGGATCAGCAGCGCCAGCGTCGCCCAGCCGAGCAGCAGCGTGCCCCGCCGGTCGATCGGCGCCGGGTCATCGGAGCGGGTGTCCGGCACCAGGCGGGAGGCGAGGATCAGGCCGGCGATCCCGACCGGGACGTTCACCAGGAAGATCGGCCGCCAGCTCATCCCGGCGATGTTGGCCGACACCAGCAGGCCGCCGAGCAGCTGGCCGGCCACCACGGCGACTCCGCCCGTCGCGCCGTAGCTGCCGAGCGCCCGGGCCCGCGCCGGACCCGACCTGGTGGCCTGGATCGTGGACAGCACCTGGGGCAGCATCATGGCCGAGGCGGCGCCCTGCAGCGCCCGCCCGGCGACCAGCGCGCCGATGCCCGGGGCGACGCCGCAGGCCAGCGACGTCACGGTGAAGGCCGCCATCCCGATGAGGAACAGCCGCTTGCGGCCTACCGCGTCGCCGAGCCGCCCGCCGACGACGAGGAGCAGGGCGTAGGCGATCGCGTATCCCGCGACGACCAGCTGCAGCATCCCGGCCGGTGCGTGCAGGTCGCGGTCGATGGTCGGCAGCGCCACGTTCACGATGAAGAAGTCCGTCATCGGCAGGAACACGCCGATGAGCACGGTCATCAGCCCGAGCGTGGTTAGCGAGGCGGGCTGGCTCTCGGCGGCGACCGCCGGGGTGATCGCTGCCGGACCGGTGGTCTCGTCAACTCCTGAGGTCATGTCACCAGCGTGCGCCCGAACCTAGCCTGGTACCAGGAGCCTGGTTATCCTGGTACTGACAGGCACCTGGCAACAGGGCCTGAACGGGACGCACGATGGAGGCATGGTGAACGGCGGGACTCTGGCAGGCACGGAGGCGGCGGCCGCCGCCGAGCCGTGCGGCCCGGACGGGAAGGTCGTGAGCGGGGTGGACACCAGGCAGGCGGCCGAACTGCGGCGCCGGGAACTGGGAGCGTTCCTGCGCGACCGGCGGGAGCGGATCGCGCCGCAGCAGGTGGGCCTCACGCCGATGGGCCGCAGGAGGACGCCCGGGCTGCGCCGCGAGGAGCTGGCGCAGCTGGCGGGCGTCGGCGTGACCTGGTACACGTGGCTGGAGCAGGGCCGGGACATCAACGTCTCCCCACAGGTGCTCGAGGCCGTGTGCCGCACGCTGCTGCTCGACCCGCACGAGCGCTCGCACGTGATGACGCTCGCCGGGTTCGCCGAGCAGCGGCTGGCCAAGGAGTGCCAGTCGATCTCGCCGGCGGTGCAGACAATGCTCGACGGGCTGGCCCCGATCCCGGCCGTGGTGCAGAACGCGCGCTTCGACGTGCTCGCCTACAACCAGGTGTACGGCCATCTGTTCGCCGACCTGGACGCGCTGCCGCTCGGCGACCGCAACATGCTCTGGCTGTCGTTCACCCGCCCGGAATGGCGGCGCGGCATGGTCGAGTGGGAGCACACGGTGCACCGGCTCGTCGCCCAGTACCGCCTGGCCATGGCCGACCACGTCGGCGAGCCCGCGTGGCGCGCGCTGATCGCGCGGCTCAGCGAGGCCTCGCCCGAGTTCGTCAGGGTCTGGGAGGAACGCGAGGTGCTCGGGCCCGAGAACCAGACCAAGCTGATCATGAACGCGAAGGTGGGGCTGCTCCGGCTGGATACAACCCACTACTGGCTGGGCCCGCGCCCCGGCCCGCGGCTCATCGTCTACACTCCCGCAGACGCCGACTGCCGCGAGCGGCTGGAGAAGCTGGCGGCCGATCTCTGACCGGAGGCTGCACCCATGGCAGAGCCCGCCATCCCGTCCCCGGCCGAGCTGATCGCGATGATTCCCTATGCGGCCGGCCTCGGCATCACCGTCGACGAGGCCGCCCCGGAGCTGGTCCGCGGCAGCCTGCGCTGGTCGCCGGAGCGCTGCACCACCGCCGGAGTGATGCACGGCGGGGCCATCATGTCGCTGGCCGACACCATCGGCGCCGTGTGCGCGTTCCTCAACCTGCCGGCCGGGGCTGGCACCGCCACCGTGGACTCCACGACGAACTTTTTCCGTGGTGTACGTGACGGCACGCTGCACGCGACAGCCAGGCCGCTGCACGCGGGCCGCTCGTTCATCGCGGTGCGGACCGAGCTGACCGACGACGCCGGCCGGCTGGTCGGGCAGACCACCCAGACCCAGGCCGTGCTCGCGCCCAGCCCGCCCCGCCCGCCTCGCCCGCCTCGCCCTGCCGGCTGAACCGGGTCAGGGCGGCGTCTGCGTGCTGGTCCAGCGGGCGAACGCCTCGATGCGGTCCGCCGGCCAGGAAGCGTCGCACGGCATGGACCCGTCGCGGAGGCGTTCCAGTATGCCGGCCGCGTGCGCCTTGACGTCCTCGTACGACCACAGGTCGAACGCGAAGCTCATCGACTGCCGGTCCCGCTCGCGGAACATCGGCTTGATGTGGGCGGCGAAGCTGACCGGCTGGCCGGCCCCGGGCAGCGTTACCGGCGCCTGGTCCGCGCCGTCGTCGGCGGGCTCTGTGGCACGGGTGCTCGGTGGCCCGGCCGGGCCCCAGCCCCATCGCGGCACCGGATCCGCTGGTGGCGGGCTCACCCGGGCCTCCCACTCGGCGTAGCCGGCGAACGCCGCGCGGAACTCCGGATCGGCCGGCAGCCCGGCCTCCTGCGCCGCCGAACCGAGCAGGGCGGGCCAGCGGGCCCGCTGCTCATCGTTCAGGCCCGTTGGCAGTAGTCCGGCGATCAGATCCGGGTACCCGGCCGGCTGGTCGCCGCGGGAGGCCGGCGCACCGAAGACCTCGCCCAGCCACGTGGCCATGCTGTCGGGCAGACTGGCCGGCATCTGAGCGAACGCAGGGGCCAGAACGGGGTCCCCGGGCACATATTTGGCGAAGAACAGGCGGGTCATCCGGGTGAGAGCCGGCCACCCGCCGGCCCATTCGAACAGCGTCGGCTCCCGGTCAGGGTCGGCCGCCGGGTCCTTGAAGCCCACATACCAGTGCATGCCGCTGCAGAACGGCTTGTTCTGCGAGTGCCCGCACCGGCAGATCGCGTAGTGCTCGCGGGAGGCTCCCTGGTTCCTGGCCACGTCCGCGCCGTCGGCGTCGGTGAGCGCGACACCGCCGGTGATCCGGTACGGCCCGTCCTGGCTCACCTCAATCGCGGGCTCGCGGGGGCCATCCCGGTCGGCCTGGGCGCCGGCGGCCAGGCCCAGCGCGCCGGACGGGCAGTTGCGCACGGCCGAGACGATGTCGTCCATCCGCGCGCCGCTCGGGGCCACGAACGGCTCCTGCCCCGCGCGGAACACGTTCGGCAGCCGGTCGGTGCACAGGCCCGAGTGCTGGCAGGTGCCCCGGTTGTCCAGGACGGTCACGGCCACGCCGGGGTAGCTGTCGAGCCGGTCGGGCACCCGCTTGGGGTCCTTCGCGTCGGTGAAGCCGTTGCCGGCGTGGCTGCCGTCGCACAGCGGCTTGGTCGCCGAGCCGCCGCAGCGGCACAGCGCAACCTGTGGCGGCGCCGGGATGTCCTCGCCGAGATGGTCGCGCAGCCGGACGTTCGTGACCAGGTACGGCCCGTTGCGGGCCGTCTGGATCCCGGCGGTCAGGCCGCCGGTGAGCTGCCACAGCTCCGCCCGGCGGCTCGCCCGTTCCGGCACCGGCGCGAGCCGGCAGGCCAGGTCCTGCAGCACCGCGGTGGCCTCGGCCAGTTCGGGTGCGTCGATGCCGGCTCGCCCGGCGCGGACCCGCAAGCGGGTGGCCGCCTGCGCCGCATCCCACACCGGCTCGGCCGGGGACCGGCCGGAGCGGTGCGCGGCTACCGCGCGGCCGGTGGCGCCGGCCAGGTCGGCCAGGCCCGCGGCCATGCCCGCGGCCAGGGTCTCGTCGCGTTCGCCGGCGGCGTCACGGGCCTTGCGCGCCAGGTCGCTGGCGCGGGCCAGCTGAGCGGCGACGACCTCGGGGGCGGGACCGTCGGGCGTGGCGTGGGAGCGGCCCGCAGGCAGGTGCGCGCCGAGGGACCCGGCGATGTCTTGCAGTGCGGACGTGACCGGCTGCAGCCTGTCCGCCAGCGCCGGCTCGCAGTCGCCGCTCACCGATCCGCAGAACGAGGCCGCGGTCGCCAGCCGTTCAGTCAGCAGCGTCCAGGCCGCCTCGCGGTGCGGCAGCAGGTAGTCGGCCTCGTAGAACAGCTCGAAGCTCGGGCCCGCGGTCTTCCCGTCGTGACCGGGTCCGGCCGGAAGCGCGGTGATCACGTTGGCCAGCGGCTGCAGCACCCCGATCATCAGCCGGATCGTCGCGTCAGCCAGCGCCTTCAGCTGGGCGTCGGTCTCCTCGGTGTGCGCGAAGTAGCGCGCGAAGATCTGCAGCAGGATCTCCTGGCCCACGTTGAACAGGTCGGCGACGCGGGCCGTCAGCGGATCGGTGATCAGCGGGACCTCGACGTCGCGCTGCGGCGGCCGGACGTTGGCCGCGATCACAGGCCGGACCGGATCGAACCCGGGGCGGGCGTCCCTGGTGCTCAGGTACTCGTCGAGGATGCTCACGAACTGACCGAAGTGCGCGTTGCGCCAGTCTCCGCGCGGGCCTTCCCCCTGCTCCAGGATCGTGTCGATCGCCCGCTGGGCGGAGGCCAGGTCGGTGACCGTGACCAGCTCGGTCCAGCCGAAATGCTCCGTCGCCGCCTGCGCCCGCGGCGGCCCCACGAACAGCCACTTCTCCCCGTGGCGCTCGGCCAGGTGCGCAAAGCCCGCCTCGATCGACCGGTACAGATGCCCCACCGTGGCGAAGTCCTGCGGCCGGGGCACGATGTCGCCCTCGGCCATCAGCGGCTCGGCACGGCCGACAGCGGCCAGCCCGTCGGCGTCGTTCAGGTCCATGCCCTCGGGGCGTTCCAGGTACATGAAGTGGCGCAGCGCCCGCTCGCCGAACGGGAGCAGCGCGAGCTGAACCCCGGCGGGGTAGTGGGCGGCGGGCTGCGGCAGGTTCGGCCGGACCAGGTGGGGCGGGCCGCCGATCGCGGTCAGCAGGTTCTGGACCAGCGCCAGGTGCAGCATCTCCTGGGACGCCACGTGCAGGATCTGGCCGCGCCAGCGGTTCACGGCAGCGACTTCGCCGTCGGTCAGCCCCTCGTCGGCGGACTGCTTGAGCGAGAACGCCGCGAACAGGTACTGGCACATGATCCCGTGCTCCAGTTCGGCCGCCTCGCAGAGCATGTAGATGAGGGCTTCACGGTGCTCGATCACGAACGGCGCTTCCGGTGCCGCCTTGCCGCCGCGCGTCGCGAGCACCTGAGCCAGGCGGCCACGGCCGCCGGAAGGCTCGTGGTCCGCCGCTGGTCCCGCATTGGTCATGGCCGGAGTCCTTCGTCGTGGCCCCGGGTCATTCCCGGGGCCGTCCGTCGCCTGCTCTCGCCAGTCTCGCGCAGCCCGGTCCGCCGGTTGCCGGCGACCGTGCGCCACGGGGAATTACAGTATTACACCTCTGTCGGCCGGCCCGCCAGCTGCCCGTCACCGCCGGCCGCGGCCCGCCGGCTGCCCGTCACCGCCGGCCGCGGCCCGCCGGCTGCCCGTCACCGCCGGCCGCGGCCCGCCGACTGTGGATGTACCGAAGGGCTCGTAAGTGCCGGCCCTTTGGTACATCGATGGCAGCGGCCCCGGCTGGAGCGGCGCCGACGCCGGGTCAGCGGGTGGTGAACGCTGCCCCGGCCGGAGCGGCGCCGACGCCGGGGTCAGCGGGTGGTGAACGCGCCGCCGTTGACGTGGATGGTCTGGCCGGTGATGTGCCGGGCACCAGGCGAGGCGAGGAAGTACGCGGTCTCCGCGATGTCGTCCGGGCTGCCCGGCCGCTTGTCGTGGGTGGCCGCGATCAGGGTTTCCCTGCGCTGGCTGGTGAGCCGGTCGCGGAAGAAGCTGGTGCCGGCGATGTACCCGGGGGAGATAACGTTCGCGGTCACGCCACGGGGGCCGATCTCGGAAGACAGATCGGCGTTCCAGGACGCCAGGGCGGCCTTCGCCGCTCCGTAGGAACCGCCGCCCCGCTCGGCGCCGATCGTCCCGATGCTGATCACCGAGCCGCCGGCGGCCAGCCGATCGTAGACCGCGTGCGTGGTGAGCACCGCGCTGATGAGGTTCGCGTCCAGGTTCGCGCGCCAGCTGGCCGCCAGCCGTTCCAGGCCCGCGCGGCAGCCATCGGCACCGTCGCCCCCATCGCCCGCCGTGCTGCCCGCGTCGAAGTTGGTGTTGCCGCCCGCGTTGTTGACAAGCACGTCGACCGAGTCGCCGAGTTCGGCGCTGAGGCGGGCGACCTGCTCCGGGTCGGCCGCGTCGCAGACGACGCCGCGTGCGCCAAGCTCGCCGGCGGCGGACCGCAGCCGCTCGGCGTTGCGGCCGGTGATGACGACGGTGTCGCCGTCGGCAGCGAAGCGGGCGGCGATCGCCCTCCCGATGCCGCCGCTCGCCCCGGTAACCAGTACGTTCCGAGCCACAGGAACTCTCCTCCCGCGCCTCCCGCCCGCTGGCGGAGTCAGCTATGTTTAGGTCTAAACGTAGCTTACCGGAGGAGAGGTCCGACCCGTGGCCGAGCCAGACGGCTACCCATTCGACTCCGCCTCCGCCTACCCGGCGGCGGAGATCGCCGCGGCGTGGCAGCGCGAGCACCCGGGTGTGCCGGTGGAGTCGATCGAGATCGTGACGCCGATCTTCAGGCTCGCGAAGCTGCTGGCCGACGATCGCCGCCGGGTGCTGCAGGCGTGCGGGGTCGACGGGGCGACGCTGGATTTGCTCAGCGTGCTGCGCCGGGCCGGCCCGCCTTACCGGCTCACCACGCGCGAGATCGCGCAGCGGGCCCTGGTGACCGCGGGCGCGGTGTCGCAGCGCGTCGCCAGGGCCGAGCGCGAAGGGCTCGTGCGCAGGACCGCGGCAGGTGACGGCACCCGTGCCGTGAACGTGACCCTCACCGCGGCCGGGCACGCGCTCGTGGAGCAAACCGTCGACAGCGTCCTCGGGCGCGAGGCGGAACTCGTGCGCGGCCTCGCCGGGGCAGAGCGGGCGGATCTCGCCGCGCTGCTCGACCGGCTGCTCAGCTTCGTCGGCGCGCACGTCGGCGCCCGCGCGGATCCGGCGGCACGATGACCCGGCTGCGCCATGAATCATCAACCTGCTGCGCCATGAATCATGAACCGGCTGCGCCATGAACAGGTGTTCCGCCGCGCTGGACAGCGCCCATGCCCGCGCCTACCCTTGACTGTATGGTCAGTCAAGTTCGTTATCCTGCCGCGCCCATCGACCAGACCGCGCTCGCGCGGTCGCTCCAGCCCTTCGGCGAATCCGTGATGCTGCCACCGGCCGCGTACGTGGATCCGGCGGTGTTCGCCTGGGAGCAGAAGCACTTCTTCGACTCGGGCTGGGCCTGCGTCGGGTTCAGCTCGCAACTGGCCCAGCCGGGTGATCAGCGGGCCGAGTCCGTCGGCGCCGGGAGCGTGCTGCTGACCCGCAATGAGGACGGCGTGCTGCACGCCTTCGCCAACACCTGCCGCCATCGCGGTCACGAACTGCTGCCCTGCGGGCAGAGCGCGCAGAACAACTCGGTGATCTGCCCGTATCACTCGTGGACCTACGCGCTCGACGGCGGGCTGCGGTTCGCGCACGGGTTCAAGGGCCGCGACGGCTTCGACCGGTCCGCCTGGGGCCTGGCCGAGCTGCCCGTTGCCGAGTGGCACGGACTGATCTTCGTGGACGGCTCCGGCCAGGCGCCGCCGCTCGCCGACGCGCTGCGGGAGCTCGACGAGCTGGTTGCGCCGTATGAGCCCGAGCGTCTGGTGACGGCGGGACGCCACGAATATGACGCCGCAGCGAACTGGAAGATCCTCACCGAGAACTACCACGAGTGCTACCACTGCCCGATGATCCATCCCGAGCTGTGCCGGGTCAGCCCGCCGAAGAGCGGCGAGAACTATCCCGCGCAGGGCACGTGGGTCGGCGGCTGGATGGACCTGCGCGACGGCATGGACACGATGTCCCTGGACGGCACCAGCCTGGGGGCGCCGCTGCGCGGCCTCGACGCCAAGGGCCTGCGCACCGTGATCTACGTCAACATCTTCCCGAACGTGCTGCTGAGTCTGCATCCCGACTACGTGATGACGCACCGGCTGACGCCGCTCGCCGTGGACCGGACCATGATCGAGTGCACCTGGGCCTTTGCTCCCGAGGCGCTGGACAAGCCGGGCTTCGACCCCGGCTACGCGGTCGAGTTCTGGGACATCACCAACCAGCAGGACTGGCACGCCTGCGAGTCCGTGCAGCGCGGGCTGACGTCCGAGCACGCGCGGCCCGGACCGCTGTCGCCGGACGAGGACGCGGTGTACCAGTTCGTGACCATGGTCGCCCGCGGCTACCGCGGCGAGCCGGTCTGGAACCCGGGAGCCAGGGCCGCGGCCGCCAGCTGACCGCGGAGACCACCCGTCCTGCGCGGGCGATCTCCCGGTGGCCCCGGAAGAGACTGACGGGTGGTGCTGTTGAGGTGGGAACACCAGCCCTCTCAGCAAAGGACTCAGTCACGTGAGCGTGTACGACTTTCCCGTGAACACCCTGGCCGGCCAGCCCGGTTCGCTCGGCGATCTGTCCGGCAAGACGCTGCTCGTGGTCAACGTCGCGTCCAAGTGCGGCCTGACCCCGCAGTACGAGGGACTGGAGCGGCTGCACGAGCGGTTCAGCGACCGCGGGTTCTCGGTGGTCGGCTTCCCGTGCAACCAGTTCGGCGGCCAGGAGCCGGGCACCGCCGACGAGATCGGCGAGTTCTGCTCGGTGACCTACGGCGTGACCTTTCCGATGTTCGAGAAGATCGAGGTCAACGGGCCGGGCCGGCATCCCATCTACACCGAGCTGACCGCGGTGCCCGACGTCGACGGCGAGGCCGGTGACATCCAGTGGAACTTCGAGAAGTTCCTGGTCGGCCCGGACGGCGCCGTGCTCGGGCGGTTCCGCCCGCGCACCGATCCAGAGGACCCCGCCCTGGTCGAGGCCATCGAGGACAGCCTGGCTGGCTAACCGGGGCGCTACGGCTTGCGTTGACCTTCATGCCCTCGTGGGCCGCGGCACGGTCGGCGGCGTAGTTGTCCTTGCCGCCGAGCAGGTAGTCGCAGACGCGCGCCGGATGCGGCCGGCCGGGCCGCGCGGCAGCGGGCCGGGGAGGATCGCAGCGGTGGGCGTCAGGCGAGCGCCGCGGGACCCCGCTTGACCATCTGGTCGGCGATGATCGCGCGCTGGATCTCGCTCGTGCCCTCCCAGATCCGCTCCACCCGCAGCTCGCGGAAGAACCGCTCGGCAACGTTCTCGCGCATGTAGCCGCGGCCGCCGAACACCTGGACCGCCCGGTCGGCCACCCGGCCGGCCATCTCCGACGCGTACAGCTTGGCCATTGAGCACTGGGCGTGCTGCACCTTCACGTCCGCGCCGGCGTCAATTGCGCGCGCGGTCTCGTACGTCAGCGAGCGCGCGGCGAACAGCTCGGTCAGGCTGTCGGCGAGCATCGCCTGGATCTGCCCCAGCTCGCTGATCGGCCTGCCCTGGACGCGCCGCTCCGTGGCGAAGCCGGTCATCTCCGCGGTGAGCCGCTCGGCCGCGCCGAGGCACCGGGCGGCGACCATCAGCCGCTCGAAGCGGAACCACTCGTAGGCGAACGTCATCCCGTCGCCCTCGGCCCCGACGAGGTGCGAGGCCGGCACGCGGACGTCGGTGAACGCGACGATCGGGTGATGGTGGCTGATCGTGTGCGAGTAAGCGGGCGTGCGCACCACCTGGACGCCCGGGCTCGGCAGGTCGACGAGGAACATCGCGTGCTCGCCGGCGTGCTCGCCGCCGACGAGCTTGCCCTGGAAGAACGCGTAGTCGGCCGAGTTGTACGACGTTACGTGCCACTTCTCGCCGTTGAGCAGGTAGTCGTCGCCGTCCCGGCGCGCGGTGGCCTCGATCGCGTCCACGTCAGAGCCCGCGCCCTCCTCGGTGATCGCGTAGCACTCCTCGCGCTCGCCGCTGACCGTCGGCCGGACGAACCGGTCCATCTGGTACGGCGTGGCGACCGCGGGCAGCCAGGACGGGGGAGTGGACGCCGACCAGGCCAGCGCGTTGGTGACCCGGCCGACCTGCTCCTGGATCAGGACCTGCTGCAGCGAGGTGCAGCCCCCGCCGCCAAGCTCGGGCGGCATGTTCGCCGCGGCGACGCCGAGTTCCCTGGCCCGCTCCGCGTGCGCTGCCACGACGTCCTTCGGCAGGTCGCCCGCGTTCATCTCGGCGGTGACCTCGAACGGGATCAGCTCGTCGGCAAAGGTCCGGGCTTGTGCCTGGATCCGCAGGTCCTCGTCTGACAGGCCGTACATCGACATCCCGGTTCGCCCTGCTTTCTGCCCGCACAAGGCCATGTCTTGACTGAACGTTCAGTCTATGCCAGCATCGAGGCCGTGCCAATGCTTCCCGCCGTTCCAGCTTCGGCCGACGCGGTTGTCGTCGGCGGCGGCACCGTCGGCGCCTGGTGCGCCTACTTCCTCCGGCAGGCCGGGCTCGACCAGGTGGTCCTGCTGGAGAAGCGCACCCTCGGCCAGGGCGCGAGCAGCCGCGCCGCCGGCGTCGTCCGCACCCAGGGCGGCACCAGGTGGGCGGTCCAGCTCGGCGAGTGGTCCCGCCGGTTCTACCTCAGCCAGCACGAAGTGCTCGGGATCGACTCCGGGTTCACCGCGCAGGGCTACTTGCTGCCGTGCTTCACCGAGGCCGATGTCGCGGCCGCGCACGCCCGCATGGAGATGCAGGTCTCGCTCGGCCTGCCGATCCAATGGCTCGAGCCCGACGAGGTCGACCGGCTCAACCCCACCCTGGCGCCGGGGCTCACCCTCGGCGGAACGTTCTGCGCGGACGACGGCTACCTGACGCCAACCCGCAACGTGACCGCCTACGCGGTGGCGCTGGCGGTCAGCGGCGTCGCGATCAGCGAGCACACGGCGCTCACCGGCCTGGCCACCAGCGACAGCCGGGTGACCGGCGTGGACACGACACGAGGCCCGATCGAGACCCCGCTCGTGGTGCTCACCGGCGGCCCCGAGCTCGCGGAGGTCGCCGGGCTTGCCAAGATCAAGGTCCCGGCCGGCGGCGTGCGCCACCAGGTCGCGGTCACCGAGCCGCACCCCGACCTGGATCCCGCCCGGGTGCCGATGGTCTTCGACCTGGCCGCAGGCCTGTACTGGCGGCCCGAGGAGAAGGGCCTGCTGTTCGGCATGAGCAACCCCGCGGAGCCGCCCGGCCCGGCCACCCAGATTGACGACGCGTACCTCGCGCTGATGCGCGAGCGGCTCGCCGAGCTGGTCCCGGTTACCCGCGGGCTGGGCCTGCGCCGGATCTGGGCGGCGACCATCGACTACACACCCGATCATCTGCCGATCATCGGGCCCGCGCTCGTCGACGACACCGCCCTGAACGGAGTCACGGTGGCCAGTGCCGGAGGCGCCGGGATGATGTGGGGACCGGGTGTCGCCAAAGCGGCGGCCGACGTGGCCCTGACCGGCAGCTCGGACGTGGTGGACACCGCCTCGCTGGGCCTGGACCGGTTCGACGCCGAGGGCAACAGCCGCCTGGGGACCGACCCGATCGCGCTGCCATTCCCGTCCAGCGCGCCGGCGGGTTGACCCGTTTTTCGCCCGCCCTTCCCAATCACCCAGAGAGGACAGCCCACATGACCGAGACTCCGTTCCTGTCCGAGGCCGCCACCGCCGAGCTCGAGGACTGGGGCCCGCTGGAGGAGGCGACCGGCGAGGCGATGCAGACCTCCGGCTACACCCTGTGGCAGGACGGCGAGCAGGAGAGCGGCGTCTGGGAGTGCACGCCGGGGCCGTCCTACTGGAAGCTGGAGACAAACGAGTTCGTGCACATCGTGTCCGGCCGGATGACGGTGACCCCCGACGGCGGGGCGCCGCAGGAGATCGGCCCGGGCGACACCGCTGTGTTCCCGCGGGGCTGGGCGGGCACCTGGCAGATCCACGAGACGATCCGCAAGCTCTACGTGATCTTCTGATCGCGGGCGCGGCCGTCAGGACTCGGGCGCCTCGCAGTAACGCTGGTCACTTCCATCTCTTTCGCCTCTGGCGATGCCCCTGGCCTCGGTGAATTCTTTTATACGCTTTCTGGAACATTAGTTTCGTTTACCGGAAAAGCGCGGCGGTCAAATCTTCTGCTCGGGCACAATGTCGTTTCTCTGAAGTCCCCCAGAAGGGCCCGAATGTGAATCTACGACCGCTAATCGTCGTCGCCACCGCGGCCGCGGCCGTCGCGATGGCACCCGTCGCGTCGGCGAGCGCGTCGACCGCGACCACGGCTCCGAGCTTTCACCTGCACGGCTTCCACCTGGTGACCAACGCCCGCCTGCCGCGCACGGTGCTGCCGCACCTGGCCAAGAACGCCACGGTGGACAGCCAGAACTGGTCGGGCTATGCCGCCGTCGCGAAGAAGAACGTCGCGCTCCGCTTCGTGGAGAGCACGTTCACGGTCCCGAGCGTCAACTGCTCGGCGGTGCAGATCGGGTCGGGCGGGCAGACGTACGCAGCGGAGTGGGTGGGCCTCGACGGGTTCAACAGCTCGACGGTCGAGCAGACGGGCGTCGACTCTTTCTGCAACTCCACCACCGGTGCGGCGACCAACCAGGCCTGGTACGAGATGTTCCCCCTCGACCCCGTCGTGTTCACTGGGGTCAACCCGGGCGACACGATCTTCGTGGCGGTCTACTACGACAAGAGCACCAGCCAGTATCAGCTGACCATGAGGGACGAGACCACCGGGGCCGACATGCAGGCCGACCAGAACTGCCCGAGCGGTAGTACCTGCGACCGGAATTCGGCCGAGGTGATCGAGGAGGACCCGGGCGGGTCGGTGGGCGGCGGGATCAACCTGGCCGACTTCGGCAAGGTCAGCTTCACGAGCACGCTTGTCACAGCTCGCGACGGCCTGCGCGGGACGCTGTCCCCCAGTTCGCTGTGGACGTCGACCGAGATCATCATGCAGGACCCGTCCTCCGAGGACATGGCCACGCCGTCGGCGCTCACCGACGGCGGCGCGGCCTTCAGCGTCACCTGGAACCAGGGGACCTGACCGGAACTGCTCGATGATCAGCGGCCGGCCTGGGTCACCAGGCCGGCC
>Ga0335073_10007661_pt1 | contig 15157 bp, 14 predicted proteins | sample Lox_Sample_22_FD_207093 | JGI IMG/M metagenome (GOLD analysis project Ga0335073, IMG submission 207093) | Soil microbial communities from Loxahatchee National Wildlife Refuge, Florida, United States - Lox_Sample_2.2 | ecosystem: Environmental > Terrestrial > Soil > Wetlands | place: USA... | reverse complement strand
GAGCTCTGCCCGCCCGTCCCGCACCGCCTCCACGAGCGCCCCCAGCTCACCCGCGCTCTCGCCGAGGTCCCCGTCGCACAGCAGGTACACCCCCTCGCCCGCCTCCGACAGCGCCTCCCCGACCGCCGCGGTCATCGCCTTCCCCTTCCCGGCGTGGCGGGAGCCGCTCACGACCCGTGCCCCCATCGCCCTCGCCAGCTCGGCGGTGGCGTCGGTGCTGGCGTCGTCGGCCACCCACAGCTCGGCCCCGGGCAGCGACCGGCGCAGGGAGCCCAGCGTCGCCTCGATGGCGTCGGACTCGTTGCGGGCGGCGACGATCACGATCACCTTCACCGCCCCACCCCCACCGGACGGGCCCCCGGGGGCATCGGCCGGGGTGACTATTGTTGCCCTCCAACAGCTGTCTGCCCCGCGGAGGAGCGATGCCCCAGGTTGAGGCTCATATCACCGGCACGGTATGGAAAATCGAGTGCGCCGTCGGAGACGAGATCGAGGAGGGGGACACGGTCGCGATCCTCGAGTCGATGAAGATGGAGATGCCCGTCGAGGCCGAGGACTCCGGCACGGTCAAGGAGATCTGCTGCGAGGAGGGCCAGGCGGTCTCCGAGGGCGACACGCTCGTGGTGCTCGAGTAGGGCTTGTCGAGCGCCCCCACCCCACAGGAGCTGGCCGGCGGCAAGCTGCTGCTCGATGAGCCGGCCCCGGGGGTCGTTCGCCTGACGATCTCCAACCCGGCCAAGCGCAACGCGCTCGACCACCCGATCCTCGACGCCGTCACCTCCACGCTGCGGCGGCTGGCGGGGGAGCCCGACGTGGCCAGGTGCGTGCTGCTCACCGGCTCCCACGGCATGTTCTCGGCCGGCTACGACATCGGGGAGATCCCCGACGACGAGTTCGAGGAGCGGGCCGAGCGGCTCGTGGCCCGTCCCTTCACCCAGGCCATCGAGGCCCTGGAGCGGTTCCCGATGCCGACCCTTGCGGCCCTCGGCGGGCACGCCATCGGGGGCGGGCTGGAGCTGGCCCTGTCCTGCGACCTGCGGGTGGCGGCCGCCGGGGTGAAACTGGGGATGCCCCCGGCGAAGCTCGGTCTGGTCTACTCCCACACCGGCCTTCGCCGCTTCATCGACGCGATCGGCGCCCCCCGCACGCGGGAGCTGTTCCTGCTGGGCCGCAACATCGAGGCCGAGGTCGCCCTCGAGTGGGGGCTCGTCAACCGCGTGTGCCCCGAGCCGGAGCTCCCCGAGACGGCGCTCGAGCTGGCGGGGGAGCTGGCCGCCAACGCCCCCCTCTCCCAGCTCGGCAACAAGCGCGTCATCGCCGAGCTGTTGCGGGCCGGCGCCCGGCTCGACCCGGAGGTCGAAGAGGAGCTGATCGAGCTGCGCCTGGCGTCCTTCTCCTCGGAGGACATGCGCGAGGGGGTCCGCGCCTTCGCGGAGCGCCGCCCTCCCCGCTGGCAGGGCCGCTGAGACCGTCCGCCCGAGGCCCGTCCGCCCGAGGCCATACCGTTGCCCCCATGGCGCCGCTGATATCGCGCGAGGAGGCGATGCGGCTCGGCGAGATCGAGGACCACGCCGACATCGAAGCGCTCGTCGAGCGGGCCTGGGAGGCTCGCGTGGAGCGCTTCTCGGACTCCACCGACATGTGCTCGCTGGTGAACTCCAAGTCGGGCGGCTGCGCCGAGGACTGCGGCTTCTGCGCCCAGTCCCGGTTCGCCGACGCCGAGACCCCGATGCACGCCATGATGGAGCCCGAGCAGGTGCTCGAACACGCCCGCGCGGCGGAGGCCGCCGGGGCCCACCGCTTCTGCATGGTGACCCAGGGACAGGGGCTCTCCAAGCGCGACTTCGCCAAGTACCTGGAGGGCGTCCGGCTCGTGTCCCGCCACACCAACCTGAAGCGCTGCGCGTCGGTCGGCCACCTCTCGGCCGACCGCGCCCGCCAGCTCCGCGAGGCCGGCATCCAGCGGGTCCATCACAACGTCGAGACGGCCCAGAGCTACTACGACGAGGTCACCACCACGGTCCGCTACGAGGGCCGCATGCGCACCATCTCGGCGGTCCGCGAGGCGGGTCTGGAGACGTGCGTGGGCGGGATCCTGAACCTCGGTGAGAGCCGCGAGCAGCGGGTCGAGATGGCCTTCGAGCTGGCCGCCATCAACCCCACCAGCGTCCCCATCAACATGCTCAACCCCCGCCCCGGGACGAAGTTCGGCGACCGCGACTTCATGGACCCGTGGGAGGCCGTCAAGTGGGTCGCGATCTTCCGCCTGATCCTCCCCGAAGCCCTGTTCCGCCTCTGCGGGGGCCGCGTGGAGAACCTCGGCGAGCTCCAGCCGCTGGCGGTCAAGGCGGGCCTCAACGGCGTGATGATGGGCAACTTCCTCACCACCCTCGGCAGCACCCCGGAGTCCGACCGGGAGATGTTCACCGACCTCGGCCTGAACGTCGCCCGCCAGCCCGACAACGCCTCCAACCCCCGGCCCGACAACCGCACCGGATGGATGTCCGGGGAGACCCCCGACGTGGTCGAGGAGCTGCTCGAGGGCACCGGCGCGGTCGCCGCCGAGGGCGCGGGCGAGGACGGCCCCGCCGCCGCCGACACGGACCGGGCGCCGCTGGCGGTGCGCCTGTGGGACCCCTCCACCCAGCTTCGCTTCCGCGCCAAGCGCGGCGCGGTCCCCCCGCGACCCGATGGGTCGCCCAACCGCGCACCCGTGGCACCCCAGGGAGCCCCTTGAACGACGTCCAGCAGCGCCTGGATGAGCTCGAGCGTCTCGGGCTCTCCCGGCGTCTGCGACTGATCAGCGGACCCCAGGGACCGACCGTGCTGCTCGAAGGCAGGCCGGTGCTGCTGCTGTGCTCGAACAACTACCTCGGGCTGGCCGACAACCCGGCGGTCCGCCGGGCGGCCGCCGACGCCGCCATGCGCTGGGGCGTCGGGGCGGGGGCCTCACGGCTGGTGTCGGGCACGATGACGATCCACGGCCGCCTCGAGGAGCGGCTGGCCGAATTCCACTCCGCCGGGGCGTGTGTCCTGTTCGGGTCCGGCTACCTCGCCAACCTCGGCGCCGTCGGGGCCCTGGCGGGCCGCGGCGGAAGGATCTTCTCGGACGAGCTCAACCACGCCTCGATCATCGACGCCTGCCGACTGGCCCGGGCGGAGGTCCACGTCTACCGCCACCGCGACCTCGACCACCTCGAACACCTCCTCCAGCGCCACCCGGCCCGCCGCGACCCCGCCGCCGGCCACGTGATCGTGACCGACTCGCTGTTCTCGATGGACGGCGACGTGGCCCCCCTCGAGGGGATCGTGGAGCTCGCCCGTCACTACGGGGCCCGCGTGCTGGTGGACGAGGCCCACGCGATCGGAAGCCTCGGCCCCGGCGGTCGCGGCGCCGTCGCCGAGGCCGGCCTCGAGGACGAGGTGGACGTCGTCGTCGGCACGCTCGGCAAGTCGCTCGGCTCCTACGGCGCCTATGCATGCGCCGATGCCGACATCGTCCGCCTGATCATCAACACCGCCCGCTCGTTGATCTTCTCGACCGCCCCCGGTCCCCCGGCCCTCGCCGGGGCGCTCGCCGCGCTGGAGCTGCTCGGGCGCGAGCCCCAGCGGGTGCGCCGCCTGCGGGACAACGCCCGCGTGCTGCGCGACGAGCTCGCCCGGGAGGGCTTCCCGGTCCCCGACGGGGAGGTCCAGATCGTCCCGATCGTGGCCGGCGACGAGCGTGCCGCGATGGCCCTGTGCCAGGCGGCGCTGGACAACGGCGTGTTCGCCCAGGCGATCAGGCCACCCACCGTGCCGGCCGGGACGGCCAGGCTGCGGCTGGCGGTGATGGCCTCCCACGGCCCCGAGGAGCTCCGTCGTGCCGCCCGCGTGCTCGGCGACCGCGCCGCCGAGCTGGGCCTCGACCCCGCCAGCATGGGCCCCCTGTTCGACGAGCGCGTCGGGCCGGCCCTGGCGCCCGACCCGGCCCCGGCGCCCGACCCGGCCCCGCTGTCGGGAGGGCTGTCCACCGAGCCGTTCGACGGGGAGGCCGTGGGCGTGTTCGACCTGGAGCGCGAGCGCGAGCCCTCCCACAACGTCCGCGCCGCCTAGCCCGGCCCGCCCCCCGGCGTGCGCGGGCTGTTCGTAACGGGGACCGACACCGGTGTCGGCAAGAGCGTCGTGAGCGCCTGCCTGCTGGCGGCGATGAGTGAGGCGGGCGAGCCCGTCCGCGCCTTCAAGCCGGCCCTCACCGGTCTGCAGGACGCTCCCGTCCCCCCCTGGCCCCGCGACCACGAGCTGCTCGCCCTCCCCGCCGGTACGACCCCCGAGGAGGTCTCTCCCTGGCGCTTCGGTCCCCCCGCCTCCCCCCACCTCGCCGCCGCGCTGGCGGGCTCGGCGCTCGATCCGGGGGCGCTGGTGGCACGGGCGCGGGAGCTCGGAGAGGGGCACACGCTCGTGGTCGAGGGGGTCGGCGGGCTGCTGGTGCCGCTCACCACGTCCTTTTCCGTCTGCGACCTGGCGGTGGAGCTCGCCCTGCCGCTCGTCGTGGTCGCCAGGCCGGGGCTCGGCACGATCAACCACACGCTGCTGACGCTCCGGGCGGCCCGCGGCGCCGGGCTGCGGGTCGCCGGGGTCGTGCTCAGCGGATGGCCCCGGGAGCCCTCGGTGCTGGAGCGCTCCAACCGCGACACGATCGCCGCGCTGGGTGAGGTAGAGGTGGTCACCCTCCCCGTCCTGCCCGGACCGGACCCCGCCACGCTGGCCACCGCGGGTGCGGAGCTGGCGTGGCGGGAGTGGCTGTCGTGAGGCGCCCGCCTGGACCCGGGCCCCGGGCCCCCGGCCCGCCCGCGCGCCGTCAGCCGGCCCGGGCAGCCGCGAGCATCGCGCTCGTGATCCGGGCGAGGTCCTCGTCGTCGGTCACGTACGGCGGCATCGCGTAGACCAGATTCCGGAACGGCCTCAGCCACACCCCCAGCTCGAGGGAGGCGAGGGTGGCGGCCGCGACGTCCACCTCGTGGTCGAGCTCGACCACCCCGATCGCCCCCAGCACCCTCACGTCGGACACGCCGTCAAGCTCCCGCCCCGGCTCCAGGCCGTCGCGCAGGCCCCGCTCGATGCGCCGCACCCGCTCCTGCCAGCCGCCGTCGGCGAGCAGCCCCAGTGAAGCCAGCGACACCGCGCAGGCGAGCGGGTTGGCCATGAAGGTGGGTCCGTGCATCAGGCCCCCTCCCTCGCCGCTCGACACCGCCTCCGCGACCGCCGCCGTGGTGAGCGTGGCGGCCATCGTCATGTAGCCCCCGGTGAGGGCCTTGCCGACGCACATCACGTCGGGGGACACCCCCGCGTGCTCGCTCGCGAACAGCCTCCCGGTGCGCCCGAAGCCGGTGGCGATCTCGTCCAGCACCAGCAGCAGGCCGTGCTCGTCGCACAGCTCCCGCAGGTGGGAGACGCAGGCCGGGGAGTGGAAGCGCATCCCCCCCGCCCCCTGCACCACGGGCTCGACGACGATCCCCGCGAGCTCCTCGGAATGGCGTTCCACCAGCCCCCGCACGCCGGCGGCCCAGGCCTCGTCGAGGCCGGCGTCGAAGCCGTCGGGGGGACGCTCGGCGAACACGTGGCCGGCGAGCAGGCCGGCGAACAGAGAGTGCATCCCCCCGACCGGGTCGCACAGCGCCATCGCCCCGGCGGTGTCGCCGTGGTAGCCGCCCCGGACGGTGAGCAGGCGGGTGCGCGCCGGTCTCCCGACGGCTCGCTGGAACTGCAGGCACAGCTTGATCGCCACCTCCACCGACACCGACCCCGAGTCGGCCAGGAACACCCGCTCCAGCCCCTCGGGGGCCAGCACGCACAGGGTCTCGCACAGGCGGATCGCCCCCTCGTGGGTGAGCCCGCCGAACATCACATGGGCCATGCTCCCCAGCTGGTCCACCACCGCCGCGTCGAGAGCCGGGTGGCGGTAGCCGTGGATCGCGCACCACCACGACGCCATCGCGTCGATCGCCTCGCTTCCGTCGGCCAGCCGCAGGCGCACGCCCTCGGCCCCCACGACGGGCACCGAAGGGACGGCCGCGGGTAGCGCCCCATAGGGGTGCCACACCTTCCGGCTGTCGAGGGCCAGCAGCTGCGGCCAGTCGCCGTCCGGCGCCGGCCGGGACACTCCCGCGGCGCTCGGCGCTCCCGGCGTGGCGCTCAGCGCCCTAGTCCTCGTAGAGCGTGAATTCGCGCTTGCGCGCTCCGCAGACCGGGCAGAACCAGGTGTCGGGGATCTCCTCGAACGGGGTCCCCGGGGGGATCCCGCCGTCGGGATCGCCTTCCTCCGGGTCGTAGATGAATCCGCAGGACTCGCAGATCCAGCGCTGCATGGTCTCGGTGGTGGTGCTCATTCCTGGAGCTCTCCTTGGTGGTGCGTTTCGCGTCACAGACTACCGGCCGGTAGCCTGCCTGGATGCGTTCGGGCGAGGACCAGGGGGCGGAGCGCTCGGCTGCGGCCGGGACCGAGGGCGGACCCTCGCTGCCACCGGGAGTGGAGCCGGGCACGATCATCAACACGGGGGCCCCGGTGCGCCCGCGCAAGGCTGCGAGCGTGATCCTGCTGCGGGGCGGCGGCGCGACGCTCGAGTTGCTGCTCGTGCGGCGCACCCCGAAGGCCCGCTTCATGGGCGGGGTGTGGGTGTTCCCCGGCGGCGCCGTGGACGAGGACGAGGGGACGGGCGAGGACGCGTATCGCGCGGCAGCCGTGCGCGAGCTGCACGAGGAGGCGAGCATCGAGATCGGAAACCCCTCCGAGCTGGTGGCCTTCTCGCGCTGGATCACCCCCGCCGTCGTCCAGATCCGCTTCGACACGTACTTCTTCCTGGCCGTGCTGCCGGACGGGCAGGAGCCCCGGATCGACGGGGAGGAGTGCGTGGACGTCGGCTGGTTCAGCCCGGCGGGCGCCCTGCAGGCCTCGGCCGCCGGGGAGCTCGAGCTCGTTTTCCCGACGATCAAGCACCTCGAGCAGCTGCGGGAGTTCTCCTCCGTGCAGGAGCTGCTCGACTACGCCACCGGGAGGGACGTGCTGCCCGTGGAGCCGCGCGTGCTGGTCGAGGGGGAGGTCGCCCGGATCGTGCTGCCGGGGGACCCGGACTACTGATGCAGGGCCGGGTCGCACTCGTCACCGGCGGGGCATCGGGGATCGGCAGGGCGCTCAGCGGCGCACTCGTGGCTCGCGGAGCCAGCGTGGTGGTGGCCGACATCAACGCCTCGCGCGCGGCGGCGGTGGCGAGCGAGCTCGACGGCCGTGGCCCGGGGTCGGCCACGTCGCTGAGCCTCGACGTCGCCGACGCGGGCGGCTTCCAGCGCGCGGTCGGGGAGGTACGTGACGGGCACGGCCGCCTGGACCTGCTGTTCAACAATGCCGGCATCGGGATCGGGGGGCCCGTCGAGGAACTGGAGCTCGCCCATTGGGAGCGCACGATCGACGTCAACCTCCGTGGGGTGATGCACGGCGTCGTAGCCGTCTACCCGTTGATGGTCGAACAGGGCCATGGCCACATCGTCAACACGGCCTCGCTGGCAGGCCTGCTGCCGTTCCCGTTCGGCGTCCCCTACGGGATGACCAAGCACGCCGTCGTGGGTCTCAGCGTGAGCCTGCGCGGCGAGGCGCGTGCCCACGGCGTCCGCGTGAGCGCCGTCTGCCCGGGCGTGATCGACACGCCGATCCTCGACTCCGAGGGCCCTCCCGACCTGCCCCGAACCCGCTTCGCCGGGCGCGGCCGCGAGATGTTCCTGCGCTCGAACCGTGGACCGGCCTACCCGCCCGAGCGCCTGGCCGAGGACGTCCTGCGGGGGGTCGAACGCAACCGCGCGATCATCGTCGCGCCGGCCCGCGCGCGGACGATATGGCTCGCCAATCGGATCGCGCCGGGGCTCGTCGAACGCCTGCTGACCCGCGAACTGAAGTGGGTGCGCCAGAAGCTGGCGGAGCCGCGGGAGTAACGGGCTGCGCCGAGCGCCGAGCGCCGCTCCGTCGGGGAGCGCCGCCGAGGTCGCTACGTGTGCGTGCCTTCGATCACGTGCGTGACGGCGTTGATCAGCGCGAGGTGGGTGAAGGCCTGGGGGTAGTTGCCCAGGTGCCTGCCGGAGGACGCCTCCAGCTCCTCGGCGTACAGGCCCAGCGGCGAGGCGTAGGCGAGTAGGCGCTCGCACAGGTGTTCGGCCTCGCGACGCTCGCCGATTTCCGACAGCGCCGTGACCATCCAGAAGGAGCAGATCAGGAACGTGCCCTCGGCCCCGTGCAGGCCGTCGTCGGTTTCCTCGGGGCGGTAGCGGAGCACGAGCCCACCCTCGGTGAGCTCCTCTTTGATCGCCTTCACGGTCGCCCGCACGCGCTCGTCCTCGGCCGGCAGGAAGCGGAACAGCGACACCAGCAGCGTCGAGGCGTCGAGTGCGTCCGTGTCGTAGTGCTGGCGGAACACCCCCCGCCCGTCCACCCCCCGCTCGAGCACCTCCTCGCGGATCACGTCGGCTTCGGCCTGCCAGCCTTCGGCCACCCCGGCGTCGCCGCGGCGTTCGGCCAGCCGCGCCCCGCGGTCCATCGCCACCCAGCACATCAGCTTCGAGGACACGTAGTGGTGCGGTTCGCCGCGCGCCTCCCAGATGCCCTGGTCGGGCATCCGCCAGGCGGCGGCGGCGCAGCGGACCTGGTCGGTGAGCACCGGCCACAGCCGCTCGGGGATGTGGTCGCGCTGCTTGGCGTGCAGGTACACCGAGTCCAAGACCGCGCCGAAGACGTCGTTCTGGCGCTGCTTGTAGGCCCCGTTTCCGATCCTCACGGGACGGGCGCCCTGATAGCCGCCGAGGTGGTCGAGCGTCGACTCCTCGAGGTCCACCTGGCCGGTGATCCCGTACATGATCTGCAGCGCCCCGTCCTCGCCCCGCTGCATGTCGGCCACGTACTGCACGAAGTCGTCGGCCTCCCAGTCAAGGCCGAGCGCGTGCAGCGCCCACAGCGTGAAGGTCGCGTCGCGCATCCAGCAGTAGCGGTAGTCCCAGTTGCGTTCCCCGCCGGGCGTCTCCGGGAGCGAGGTGGTGGCGGCGGCCACGAGCGCCCCCGTGGGCATGAAGGTGAGCCCCTTCAGCGCCAGCGCCGAGCGCTGCAGGTGGCCCCGCCAGGGGTGTTCGGGGTAGTCGCCTTCGGCCAGCCACGTGCGCCAGAACTGGGCCGTGGCGTCGAGCCGCTGCTCGGCCTCGGCGACCGTCTCCGGACCCCCCAGGGCCTCGGTCCAGGACAGCGCGCAGTAGCGCTTCTCACCCTCGACGAGCGTGTGGCGCCCGTGGGTGCGGTTTCCCTCGATGCCCATGCGGATGTCGCTGAACAGGCGCATCTTCGCCTCGCTCTCGCCGTCGGAGGCGTCGAGGACGCTGAGGCCGGGCGGTCCCCCCTGAAGCGTCTCCCAGGTGGGCTCGCGGGCGCCGTATTCGAGCATCGGCTCGCACACGATCTCCATCTGCACCTGCCCCTGCAGACACTCGATCAGCCGCACCAGCAGGTGGTCGGCGTCGTAGTCGGTGGGCGGACGCGTGTGGCTGGAGCCCTCCTTGTTGTCGTGCCAGGTCCCGATCGTGAGCCCGTCCACGACCCGCACCCAGCCCTGGTCGGTCATCCAGGTCGTCTCGATCATGTTCGTGCCCGGCAGGTAGCGCCGTCCGGCGGGCACGTACACGCCGTACGGACCCACCCTCCAGCCGCCGGCGCCGCGGTCCAGCAGTGAGCCGAACACCGACGGCGAGTCGAAGTGCGGCAGGCACATCCACTCGATCGACCCGTCGGAGGCGGCCAGCGCTCCGGTGTGACAGTCCGACAGGAAGCCGAGGTCGGCGATCGGCGGGAACGGCGAGTCGAACGAGGTCTCGCCCGAGGCCGGGACGACGGTCGCGAGCGGCACGCGGCGCGGCTCGCTCCCCCCGGCCTTCCCGCCGGAGCCGTCGCTGCTCACGGCGTGACCGAGGCCGACCGCAGCCACTCCACGTCGGGCCGCTCGACCCCACCCGGCAGCCGGTCTTCTTCGGCCAGCTTGTCGAGGTGCGCGGCGAGCGTGACGGCGGCCGCCAGCCGCAGCACCTCGGGCGCGTCCGACCACACGCTGTCCAGCAGCTCGTCGCTGCCTCGCAGGCCGGCGTCGAGGGCGCCCACGAGCGCCCGCTCGCGCTCCAAGCGGTGCTCGCCGTATTCGCGCAGCTTCGCGTGACCGTCGGCGACCGTCGGTCCGTGACCGGGACAGATGATGGTGAAGTCATCGCGCGCCCGCAGGCGCTCCAGCGCGGCCAGGTAGGAGGCCAGCGAGCCGTCGTAGGGGGTGATGAAGACGCTGCCCTCGCCGAGCACCGCGTCCCCGCTGAAGCAGGCGTCGGCCGCCAGCAGGGCGAAGTGGTCGGCGGCGTGGCCCGGTGTGGGCACGGCCTCGAAGGGGCCGAATCGCTCGCCGTCGCAGAGCCTCACGTCCGCCTGTCCGCTGGCGGCCGCCAGCGGGGCCCCATAGGCGGCCGCGAAGGCCGCGGCGCCCTCGCTGTGGTCGCCGTGGCCGTGCGTCAGAGCGACCCCGCCGAGACCTCCGCGGGCGTCAACCGCCCGGCGCAGCGCCGCGAGGTGCTGCTCGTGGGCCGGCCCCGGATCCACCACCCACGCCGGCGAGCTGCCCACGACCCAGGAGTTGGTCCCGGACAGGGTGAAAGGCCCCGGGTTGGGCGCGAGCACCCGCGCGATCCCACGCTCGGCGAGCAGCTCGGCTTCGGCGTCGATCACGCGAGGCTTGCCATCACGTGCTTGACGACCGTGTAGTCCTCCAGCGAGTACACGCTGAGGTCCTTGCCGTAGCCGGACTCCTTGAAACCGCCGTGGGGCATCTCGGAGACCAGCGGGATGTGGTCGTTGATCCACACGCACCCGAAACGCAGCGCCTTGGAGACCCGCAGCGCGCGACCGACGTCGCGCGTCCACACCGACGAGGCGAGCCCGTAGCGGGTGGCGTTGGCCCACTCGATCGCCTCCTGCTCGTCGCTGAAGCGCTGGACCGTGATCACCGGTCCGAAGATCTCCCTCTGGATCATCTCGTCGTCCTGGCGCAGGCCCGCCACCACGGTAGGTTCGAGGAAGAAGCCCGGACGGTCGGGCTCGCCGCCGCCGGTGACCACCTCGGCGTGGTCGGGGCGGCGCTCCAAAAAGCCCTCCACGCGCTCGCGCTGGCGCTGGGAGTTGACCGGTCCGAGCGTCGTGTCGGGGGATAGCGTGTCCCCTACCACCAGGCCTTTGGCCTGCTCAGCCAGCCCCGAGACGACGTCGTCGTAGACGTCCGCGGAGGCGAGCACGCGGGTGGCCGCGGTGCAGTCCTGGCCGGCGTTGTAGTAGCCGGTGCCGGCGATCGTTTCCAGGGCGCTCTCCATGCTGACGTCGTCGAACACCACCACCGGCGCCTTGCCACCCAGCTCCAGGTGGACGCGCTTGAGCGTGTCGGCGGCGGTGCGCGCGACGTGCTTGCCGGTGTCCACCGACCCGGTCAGCGAGACCATGTCAACGTCGGGGTGCTCGAGCAGCGCCTGGCCGGTGGGGTTGCCGGGGCCGGTCACCACGTTGAGCACGCCCTTGGGGAGGATCTCGGCCGCCAGCTCGGCCAGCCGCACCGTCGTGACCGGGGTCGTCTCGGCCGGCTTCAACACGATCGTGTTGCCGGCCGCCAGCGCCGGGCCGATCTTCCAGATGGCCATCATCAGGGGGTAGTTCCAGGGCGTGATCTGGCCGATCACGCCGACCGCTTCGCGGCGCGTGTAAGAGGTGTAGCCCTCCATGTACTCGCCGGCCGCGCGGCCCTCCAGGCAGCGGGCGGCGCCGGCGAAGAAGCGCAGGTTGTCCGACATCACCGGCAGCTCGTCGCCCTTGACGGCCTCGATCGGCTTGCCCGCGTTCAGCGCCTCCAGCCGGGCGATCTCATCGGCGTGCTCATCGATCGAGTCCGCCAGCGCCAGCAGTGCCTCGGCGCGCTGCGCCGGGGTCGTCTGCGACCAGCCCTCGAACGCCCGCCGCGCGGCCCCCACGGCATGTCCGACCTCCGCGGCACTCGACACCGGGGCCCGCGCGAGCTCCTCGCCGGTGGCGGGGTTGAGCACGGGTTCGGTGTCCCCGTCGGCGGGCACGAGCTCGCCGTCGACGAAGTTGTTGAGGGTCTCTGCGGTGCTAGCCATGTCAATGCCTCTCGGTGTCGGGGTGTTCGGGTGTGGCTAGGTGGCGGCGGCGCTGAGCTGCAGTGCCTCGGCGACCGCCGGGTGGGTGATCTCGCCGGCGCGGACATTCAAGCCCATGCGCAGGCCGGGGTTGTGCTCGAAGGCGCCGTCGACGCCGTGCTCGGCGAGTTCGATCACGTACGGCAGCGTGGCGTTGGTGAGCGCGTGGGTGGAGGTGATCGGGACCGCCCCGGGCATGTTCGTGACGCAATAGTGGGTGATCCCGTCGACCTCGTAGGTGGGGTGCGAGTGGGTCGTCGGGCGGGAGGTCTCAAAGCATCCCCCCTGGTCGATCGACACGTCCACCAGCACCGCGTGGCGCTTCATCAACGCCAGCTGGGCGCGGCTGATCACGTGCGGCGCGCGCCCGCCCTGGATCAGCACGGCGCCGATCACGAGGTCGGCGGCGGGGAGCATCTCTTCGATCGCCAGGGTCGAGGAGTAGACCGTCGAGGCACGCCCGGCGAAGGCGATGTCGAGTTCGCGCAGACGGTCGATCGAGCGGTCGAACACGAACACGTCGGCTTCCATCCCGATCGCGATGAAGGCCGCGTTCATGCCCACCACACCACCGCCGATCACGAGCACCGTCGCCGCCGCCACGCCCGGGACTCCGCCGAGCAGGATGCCGCGCCCGCCGAGCGGGCGCTCGAGCATGAACGCCCCGGCCTGGGTGGCGATCTTGCCCGCCACCTCGCTCATCGGCGCCAGCAGCGGCAGGTGACCGTGGGCGTCGGTGACGGTCTCGTATGCGATGCAGGTGGCGCCGGAGCGCATCAACCCCTGAGCCAGCTCGGGCTCGGCGGCCAGGTGCAGGTAGGTGAACAGCGTCTGTTCGGGACGCAGCATCTCCACCTCCACCGCCTGGGGCTCCTTCACCTTCAGCACCAGCTCGGCCTCGGCGAACACGCTCTCGGCGTCGGGAAGCAGCTGCGCCCCCTGGGCCGCGAACTGCCCGTCGTCCATCGCGCTGCCGTCCCCCGCCCCGCCCTGGACGAGCACCTCGTGGCCGCGCGAGGTGAGCTCGCGGACGCCCGCCGGGGTTATCGCGACGCGGTACTCGTCGGGCTTGATCTCGGTGGGGACGCCGATCCTCATCGCGCCAGCTCCCGTCCCCTCAGGGCCAACCAGAACTCGATCCGGTCGCGCGCGCTGGAGAGGTCGCGGCCGGTCAGCTGCTCGATCCTGCGGATCCGGTACCGGAGCGTGTGACGGTGACAGTAGAGCGCGCCGGCGGCCTTCTCCCAGTGGCCGTTGTGCTCGATGAACAGGTCCAGCGAGCGCACCAGTTCTTCGCCGTAGTCGCCCTCGCCGTCTTCCAGCGGCCCGAGCACGCTGCGGCAGTAGGAGCTGAGCGCCTCGTCGTCCTGCAGCGACAGCAACAGCTGGAAGGCGCCGAGGTCCTCGTAGCCGGCCACCTCGGGAGTGTCGCCGTTTCGCAGGCGGACCGCCTCCAGGGCGCAGCGGGCCTCGTGAAAGCTCATGCGCAGGCTCTGGGTCGGGCCGACCCGGCTGGCGGCCGCGCCGACCTCGCCGAAGCGTGCCACCAGCTCGCCGCGGATCGTGCGCGCGAGCTCCACCGGCGAGCGCCCCTGGCGCCCGCCGGGCCCGGAGGCGTCGACGACCGCGCACACCAGGCCGGTGCGGATCGCCACCAGGCTGGGGACCCCCTCCCGCTCGAGGATCCGTTCCACGCTCGCCGCGGCCAGCGCCGCGTCGGGCGGGCGGAAGGCGAGCACGGCCACGTGCGTGCCGATCCCGAACGGCCGCAGGCGCGCCTGCACGTCCTCCGGGTACAGGTGCCCGGTGAGGGCCTCCGCGAGCACGTCGCCGGCCACGTTTCGCTGCAGCAGCTCGTAGCGTTCCTCCAGCAGCCGCGCGAAGGCTCGCTCGGTGATGGCGATGAACGGCAGCTCGTAGGGGACCTCGAACAGCGGGAACTCGCGCGCGCGGGCCTCCTTCACGAGCGCCGCGGGGATGCGCTTGTGGGTGAAGCCGGTGCCGAAGCCGAGACCCGCGATCTGCTTGTCGGCGAGACGCTCGATCAGCTTGCGCTGGGTGGCGGCGTCGCTCAGCGCCAGCCCCGTCGACAGCAGCAGCTCACCGCCTTTCAGCCACGGTGTGGGGTCGGCCAGCTCGGTCGCGTGGACCCAGCGCACATGCGCGTCACCGTGCTGTTGACCGCAGACGAGCTTCAGGCCGAGCTCGTCGATCAGGCCTTCGACGGTGAGCTCCACCGTTGCACCATCTCCGAGGCCTCGGTGAGGACCGGACGCAGCACCGCCTCGATCTCGGCGAACTGCTCGGGTCCGGCGATCAGCGGCGGGGACAGCTGCACGATCGGGTCGCCGCGGTCGTCGGTGCGGCAGATCAGGCCGCGCTCGTAGAGCTGGGCAGAGAGGAATCCGCGCAGCAGATGCTCGGACTCCTCATCGTCGAAGGTCTCCTTGGTCTCCTTGTCCTTGACCAGCTCGATCGCATGGAAGTAGCCGGCGCCGCGCACCTGGCCCACGATCGGCAGGTCGCCGAGCGACTCGAGCATCGCGCGCAGCGCGCCCTCGTTGGAGCGGACGTGCTGGCACAGCCCCTCGCGCTCGAGGATGTCGAGGTTGGCCAGGCCGACCGCGCAGGCGACGGGGTGCCCGCCGAAGGTGAAGCCGTGGCTGAAGCTGGCGGTGCCGTGCAGGAACGGCTCGGCGATGTGGTCGCCGGCGATGACCGCACCGAGTGCCGCGTAGGCGGAGCTGATGCCCTTGGCGGTGGTGATCATGTCGGGCTGGTAGCCGAAGCGTTCGCACCCGAACCAGTGGCCCAGGCGCCCCCACGAGCAGATCACCTCGTCGGAGATCAGCAGCACGCCGTGGCGGTCGCAGATCTCGCGCACGCGCTGGAAGTAGCCGTCCTGCGGGACGAAGCA
>Ga0335073_10007660_pt1 | contig 15159 bp, 18 predicted proteins | sample Lox_Sample_22_FD_207093 | JGI IMG/M metagenome (GOLD analysis project Ga0335073, IMG submission 207093) | Soil microbial communities from Loxahatchee National Wildlife Refuge, Florida, United States - Lox_Sample_2.2 | ecosystem: Environmental > Terrestrial > Soil > Wetlands | place: USA... | reverse complement strand
ACCTGTGGGCGGACTGGTGCGGGCCATGCAAGCAGCTCAGCCCGGTGCTCGAGAAGCTTGCCAACGAGGCGGCGGGCGCCTGGGTGCTTGCCAAGGTCGACGTCGACGCCAACCCGCGGCTCGCCCAGTTGTTCCAGGCTCAGTCGATCCCGATGGTCGTCGCGATCATCGGCGGCCAGATGGCGGACGCCTTCCTCGGCGCGATCCCCGAGGCGCAGGTCAGGCAGTGGCTCGCGCAGGTGCTCGCGGTGGCCGACCAGCTCGGCCTCCGGCCCGGGGGCGAGGGCGCGGCGGCGCAGGCCTCAGGCGGCGGCTTTGGGGCCGCGATGGACGCCATGCCCGCCGCGTACGAAGAAGCACAGGCGGCGATGGAGCGCCAGGACTACGACGAGGCCGCCAAGGTGATGGAGAAGGCCCTCGCAGAAACCCCCGGCGACCCGATCCTGAAGAGCTGGCTCGCCCAGGTCAACCTCTTCCGCCGGGTGAAGTCCTACGACCAGGCAGCTGTCCGCCGCGAAGCGGCCGCCAGCCCCGCCGACGCCGCGGCGCAGGCCCGGGTCGCCGACATCGAGCTGGCGACTGGGCGGACCGAGGAGGCGTTCGACCGGCTGCTCGGCGCGATCCGGCGCACCTCGGGCGAGGAGCGGGACAAGGCGCGCGTGCACCTGCTCGAGCTCTTCGAGATCTTCCCGCCGGACGACCCGCAGGTGAAGAAGGCCAGAACCCAGCTAACGGCCCTGCTGTTCTAGGGAGGCTTTTCTAGCGAGGCTGTTCTAGGGAAGCTTTCCTGGCGAGCTCCTCCCGCGAGGGAGTTCCTGCCGCTGGAGTGTGGGGCGGGCAATCCTCTGTAGCACGTGCGCCGTCAAGGCGCAGCCGGGGGGTCCGGGGGTCGCCCCCCCGGGCAAACATCAGCGCGTGCGGGGATCGGCTTGGTCCGGCCCCGCCAGTTGCTCAAGCGCCGGGACCGCCGCCGCGAGGGCGGCCCGCTGCTCAGGCGTGAGCAGTTCCAGGCTCTGGGTGAGGAGAGCGGTGCCCTCGGCCCGCAGCCGTTCGAGCGTCTCGTGGCCAAGCGGCGTGATCGCCAGCGTGCTGGCCCTGGCGTCCTTCGGGTCGGCGTCCCGCTGCACGTAGCCGAGTTCCTCGAGCACGGCGACCAGCCGGGTCAGCGTCGACGGCGCGATGCCTTCCGCGGCGGCGAGGTCGCCAAGGCGGAGCGGGCCAGACCGCTCGACCGTGGAGAGCGCGGCCAGCTGGGTCGGGGTGAGGCCCGCCAGCTCATGCCTGCGCAGCCTGCGGGACAGCCGCGCGATCGCGACGCGCAGCCGTGTTACATCGATCACGCCTGATTCGGTTTCCATCATGCTCACGCCGGTTGCCGATGGGCCTATCGTGGTTTCCCGCACCATGGATGAAGATTACGCGGTGCAGCGCCGACCTCGTAACCTTGGACAGTGGCGTCCAGGAAGGCGCCCGTGTTTCGCGGAGAGGCGGAAGATCGACGTGACCATGGCGCCGAGTGTCTCCTACTCCATCACCGTCCGGCTCGAAGTGGCCTCGCATGGCCGCGCGGTCAGCGAGATCACCCGCGCGGTGGAGCAGGCGGGCGGTGTGGTGACCGCGCTCGACGTGAGCTCAGGTCACCGGGGCACGCTCCGGGTGGACGTCACATGCGCCGCGACCGACACGACGCACGCGGAGTCGCTGGTCGCCGCGATGGCTGGCATCGCGGGCGTGTCCGTGCACAAGGTCAGCGACCGTACCTTCCTGCTGCACCTGGGCGGCAAGATCGAGATGCGGTCCAAGGTGCCGCTGCGCAACCGCGACGACCTGTCGATGGCTTACACGCCCGGCGTGGCGCGGGTGTCGCTGGCGCTGGCCGCCAACCCGGAAGACGCGCGCCGCCTGACGATCAAGCGCAACAGCGTCGCCGTGGTGACCGACGGGTCCGCCGTCCTCGGCCTCGGCAACGTGGGGCCGTACGCGGCGCTTCCGGTCATGGAAGGCAAGGCCGCGCTGTTCAAGCGGTTCGCCGGCATCGACGCGTGGCCCATCTGCCTGGACACCCAGGACACCGACGAGATCGTGCGGGCCGTGCAGGTGATCGCGCCTGGGTTCGGCGGGATCAACCTGGAGGACATTTCCGCGCCGCGCTGCTTCGAGGTCGAGCGCAGGCTGCGGGCGCTGCTCGATATCCCGGTGTTCCACGACGACCAGCACGGCACCGCCATCGTGGTGATGGCGGCGCTCACCAACGCGCTGCGCGTGGTCGGCAAGAGCATGCACGGGGTGCGGATCGCGATGGCGGGCGCGGGCGCGGCGGGCACCGCCGTCCTGAAGCTGCTGCTTGCGGCCGGCGCCTCGGATGTGGTGGTCGTCGACGACAAAGGCGCCGTGTACCAGGGCCGGCCGGGGTTGAACGAGAGCCTCGCGTGGATCGCCGAGCACACCAACGCCGCGCGGTACTCCGGAGACCTGGCCGGCGCCGTGCGCGGCGCGGACGTGTTCATCGGCCTGTCGGCGCCGGGCATCCTGGCCGGCGAGGACGTGAAGGCGATGAACGAAGACGCGATCGTGTTCGCGCTCGCCAACCCCGACCCTGAGGTCGACCCGGACGTGGCCAGGGAGTACGCGGCGGTCGTGGCCACCGGGCGCAGCGACTACCCGAACCAGATCAATAACGTGCTGGCGTTTCCCGGCGTGTTCCGCGGCCTGCTCGACGCGCAGAGCCGCAAGGTCACCGACCGCATGCTCGTGGCCGCCGCGCGGGCGCTCGCCGACGTGGTGCTGCCCGACGAACTGGGCCCGGACTACATCATCCCGTCGGTGTTCCACCCGGATGTCGCCTCCGGGGTGGCCGCGGCCGTCCGCGGCGCGGCCATGGATGACGAGAGCACCGACACCGCGACCGGCGAATAGGCCGGCTGGTTCGCTGACCCCGGAATCTGGCTCATGATGGTTACATGGACCACATGGGTTCGGATCCGAAGGCCGGAAGGCTGCTCGTGGCAACGCCGCTGCTCGAGGATCCGAACTTCAGGCGTGCTGTCGTCCTGCTCGTGGAACATGAGATCACCGAGGGAACCCTCGGCATCGTGCTGAACCGGCCGACGCAGATCGGCGTGGACCAGGTGCTCGAGCAGTGGACGGACCTGGCGACCGAGCCCTCCGTCGTGTTCAAGGGCGGTCCGGTCTCGCCGAACAGCGCGCTGGCCCTCGCCTTGGTCCCCGGCAAGGACGAGCCGATCGGCTGGCGGGCGCTCGACGGCGCCCCGGCGCTCGCCCGGCTGGGGCTGCTCGACCTGGACGCGCCGCCGCGCCTCCTCGCCCCCGCCGTGCAGTCGCTGCGGGTCTTCGCGGGCTACGCCGGCTGGTCTCCCGGGCAGCTGCAGGCAGAGATCGACGAGGGCGCCTGGTACGTCGTGGCGGCGCAGCCCCGCGACGTTTTCGCCGCGGACCCGTCGAGGCTGTGGCGCACTGTGCTGCGCCGCCAGGAGGGCGAGCTCGCGTTCCTCGCCACCTATCCGGACGATCCTGGGCTTAACTGACGTACCAGGGCGCCAGGGCGCGACGCGAGCGCGCGGCATGCGGGTCCCCGCCGGCCGGAGACGGTAAGCTAGGTCAACGTGAGCACCGAGCTAAAGCCAGACAGCGACCTGCGCGTCCACGAGGACGTCAGGCCCGATACTTCGCACGGCGATCACGAGCGGTTCGCGCACTACGTCGACAAGAACGAGATGATGGAGAGCGCCGTGTTCGGCACTCCCATCCGTGCGCTGTGCGGCAAGGTATGGGTGCCGAGCCGGGATCCGCAGAAGTTTCCCGTCTGCCCGGAGTGCAAGGAAATCTTCGAGTCGCTGCCGCCTGGCGACGACGACGGCGCGGAGTGAGCGTCGCCGAAGAGTCGGCACGGACCGTTCTGGATAAAGATCTCTCTTTTCTCCGTGGCTGGCAGAAAGCTGCTTACGAAGAGTATTTCCGCGTTGCGCGGCGTGACTTCCTCCTAGTAGCGACGCCCGGAGCAGGCAAGACAACGTACGCGCTCATGGTTGCGGCGCACCTGCTTCGGCTTCGTGAAATCGCCGCTGTCACGGTTGTCACGCCCACCGAGCACCTCAAGTACCAGTGGGCGCGCGCCGCGGCGCGGTTCGGGATCGCGATCGACCCGTCCTACCGCAACGCGCAAGGCCGGGCAGGCGCCGACTTCCAGGGGGTCGCGGTCACCTACGCGCAGGTGGCCGCCCACCCGGCGCTGCACAGGCAGCGCACGGAGAACAGGCGCACGCTGGTGATCTTCGACGAGATCCACCACGCGGGCGACGCGCTGTCCTGGGGAGAGGCGGTACGCGAGGCCTTCGAGCCCGCCAGGCGGCGGCTCGCGCTGACCGGGACGCCCTTTCGCAGCGACACCACTCCCATCCCGTTCATCACGTACGTGCCTGAGCCGGACGGGTCCAAGCGGTCGGCGTCGGACTACGTCTACGGGTACGGTCCGGCGCTCGCCGATGGCGTGGTGCGGCCGGTGATCTTCCTCGCTTATTCCGGTGAGATGCACTGGCGGACAAGGGCCGGCGATGAGATCACCGCCACGCTGGGCACGCCGATGACCAAAGAGCAGGTCACGCAGGCGTGGCGGACCGCGCTCGATCCCGCGGGGGAGTGGATCAGCCGGGTGCTCGAGGCAGCGGACCGGCGGCTCACCGAGGTCAGGCGCGCGATGCCCGACGCGGGCGGGCTGGTGATCGCGGGTGACCACGAGACGGCGCGGGCGTACGCCGCGCTGCTGCGCCGGATCAGCGGCGCCAGGCCCGTCGTCGTGCTCTCCGACGACCCGACCGCGAGCAGGAAGATCTCCGCGTTCGCCGACTCGGGTGACCGCTGGATGGTCGCGGTCCGGATGGTGTCAGAAGGGGTGGACGTGCCCCGGCTCGCGGTCGGGGTCTACGCGACCAGCGTGTCCACGGCGCTGTTCTTCGCCCAGGCCGTGGGGCGGTTCGTCCGTGCCAGGCAGCGCGGGGAGACCGCCTCGGTGTTCGTGCCGTCGGTGCCGGTGCTGCTCGGCTTCGCCGCCGAACTCGAGGCGGAGCGAGACCACGTCCTGCCCCATGTCAACGTCGACCCCGAGGCGGAGATGGCCGAGGCCGCCCGCCGCCGGGACCTGCCAGACGGCGAGCTTGACGGGCCCGCCTTCGAGGCCCTCGCGGCGTCGGCGACGTTCGACCGCGTGCTGTACGACGGCGGCGAGTTCGGCACCGCCACCGCGGCAGGATCGCCGGAAGAAGAGGACTACCTGGGGCTGCCTGGCCTGCTCGAGCCGGACCAGGTGGCGACGCTGCTGCGCAAGCGCCAGGCGGCCCAGTTGGCCGCCCGGTCCGCGGCGCGAGCGCCGGAGCAGTCCCCCGCCGCGTCGGCCATGCCGACAGCGCCGGCCGCCCCGCCGGTGAGCCGCGAGGGCCTCACCGCGGTGCGCAAGGAGCTCAACGGCCTGGTCGGCGCCTGGAGCCACCGCACGGGCCAGCCGCACAGTGTGATCCACGCCGAACTGCGCCGCGCTTGCGGAGGGCCCGCGCTGCCGCAGGCGAGCGCGGAGCAGATACGCGCGCGGATCGAGACGATCCGCCAGTGGGCCGTGGCGCGCCGTTAGGCGATCGTGGGCGTGCCCTCGGTGACCGTCACGCCCGCCGCCTTGAGGGCGGCGATCGCCTCCGCCGTGGTGCGCGGGTCAACCCCCGCGGTCAGGCCGAGCAGAACCCGGCTGGCGAAGCCGGCTTTCACCGCGTCGACCGCGGTCGCGCGCACGCAGTAGTCCGTGGCGATGCCGACGATGTCGACCTGGCCGACGTCACGGTCGCGGAGCCAGTCGGCTAGCGATGTGCCCTTGTCGTCGGCGCCCTCGAATCCGCTGTACGCGGCGGTGTGCGTGCCCTTGCGGAACACGGCCTCGACCTGGCTCGTGTCCAGGTTCGGGTGGAAGTCAGCTCCTGGCGTTCCCGCGACGCAGTGCGGGGGCCAGGACTCCCAGTAGTCCGGGTGATCGGAGAAGTGGCTGCCTGGATCGACGTGGTAGTCACTGGTCGCCACCACATGCGCGTAGCCGTGGTCCGGCGAGGCGAGCAGTGAGCTGATCTCGCGGGCCACCGCCGCGCCCCCGGCGACGGACAGCGAGCCGCCTTCGCAGAAATCGTTCTGCACGTCGACGATGATGAGCGCGCGCACGATACCTACCGTATCGTGACGAAGGCGATGGCACAGGCGCGTGACTACTGGAACCACAACGTCCATTACCAGCCGGTGATTCTCGGCGCCGTTCCGCCCGGCTGCCGCGCCGCGATCGACGTCGGCTGCGGGGACGGCATGCTCGCCTGCGAGCTCGCGGCGCGCTGCGAGTCGGTGACCGGAATCGACCGCGACCCGCGCATGATCGAGCTGGCCCGCGAGCGCGGGCAGGCCGGGGCCGTGGGCAATCTCGCCTTCGTGCAGGGCGATTTCCTCGCGTACCCGTTCGCGGCAGGCAGCTTCGATTTCGCCTGCGCGAACACGGCACTGCACCACATGGGGACCGCGACGGCGCTGCGCCAGCTGGCCCGCGTCCTGCGGCCTGGCGGGCGCCTCGCGGTGGTGGGCCTGGCCAGCAACGGGTCCCCGGCCGACTGGGTCGTCGGCGGCGCCGGCCTTCCGGCCAGCTGGTACTACAAGATCACGCGCGGCGAGGGCCACCCTGGTGCGCCCATCCTGGCGCCGGACATGACGTGGGCGCAGGCGCGCGCGACCGCGCGGCAGGTGCTGCCCGGCGTCCGGTACCGCCGCCACCTGCTCTGGCGCTATTCGCTCGTCTGGGACAAGCCCGCGTAGCGCGGATCAGTCGCCGACGTCGGCCGGCGTGCCCGCCGTGATCCGCAGCAGTTCGTCGAACGACGTCGGGAACACCGTGTGCGGATGCCCGGCCGCCGCCCACACGACGTCGTACTTGGCGAGCCACGTGTCGACCAGCGTCCTGATCGGCTCGGGATGCGCCACTGGCGCGACACCGCCGATCGCCTGGCCGGTCCATTGGCGCACGGACTCCGGGTCCGCGCGGGACACGGTGGACGCGCCGACGCGCGCGGCGACGCGCGCGGTGTCCACCCGGTGCGCCCCGCTGGTCATCACGAGCAGCGGCGCGCCGTCGGCCGCGAACACGAGGCTGTTGGCGATCGCGCCGACCTCGCAGCCGAGCTGCGCGGCGGCCGCCGCCGCGGTCGGCGCGGGTTCGGGCAGCGCCCGCACCTCACCAGCAACGTCCAGGGACTTGAGCACGCCCGCGAAGCGCGAGAAATCGACCGCCACGCCGCTACGCTACCGACCTCGCCCGCACGGGGCGAAGCATTTCGCGCCTCCCGGTCGGCGTTGGCTAGTCCGCCGCGGAGACGCCGGAGACGGCGCGCGAGCTCAAGGCCGCGAGCGTCAGTCCTCCGCGCCGTCGGGGTCGAAGACCGTCGGGATCGCGGGGTAGCCGCGCGATAGCTGCAGCGCGTAGGCCGGCAGTTCGGCCAGCACCGCCTGGTGCCGTTCCCGCGCCGCCGACAGCGGCTCCCGCCCGACGATCTTCCCCTCCCGCACGAGTTCCTGCAGGAGCACGCGATCCGACGGCGCCGGGTCGGGCGGCGCCAGGCTGATCCGCTCGGTCAGCGCTTCGCCGGCTTCGGTGCGGTGCCTGACGGCCCACTTGCGCCCCCCACGGCCCGGCTTGCCGACCGACCGCTTGGCGACCGGCCGCAGCTCCCGGCCCGAGAGGCCCGAGAGGCCCGCGCGGCCCGCACGGCCCGCACGGCCCAAAGCATCCGCGTCGTCGTCCGAACGCGCCACCAGCTTGTACACCAGCGCCGCCGTCGGCGCGCCCGACCCGGTGACCAGCGACGTGCCCACCCCGTACCCGTTCACCGGCGCGACGGCCAGGCCCGCGATCGAGTACTCGTCCAGGTCCCCGGTCAGGATGATCCGCGTATCAGCAGCGCCTAGCGAGTCGAGCAGCGACCGCACCGCGACGGCCAGCGCGGGCAGGTCGCCGCTGTCGATCCGCACCGCGCCAAGCGACGGCCCGGCCACCTCGACCGCCGTGCGCACAGCCCGCTGCACGTCGTAGGTGTCCACGAGCAGTGTCGTCCCAGGCCCGAGCGACGACACCTGGGACTTGAACGCGTGCCGCTCGCTGTCGTGCACGAGCGTGAACGCGTGCGCCGAGGTGCCGCTGGTCGGCACCCCGTACACGAACCGGGCGCGCAGGTTGGACGTGGACGCGAACCCGGCGATGTACGCGGCCCGCGCGGCGGCCACGGCGGCTTCCTCGTGAGTGCGCCGCGAGCCCATCTCGATCAGCGGCCGCCCGCCGGGCCCGGGCCCGCCCGCCGCGCTGACCATCCGGGACGCGGCCGAAGCGATAGCGCAGTCGTGGTTCAGGATCGACAGGGCCAGCGTCTCCAGCACGACCGACTCGGCGAACGTGCCCTCTACCACGAGAATCGGGGATCCGGGGAAGTAGACGTCACCTTCGGCATAACCCCAGATGTTTCCGCCGAAACGATAAGATGCCAGGTAACCGAGCGTGGTCTCGTCCACGATCCGGGAGTCCCGCAGGAATGACAGTTCTTCCGGGCCGAAGCGGAACCGCTCGATCGCGTCGAGCAGCCGTCCGGTGCCGGCGACGACCCCGTACCTTCGGCCATGCGGCAGGTGGCGGGCGAATACCTCGAAAACCGCGCGGCGATGCGCCGCCCCGCTGTGCAGCGCGGCCTGAAGCATCGTTAGTTCATAGTGGTCGGTCAGCAAGGCAGTGCCCGCCGCACCGTCCAGGGCCCCGGGGGGTTCGCTGTTCTCCGGAATGGTCACAGGTGGAAGACTACGTACAGGGAGGTGCGTACGAGTGAGCGTGGCACCCGCTGAGGTCGATCAGCCACGGTCTGCGGATCAGACGGTGCCGGACAAGCCGTGGGTAACGATCGTCTGGAACGACCCGGTCAACCTGATGTCCTATGTGACGTACGTCTTCGAGCACGTCTTCGGCTACCCGCGGACCAAAGCGGAGAAGCTCATGCTCGACGTCCACCACAAGGGCAAGGCCGTGGTCGCCGTCGGCACCCGCGAGGCCATGGAGCACAACGTCGAGGTCTTGCACGGCTACGGCCTGTGGGCTACCGTCCGCCACGACAATTAAGGCGACACTGAGCGATCCCGATGGAAATGTTCCGGTCCACAAAAGACGGCGGCGCCAGCGTCTGGCTTTCCGCCGGCGAGGCGTCCCTGCTGCGCACGCTGATCGTCCCGGTGATGGAGTTGCTCGGCGGCCCCTCGGAAAAGCCCGGCAGCGTCCTTGATGAGCTCGAGCGGCTCTTCGGCGACCAGCCGGAGACACCCCAGACGCCTCAGGACCCGGTGCTGGCCCGGCTGCTGCCGGACGCCTACCCCGACGACGCGGAGGCGGCGAGCGAGTTCCGCAAGTACACCGAGCCGAGCCTGCGGGAGGCGAAGAAGTACTTCGCGCAGGTCATGCTCGACACGCTGCCGGCGAACGGCGGACGGGTCAAGCTCACTGGTGACCAGGCCAGGGACTGGCTACGGGCGCTGAACGACGTGCGGCTCATGCTCGGCGTGCGCCTGGAGGTGACCGAGGAGTTCGAGGAGCAGCTCGCCGAGCTCAGCCCGCAGGACCCGCGGGTCGCCGCGTTCGAGGTGTACGGCTGGCTCGGCGCCGTCCAGGAGTCGCTGGTCCAGGCCCTCGATCGCGCCCGCTGACCGGGCGGCGGCCAGGCGGTGAGGCAATAAGGCAGCCAGGCGACCAGGTAACCTCACCGATCATGCTGACGATCCCCCGCGAGTGCTACGAGAAGATCATCGCCCACGCCCGCGCCGACCACCCGGACGAGGCGTGCGGGGTCATCGCCGGCCCGGCCGGCAGCGACCGCCCGGAGCGGTTCATCCCGATGCAGAACGCCGAACGCTCCCCGACTTTCTACAGCTTCGACTCCCAAGAGCAGCTGAAAGTGTGGCGCGAGATGGATGACAGGGACGAGGAAGCGGTGGTGATCTACCACTCGCACACGGCCACCGAGGCGTACCCGTCGCGCACCGACGTCTCCTACGCGAGCGAGCCGCAGGCGCACTACGTCCTAGTATCTACTCGGGATGAGGCGGAAACCGAGTTCCGCTCGTACCGCATACTCGACGGCGTGGTGACGGAGGAACCCGTCCAGACAACGGAATGAACCACGCCCGCGGCGGGTTCCCATCCAAGGCATCTTAAGTTCATGAGGAGCGCTGTTCCATGGCCATTGAGGTTCGCATCCCGACCATCCTGCGCAGCTACACCGGCGGCGCCAAGTCGGTGCAGGGGTCAGGAAGCACCCTTGCCGAGTTGCTCGTCAACCTGGACGCCGAGCACGGCGGCCTGCGCGACCGGCTTGTCGACGGCGAGAACCTGCGCCGGTTCGTCAACGTGTACCTCAACGATGAGGACGTCCGTTTCCTCGGCGGGCTCGAGACGCCGGTTGCCGACGGGGACACCGTGACGGTTCTGCCGGCTGTCGCTGGCGGGTCTGTATCCGCTTAAGGTCTCCCTTTTTATCCCGAACGGTCCGTTCCGATGCGTTACGACTCACTGCTCGACTCACTCGGCAACACGCCGCTCGTGGGGCTTCCCGCGATGTCTCCGTCTGCCGATGTCCGGCTGTGGGCCAAGCTCGAGGACCGCAACCCGACCGGCTCGGTCAAGGACCGCGCGGCGTTCTTCATGGTCGGGCAGGCGGAAAAGGACGGGCTGCTCAAGCCGGGCTCTGTCATCCTGGAGCCGACCTCGGGGAACACCGGCATCTCGCTGGCCATGGTCGCGAAGCTGCGTGGCTACAAGCTGATCGTGGTGATGCCGGAGAACACCAGCGAAGAGCGCCGCCAGGTCCTGCGCATGTACGGGGCGGAGATCATCTCCTCGCCGGCGGCCGGCGGGTCGAACGAGGCCGTGCGCGTGGCCAAGCGGCTGGCCGCCGAGCACCCGGACTGGGTCATGCTCTACCAGTACGGCAACGAGGCCAACGCCCGCGCGCACTACGAGACGACCGGTCCTGAGATCCTCGCCGACCTGCCCACGATCACGCACTTCGTCGCCGGACTCGGGACGACGGGCACGCTGATGGGGACGGGCCGGTTCCTCCGGGAGAACGTCCCGGGCGTTCGGATCATCGCGGCCGAGCCGAGGTACGGCGAGCTGGTCTACGGCCTGCGGAACGTGGACGAGGGCTTCGTGCCCGAGCTTTACGACGAGTCCTTGCTGACCACGCGGTTCTCGGTGTCGTCGACGGACGCGCTGCGGCGGACCCGCGAGCTGCTGTCCGCTGAGGGCATCTTCGCCGGTATCTCCGCGGGGTGCGCGCTGCACGCCGGGCTCGCGATGGCGCAGCAGGCGGTCAAGGCCGGGGAGCGGGCCGACATCGTGGTGCTTGTCGCGGACGGCGGCTGGAAGTACCTGTCGACCGGCGCCTACGGCGGCACGCTGGAGGAGGCCGAGGAGCGGCTCGACGGCCAGCTCTGGGCCTGAGGCACCCGCTCTGGGTCAGAGGTAACGGTCAGCATTTAGCTGGCTACTGCCCAGCTGACGGGGCACAATGAGTCGCATGCGCCTTACCGTGGTGGGTTGCGCGGGGAGTTTCCCCGGGCCGGACAGCGCCGCATCGTGTTACCTGCTCGAGGCGGACGGCTTCCGCCTTGTCATCGAACTCGGCAACGGGGCCCTGGGCCCGCTGCAGAAGTACGCCGGGCTCTTCGGCATCGACGCCATCTGCCTCAGTCACCTGCACGCGGATCACTGCGTCGACCTGTACTCCTACTCGATCGCCCGGATGTACTCTCCCGCCGGGCCGCAGCCGCCGATCCCGGTGTACGCGCCGGCCGGCGCCTGCGAGCGGATCGGGCTGATCCACGGGCCGCAGGGAGACGAGACCGGGCTGATGAAGCGGTTCACGTTCGAGACGCTCGCCCCGGGGACGCTGGAGATCGGGCCGTTCCGCGTCACGACCGCGCACATGAACCACCCGGTGGAGACGTTCGGCTTCCGGTTCTCCCATGGCGGCCGGACGATCGCGTACTCCGGCGACACCGGCGAGACCACCGAACTGGTGCCGCTGGCCAACGGCGCGGACGTGTTCCTGTGCGAGGCGGCGTTCCTCGAGGGGCCGGATCTTCCGCCTGACCTGCACCTGACCGCCGGCCAGGCGGCGGGGTACGCGGGGCAGGCCGGGTCGGGGCAGTTGCTGCTCACCCACTTGCAGCCGTGGAACGAAGCCGAGCAGGCGTTCCGCGAGGCCGCCGCCTTCAAGGGCGACCTGGCCCTAGCCTCCACGGGCATGGTGGTGGACCTGTAACCCGCCCACCCCAGCCCCCCACCCCAGCCCTCCACCCAGCCCTCCACCCAGATGAATGTCCCATACAGCTTGCTATTACCAGATGAATGGGACATTCATCTGGCGAGGAGATGCCCCGGTAGGCTTGCGCGCATGTCACGACCTGATGGACGGTCCGCGGATGCGCTGCGGCCGGTGCGGTTCACACGCGGATGGCTCGACCACGCCGAGGGGTCGGTGCTCGTAGAGTTCGGAGCGACGCGGGTACTGTGTGCGGCGAGCGTCGCCGAGGAAGTGCCGCGCTGGCGGCGGGGCAGCGGGCTCGGCTGGGTGACCGCCGAGTACGCCATGCTGCCCCGGGCGACGAACACCCGCGGTGAGCGGGAGTCGGTCAAGGGGCGCCTCGGCGGGCGCACGCAGGAGATCTCGCGGCTCGTCGGCCGGGCCCTGCGGGCCTGCGTGGACTACAAGGCCCTCGGCGAGAACACGATCATCATCGACTGCGACGTGCTGCAGGCCGACGGGGGCACCCGGACCGCCGCGGTGACCGGCGGCTACGTCGCGCTCGCCGACGCCGTCGCCTGGCTGCAAGGCCGCGGCCGGTGCAAGGGATCGCCGCTTGTGGCCTCCGTGTCGGCGGTGAGCGTGGGGATCGTCAACGGCGAGGCACGGCTCGACCTGTGCTACGAGGAGGACTCCGCCGCGGAGACAGACATGAACGTGGTCTGCACCGGGTCCGGAGAGTTCGTGGAAATCCAGGGGACGGCCGAGCGTGAGCCCTTCGGGCGCGCGATGCTGACGTCGCTGCTCGACCTGGCCGAGGGCGGGTGCGCGGAGCTGTCCAGGCTGCAGACGGAAGCCCTCCGTGGCTGATCCCGCCACGGCCGGCCCGCGCCTGGTGCTCGCCACGCGCAATCCCGGCAAGATCGCCGAACTGTCCAGGATCCTCCACGCCGCCGGCCACGCCGACGGCGTGGCCGGCCTCGAGTCGTTCCCCGGCGCCCCCGATGTCGCCGAGACCGGCCTCACGTTCGCCGACAACGCGCTGCTCAAGGCCCGTGCCATCGCCGCCTTCACCGGGCTGCCCGCGGTCGCCGACGACTCGGGGCTGTGCGTGGACGCCCTGCACGGCATGCCGGGCGTGTTCTCTGCCCGGTGGTCGGGCAAGCACGGCGACGACCAGGCCAACCTGGACCTGGTGCTCGGACAGCTCAGCGACGTCTCCGCCCGCGGGGCGCAGTTCGTCTGCGTCGCCGCGCTGGTCCTGCCGGGCGCCGATGCGGAAGATGGTGCCGAGCGCCGGGAGTGGACCACGACGGGCGTGCTCGCCGGGTCGCTGACCCGCGCGCCGCGCGGCAGCAACGGCTTCGGCTACGACCCGGTCTTCGTCCCGGAGGGCTCGTCGCTGACCACGGCTCAGCTCGCGCCCGAGGAGAAGGACGCGATCAGCCACCGCGGCCAGGCGTTCCGCGCGCTGGCCGCCGTGATAGCCGGCCATGTCATGAAGGAGGAAGCCCGATGACCGCAGCACGGCTCGAGCCTGGCGACGAGGCGCCCGATTTCACGCTGCCCGACGCGGACGGCAACCCGGTGTCGCTGTCCGCGCTGCGCGGGCAGCGGGTGATCGTCTACTTCTATCCCGCGGCGATGACCCCCGGCTGCACCAAGGAGGCCTGCGACTTCTCCGACAGCATGCCGAACCTGGCGGCGGTCGGGCTGGCCGTGCTCGGCATTTCGCCGGACGCCCCGCCGAAGCTGGCGAAGTTCCGCGAGAAGGAGGGGATCACGTTTCCCCTGCTATCGGACACGGACCGCACTGTGCTTACCGCGTACGGCGCGTACGGCGAGAAGATGAACTACGGGAAGAAGACGATGGGCGTGATTCGCTCGACGTTCGTCGTGGGCGCGGACGGGAAGGTAGAGAGGGCGTACTACGGCGTCAAGGCCACCGGGCACGTCGAGCGCCTGCGGAAGGATCTCGGCGTCTGAACTTTTGGATATGCTCTGCCCGGGCGCTACCGCGCCCGGGCAGCCGCGCGGGCGTGGCGAAATGGCATACGCGGCAGGTTTAGGTCCTGTTGGTGGCGACACCGTGGGGGTTCAAGTCCCCCCGCCCGCACAACATCCGCGCAGGTGAGCGGCACGTGGATAAGACGCTGCTCCCGCGCGCCGCCACGTCGAAGAGCTGGCCGGGGAGCACCGGCGCGCCGCCCGGCTGCATGCTCCATTTCGTGCCGTTCCAGTGCATGAGCAGGGTCTTCACGGCTCCGCTACTGGGGGCGGGTCTTGTCCATCCAACAGCCCGGGCGTTGTCAGCGGAGACGGCGGTCACAACGGCAAGGGCGCCGTATGCCGGCTTCGGGCTGGTCACCTGCGTGCCTGGGGCGCAGCCCTCCACGCTTCACTTCTGTAAGAGGGTGTTGCTATGCCTGCGGCGGATGCCCGGTGTGTCCGGATTCGCCGGAGTTCAAGTCCCCCCGGCCCGCGCCATCCTGCACGGTGAAGAGCCGGTCGAGCACCGGCGCGCTTTCGGGATCGGCGAGAACTAGCACGTCGTCGCCTTCCCGCAGGGTGGTGTCGGCCCCCGCGGTGACCAGGTTGCCGTCCCTGATGACCAGGCTCACCCAGACGTCCTCGCCGCAGGGCAGGTCGCCGATGGCGCTGCCCTCGGCGGGGGAGCCCGCTGCCACGTGGTAGCGGTGCAGGCCTTCGGGCTCCTGGCTGAACCGGACGCCCAGCGACCAGGGTTCCGGCTCAACCGTGCGCAACGGGATCCGCAGCCTGTGTGCGAGCGCGG
>Ga0335073_10007659_pt1 | contig 15162 bp, 13 predicted proteins | sample Lox_Sample_22_FD_207093 | JGI IMG/M metagenome (GOLD analysis project Ga0335073, IMG submission 207093) | Soil microbial communities from Loxahatchee National Wildlife Refuge, Florida, United States - Lox_Sample_2.2 | ecosystem: Environmental > Terrestrial > Soil > Wetlands | place: USA... | reverse complement strand
CAAACTTGACCCTTCTGGGTGACAGCGGGCGATGTGCCGGGCGACTAGCGTCCTGTCGTATCCCGGACTGCCTGACGTCGGCGTCCGGACACGACCCTGAAGGGTGGGCGGTGAAGCCGGAGCTCAGCCTGATCGAGCTATTCCCGCAGAACGAGGACTGGTCGCTGCAGACGTTCAGGCTGCTGGCCGAGGTGGCGGTCGGCGGCGCAGACCTGTTCGAGTGCGCGCGGACCGCTGCGCGCATCGGCGCCTCAGACGACACCGAGGTGTGGCACCGGGAATGGAGTGCCACCGCCCGTGAGGTGGCGGCGCACGGCCGGGCCGAAGCGGTGAAGGGCCACCGCTACACCGCGGCGAAGGCCCTGTTCCGGGCGCTGAGCTACTGGCGGCACAGCGAGTTCTTCTTTGGCTCTGCCGATCCGCGCCGGGCCGAGGCCTATACCGAGGGCGTCCGCTGCTTCCGTGAGGCCGCGGCCCTGCAGGGCGGGTCCATCCAGCAGATCGGCGTCCCGTTCGAGGGCGCGGTCCTGGACGGCTACATTGTCCGCCCGGACGACACCGGCCGGCGCCGGCCCACCGTGCTGTTCCTCGGTGGCGCCGACTCCTGGGCCGAGGAACTGGTGTTCCTCGGCGGCAACCAGTTCCCGGCCCGGGGCCTGAACCTTGTCGTGGTCGACACGCCAGGACGCGGCGGCACGCTCCGGTTCAAGAAGATCTACAGTCGCCCCGACTACGAGGTGCCGGTCGGCGCCGTTCTCGATTACCTGGCCACCAGAGATGACGTCGACAGCGACCGGATTGGCCTGGCCGGCGTGTCCCTCGGCGGGTACTACGCGCCGCGCGCGGCCGCGATGGAAAAGCGGGTGAAGGCGGTCGCCGCCTGGTGCGGCACCTGGAGCGTGCTGACCGACTTCTACGAGTTCTATCCGCCGCTCCAGCAGCAGCTGCAATGGCTGCTGGGCGCGGCCGACGACGCCGACGCACGGCGGAAACTGGCCGCGTTCAGTCTCGACGGTTACGCACAGCGCATCAGCGTGCCCGTGTACGTGCTGCACGGCACCGACGACGTGATCATGGACCTGGCCGGGGCGCGGAAGTTCGTCGCCGAGCTGACCACTGATGACGTCACGTTCGAGGTCTACGAGGGCCCGGGGTCGCTGCACTGCAGCTACGACTACGCCGCCTACGCGGTGTCCGCGCTCACGGACTGGTTCGCGGACAGGCTCGGCGTCAGCGGCGAAGCCTATCCGGTGATCTGAGGACGCCATCGTGTGCAGAGCTCGCGGAACCTGGGCGCCAGGGCCGGCCGCTGCCCGGCGCGGCGGGCCCGGGGCATCGTCCCTGTTGACAGGTCTTGGCATACAGGGCAGATCATAGGAGTTCGGCACAAGATAGGATCCGCGGGATGTCGGTAGCAACAGGTCAGCAGAGGCTCGCGGCGAGCCTGCAGGGAGCGCTGACCGAGGCCGAGGTGACCAAGGTGTACCTCTCGGCCGTGCCATCGGTCATCGGCGCGCGCGGCCGGGGCTTCTACCGCTTCGACGCCTCATCCGCCACCCCGGCCACCGTGGCCGCCGATGTCTCACCCGAGTTCCTCGCCGATTACGAGGAACGCGGCCGGTGCGGCGACCCCGTGCTGAACTTCGTGCGCGACAACCTGCGGCCGGTCGACGACACCCGGGCCTGCCCGCAGCGGGTCTGGCACAGCTCGTCGGTCCACGACGTGCTGCGGCGGGCCGGCTTCTACCACTCGCTCGAGGCACCGGTCGTGGTATCCGGGCAGCTTATCGGGACGATCAATTTCGCCCGCGCGGCGAATGACCGGCCGTTCTCCGTCGCCGACATGCGGGCGGCGAGCGCCGCCGCCGAGCAGCTCGGCCTGGCCGTCGAGCGGGCGCTGCGCTTCGAGCGGACCGGAGCGCGGGCCACGATGCTGGAGGCGGCCCTGGACCGGCTGCCGCAGGCCGTGGTGGTGACCGACCTGGACGGAACGGTCCGTTACACGAACCGGGCCGCGGCCCGCCCGTCGGTGTCGGGCAACTCGCTGCTCGACCTGGCGAGCCCGCAGATCGCCGCGGCCCTGGCCGCCTTCCGCGAGCAGCGACACCGAATCGCGGTCAGCTCCGACGGCCACGGGCAGGTCATCGTCAAATCGGTCCGGCTGCCCGAGGATTCCGACGCGGCGCTCACGCTCATCTACTCCTGCGACCGCGGTTCAGCCTCCCTTCCGCTGTGGGACCTGCTGTCGCCGCGGGAGCAGCAGATCGCCGACTGGGTGAGCCAGGGCCTGACCACCAAGCAGATAGCCCAGCGGGCGGTGGTGACGGAGAACACGGTCAAGCAGCATCTCAAGCGCATCTTCGCCAAGACCGACGTGGCGAACCGGGCCGAACTGGTGCAGCGGGTCTGGGCGGCGCGGCAGGCTCAGCCGCAAAAATAACCCTCCTGGGTGACAGGCAGGAAATCGCCAAGGCCATAGAGTCGCGTTACCTGAGCTTTCGAGGTGGCCCGATGCATATTGACGCCCGGCACATCGGCGGCGTGCACGTACGGCGCGCGGCTCCGGCCGTTCCTGAGCTTTTTGACGCCCGCACGGCCCGCGAGGCGATCCTGGCCTGCGCGGCAGTGCCCGGCGAGATCATGTCACCCGATTGGGTAGTCTTACGCGCTCACTCTTGAGGTCAGCGAGGATGCGCGTGACAATAATTCTTGCCTGACTTTTCATTTTGTTGCCGTTTCCATATCTGCAGCCTGCCCTCCAGGCCATCTCTTGGGTTATCTGGAATCAGTGCGCAATGGGAGTTCTATGAGTGAGGGAACAGCTATCGCGGGAAGCGGTTCAGCGCGAAGAGGGTACGAGCTGCTGGCAGAGGCTTTTGTCGCCGAGGGCGTCTCCGTTATTTTTGCGATAATCGGTTACGGCAACAGGCATTTCCTCGGCGAGGTGGCGAAGAAAGGCATCCGTGTCGTGACCGCCCGGCATGAGGGCGCGGCGCTCGCGATGGCGGACGGGTACGCGCGGGCCGGCGCTGGCGTGGGGGTGGTCAGCGTGCATTACGGACCCGGTGTCACACAGCTGCCCACCTCGATGATGGTGGCGAGCAAGCACGGCACCCCCGTGGTGGCTTTCGCCGCCGGCCTGTCACGTGACGTGCGCCACCGCGGCGGCCCGCTCGATCTGGACGAGCGCGGCCTGCTGGAGGCGTCGGGCGCGCTGGTTGTCGAGCTGGTCCGGCCGGAGCAAGCGTTCGAGACCGTGCAAAGGGCGTTCCAGGAGGCTCGTGAGCGCAGCACGCCGGTCGCCCTGCTGGCCCCCATCGACCTCCAGGAGGCGACGGTCGACCACGCGCCGCAGCCGCCGCCGGCCGTCGGCCTCGCCACCGGCGACCAGGCGTCGCGCGCGGGCGCAGCGCCGGTCGCGGTCCCCGCGCAGGAGAGCCTGCGCCAGGCAGCGGCGCTGCTGCAGCACGCAAAGCGGCCGGTTGTGCTGGCGGGCCGGGGGGCGCGCAGCCCGCAGGCCAAGGCGCTCGCACTGGACGTAGCCGACCGCCTGGGCGCCCTGGTCGCGACGACATTCGGCGCCAAGGGCCTGTTCGACGGGCACCCTCGTTCGCTCGGAACGGCCGGCGGCTTCTCGCTGCCCGCCGACCGCCAACTGCTAGAGCAGGCGGACTGCGTTCTGGCCGTGGGTGCCGGCCTCAATGCCTGGACGACCGACAAGGGAAAGCTCTTCAGGGCGGCCACGGTCATCCACGTTGACCACGATGCCGCCGCCTTCGGCAGGGCCAGCGTGCTGCCGCAGCTGCGACTGCTGGGCGACGCGACCTCGGCCCTGTCGTGCCTGTCGCAGTTGCTCCGCGAATCCGGGCCCGCGGCCGGGTGGCCGCGGGCGGTTCTCGACGACCTTGCCGGCACGGACGCCCGCGAGTCCGCGATCGCGAACGAGCGGTTCACGGTGGAGGCAGGCACCGTCGACCCGCGGCAGTTCATGCTCGAGTTCGACGCAGCCCTGCCCGACAACGCCGCCGTCGTCGTCGGCGGGGGTCACTTCATGGGCTTTGCGCTGCAGTACCTGAAAAACTCCCCGGCGCGTTTGTTCGAGCTCGTCTTCGACTTCATGACGACCGGGCAAGCGCTGCCTTCGGCGGTCGGCGCGGCAATAGCGTGCCCGGACCGCCCGGTGGTCGCGATCGAAGGTGACGCGAGCGTACTGATGCACATACAGGAACTGGAGACCGCCGCTCGCTCGGGAGTCTCGCTTCTCGTGCTTGTTCTCAATGACGGCGCGCTCGGAGCGGAATACCACGGCCTGGTGGCCGACGGGATGCCTGGCGACGTGGCGCTCGCATCCACGCCGGCATTGGCAGATGTCGCCGTCGCGCTCGGTGGCGCGGGCATGACGGTGACCTCGCAGGATCAAGTTAACGAAATCATGACGTGGTATGAGCCGAAACGCGGACCGCATCTCGTCGATGTCCGAATCTCGCGCAACGTGCTGGGCCCGTAGGCAATTCACGCTGATCGCGGCGCAAGTACGGCGGAGGAGATGCATCGATGGCTTTCATTGGCGCGTTAGGCCGGACACCGGAGGTGGGCTCAAAAGATGATTCACATGCAGAGATCCTTCGCCAGAAAGCGGGGCGAGCGGGCGCCGCTCGGGCAACGGCGGGCAGGCATCGCACTGCTCGGGCTGCTGTCGTCGGCAGCGCTGCTGCTGGCAGCGTGCGGGGGGTCCTCCGGATCCGGTAACAGCGGTTCGGCCAGCGGAACGAAGCAGGGCGGGACCCTGACCGTGGCGCTCGCCTCCAATCCGGACGGGCTCGATCCGGGCGTGATCGGCACGCACGTCGCCGAGGAGGTGACGAACCAGATGTATGCCGAACTGGTCTCGCAGTCGCCTTCCGGCACGTACGTGCCCTGGCTCGCGACGAGCTGGTCCAGTAATGCCAACGCCAGCGTCTGGACGCTCAACCTGAAGCACGGAGTGAAGTTCCAGGACGGAACGCCATTCAACGCCGCAGCCGTATGCTTCAATTTCGAGCGTGCCCTCAGCCCGACCCTGCAGTCCAAGGGGGCCGGCATCCTGCTTGCCCCCATGAAGTCGTGTACCACGAGCGGCGACTACAAGGTCACGGTGACCTTCAGCCAGGGTTACGAGCCATTCCTCAATGCGCTCACCACGCCGCTTCTTGGAATGGCGTCGCCGACGGCGGTGAAGAAGCAGGGCTCTAACTTCAACGTGGACCCCGTCGACGGCGGGTCAGGCCCGTTCGAGTTCGTCAAGTGGGTCCAGAACGACCAGATACAGCTCAAGCGGTGGTCCGGATACGACTCGCCGCCGGCCGGGACCAGCCACAGCGGTGCTGCCTACCTGTCCGGTATCACGTTCGATATCGTGCCCGAGACGTCGGTCCGCATGGGCTCGGTCTCGTCCAATCAGTACGACGCGGCTGAGGACATGCTGCCGTCGACATACACGTCGATGAAGCAGAACTCCGCGCTGCGCACCTACGTGGTGAACGAGGCGGCGGCGACGTACCAGCTCGCATTCAACACCGCGAAGGCTCCGTGGAACAACACGCAGCTGAGGCAGGCCGTTCGTGACGCCATAGACGTCCCGTCGATGCTCGGCTCGATCTACTTCGGCATCGAGCACCAAGCCTGGTCCACCATAGCGCCGAACGTGCAGTACTACGACTCCAGCCTGGCGAATTCCTGGAAGTTCGATCAAGCCGAATCAAATCAATTGCTGCAGCAACTCGGCTGGACGACCGGGTCCGGAGGGTACCGGCAGAAGCAAGGTACGACGCTGACCTTGTCGCTCGTCGACGTGTCGCCGGACACCAACAGCGATCAAGAGGTGGACACGGTTCTGCAGCAGCAGCTCAAGCAGGTCGGCATCAAGGTCACGATCACGGACATGACCCAGGCACAGGAAGAGGCCGCGGTTGCGCAAGGCAACTACGACATCGTGGGGATCACGCTGGGTCTGAGTTCTCCGAACGTGCTCAACTTCCTGTTCAACTCGGCGTTCGTGCCCAGCCCCAAGTCGTTCGGCTTCGACTGGGCTCAGGTGGACAACGCTCAGCTGGACCAGTTGCTCGCGCAGGGGCAGGCGACCACCAGCGATTCGACGCTGACGTCGATCTACAACTCCATACAGCAGATGATCGCTAAGAATGTCTGGACGATTCCGCTGTATGTCCCGGCGTACACGTTCGTGACTCAGTCGAGTGTGCACGGCATCGGATTCGAATATGCCGGGTATCCGGACTTCTACTCAACCTGGATGTCATAGACGATGCGATGGTGTCCGGCCGCGACCTGGTCCTGCCCGGCTGACGGGTCGGGGTAGCCCGTGCTGGAGTACGTGCTACGACGATTGCTCATCGGGGTGCCCCTGGTCGTCGGCGTGTCGATCGTGGTGTTCTTCATCCTGCATCTTCTGCCCGGCGATCCGGTTGCCGCAGCGCTGGCCGGATCGCCGGCGACGCCCTCGGTGATACACCGGCTGGAAGCGGAGTATGGCCTGAACCGGCCGATCTGGGTGCAGTACTGGGAATTCGCGGTACATGCCCTGCACGGAGACCTGGGGCGCTCCTATATCACCGGGCAGCAGGTCACGAGCGTGATCGGCGCACAGCTAGGCGCGACGGTTCAGCTGACCGTCGCTGCCCTGGCGCTCACCGCGGTCATCGGACTCTGTGCAGGGGTCCTGGCCGCGATGTACAAGGGCGGTCCGGTGGATCACCTGCTGCGCCTGGTCAGCGTGTGGGGCAGCGCGATGCCGCAGTTCTGGACCGGCATCATGCTGATCATCGTCTTCTCGTTCTCGCTGCACTGGTTTCCCGCTGCCGGCACGGGAGGGCTGAGGTACCTCGTCCTGCCAGCGGTCTCGCTCGCGCTGGTGAGCGTGGGAATCGTGATCAAGATTATCCGCAATTCCACGCTGGAAACGCTCAGCCAGCCCTATATTATCGCGCTGGAAGCGAAAGGGCTCAGCCGGGGCGCCATCATCGTACGGCATGTACTGCGCAATGCCCTTATACCGGCCGTGACAGTTCTCGGTGTCCAAGTCGGGAGCCTGCTCTCCGGCGCGGTGATCGTCGAGACCGTGTTCGGCAGACAGGGAATCGGCAGCCTGCTCGTCCAGTCCATCGAGCAGAAGGATTATCCGCTGGTCCAGGGACTGATCCTTTTCATCGCCGCCGCGTACGTCATCGTCAACCTCGTTGTGGACATTAGCTACGCGTATGTGGATCCGCGAATGCGCGTAGCCGTGGACACGGACGGGAGGTAATCGCTGTGATTGCGCCGCCGCGCCTCTCGCGCAGACGGAGGCGGTCCGGATGACAGCCACCGACCTGGCAGAGCAGGCCGAATGGGCGAGAACAGACGAGGAGCGCAGCGCCCGCAGTCGGCATTCGGTCACTCCGAGCGTGTGGGCCAGCGGTGTCTTCCTGTTCCTGGTTATTTTCGCTGCCGCCTTTCCCGGCCTGGTGTCACCGGGCGACCCGCTGGTGCTTCATCCGACTGAGGTGCTGAAAGGGCCGGCAGCCGGTCACCTGCTCGGCACCGACGCATTCGGCAGGAGCGTGCTTGCGCTGCTCGTGTACGGGGCGAGGCCGGCGCTCGTGGTCGGTGTCCTGTGCGCGGTACTCGGCGCCGTTGCCGGCAGCAGCATGGGTATCACGGCCGGTTTCTTCGGCAAAATAGCCGACCAGTCAATCATGCGCTTCAACGACGTTCTGATGTGTTTTCCAGGGATCCTTCTTGCGCTGCTCGTGAGCGCCGCCCTCGGCGGCGCGAGCCTGGAAAACGAGATAATAGCGGTCGCCGTCGGAACGGTCCCGATGTACGCGCGCGTCGCGCGGGGCGAGACGATGAAGGTGCGCCGTATGCTCTACGTCGATGCGGCAATGATCGCTGGCCTGCCCCGCCGGCGGATCATTATGCGGCACGTGGTGCCCAATATCCTGGCACCGCTGGTGGTGATAGCGACGCTGGCCGTCGGCGTCTCGATCGTGACCGCGGCGTCGCTGAGCTTCCTCGGCCTGGGCCCGGTCGGCGGCGTGCCGGACTGGGGCCAGTTGCTCGCCCAGGGCGAGACCAATATCAGCGTCGCCTGGTGGATCAGCACGTTCCCGGGAATCGCCATTACGCTTGTCGTTGTCGCAACGAACCTGATCGGCGACTGGCTTCGGGACCGGCTGGAGATCCGGTCCTGATGACAACACAGAGCGCCAGCACCGGAGACAGCGCAAACGCGGGCCGGTTGAGCGGCAGGCAGCCTGGCGAGGCCGGCCGGGGCCGGTCGGCGGCCTTGCTGTCGGTGCGAGGCCTGCGGGTGAGCGAGCGGACCGGCGCGGGACGCCGGGCACTGGTCAGGGACGTCACGTTCGATGTCGGCGCGGGCGAGATCGTCTGCATTGTCGGCGAGTCTGGAAGCGGCAAGTCGCTGTCGGTGAAGGCGACCATGGGCCTGCTGGGGCGTAACTCGCGGTTGGAGACCGGCGGCAGCGTGATCTTCGACGGCCGCAGCATCCTCGAGATGCGCCCGGAGCAGCAGCGACGGCTTCGGGGCCGGGAGATGGCGATGGTCTTCCAGGAACCGATGGCCAGCCTTGACCCGGTGATGCCGGTCGGTAAGCAGGTCGCTGAGTCGGTGCAGCGGGCCGATGCGCTACCGGGCCGGCAGGCGAGATCCCGCGTGGCCGAACTGTTTGGTCACGTCGGCCTGCCCGACGTGCAGCGGGTGGCACGCGCGTATCCGCACCAGCTTTCGGGCGGGATGTGTCAGCGCGTAATGATCGCCATGGCCCTGGCGTCGCGACCCCGGCTGCTGATCGCGGACGAGCCGACGTCGGCGCTCGACGTCACCGTGCAGGCGCAGCTGCTCGACCTGCTGAACCGGCTACGTGACGAGGAGACGATGAGCATCCTGCTGGTCACCCACGACCTGGGCGTCGCGGCCGCGATCGCGGACACCGTCGTCGTGATGTACGCCGGCCGTACCGCGGAGGTGGGCCAGACAACTCAGATTCTGGAACGGCCGCGTCACCCGTACACGGCGGGGCTGCTCGGGTCCGTGCCGCGTCTGGGTCAGTCCCGCGGCGGCGTCAAGCGCCGGCTGGCCGCGATCGGCGGGACGGTCCCCGAGCCCGGCCGGCTTCCGGAGGGCTGTGCCTTCGCACCGCGCTGCCAGAAGGTGGTTGAGCGTTGCCTGTCCGAGGATCCGCCGCTGGAGTGGCAAGGGGCCAGCGCAGTGACATGCTGGGAGGCCCCGCATGACGGCTGACGGCCAGGCGCGTAGTGACGCCCCGCTGCGGCAGCAGGGCGGCCCTGGCACCGGCGGGAGCAGTGGCCGCGGTACCGCAGAGGCCCTGCTCGCCGTGCAGGACGTGGCGCGGCACTTCCGCTCGCGGCAGCTGACATCTCATGGCTTCCGGTCGACGCTTGTGCGAGCTGTCGACGGCATATCGCTGTCGGTCGGCAGCGGCGAGACCGTGGGCATCGTCGGCGAGTCCGGCTGCGGGAAGACGACCCTCGGGCGGGTCGTACTCGGCCTTGATTCGCCGACCGCCGGGCGTGTCATCGTGGACGGGCAAGACGTCGCGACCGTGCGCGGAAAGGCCCGCCGGCTACTGCGCCGCAGGGTACAGGCCGTCTTCCAGGACCCCTACGGCTCGCTGGATCCGCGGATGAAGATCGGCCGGGCGGTCAGCGAGGTCGTGGCGTGCCACAATCCGGAGTGGAACAAGCCGGAGGTCGCCAGGCGAGGCGAAGAACTCCTGGCGATGGTCGGCCTGGACAGCGCGAAGACGGCGGCGTACCCCGCCGAGCTGTCCGGCGGACAGCGGCAGCGAGTCGGCATCGCCAAGGCGTTCGCGGCACAACCTGACCTGATAGTCGCCGACGAGCCGGTCTCGGCGCTCGATGTGTCAGCCCAGGCGCAGGTGATCAACCTGCTGGTAGACCTGCAGGCGCAGACCGGAGTGGCCTACCTGATCATCGGGCATGGCCTGGCAGCGATGGAGCACATCTGCGACCGGATCGCCGTGATGTACCTGGGCAAGATCGTCGAGATCGGCACCAGCGAGGCCATATTGTCGTCGCCCGCGCATCACTACACCGCGGCGCTTATCGACTCCGCGCTGGACCTCGCGCCCGGCCCGCGGCGCACGCTGTCCTTGCTGCGGGGGGAACCGGCATCTGCTCGCGCGGTGCCGTCTGGATGCCGCTTCCGTACCCGGTGCGCGGCAGCGCAACCCCGGTGTGCCGAGCAGGAGCCACCCCTGACCGCCACGCACGCCGAGCATTCCGTCGCCTGCTTCTACCCGCGATCCGGCGCGGTGCGAGGGGCAGAGCAGGCCGCACTCGACGATCAATAGGTTCAGGCGACCGGGCCGCTGAATCCGGGAGGCCCGGCCGTGCGGCGCCACGGTGACCGGGTGGCGGGGGTGAGATCCGGCCGTCTGGCCTGCGCGGCAGCGGCGAGCGCGCGCGGTCGGCGGCACCGTTGCCCTAACCAATAAACGCAGTAAGATACTATTGCATAGAGCAAGTGTGGCGAGGTGACGTGCGCAGATCCGAGGGCGAGGCGGACGAGGCCGCGGTGGACGCGGTGCTCACGGCCAGCCGCACCCTGATAGCGGTGGCCACGCAGTCCCTGGGCACCGCCGCCGAAGAGACCACGATCGCCCAGTACCGGGCGCTGGTGGTACTGGCCTCCCGGGGCCCGCAGCGGATGGTCGACCTGGCCGCGGCCTTGGACGTCACGCCTTCCACCGCGGGCCGGATGTGCGATCGCCTGGTGCGCAAGGGACTGATCCGCCGGCATCGCGGCCGCGCTGACCGGCGTGCCGTGCGGGTGTCGATCACCGACGCCGGACGGGTCGTGGTGGACCACGCGACGCAGCGCCGGCGGGTGCTGATCGCCGGCATCCTGAACCGGCTCCCCTCCCGGCAGCAGGAGGCGGTGGCCGCGGCCATGCAGGTGTTCGCCGCGGCGGCGGGCGAGATCCCCGACGGCCAGTGGCCGGCGGCTCTCCCGGACGCGGCCGGCCCGCTTGTCCCGACGATGCCGCAACCAGAACACGCCGGAAACGAGGGGAGATAATGGCTGCCAGGAGTAGCACCGGGAACGTGCACGCGCCGGACCCGCCGTGGACCGCGAGGGTGGGCGGCTGGCTGCGCAGTTCGCGGGCCGGCCTGTTCCCCATCGCGGTGCTCGTGGGCGTGGGTTCCGGGTTCGGCGCCGTCGCCTTCCGCTACCTCATCTACTTCTTCACCTGGCTGGCCACCGGGCACTCCCAGTTCGGCCAGCAGGGCTACACCGGCAGCTCGCATCTGCCCTGGCTGGGGCTTGGATTCTTCGTCGTGATACCGGTGATCGGCGGCTTTGTCTACGGGCCGATCATCTACCGGTGGGCACGGGAGGCCCGCGGGCACGGAGTCCCCGAGGTGATGATCGCGGTCGCGGAGAACGGCGGCCGGATCCGGCCTCAGGTCAGCGTCGTCAAGGCACTGGCCTCTGCGATGTGCATCGGGGTGGGCGGGTCGGTCGGCCGGGAGGGCCCGATCGTGCAGATCGGGTCCGCCCTGGCGTCAACCTTCGGCCAGTGGGTCCGGATGCCCGAGAACCGGATGCGGATCCTGGTCGCCTGCGGCGCCGGCGGCGGCATCGCGGCGACGTTCAACGCCCCGATCACCGGAGTGTTCTTCGGTGTGGAGATCATTCTGCGCGAGTTCTCGATCGACGCGCTGTTCACCGTGATGCTGTCGGCGATGCTCGCCGACGCGGTCGCGATCCCCTTCCTGGGCAACGCGCCGTTCCTGCACGGGTTCCCGCCCGGGATCGCGCTGCACCATCCGCGCAACTACCTGCTTATCGCGGTGCTGGCCGTGGTTGCCGCGCTGATCGGGCTGCTGTTCGCCAAGGTCGTCTACAAGGTTGAAGACCTGTGGGACGTGCTGTGGAAGAACCGCCCCGAGTGGGCCAGGCCCGGCATCGGCGGCGTGGCCCTGGGCCTGCTGCTGCTGGCCCTCCCGCAGATGTACGGCGTCGGCTACCCGGTCATGTACAAGGCCGTCGCCGGGAACTACGTCCTTTGGTTCCTGCTGGTGCTGGCCGCCGGGAAGATCATCGCGTGCAGCCTCACCCTGGGCATCGGAGGATCCGGCGGCATCTTCGCGCCGTCGCTGTTCATCGGCGTCACGTCCGGCATGGCGTTCGGCGAGATCGCCGACCATGTGCTCGGCCCGGGCGCGGGCCAGCCGGCCCTGTACGCCGTGGTGGCGATGGGCGCGGTGTTCGCATCCGCGGCGCGGGCGCCGCTGACCTCCGTCGCCAGCGTCGTCGAGATGACCGGCGACTACACCCTCACGCTGCCGGTGATGCTCGCCGTGGCCATAGCCACCGCCACCTCGCGTGCGCTGAGCTACGGGACGATCTACACCACCAAGCTGCTGCGCCGCGGCCAGGACGTCGACCGCGCCGCACCGTGGCGTGCGTTCGGCGACCTGAAGGCGGCCGATGCGATGCGCCCGTTCCGCGCTCCGCTCCTCGTCGGCGACGGCCAGGCCGACGCCCGGGCCGGCGTTTCCGCCCTGCCCGGCCCGGTCACCTATCGACGCGACCCGCAGGCCGTCTTCGCCGACGAATCCCTGGCCCAGACCATGCGCCAGCTCGATGCCTACGGCCGCGACGGCCTGCCGGTCCTGTCCACCGATAGCAGCGAGGTCGAAGGGTGGATCACCAACGACAGCGTGCTCCAGGCCGTCGCCCGCGAAATCGGGACGTCCCCGCAGCGGGCCGCAGTGCAGGCCAGGAACGGCTCCGCGCCGCGCCGAGGCGCCGAGGGCTCGGGCGCACAGCCGCCCACCCCGCTGCCCGGGTACCAGGTCCTCGAGATAGCCGTCGCGCCCGGCTCGCCCGCCGCGGGCAGGAAACTCGGCGCGGTCGCCTGGCCGCCCGGCTGCGTCCCCGTTTCCATCCTTCGCGGGCGCAGCCTGCAAGAACCCGATCCCGAGCTCACGCTCGCGCCCGGTGACCGGGTCGGCTTGCTGGCCCCGATGCCTGCGCCACCGGCCCCGCCCCAGCCGCAGGCCGCCGGCACGAGCCGACCCGGAAGCGAGCGTGCACAGTGAAGCCGTTCAGGTTCAGGGCATTGGTGACCCTCGACCCGCCGACGGGCAGGCGAATCGGCAGGTATCACGCTGGGGGGACACGTTCGCTGATGGTGCATTCCAGGCGCGCCGACCAGCCGTCTTGCGACAAGTTCTTTCAGGCGACGATAACCGGAGAGAACGGGCTGCCACTTCGGCCGGGGAGGCGTACGGCCGTGACCATCACCGTGATGGACGAGCAGGCGCCTGCCTATTTCAGCCCGGGTCAGGCGTTCACGCTCTGGGGTGAATGCGGGGGGCACGGAGTCGTCTCGCCCGGGCGTTCGCCGACGTCGCCGCCCCCTGAGACCGAGCGGAGGTGATGACAGTGGACGCGCGGAGAGACAATAAATCGCTTGCAAGGATATCGCTGCGGCCGATCGGCAGCCCGTTGCCGCTGGGCCTGCTGGCCCTGGCGGTGGCCACGTTTACCCTGGCCGGGCTGCAGCTGTCATGGATACCGCTGGCGCAGCAGCGCTATGCCGGACTGGTGATCCTGACGTTTGCGGTGCCGCTGCAACTGCTGAGCTGCATTTACGGGTTCATCGCGCGTGACTCCGCCGCAGGCACCGGCATGGCGCTCCAGGCGGGCGGCTGGTTCTCAATCGGCATGACGACTTTCATCGGAGGGCAAGGGAAAGCGAGCCCGGCCCTGGGCCTGCTGCTGATCGGCACCGCGACAGTGCTGCTCGTCCCCGCGCTTACCGCCTCACTGAGCAAGCTGCTCGCGAGCCTGGCCATGGCGCTGACGTCCGTGCGGTTCTACCTCACCGGCGCATACGAGCTGTCCTCCGCCACCTACTGGAAGGACGCAGCCGGCATCGCTGGCCTGGTGCTAGCCGTCATGGCCTTTTATGCCGGGCTGGCCTTCGAGCTTGAGGACAGCCGTCGCTCCACGCTGCTGCCTACCTTCCGCCGCGGCGCAGGCCGCCGCGCGCTGGCCGGGAACCTGGCCGACGAAGTCGAGGGGGTGCAGCACGAGGCCGGCGTTCGGACCGTCCTGTGAGCGCCCGTCGGAACTCTCCCGAAGGCCGGCGGGCCAGGCGTACGAGTGATCAGTGACCGTGCAGGGCCCGCGGCAGGCGGGCGGCTGCGTCCAGGGCGTGAGCCGTCATGAACGCCACCCATTGACCGCCAAGATCACGCCGGACCGCGGGCGCGATGTGCCGCTGGAACAGGGCAAGCGGGCCGGATTCCAGGTTGACGATGTGGCTCTTAGCCGCGTTGCACGCCGCTTGGACGGCCATGTGCCATGGCCGTGAGCCCGTGGCGGGAAAGTCACGCCGACCACATCGCTGAGGCAGGCGGACACGGAAGCGCCCAGCAACCGGCAGGTGGCACCGGCCGGCCGCTAGCGGTAGAAAGGGCAGGTGCCGGATTCTGCTGATGCCGTCGGCTCGGACGACGTGGCGGAGTTGACCTCGGCGTTCCTGACCGCGTCCCGGCTGCTGGTCGCGATCGCGGCCCGGTCCATGGCCGGAGCCGAGGAGCGGGTCACGTTGCGCCAGTTCCGGATGCTGGTGCTGCTGGCCGGCCAGGGCGAGACGAACCTGGTGACGCTGGCCGACAGGCTCGCGGTCAACCCGTCCACGGCGTTGCGGATGGTGGACCGGCTCGTCGATGCGGGCTTCATGGCCCGCCGGGTCAATCCCGCCAGCCGCAGGGAAGTCCTGCTGCAGCTGACCCAGGCGGGCAAAGACCTGGTGGATGCGGTCACCGCGCGGCGCCGGGAGGAGATCGCGGCCGTGATCGCGAAGATGTCCGCGAGGGACCGGGCCGGGCTGATCAGGGCGCTGCGGGCATTCGCGGCCGCGGGCCAGGAGTACCCCGCCGAGGAGATCGAGCGGGACCTGGTGTCGCTCGGCTGGGAGTGACCGCCGGCCTGATCGCGCTGCTCGGGCCCCGGGCCAGCCGGCTGTCCCTGGAGCAGGTCTCGCGCTGACGGCGGCAGACGGCGGGCCGTTCTCGCCGTCGGGCCGGCGCTGGAGGTGCCCA
>Ga0335073_10007658_pt1 | contig 15162 bp, 13 predicted proteins | sample Lox_Sample_22_FD_207093 | JGI IMG/M metagenome (GOLD analysis project Ga0335073, IMG submission 207093) | Soil microbial communities from Loxahatchee National Wildlife Refuge, Florida, United States - Lox_Sample_2.2 | ecosystem: Environmental > Terrestrial > Soil > Wetlands | place: USA... | reverse complement strand
GTGGTCGACACGTTCCTCGCCGCCGACCCGCATGCGCGCGTGGCGTGCGAGACGCTGGCGACGACCAACCGGGTGGTGATCGCCGGCGAGGTGCGCGGCCCCGCTGCCATCACCCATGACCGGCTCGTCGAGGTGGCGCGGCACGCGATCAAGGAGATCGGCTACGAGCAACCGGGTTTCCATTGGCAGCAGGCCGTGGTCGACTGCCTGCTCCACAAGCAATCCGGCGACATCGCGCAGGGCGTCGATGCCGCCGGCAACAAGGATGAGGGCGCCGGCGACCAGGGCATCATGTTCGGCTATGCCTGCCGCGAGACGCCGGAGCTCATGCCGGCGCCGATCTTTTACGCGCATGCCATCCTGAGATCGCTGTCCGAGGCGCGCCATTCCGGCGCGGCGCCGCTGCTTGGCCCCGATGCCAAGAGCCAGATCAGCCTGCGTTATGTCGACGGCAAGCCGATGCGCGCCACCTCGGTGGTGGTGTCGACGCAACATCACGAATCGCTCGACCAGGGCGAGGTGCGCGAGATCGTCCGCCCGCATGTCCTGAACGTGCTGCCGGAAGGCTGGATGTGCGACGAGGAGCATTTCTACGTCAATCCGACCGGTCGCTTCGTCACCGGCGGGCCGGACGGCGATTGCGGCCTTACCGGACGCAAAATCATCGTCGACACCTATGGCGGTGCGGCGCCGCATGGCGGCGGCGCCTTCTCGGGCAAGGACCCGACCAAGGTCGACCGCTCCGCCGCCTATGCCGCGCGCTATCTCGCCAAGAACGTGGTCGCGGCCGGCCTCGCCGAGCGCTGCACCATCCAGGTCTCCTACGCCATCGGCGTGGCCAAGCCGCTTTCGGTCTATGTCGATACCGGCAACACCGGTCGGGTCGACGAGGACAAGCTGTCGCGCGTGCTGCAGGAGCTGCTCGACCTCTCGCCGCGCGGTATCCGCACGCATCTCGGCCTCAACAAGCCGATCTACGCGCGGACCTCCGCCTATGGGCATTTCGGCCGCGCGGTCGATCCCGATGGCGGCTTCTCCTGGGAGCGGCTCGATCTCGTCGACGCGCTGCGCCGGGCGTTCTGAGCCAAGCGCCTGCCGGCGACATCCCGCGGCGCCGGCTCGTCCATGGCCGCCGGCGCGGCCGGAAGCTCCGCCCCGGCCAACAGCGGCTGCTGACGGAGCTGCTGCCGCGGTTGCGATTTGCGCTGCCGGAAGCGGGCGGGCTCGATCCGCGCACGCTGTTCGCGGGACCGGTCGAGGCGATCTGGCTCGAGGTGGGTTTCGGCGGCGGCGAGCATCTCGCGGCGCAAGCGGCGGCGGCGCCGGCGATCGGCATGATCGGCGCCGAAGTGTTCGAGAACGGCGTGGTCAAGCTGCTCGGCGAGATCGAGCGGCGGAAGCTGACCAATCTCCGCCTCTTCATCGACGATGCGCGGCTGCTGCTCGCGGCACTGCCGGAAGCCTCGCTGCAGCGCGTCTTCATCCTCTTTCCCGACCCCTGGCCGAAGCTGCGCCACCACAAGCGCCGCATGGTCGCGCGCGAGACGCTGGACCGGCTCGCCTTCGTGATGACGGATGACGCCGAACTGCGCCTCGCGACCGATGATGCCGACTATCTCCGCTGGATGCTGGAGCGCGCGACCCGGCATGCCGATTTCGAATGGCTCGCGCGCCGCCCCGAGGATTGGCGCGAGCGCCCCGCCGACTGGCCGCCGACGCGCTATGAGCAAAAGGCCCTCGCGGCAGGTCGCACACCGGCTTTCCTGCGCTTCCGCCGGCGGCCGCGAGGGGGGCCTGCGGCACCGACGCGGCCGCGGTGAGAAGGCTTGCAGCAGGCGAAAAAACGACTATATTCCCAAAAAAATGTCCCATAGGCCGGGTTCATCCCGGTGCTTCGAAGGGGTGGGCCCAACGGCCCACTTTTTTATTTTTAGGCGGTCGATAGGGAGCGTGGTGGAAACCGGCAAGATCGAGGCGATGATCGCGCCGTCGCTGGACGCGATGGGCTACCGCGTCGTCCGCGTTGCCGTCACCGGCGGCCGGCGGGCGACCTTGCAGATCATGGCCGAGCGGCACGACGAGCAGGCGATGACGGTCGAGGATTGCGCCGAGATCAGCCGCACCGTATCCGCCCTGCTCGACGTCGCCGATCCCATCGCCGGCGCCTATACGCTCGAGGTGAGCTCGCCCGGCATCGACCGGCCGCTGGTGCGGCGCGAGGATTTCGCGCGCTTTGCCGGCTTCGAAGCGAAGATCGAGCTCAACGCGCCGCAAGACGGCCGCCGCCGTTTCCGCGGCACGCTGCTCGGCGTCGAGGGCGACGCCGTGCGTCTCCTCGTCGACGATGCGCCGGTGGCCCTGCCGCTCGCCGCGGTGGCGCGCGCCAAGCTCGTCCTCACCGACGCGCTGCTCGCCGCCAGCCGCGCCGAACCGCGTCACTGACGCCATAAGCCAGAGAGAACCCGAGAGAAAACACATGCAAATCCAAGCCAGCTATCCCCGCCCCGAGCTCCTGCAGGTCGCCGACACCGTCGCGCGCGACAAGGGGATCGATCGCGACGAGGTGCTGCAGGCGATGGAGCAGGCCATCCAGAAGGCCGGCCGCTCCAAATACGGCCAGGAATACGACATCCGCGCCGAGATCGACCGCAAGAACGGCGAGATCCGGCTGATGCGCTTCCGCGAGGTTGCCGACCCGATCGAGAACGAGGCGACGCAGATCGCGCTCGCTGCAGCCAAGCGCCTCAACCCCGAGGCCGAGATCGGCGATTTCATCACCGATCCGCTGCCGCCGATCGATTTCGGCCGCATCGCCGCGCAGACGGCGAAGCAGGTGATCGTGCAGAAGGTGCGCGATGCCGAGCGCCAGCGCCAGTACAACGAGTACAAGGACCGCGTCGGCGAGATCGTCAACGGCCTGGTCAAACGCGTCGAGTTCGGCAATGTCGTCGTCGATCTCGGCCGCGCCGAGGCGATCTTGCGCCGCGACGAGCTGCTGCCGCGCGAGAGCTTCCGCCAGGGCGAGCGCGTCCGCGCCTATATCTACGACGTGCGCCAGGAGGTGCGCGGGCCGCAGATCTTCCTGTCGCGCACGCATCCGCAATTCATGGCGAAGCTGTTCGCCCAGGAAGTGCCCGAGATCTACGACGGCATCATCGAGATTCGCGCCGTGGCGCGCGACCCCGGCTCGCGCGCCAAGATCGCCGTCATCTCCAATGACAGCGGCATCGATCCCGTCGGCGCTTGCGTCGGCATGCGCGGCTCGCGCGTGCAAGCGGTGGTCGCCGAGCTGCAGGGCGAGAAGATCGACATCATCCCGTGGTCGCAAGACCCCGCGACCTTCGTCGTCAATGCGCTGGCGCCGGCCGAGGTCGCCAAGGTGGTGATGGACGAGGAGCAGCGGCGCATCGAGGTGGTGGTGCCGGACGACCAGCTCTCGCTCGCCATCGGGCGGCGCGGCCAGAATGTGCGCCTCGCCTCGCAGCTCACCGGCTGGGACATCGACATCCTCACCGAGGCCGAGGAGAGCGAGCGCCGCCAGGAGGAGTTCCGCACCCGCTCGAAGATGTTCATCGACGCGCTTGATGTCGACGACGTCATCGCCCATCTGCTGGTGACGGAAGGCTTCACCTCGGTCGAAGAGGTGGCCTTCGTCGCGCTCAACGAGCTCGCCGGCATCGAAGGTTTCGACGAGGACGTCGCCAACGAGCTGCAGCAGCGCGCGCGCAGCTTCCTCGACGAGCAGAACGCCAAGCTCGAGGCGCGGCGCAAGGAGCTCGGCGTCAGCGACGACATCGCCGCCATCGAGGGCGTGACGCCGGCGCTGCTGGTGGCCATCGGCGAAAAGGGCGTGAAGACGCTCGACGACCTCGGCGATCTCGCCGGCGACGAGCTCATCGAGATGGCCGGCACGGCGGCAAAGCTCGAGCCCGAACTGGCCAACACGATCATCATGGCAGCGCGCGCCCATTGGTTCGCCGACGAGGCCCAGCCGGGCGCCGCCGGCGGCGCGACGGTCGGGGAGTAGGACAACGGCGGCCGAGGCGCGCCACCATCCCGAAGGCGAGGCGGAGACCGGCCCGGAGCGGCGTTGTCTCGTCACCGCAACGGTGCGGCCGAAAGCCGAGCTGCTGCGCTTCGTCGTCGGGCCGGAGGGTCGGATCGTACCCGATATCGCCGCCAAGCTGCCGGGGCGGGGTTTGTGGTTGACGGCGCGGCGGGATATAGTGGCCGCGGCGGTGACCAAGCGGCTCTTCGCCCGGGCGGCGCGGCAGCCGGTCATCGTCGATGACGATTTGGCCGAGCGGGTCGAGGCCTTGTTGGCCGAGCGGTGCCGCGACCAGATCGGGCTGGCGCGGCGGGCCGGCCAGGCGGTGATGGGCTTCGCCAAGGTGGAAGCCGCCCTCGCCCAGGGTAAGGCGGCGGTGCTGCTGGCGGCGGCGGATGGCGCGGCGGATGGGCGGACGAAGCTCAGAGCGCTGGCGCCGGAGTTGCCCTTGGTCGAGCAGCTCTCCGGCGACGAGCTGGGAGCGGCTTTTGGCCGCGAGCATGTGGTGCATGCGGCGCTGGCGCCGGGGCGTATCGCCCAGGGGCTCGTCGCCGACGCGGCGCGGCTTGCGGGGTTTCGCGGGGCGCGCCGCGAAAGTTAGCGTAGGGTCGAAGCGTGGTAGCGGAGCGAGATGAGCGATAACGAGCAGGATACGAAACGGCCGCTGAGCCTCGGACGTCCGGGCGGGGGGAGACTCGAGCTGCGCAAGCCGATCGAGACCGGCCAAGTCCGCCAGAGCTTCCCGCATGGCCGCTCCAAGACCGTGACCGTCGAGGTGCGCAAGAAGCGCGCCCCGCCGCCGGGCCAGGTCGAGCGCGCCGAGACGCCCTCGGCCGAAGCCGCGGCGCCGGCGGCGCAACCGGCCAGCCCGCCGGCGCGCCGGCCCGTCGTGCTGCCGACCCACGGCCTCACCGCGGGCGAGCGCGCGGCGCGGGCGAGCGCGCTCCAGGGCGCCATCCGCGCCGATGAGGAGGCGCGAAAGCAGGCCGCCGTCGACGCCGTCCGACTGCGCGAGCAGGAGGCGCAGCGCCGGATCGAGGAAGAGCACCGGCGGGTCGAAGAGGAAGCGCGGCGCAAGGCCGAGGACGAAGCCAAGCGCAAGGCCGAGGACGAGGCCAAGCGCAAGGTCGAGGACGAGGCCAAGCGCAAGGCCGAGGAGGAGTCGCGGCGCCAGGTCGCCGAGCGCGCCGGCAAAGCCGCGGCCGACAAAGTGGCGGCGCTCGAGAAGGCCGGCAAGGTCAAGGTCGAGGAAGAGCCGGAGGAAGAGACGCCGGCGGTGCGGCGCGGCCCGCGCGGGGTCGAGCCGAAGAAGGTGCCGACGCCGACGCGCCGCGACGAGCCGCGGCGGCGCAACCCCAAGCTCACCGTCACCCGCGTGCTCAACCAGGGCGACGACGAGAAGATGCGCAGCCTCGCCTCGGTGCGCCGCCATCGCGAGCGCGAGAAGCTGCGCGCCATGCAGCCGCAGCAGGAGCAGCTCAAGATCGTGCGCGAGGTGGTCGTGCCGGAAACGATCACGGTGCAGGAGCTCGCCAACCGCATGGCCGAGCGCGGCGCCGATGTAATCAAGACGCTGATGAAGATGGGCGTCATGGCGACGATCAATCAGGTGATCGACGCCGACACCGCCGAGCTGGTCGTCAGCGAATTCGGCCATCGGCTGAAGCGCGTCGCCGAGAGCGACATCGAGATCGGGCTCGGCGGCCAGGCGGACGTCGAAGAGCATCTCACGCCGCGGCCGTCGGTCGTGACCGTGATGGGCCATGTCGATCACGGCAAGACCTCGCTGCTCGACGCGCTGCGCGGCACCGACGTCGCGGGCGGCGAGGCCGGCGGCATCACGCAGCATATCGGCGCCTATCAGGTGCGCCTCAAATCCGGCCATCGCATCACCTTCATCGACACGCCGGGCCACCAGGCCTTCACCGCCATGCGCGCGCGCGGCGCGCATGTCACCGACATCGTCGTGCTGGTGGTCGCGGCCGATGACGGCATCAAGGAGCAGACCGTCGAGGCCTTGCGCCATGCCAAGGCGGCGAAGGTGCCGATGATCATCGCCATCAACAAGATGGACAAGCCCGACGCCAAGCCCGACCGGGTGCGCCAGGAGCTGCTGCAGCACGAGATCGTCGTCGAGCGGCTCGGCGGCGACGTGCTCGATGTCGAGGTCTCGGCGCTGAAGAAGACCGGGCTCGACAAGCTCGAGGAAGCGATCCTGCTGCAGGCCGAGATCCTCGACCTCAAGGCCAACCCCGACCGGCCGGCCGAAGGCAGCATCATCGAGGCGAAGCTCGAGCGCGGCCGCGGCTCGGTCGCGACCGTTCTCATCAAGCGCGGCACGCTGCGTATGGGCGACATCTTCGTCGCCGGCAGCGAATGGGGCCGCGTGCGCGCCCTGATCGACGATCGCGGCAACGCCATCGAGGCGGCGGGCCCGGCCATGCCGGTCGAGGTGCTGGGCCTCAACGGCACGCCGCTCGCCGGCGATGATTTCGTCGTCGCCGAGAACGAGGCGAAGGCGCGCGACATCGCCGCCTACCGGCAGCGCCGCCGGCGCGAGCAGCAAGCCGCCGCCGGCGCGCGCGGCACGCTCGAGCAGATGTTCTCGCAGATCGCCGCCGGCGTCGCCAAGGAGCTCGCCGTCGTCGTCAAATCGGACGTGCAGGGCTCGCTCGAAGCGATCACCGGCTCGCTCGAGAAGCTCTCCACCAAGGAGGTGGCGATCCGCGTGCTGCACGCCGCGGTGGGCGGCATCAACGAGAGCGACGTGATCCTGGCCAAGGCGTCGAGCGCGCTCATCATCGGCTTCAACGTGCGCGCCAATCCGCAGGCGCGCGATCTCGCGCGGCGCGACAATGTCGAGATCCGCTACTACTCGATCATCTACGACGTGATCGACGACATGCGGGCCGCGCTCTCGGGCATGCTGGCGCCGAGTTTGCGCGAGCGCTTCCTCGGCAACGCCGCGATCCGCGAGGTCTTCACCATCAGCAAGGTCGGCAAGGTCGCCGGCTGCATGGTCACCGAAGGCACGGTCCGGCGCGGCGCCAAGGTCCGCCTGCTGCGCGACAACGTCGTGATCCACGAAGGCAGCCTCAAGACGCTGAAGCGCTTCAAGGACGAGGTGCGCGAGGTGCGCGAGGGCTTCGAATGCGGCATGGCCTTCGAGAACTACCATGACATCCAGGTCGGCGACGTCATCGAGTGCTTCGAGATGGAGGAAGTGGCGCGCGCGTTGTGAGGCGCGCCGCGGACGCGCTGATTCTATTCTGGCGCGCTTACGCGCGCCGGCCCCTCACCTGCCCGAGGCCTGCGGCCTCGGGCGCCCTCTCCCACAAAGGGAGAGGGGCTCGAGCGAGCAACGAAACCCGTGACCAAGCATCAGCGAAACCGGGAGCCGAGCCAGCGGCAGTTGCGGGTGGGCGAGGAGCTGCGCCATGCTCTCTCGCGCATCCTGCAGCGCGGCGAGCTGCGCGATCCGGCGCTGCAGGAGGTGGCGGTCACCGTCACCGAGGTGCGGATGAGCCCCGATCTCAAGAACGCCACGGCTTATGTCATGCCGCTGGGCGGTGCGCGCCGCGCCGAGGTGATCGCCGCGCTGACGCGCTCGGCGGGTTATCTGCGCGGCCAGATCGCGCGCGAAGTGCCGCTGCGCTTCACCCCCGGACTGGCCTTCGCGCTCGACACGTCCTTCGACCATGCGAGCCGCATCAACGAGCTGCTGCATCGGCCGGAAGTCGAGCGCGATCTCGGCGGCGAAGACGAGCCGCCGCAAGATGGCTAAGGCGCGCAGCTTCCGGGCGGTCCATGGCTGGCTCGTGCTCGACAAGCCGCAGGGCATGACCTCGAGCCGCGCCGTGGGCGCGGCGCGCCGGCTGCTCGAAGCGGCCAAGGCTGGGCATGGCGGCACGCTCGACCCGCTGGCGACCGGCGTGCTGCCGATCGCGCTGGGCGAGGCGACGAAGACGGTCGCCTGGGTCATGGCGGGGACCAAGACCTACCGCTTCACGCTGCGCTGGGGCGAGGCGCGCGACACCGACGATGCCGAGGGCAGGCTCACGGCGTCGAGCCCGGTGCGGCCGTCGCGCGCCGCGATCGAAGCGGCGCTGCCGCGCTTTACCGGCACCCTCCGGCAACGCCCGCCTGCCTTTTCGGCGCTGAAGCTCGGCGGCGAGCGGGCTTACAATCTAGCGCGCGAGGGCGAGCCGGTCGTGCTCGCCCCGCGTCTCGTCGCGGTCGAAAGCCTGGCGCTTCTGGATGAGCCCGACCCCGACCATGCCCGGTTCGAGGCGGTGGTCGGCAAGGGAACCTATATCCGGGCGCTCGCCCGGGACCTCGGCGAGGCGCTGGGGACGCTGGCGCATATCACCGCGCTGCGCCGGCTGTCGGTCGGCCGCTTCCGGGCAGAGGACGCGATTTCCCTGGATAATCTGGCCGCGCTCGGGCATAGTGCGGCCGCTTCCGGGCATCTTTTACCGGTCGAGACGGCGCTGGACGACATCCCGGCGCTCGCCCTGTCGGAAGAAGAGGCCCACCGGCTGCGTTGCGGCCAGTCCGTGACGCCGTTGCGCCCTTTCGATCGGGCGCGCATCGACCAACTCGGCGACGGCGCGACGGTCCGTGCCACCACCGGCGGCAAGCTGGTGGCAGTGGCCGAAATTGCGGCAGGCAGCATCAAGCCGGTGCGCGTGTTGAACCTCTGAGTTGAAGGAGATACCCGATGTCGATCACGCTCGTGCGCAAGCAGGAGATCGTCAAGGAATATGCCCGAACCGAGGGCGATACCGGCTCCCCCGAAGTGCAGATCGCGCTGTTGTCGGAGCGCATCAAGAACCTGACCGACCATTTGGCGACCCATCCCAAGGATTTCCATTCGCGCCGCGGGCTCCTCGTCATGGTCGGGCAGCGCCGGAGCCAGCTCGATTACTTGAAGCGTAAGGACGCGCCCCGCTACGAGGCCGTGATCGAGCGCCTGGGGCTGCGGCGCTGAGCGCCGCCGCGCCCGCCCGCGGGGCGATGGCGCCCCGCCTTGCCGGCACAGACGTGCTGAGAGCCTGTTGCGCCGCCCGATCCGCGCGCGATCGGGCTTGTCCCATTCACCCGGGCTGTCGCCGCCGCGACCCTCTGTCGCGCCGCGCCCCGACGCGTTTCTGAAGGAGAAGGAAGAGAGAGATGTTCGAGATATTCCGCAAAGAGCTGATGTGGGGCGGCCGCCGCCTCGTGCTCGAGACGGGCAAGGTCGCCCGCCAGGCCGATGGCGCCGTGATGGCGACATATGGCGAGACCACGGTGCTATGCACCGCGGTGGCGATGAAACAGGCGAAGCCGGGGCAGGATTTCTTTCCGCTCACCGTCAACTACCAGGAAAAGACGTTCGCCGCCGGCAAGATTCCCGGCGGCTTTTTCAAGCGGGAAGGCCGGCCGTCGGAGAAGGAGACGCTGGTCTCGCGGCTCATTGACCGGCCGATCCGCCCGCTCTTCGCACCGGGCTTCCGCAACGAGACACAGGTCGTCTGCACCGTGCTGTCGCACGACCTCGAGAACGACCCCGACATCGTCGCCTTGGTCGGCACCTCGGCGGCGCTGACGCTGTCGGGGATCCCGTTCCTCGGTCCCATCGGGGCGGCGCGGGTCGGCTATATCGACGGCAAATACGTGCTGAACCCGCAGCTCGACGAGATGCCGAACACCGCGCTCGACCTCGTCGTCGCCGGCACGCAGGAAGGCGTGCTGATGGTCGAATCCGAGGCGAAGGAGCTGTCCGAGGACGTCATGCTCGGTGCCGTGATGTTCGGCCATCAGCAATTCCAGCCGGTGATCCAGGCGATTATCGAGCTGGCCGAAGCGGCGGCCAAGGAGCCCTGGGACCTGCCGCCGGTATCGCCCGAGGCCGAGGCGATCGAAGCAAAGACGCGCGCGGCCGTCGCCGCCGACATCGCCGCGGCTTATGCCGAGCGGCAAAAGCAGGCGCGGAGCGACAAGCTCGACGCGGCCAAGGCGAAGCTTGCCGACGTCTTCGCCGATGACGCGCAGCGCCAGCTCGCGGCGAAGGCGTTCAAGGAGATCGAGAAGGACATCGTGCGCGGCGCCATCCTCAAGGGCGAGCCGCGCATCGACGGGCGCGACACCAAGACCATCCGGCCGATCGTCGCCGAGGTGGGCGTGCTGCCGCGGGCACACGGCTCCGCGCTCTTCACCCGCGGCGAGACGCAGGCGATGGTGGTGACGACGCTCGGCACCGGGCAGGACGAGCAGATCATCGACGCGCTCGAAGGCGAATACCGCTCGCACTTCATGCTGCACTACAATTTTCCGCCCTATTCGACCGGCGAGGCCGGCCGCATGGGCTCGCCGGGCCGACGCGAGATCGGCCATGGCAAGCTCGCCTGGCGCGCCGTGCACCCGCTGCTGCCGACCAAGGAAGGCTTTCCCTACACCGTGCGCGTCGTCTCGGAGATCACCGAGTCGAACGGCTCCTCGTCGATGGCGTCAGTCTGCGGCGCGTCGCTGTCGCTGATGGATGCGGGCGTGCCGCTGAAGCGGCCGGTGGCCGGGATCGCCATGGGGCTGATCAAGGAAGGTGCGGAATTCGCCGTGCTGTCCGACATCCTCGGCGATGAGGATCATCTCGGCGACATGGACTTCAAGGTCGCGGGTACCGAGCACGGCGTCAGCGCGCTGCAGATGGACATCAAGATCACCTCGATCACCGAGGAGATCATGCGCATCGCCCTGGGCCAGGCCAAAGCCGGGCGGCTGCACATCCTCGGCGAGATGGCGAAGGCGCTCGACGCCGCCCGCGAGGCGGTGAGCAGCAACGCGCCGCGCATCACCACCATCACCATTCCGAAGGACAAGATCCGCGAGGTCATCGGCTCCGGCGGCAAGGTGATCCGCGAGATCTGCGAGACCACCGGCGCCAAGATCGACATCGAGGATGACGGCACGATCAAGGTCGCCGCCGTCGATGCCAGCGCATCGCAAGCGGCGATCGACTGGATCCGCGGTATCGTCGCCGAGCCGGAAGTCGGCGTCATCTACAACGGCAAGGTGGTGAAGACCGTCGATTTCGGCGCCTTCGTCAACTTCCTCGGCGCGCGCGACGGGCTTGTCCATATCAGCGAGCTCGCGCCGCACCGCGTCGGCAAGACCACCGATATCGTCAAGGTCGGCGACCAGGTGAAGGTCAAGGTCCTCGGCTTCGACGACCGCGGCAAGGTCAAGCTCAGCATGAAACAGGTGGACCAGCAGACGGGCGAAGATATCGGCAGCAAGCCGAAGCAGGAAGCCAAGACCGCGAGCTGAGAGGGATGAGGAGATTGGTTTCGGTAAGGGCGATGCTTTGACGATCGCTTGGATTCCCGCTTGCGCGGGAATGACCGAAGGGTTTGATACGTCGTCCCCGCGAGAGCGCTATCGCATGCACCCATCTTGCGACGCCTCAGCCACCGATCATCGCCTTGCCCGCGAAAGCGGGCATCCAGGGCTTCGGACGCGATGACCCGGGCGCGTGCTCTGGGTCCCCGCTTTCGCGGGGACGGCGAGATACCAATTGTTATAGCCGCGTTTCTCGAGGTGTGTGCATGCCCAGCGTGACCGGCGACGCTCATCGCTGGCCGCGAGTCATCGGCCATCGCGGCGCGGCGCTGTCTGCGCCGGAGAACACGCTCGCCGGATTTTGCATGGCGGCGGCGCTGCATGTCCGATGCGTCGAGTTCGATGTGCGTTTGACCGGCGACGGCCGCTGCATCCTGCTCCATGACGACACGCTCGACCGGACAACGAACGGGCATGGACCGGCGGCGGCCTCGAGCTTCGAGGAGATCCGCCGTTGCGACGCCGGAAGCTGGTTTGGCCCCGACTTTGCCGGCCAGCGCGTGCCCAGCCTCGAAGAGACCATCGAGCTGCTCGGCCGGCTGGAGGTCGGCGCCGTGATCGAGCTGAAGCCGGCGCCCGGGGCGGAAGCGGCCACCGGCCGCGCCGCCGCGGCGCTGGTCGCCGAGCGCTGGCCCGCATCGCTGCCGCCGCCGCTGCTGTCGAGCTTCAAGCCGGCGGCGCTGGCGGCGGCCCGGGCAGCGGCACCGCAGCTGGAGCGGGCGCTTCTCGTCGGCACCGTGCCGCGCGACTGGCGGCGGCAGGTCGAGGAGCTGGACTGCGCCATGCTGCATGCCGATCAGCGCAAGCTCGATCGTGCGATTGTTGCAGCCGTGGTTGAGGCCGGGCTGCCGGTCTTCGCCTATACCGTAAATCTGGCGGAGCGGGCCAAGGAGCTGTTCTCCTGGGGCGTCGGCGCCGTGTTCAGCGACTGTCCGGACCGGGTCGCCGACGGGCTCGACGCGCAAGGCATTTGATTATCCCAGGCATAACTAATACATAAGGGCGAGACGGGCGGCGCCGAAGCGCCCCCCAGGCGTGGCGAGGCGACGTGATCGGGCTGAAATCGCTGATGATCTCCGGCAGGGAGGTATTGCCGCTTGTGGAGGGCGGCAAGGGTATCTCCGTGTCGAATGGCGAGAGCTCCGGCGCCTGGGCGGCCTGCGGCGGGGTCGGCACCTTTTCCGGCGTCAATGCCGATACCTACGACGCGGATGGAAACCGCATCCTGCAGCTTTATCACGGCCGGACCCGGCGCGAGCGGCACGAGGAGCTGATCGCCTACGCCGTCGCCGGCGGCATCCAGCAAGCGCGCATCGCGCATGAGCGCTCGAACGGCCAAGGCCGCATCCACATGAACGTGCTGTGGGAGATGGCGGCGGCGGAGCGCATCCTGCACGGCGTGCTGGAAGGCGCGCGCGGCCTCATCCATGGCGTCACCTGCGGCGCCGGCATGCCCTACAAGATCGCCGAGATCTGCGCGCAATACGGCGTCCAGTATTATCCCATCGTCTCCTCCGCGCGCGCGTTCCGCGCGCTGTGGAAGCGTGCCTATCACAAGTTCCGGGATTGGCTGGGCGGAGTCGTTTATGAAGACCCCTGGCTCGCCGGCGGGCATAACGGCCTCTCGAATTCCGAGGATCCGACCAAGCCGGAGGCACCGTTTCCGCGGGTGCGCGAGCTGCGCGCGATGATGCGCGAGTGGGCGCTCGGCGAGACGCCGATCTTCATGGCCGGCGGTGTCTGGTGCCTGCGCGAATGGCGCGACTGGCTCGACAACCCCGAGCTCGGGCCCGTGGCGTTCCAATTCGGCACGAGGCCGCTCCTCACCAAGGAGAGCCCGATCTCCGATGCCTGGAAGCGCAAGCTGCTGACCCTCAAGGAGGGCGATGTCTATCTGAACCGCTTCAGCCCGACCGGTTTCTATTCCTCGGCGGTGCGCAACCAGTTCCTGGGCGAGCTGCACGACCGGTCGGAGCGCCAGGTCGCCTATTCCATCGAAGCCGTGGGCGATCACCTGGCGCCGCTCGAAATCGGCGCCCGCGGCCGGGTCGTCTATCTGACGCCGCATGACCGCGAGCGCGCCCTGACCTGGATGCAGCTTGGCTTCACCGAAGCTTTGCGCACGCCGGATTCGACGCTGATCTTCGTCGCGCCGGAGAAGGCGCTCGAGATTCGGGAAGACCAGATCAGCTGCATGGGTTGCCTCTCCGCCTGCCAGTTCTCGAACTGGGCGCAGAACGAAGACGGCAGCACCGGCAAGAAGGCCGATCCGCGCAGCTTCTGCATCCAGAAGACGCTGCAGAAGATCAGCCATTCCGAGGATGTCGAGTTTCAGCTGATGTTCGCCGGCCACAACGCCTATCGCTTCGCCAGCGACCCCTTTTATGCGAACGGCTTCATCCCGACGGTGCGCGAGCTGGTCGAGCGGCTGCAGACCGGCGATTGAGAGAGATCTCGCCCGAAGGGGTGACTTCCGCGCCGCCGCGATGCGGGTAAGATCGCGCGTTCTCCGTCGCTCGCGAAGCCGGTGTGGTGATGGTCAATCGGTACGCGCTTGCCTTCGTCGTCTTCGCGGCCTTCGTCAACCCGGTGCCATCCCGGGCCGAGTTCCATCCCGTCCGCTGGCGCCACGATCCGATCTCGGACGACATCATGGGCTCGGGCCTCGAAGCGCGGGAATGCGAACCGCTGCGCCGGACGGCGGCCTGCGAGGAGCCGATGGAGCGCAAAGTGGCCCGCCAATGGCGCGACCTCGCCGAGCGGGTCCGGCGGCTGGCGGCGCTCTGCACCGATGAGGAGAGGCAACGCTGGTTGACCCTTGCCGACGATTATGAATTGCGCGCCCAGCGCTGGGAACAGCGCCAGGGCTGACGCCGAAGCGGGCTTTGCCAGCGCCGCCATCCTGCGCTAGAATCGGTGGTTTAGAGTTTGACGGCACAGGGAGCCATGAACGGATCACGCCCCTTCGCCAATGCCCTGGAACTGCTGCGCGGCGCGGGTCTGCGCCCGACGCGGCAGCGGCTGGCCTTGGCGCGCCTGCTCTTCGACAAGGGCGACCGGCATGTCACCGCCGAGCAGCTCCATGGCGAGGCGGTCGCCGCCACGGTCCCCGTGTCGCTGGCCACGGTCTACAACACGCTCCATCAATTCATCGGCGCCGGGCTGCTGCGCGAAGTCGTGGTCAATCCGGGCCGCTCCTATTTCGACACAAATGTGAGCGACCACCACCACTTCTTCATCGAGGAAAGCGGCAAGCTGGTCGATATCCCCGGCGGCCACATCGCCGTGGCCAATGTCCCGGCACCGCCGGCGGGCACCGCCATCCGCCGCGTCGACGTGATCATCCGGGTCGAGCGCGAGCCGGTTTGACCGCGCCCTGGGCGGCTGGGGCCAAGCGGCTCTTTTAGAGCGATTCTAATCTATTGACTTGAGCTGGCAGCGGGTCCATAAGATTCGGACGCAGCGCGCGCCCGCGCGTCGAGCGATTCCAGCGCAGGACCGAAGAGGAAGCTCATGGCGAAGCTCAAGGGAAGCAAGACTGAGGACAATCTGAAGGCGGCCTTCGCCGGCGAGAGCCAGGCGAACCGTCGCTATCTCTATTTCGCACAAAAGGCCGATGTCGAGGGCTACAACGACGTCGCCGCCGTCTTCCGCTCCACCGCCGAGGGCGAGACCGGCCACGCCCATGGCCACCTCGAATTCCTCGAGGAAGTCGGCGACCCCGCGACCGGCAAGCC
>Ga0335073_10007657_pt1 | contig 15163 bp, 8 predicted proteins | sample Lox_Sample_22_FD_207093 | JGI IMG/M metagenome (GOLD analysis project Ga0335073, IMG submission 207093) | Soil microbial communities from Loxahatchee National Wildlife Refuge, Florida, United States - Lox_Sample_2.2 | ecosystem: Environmental > Terrestrial > Soil > Wetlands | place: USA: Florida... | reverse complement strand
ACTAGAACCGCAAATGTCAAAAGGAAACTCTTTCGATCCACGTTCATGACTTCTCCTCCAAGCAGATTCTTCGGCAATGTGCCGAAACCGAAACAAGCAGAGGCAGGCTCACGCCCAATACGGAACGGGTTTTTGTTTGATCCGAAAAGGGTAGCTAGTTGCGAATCCCCTTTAGCTAACCCGCACTGTGCAAAACTCAAAGAGGAATCCGCGATTGGGGAGGACAGCCGACAGCCTAATCGCCCATGATGCGACAGTCAATAGCGAATTGGCTGCTTTTGGATTTTTCTCACGCGGAGTCACAGAAACCCCGGTGTGAGGTGCTAAACCTCAACCGAAGCCTCAAATGATGTGCATTGTTTTGCTTCTTTTGTGCAGTGCCAGTGTCTCCTCGATACAACCCCTCGGGATTGCCGTCCATAAGCCAGTTCTATCCAACTGCTCCCGGCACTTCGGGTGTGCCGGCCGCTCCGTGCGATATAGTATTTCGGCGGAATGGGAGTTCGTCCCAAACAAGAGGCAAAAATGAATCGACTTGCCAAGCTGGCATGTGTGTCGATCTGTTCCATTATCATTTCCACGGGGATTGCTGCTTTCGCTCCTGCGCAAGGCCGTCAGTCGGATGCGGCTATCATCGCCCGTCGCAACGCCGCCGAAAAGGAACTCGAATCTATCGCTATCATCGAGCGCAAGGTGATGGTGCCGGTGCGCGACGGCAAGCGCATGCAGGCCGATATTTACCGGCCCAAGGACGAATCGAAGAAATATCCCATCATCTTCGTGCGCACTCCCTACAACTTCAACTATTGGGACATTCAACTGGGCGCGCCCAGTGACATGACCAACCACGTGCTGGATGCAGTGAAACGCGGCTATGCCTTGGTCGAGATGAACGAGCGCGGCCGGTATTTTTCTGAAGGCGATTACGACATTCTCGGCGTGCCGCTTACCGACTCTGACGACGAGCTCGACTGGATGAGCCTGCAGCCGTGGTCGTCAGGCAAAGTTGGGCTGATCGGATGTTCGTCGACCGCAGAGTGGCAACTGGCCGTGGCTTCGCGAGGCAATAAGGCGCTCACCACGTTTATCCCGGAAGGCTTCGGCGCCGGTGTGGGACGCGTCGGCCCGTTTTACGAACAGGGCAACTGGTTTCGAGGCGGCGCCGTGCAGATGCTTTTTGGCACTTGGCTCTATGACTACGGTCTTCTGGTTAAAGATGGACGACCCACGTTTCCCCCCGGCATGTCGCAGGAAGCACTGGTAGCCGCGGCGAAGTTTTACGATCTCGATGCGCATCCCCCAAAGCAGGATTGGTCCAAAGCGCTCTGGCATTTGCCGGAGAGTGAAATTTACTCCGCGCTCGACTCGCCCCGCGGCATCTTTGCCGACACTACGCCCTCCGGTGCACCGGGCATGATCGAGCGCACCCCCAACGATCCCTCGTGGTACAAGGGCGGGCTCTGGAATGATAGCCAGCGCATTAACATCCCCGGCCTATGGTTGATGTCCTGGTATGACGTGAGCGTGGCGCCAAATCTCGCCGCCTACAATTATGTTCGCAAGACGGCGAGCCCTGAAATTGCGAACGAACAATATGCCATTATCGCGCCCGTGGCGCACTGTTCCTACAAGCGCGCGTCTGAGCACACCATCGTCGGCGAACGCGATATGGGCGATGCACGATTCGACTACGATGCCTTTACCTATGGCTGGTTCGATCATTTCCTGAAAGGCGACGACAACGGCCTGCTGGCCAAAACGCCCAAGGTTCGCTATTACACGATGGGCAGCAACCAATGGCGGTCATCGGATACATGGCCGCCGGAGGATGCTAAGCCAGTAACGTTCTTTCTAGCGAGCGGCGGCCACGCGAATTCTCTCAACGGGGACGGCGCACTGCTGACTGCGGCAGAAGCAAAAGACACACCCGACAAGTTCACCTACGATCCCATGAATCCCGTGCTGACGAATGGTGGAGGCTTCTGCTGCATGGGATCCGAATACAAACCGGGAGCCCTCGATCAGCGAGAGGAGGAGGCTCGCGATGATGTGCTCGTCTACAGCACTGAGCCGCTGAAGGAAGGCATGGAGGTGACCGGACCCATGGACCTCACACTCTACATTTCAAGCGATGCGAAAGATACCGACTTTACTGTGAAAGTGATCGATGTTCTGCCCGATGGGACCGCTTACAACATTCAGGAAAACATTCAGCGCGCTAGGTATCGCGATGGGTACACCAAGCCCCCCGTATGGATGGAGAAGGGCAAAGTCTACAAGGTTGCGTTCCAGCCCATGCAAACCAGCAATTATTTTGACGTGGGCCACGAGTTGCGCATTGAAATCAGCAGCAGCAACTTTCCCCGTTTCGATCGCAATCTCAACACCGGCGGCGATAACTACGACGAATCGAAGCCTTTGGTTGCGCACAACGAGATCCATCACTCGAAGCAATATCCATCGAGCATTACGTTGAGTGTGGTGACGAGATAGCTGCTGGCTTTGCCAGAGGCGGGATGGATCCCGAATTTTAAGATCGAGAACGAGCCTATCAAGCCCTAGCGCGTTCTGGTGCCGCTTGCGCCGGCAGGTATTCCTTTACATTCGCTGCAGTTGACAGCAGCACCTTCCGACCAGCCAGTCGAGCCGACAACGCCTGGAGTTCGTCCATTGCCCCGGTCAAGGGCAGGGATATCTGACCTCCTTCTGCGGCCGAGCGGCAGAGGGCCATCATGATTTCGAAACCCGCATAGGCACTCTCGAAGTTGCACGGATGAACCTTGCGGTCATCGTCGAGCCAACCCGCAATGTCCTGAATGTATGGTGGCATGTCGAGATCGTAGTTCATGCAACCGGGGCCAGAAGAAGCGCCAGCCTTGGTGACCGCGCGCCAGCCGCCCCCGGTCAGCACTTCAGCGAAGCCGTCGGTGCCTTGCGCGCCAATCCTGCACTTGCGCCACCAGTAATCGACTTCGGGAACATCCGGTGCTCCCGCTCCGCATTCGATGACTCCACGTACTCCGTTGGCGAACTGGACGAATCCGGCAATGTAGTCGGGCGAAGGATGCAGATCGTAAAACTTTCCTGATCCTGCGGCTTGCCCCATGACCCACTCGGCCTTCGCGTCGTCGTTAAACCAGCGCATGTAGTCGATCAGGTGCGACAGCATGTGCATCATCCATCCCGAGGCTGTGCCGTAGACCGTGTGCACGCGCCCAAGGGCCCCACTGGCAATAATCTCCTTCACCTTCCGGTAGTGCTGGCCGTAGCGATGCTGATGACTTACAACTGCTTTCACGCCGCTTGCGGAGAGTAGCTTCTTCACTTCCATGCCCTCGCGGCTGTTCACCGCAATGGGCTTTTCGAACGCGATCAGGCGCGCCCCGGCCTCAATGCCGATGCGGATCATCTCCATCCGGAGCTTGGGGAGCGTGCAAAAGCAAAAGACGTCCGGCTTGACAGCGGAGGCGACTTGGAAGGCATCGGCACCCGCAATGCCGCCGAATTTGGCAGAAGCCGCATTCAGTCGGTCTTTGTCGACGTCACAAACGCCCGCGACCTCGAATCGACCGTTGGCTTGAAAAGCAAGGGCGTGGTGCATGCCGCGCTTGCCCATGCCCACGACTACGACGCGATATTTGTCTGTCATTGTTCTTGCCCCTCTGGTTATCGCACCCTCTTGTCCCAATCCAGAATTCGGTCGACCGTGTAGTCGACTTCTTCTTCGGTGAGTTCGGGATACATCGGCAGAGAGATGCAGCACCCTGCGTTGCGCTCGGAGTTCGGAATTGGTCCGGCGATGCGCGCCGGTTTGCCCCAGGGATAGCCTTGCTGCTGGTGGATGGCGATCGGATAGTGGCATTTGGCGTCGATGCCTTCGGCGTTGAGAAATTCCAGCAGGCCATCGCGATGACCGGCCAGCTTTGTCTCGATCACGTACAGGTGATAGACGTGCCGGTAGCCCGGATTTTCATAGGGCAGAGTGATATTCTTCGCAGCAGATAGTCCTTTGCTGTAGCGTGCTGCCCACTTCCTGCGCGAGTCGCTCCACTCGTGCACATGTTTGAGTTTCGCGCTCAGGACGCCCGCGTGCAGATCGTCGAGGCGGCTGTTGAAACCCGGGCTGTGGCAGGAGCGCTTATCGGAACCGTGGTTTCGCAGTTTGCGAATGATCCGGTCGACTTCAGCGTTGTTGGTGACGACCGCGCCGCCATCGCCAAAGGTTCCGAGATTCTTCTGGATGATAAAGCTGATTGTGGCGGCATCGCTCAGTTCGGCGATACGAAATCCGTCGCCATGCGCGCCAACGGCTTGCGCGTTGTCTTCGATAACCAGCAGGCGATGCTTGTCGGCAATTTTGCGGATCGCCTTCATGTCGGCGCATTGCCCGTAAAGATGGACCGGCACGAGAGCTTTGGTGCGCGGAGTAATCGCCGCTTCGATTCTGCTCGGATCGATGCAGTTTGTGCGTGGATCGGAGTCAACAAATACCGCGGTCGCGCCGGCGATCCAGATCGCCTCGGCAGTTGCGAAGAAGGTGTTTGCTGTGGTAACGCACTCATCACCGCGGCCGATCCCGAGTGCCAGGAATGTCAGCCACAGCGCATCGGTGCCGTTGCCCACGCCGACCGCGTACTTGGTGCCGTGGAACTCGGCCAGTTCCGCCTCGAATTTTTTCAGCATCGGGCCTAGCACGAACTGACCGCTCTCCAGCACCTCGTGGATATTGGCATCGATTTCGCTTTTGATATTGTGGTACTGTCGCACGTGCCCGTAGAAGCCAACGTTCAGTTTGGTCGCCAGCATGGATCCTCCGCTTTTGCGTCTTGACCTAACAGAAGATAGCGATTGCAGAGGCGAAATAATTCCGCAGGAATCTTAGAAGTTGAAGTCCGGGCTTTCCATGACCCCAATCACGTGGAGTTGTGATTGGAGAGCCTCGCGGGCCCCCAACAAACTCAGAAATTCTTGATGGATCTTACATAGCTAATCGTCGCAATCGAGGCAATTTACCAGCGGGTGAGTATAAACGGCATGCGAATCCCCAAAAGCGATACGCAGCGCGAGCGGAACTCCGCGAGCGAGTCTTGGCTATCCAACGCGCCGCCGGTGATGCCGGCTACCCGCCATCTTGAGTTCCGTTTTTCGGATCATTTGAGACCACAAACCGTCGGGATTCGAATCGAAGACTGTCTGCGCATCGCCTTGAAATATGAACCACACGCCCACCTCGACTTCTTTCCGTAGCTGCTCGGGAGTCCATCCGGCGTAGCCTAAGTAGACGTGAAAAACTCCAGGGTCTGGCCGCGCCGATAAGGTCTTCTCGAAGAGTTCTTTCGTGGAAATCAGGTAAACCTCATCCAAGACGCGTGCTGACGATTCCCGTTTGGCCTTGGATCGGAGCAATCCAAACACCGCAGGAATCTCAACCGGACCGCCGATGTAAACCGGGTCGGAACGCTTTTTTGCAGCTTTGAGCTGGTCAAAGACTCGCGAAAGCGGAACGTCCGTTCGCCGGTTGAGCATCAGTCCGACTACGCCGCCGGCGTCATATTGAACGAGCAAAATCACGGTTTTCGCAAAAATCGGATCGGGCAAGTCACGACTCGCCACCAGCACTTTCCCGAGGCCTAGCTCTCTCGGGTTCTTGGATTGAACGGGAAGAAAAATCGCTTGCGAGGTTTGGGTCTCGGCGTCGAATACAAATTGCGACCGGACTGGCTGCTTCGCCGACCGCGCCACCCACGAGAGCGACTCATGAAGGGCGAATTCGGTACCGTGCGGCTGCGAATTCGTCCCTGCATCGAAGTTCGCGAGGTGAACCTGTGACGTTGTCGCCGCAGGGAAGATGACAATCGTGACCAGAGTTGTGAAACAGCATAGTTTGAGCAGAGACATGGATACTCTCTCCACACAAAATCATTCTGTCTGTTCCGAATACCTTGCTTCAGTCTATCGGACAAATTCCTCAGAATCAGCGGAGCGGATCTTTCGAGATTGTAGAACGCGGAGAGCTTTTGCGGCACGAGACAGCAGGAGAAGATCAATTTAGCATTCCCACCTGCATCCCGCCATTCAGAGGGGAAGAGCGAAACGGATTGAATTGCGCGTATCGATTTGTCGGAACTGCATCATTCGCTGCTGGCTATTGCCGGTGTGCGGTGCGCGGTCTTGAGCCCTCCGGGCCACCAGTTCCAATCGCCGGCAAGGCGAAGGAGCGCAGGTCCAATCACAATGCGAACGATCGTTGCATCGATAAACACTGCGACCGCTAGAGTGAATCCGAGCATCTTGATCACCAGGAAATCTCCGAAGGTGAATGCCGCGAATACCACAATCATGATCGCGGCTGCGCTAGTGATCAGTCCTGCGGTTCTGGCGACGCCCTCCGGGATCGCCTCCAGTTCGCTCAGCCCGCATCTTCTCGCTTCAAGGACTCGCGCGACCAAGAATACTTCGTAATCCATGCTCAGACCGAAGACAATGGCGAAGGCAACGATGGGCACAATAGGGAATATGCTGCCCGTGCCCTGAGGAACCCCGAAGATGCGAATTCCGTGACCCTCTTGAAACACCAGAACTAATGCCCCGAAGGAGGCGGCAACCGACAGCAGGTTCAAGGCAATGGCCTTTACCGCGGCGAAAAGCGATCGGAATCCGGCAAGGAGGGCCAACAGAGTGCCCCCCACCACCAGTTCTAAGACGGAAACGAACCGCTGCTCGACAATCGTCTGATAATCCGCAATGAGGGCGGCAATGCCGCCAATGCGCAGCGTGGCCCCGGGTACGCCCGTGAGAGCGACCGCGCCCTCCTTCCGCAATTCCCGTACCCAGCTGACCTGATCGTTCAGTGTTACCGACGTCTTGGGTGACACTTCAAGCAGCGCTGCCCGCCCATCACGACTCAGAAAAGCTCGCCGTGTGTCGCGTGGAATGTTGGTGAGTTGCGATCGGTCGCCCCCCGCAATCGTTGTGAGTGAGATTACTTTCTCGCAGCGAGGATCGCTCGCGAGCTGTTTGCTGAAACGATCGACTGCATTCCAACCCGCGTCAGTTTGCGCAATGGACTCGGTTGGAAGGTCGAGAATTATGCGGATCGAGTACACCATACCAACTCGATCCATTTTTTCCAGAGTGTGAACCGCCTGCACTGACTCCGCCTGGGATGGCAGCCAATCCCCTCCAGGGACATTGGTGCTGAGCCGCGCGGCTTGCGAGGCCAACAGGACTAACGGAGTGCCCGCCAGGACGATGGCGAGCCAGGGATGGGCAACGACCACTTTCCCCCATCGCCTCCAGCGTTCTGCCGTGCGAGCGGCCCGATGCTCATCAAAACTTGCAATAATGGGCAACCGGCCCGCGTTGATTCGCGAACCCAGAGCTCCCATCAGGGCCGGAACGATAGTGACCGACAGCAACACGCTCGTTCCCGCCACCAGAAATCCAGCTACCCCGATGGAACGGATCTCGGTGATAGGGACGGTCAGGAGGGCGAGGAATCCGATGGCCACTGTCGCGGCTGAAATCACGAGCGTACGTCCAGCCTGGCGGGCCGCGATAGATGAACATTTGAATTTGTCTTCTCCCGTAGCAGTCGCTTCCCGGAAGCGGCTGATCATCAGGAGTGCGTAGTCGATTCCCAGGCCCAGCCCAAGCATCGTGGACAGATTCTGGACCAGGATGGACAAGTGCCATCGCAAGGCCAGAAAGCCTGCAATTGCCAGCGCGCTGGCGATGGCAAGCTGGCCGATGGCTAATGGAATAAAGGCTGCAACCACGCTACCGAAGGCCACCAGCAGAAGGGCGAGCGTGGCAGGAATCGCGAGAGTTTCGGCATGCGCCACGTCATCGGCGCTGGTTTTCCGAATGTCGAAATTGAGCGGCGTCTCTCCCGTGAGCTCGAGTTTTACCGCCGGATAGCGGCTTCGCAGTTCGTTTTGCAGAGACTTTTCCAGGTCGTGAAGCCCCGGGACGAGCGATTCCACGGGCCCCTCGATCGAGGCGAGTCCCACCAGAATAAAAGTCCCTCCGCCCTTGCCCAGGAAGATCGGATCGCGAAAATCGAGGTAGGAGACGACTCCGGATACGCCGGGTTCCTTCTGTAGTCGCTCTTCGATTGTTCCCAATACTTGCTCGCCTTCGGGCGAATCCGCAGGAGGAAGCCCTTGAATCACCAGAACCACGGTATGGACGAAGGGAGAATGAAAGCGATTCGCGAGTTCTGTGGGAAATTTTCCCGCTTCGCTGCCTTCGATGCGTGTTGCCGTTTCGAGATGCCGTTCGGCATGAAAGGAAAATGGCAGCAGCGCAAGCACGGCGGCAAGGACTATTCCGGCCAGCCAGAAACGGCGCACATGCGTCAGATTCATAGTGTCAAGAAAACGTGTCGGGCAAGAATCGGTAGCGGCGAATCTGTTCCTCGTTTCGTTTGTCTAGTTCGAAATCTTACTCACTTGAAATCGTAGAAGATCGGCGGAAAAATCGGCAATACGGAATTCTCCCACTACTCAACATCGTTACTCTGAAGAGATTCAACCCTCGCGCGAAGTCGGCCTCGCTTCGTATTATTGTCTAGTGGCGGATGGACCGCTTCACGGAGACTCATGTACAAACTTGCGTCGTTCTTATTTTTGTCCGGTTTGCTATTCGCCGCTCAACTTGGCACGGCGGATCCCCGCATCGGCTCCTGGAAGCTAATCTCTGCGCAATCTTCCTTGGATCCCCCCAATAAACTCTCCATTACACGTCGGCACGATGAAGTGCACGTAGTGATTTCGGGCGAGACCCACGCCGATTTCACGGCCAAGTTGAACGGCCATGACACGCCCGTAGCAAACAATCTCGCATTTGACCAGATCGAACTGCGCAGAATCGACAAGCACCAAGTCGAACTCAAAGAGAAAAAGGATGGGGCTGTGGTTGTCACGATTCATGAAAGACTTTCGAGAGATGCCAACGAGCTGACGAGCAAGACCTCACAGGCTGGCCGCGCCGAGAAGATCACCGTGTGGAAACGGACTGGGGGAAAAAAGTCGGCGGCTGACCTATTCGCCGGTGAGTGGACCGAGGATCTGAGCAAATCGCGAATGGAACAGGGGACGGTGCTCACGATTAAGGCAGATGGAAAGGACGGCGTGCGATTTTCCGACGATTACAGCTACAACGCGCGCTTTGACGGCAAGGAATACGACGTAAGAAACTCCAGCAACGATACCGTGACCCTGCAAATTGTCGATCCGCACACGGTCGACGCGATTTACAGACGCGACGAGCAAATCACGCAAAGAGATCGGTGGGTGGTTTCGCCCGATGGAACGGAGATGACGGTGACCACATCCGGCACCTTGGAAACGGGTCAGCAACTCAAAGAGACTCTAGTATTCCGGAAACAGTAACGTTATGGCGCCACGCCCGATGAGTCCGCGCAGCTGAGCCGCTGATGGTAGTTGCTCACGGGGTTGACTTCACGCATCCCAACCGAGATGATTCCCTTTCGGTGCATGAATTTCAAGATGCCGTGGACCGTGTCTTCCAAAGAGGGATCGGGTTTACCCCATGCGGCGGCCGCGCGAGCCGATTGATAGCTGGAGTTGTCGTAGCGTTTAAACTCCATCGCCGAGATGTTGTCCACAGAGCCCACCAGGAAGTCCAGCAGGGGGAAGAGGAGATCTTCTTTCCTGCATCTCCTGACCAGCTCGGGCACGAAGTCGGAAAGACTGAATATTTCAAATTGCCGGCCAGTCGCCTTGGTAATGAGGCCAGTAATATCCAGCATGTTCGCGTAGTCGTCCCTCACTACGTGATAGGTCTTGTTTTCCGTACCGGGGGTCGTAGAAATCGCAACGATATTGTTCGCCGTGATGTCTGCAGGGACGAAACTCACCTGATTCAGGGCATCGACGCCAATCCCATGATTCACCATGAATGCCACTAAACGCACGGCGATGTCGAAGTTATTGCCGCCGCCGGTAATCGAGGGACTAACGAGAGCGGGGCGGAAGATCCGCGTCGTAAGCCCGCGGCGGCGCGCATCCATAACCACCTGTTCCGAAACCCATTTCGATTGGCTATAGCCAAAATCGAGAAGCTCCATATTCTCGTTGAAGTCGGTCTCGTACAGAACTTTCTTCACCGCCCAGCCAAAGATGAAGGTAGTCGAGACGTAGTTGAAGCTCTTGGCGCGGCCTTCGAACGCCAGCCTCACAACCTCATTCGTTCCGAGTACGTTCGCGTCGCGCATGCGGTCGTAGTTGAGCAGGTAGTTCACGGTCGCGCCGTTGTGAAAGACGGCATCGATCTGGTTGGCGAGGCTATCCCAGACCTCGGGCATCAATCCCAAATCCTTATGGCCAAGATCCCCGCAAACAGGAACCACGCGAGTGTCGAACATCTCCGCCAATTCGGCCGGGCAAGGCCCCATTGATTCCATCGCCGCCCTGAGTCTTTGCCTGCCCTGGTGCTCGTCGGAAGCCCGCACGAGGATGTGGATCTTCGCACGGGTTTGTTCCAGCAGGCTCTTCACTAGGAACGGGCCGATGAAGCCGGTGCCACCGGTGAGCAGAACATTCTTCGGCAGAACATTGTTAGCCGGAACTTTGTTCAGGATTGGTGTTCCTTGCAAATCCGCAAGCGGCGGAGGCTCAAAGATCAACTTGGCGTCGTTCTTCATCATCCGTTGTTCGGCCGCGCGCTGCTCTTCACGGAAAGCCGCCAACGTCTGCCGCAGAGGGCCCAGAGCTTCTTCGGGAGCACGCTCTAATTGCTCTGCCAGTCGAAACAACTCGGCTACGCTCACACGCTGGATAAGACTGATATCCACCTGCCTGGCCAGCATGTCGGCATCTCTGTTCTTTAAGAGTTCCTTGATTTCGTGCATGAACACGACTAGATCCAGGGAATCCAGCCCTGCCTCGACAAGGTTGTACGACTCAGTACCCGTCAAGTTGTAACGGGCTTTCAATACCTCAAAAGGCGATTGGTTTACGGAAGCAGAGGTCGTGGCCCCCGCATCTTTTTTCCGCGAAAACTCCGACACTACCGTGAATTGCCCCTGCAGCCACATGTGCTTGGTTTTGTGCCGCATGATCTTGCCGGAACTGGTTCGCGGGATGGCGCGGGGTGCAATAAAAGAGATCAGCGCCACTTCGACGTTCAGGAAATTCCGGACGGCGGCCGCAATCTTCAGCGGATCGGGCAGCGCTTTCAGATTTTTCACCTCGGCCACAATCGCCAGCGCTGGGTCGGTATCTTCGTTGATCTGGAACGCGACCACGCAATTCGATCGAACCAGGCCTGACGCTTTCTCCACCACGGCCTCGATATCCTGCGGGTAATAATTCTGCCCGCGAAGAATAATCATGTCTTTGATGCGTCCGCAGACGAACAGTTCGCCATCGTGGAAGAAACCCATGTCGCCAGTTCGCAGGTAGCCGTCGTCGTAAGGGCTATCGTCCACCAGTCGGGCGTGAAACAGCTTAAGGGTCAGTTCCGGATTGTTCCAGCAACCCAGGCACTTGCTGCCTCCAGCGATCCAGATCTCTCCGATACGACCCGGTTCCAGAGCGACGTGCTTCTCCGGATCCACAATCTTCACCGTGAGTCCCGGCAGAGGAGTTCCACAACTGACAATCTGTGTGGCCGCGCCGATCTCAGAAACTTCCTTGGTCATGCGGGCCTTGCCCAGAGCGATGGCGTTCTTGTTGACGGAAATAATGTTGCGGCCACCGAGCGACACCGCCAGCGTGTTTTCCGCCAGCCCGTAAGCGACAAAAAAGCTCTCCGCACGGAGTCCGCGAGGCTGAAAGGCCTGCAAAAACCGTGTGTATGTGTCCGCTTTGACGGGTTCCGCGGCAACCAGCAATTGCCGGAGCGAGCTCAGATCGCAAGTTTCCAGGCTCTCCTTCGAAATCCGCCCGGCGCGCAGGCAATAGTCGTATGCGAAGTTCGGCGCGGCGGACGCGCTGGCCCCATAAGTCTTGATGGCGTCAAACCACAGGGTCGGGCGCTGAATGAAATCGGTCGGGGCAAAACCGTAGGTGGTGCCGCCTTTGAGCGCGGGGTAAAGGTAGCACCCAATGAGCCCCATATCGTGATACTGCGGAAGCCACGATACGACTACCGGCGTGTCATGGTCGATCACAAGTGGGCAGTTGTGCAGAATATTCTCGTGCGTGACCATCACGCCTTTAGGATCCCGAGTCGACCCCGACGTGTATTGCAGAAACAGAATGTTGGAAGCGCCGTTGGGAATTTCGCCCGTGATCACATCGACGAAGTCTTCCGTTACGACCCAACGAAGACTTGAAACGTAATCGACATCAACTCCCGATCCACAGACCCCGCTTCTGGCCAGATTCGTCTTTAGGGAACTGAGGTAGTCCTTGCTCGTCAGAACGCCGGCGGCCTGGCAGTCCTGCGCGATGTGGACCATTTTGTACAGAGCGCTCCGGAAGTCTCGAGAACTGGGAGGATAGACGGGGACGGGGATCAATCCCGCGCGCACGCAGCCAAAAAACGCGCAAATCATTTCCAGGCCCGGCGGGTAAGCGAGCAGAAGGCGGTCCTGCGACTCGAAACCGTGCACCTTTCGCAAATGTCCGGCGATCACCTTCGTCCGGTGGAGGAACTCCTCATAGGAGTAGCCTCCAATCGGAGTGCCGTTTACATCAATATACGAATAGAGAAGTCGGTGCGGATGTTGATCCCCTAGGCTATCTAGCTTATCCAAAATCGAATCGATCATAAGATCGGACCCGTACTCGTGGCGGTGGCGCCGCGACTCGTTAACCTCCTTTGTTCAGAGAAGATTCCGTATAAGAAAACTACGTTTCGCTGCACCCACATGCTTAAGAGGGCAATGGTCTGTGAAGGCACGCCCCAACCCTGTCGGGTCGCCCGACCCACACGTCTTCATGCAATATCAACTGAGCGCTCGATGTTAACAGAGATTTGTAGAAGGTGGAAAGATTTTCCACTTCTGCCACGTTACGAGTGCGTTACGCCCGGTACGGGAGGTCTGAAATCTGCTTGATCTTCCTGCAGTTTTCGAGCTAGCATTCACTGCTAACGCTAATTTCCTGCTTGCACCGGAGGCTGTGTTTGGGGCACAGTCCGGCCTAGGCCTCGTGGATCCTCGCAAACCGGGGGATGCGTCGGTGTAACGTTACGATCGAGACGAGGCTGCTATTCATCTGAACGTAGAGATCAACGACCTTGCACCGGCGGAGGCTTCCTTGAGGGACTCCGTTCTGGACTCGGCCCCCGAGTCCTCCTTCCCCAAAGTCCTGCGCCGCCGTCTTGAGAATTTCTTTTCCGAAAACAACATTTCTCCCAAGGCCGACCTCGCCATGTGGGTCAAAATTGCGATGGGGATGACGGTGCTGGCAAGCAGTTGGATTGCCCTTTACGCCTTCAAGCCGGACTCCTGGAAGTTCGTCAGCCTCTACCTTTTAAATGCGGTCGCGCAGACATTTCTTTTGCTGAACATCGCGCATGACAGCAACCACAATGCGATTTCGTCATCGCGGTTGGTAAACAAAGCGCTGAACTATGTTTTTGACGTCTGCGGTATCAGCTCTTACATGTGGCGGATCCTCCATCATCGAGGCCACCACTCCTGCATAAATCTCCATGGCGAAGACGACGCGCTTACTGGACGCGGCGTTTTACGGTTTACGCCTTACGAACCCCGTACGCGCCTGCAGCGTTTCCAGCACATTTATGCGCTGCTGATGTATGCGCTGTTTTCTCTCGACTATGTATTCGTGAGGGACTTCGAGTGCTTCTTCCTTCCCTCGCACGATTATCTGAAGCGCACGAAGCATCCGCTGCGGGAGTACGTCATTCTCTTCGCGGGAAAAGCGTTTTATCTGACTTACATGCTGATTTTGCCGGTCGCGTTGCTTGGGAAATCGCCATGGCTGGTCGTCTTGGCTTTCGTGCTTTCCCACTTGATTATCGGTTTGAGCGTTGCGCTCGTATTCCAGACCACGCATGTGATCGACAGCACGTACTTTCCCTCGGATCGCAACGAGTTCGATAACTGGATCCATCACATTTTCGCGACCACCGCCGACTATGCGACCGAGACCCCGATCGTCGGATGGTTGGTCGGCGGGCTCAATCACCATATCGTCCATCATCTTTGCCCGTTTGTGTGCCACACTCACTACGCTCCACTGACCCAGATCGTGAAGCAGACCGCTGAGGAATATGGCATACCTTATCGGCAACATCCGACCATGACCCAGGCGATCAAACATCATCTTCTACTTTTGAAAAAGTTGGGAACGGGAGATGACGTTTCCCTTCTGACCCGCGTGAGCGCCGAGAGCGAGGCGTGAGCGTGCCGCAAACCATACCGGCCGTCCCTCGATCCCGCTCTTTCTTCGATTCGCGTGCGATGGCGCACAATCCTGTACAGGTTCTCTCCAAATACACCGCGCTTTACGGAGACACCTTCCGCTTCTATTTTGGCGGCGCCAAGGAGGCCATTGTCACCACCAATCCCGTCGTCATTCAGCACGTGCTGAAGACAAACTGGGAGAACTACCACAAGTCCCACATCCAAAAAAAACGGATGGGCCATTTCCTCGGCAAGGGCCTTCTCACGACCGAAGGCGAAGCCTGGAAAACTCAGCGCCGCCTCATCCAATCCGGTTTCGAGCGAAAGCAGCTCGAAATTCTGTCCTCGATCATGCAGGATTCCCTCGCCGAATCGCTGCGGGAATTCGACCAAGAAGCCCGACTCGGCCCGGTCGACATCTACCCCGTCATGATGAAGATGACATTCGCAATGGTCGGCAAATCTCTGTTTGGGGCGAAGTTGAAAGAGGATGACATCGAGACCATCAGCGAGGCCATTTTGACCGTCCAGGAATTTATGGTTCGCCAGACGATCCAGCCCTACCTGAATCCCTGGTTTGCCGTCTCGGGTGAGTTGGGCCGCCACGAAGAGATGCGCGCCCGCGCTTTCGCCATTTTGGGCAACTACATTCGGCGCAGGCGCGAGGAAGAACCCGGCCACGATCTACTGCAGATCTTGCTGGATGCCCGCTACAACGACGGCACAAGCATGAGCGATGAATTGGTCATCAGTGAGAGCATGCAGTTACTGGTCGCCGGGCATGAGACCTCTTCCAATGCTCTATCCTGGACTCTGTAT
>Ga0335073_10007656_pt1 | contig 15165 bp, 6 predicted proteins | sample Lox_Sample_22_FD_207093 | JGI IMG/M metagenome (GOLD analysis project Ga0335073, IMG submission 207093) | Soil microbial communities from Loxahatchee National Wildlife Refuge, Florida, United States - Lox_Sample_2.2 | ecosystem: Environmental > Terrestrial > Soil > Wetlands | place: USA: Florida... | reverse complement strand
GAAGTTTTTCAGCAGCGAGGGAGACTCAAAGAGATTCACAACCACAATCTCCTGCGACCCATCGTTGTCGAGGTCGCCGACAGCAATACCGCGGGACGCATGTTTTGCCGTAATGCCCGGGCCGCCGGTCGAGGACATATCGAAGAACTGGCCATCCCCGCGATTCCAGAACAGTTGCCGGGGCTGTTTGAACTCTTCACCCAGGTTGTATTTCTCTACGAATGGGTATACGTGGCCGTCGGCGACGAACAGATCTGGCCAGCCGTCATTGTCGAAATCCAGGAAGGCGGTACCCCATTGAACATACTGGGTATGCACCGCAAGGCCCACCGCGCTGGTCACGTCGTCGAAAGTGTTATTTCCGCGGTTACGATAAAACGTATCCGTGTCATTGGAGAAATTAGTTTTGAAAATATCGAGCCTTCCGTCCCCGTCGAAGTCGCCGGCGGTGGCTCCCATGCCGGCCTGTTCGCGGCCGTCTTCGTTCACGGCGAGCCCGCTGCCGAGACCCATCTCTTCAAATGTGCCGTCGTGCTTATTGTGGAAGTACAGACTCGGAGTCGAGTCGCAGGTGATAAAGATATCCGGCCAGCCGTCATTGTCGAAGTCGCCGGTCAGCACCGTGAATCCGTAATACTCAGGCGGAGTCTCGATTCCGGCCTTCTTACTGACGTCGACAAAGTGCCCGTGGCCGTCGTTGTGGTAGAGCGTCATCGTCTCGCCTTTGAGGCCGCGCGGACCACAGGGGACAGGCATGCCTTTCCAATCGCAGCCGCTCTGGGTACGAGGCCGGGGTGAATCCTGCGCTTTGAAGTCGACATAATGAGCCACCACGAGGTCGAGATAGCCATCACGGTCGTAATCGATGAAGGCGCATCCTGTGCTCCATCGGTCTTCCGGACGGTAAAGGCCGCGCTCCTTCGTCTCGTCGCGAAACGTGCCATTTCCCAGATTGTGCAGGAAAACGTTGTGGCCCCATTGGGTCAGGAAAAGATCGACATGGCCGCCGTTGTCCGGATCTCCGGCGCAGACGCCCTGTCCCCAGCCCAGGTGGCCGATGCCGGCCTTGGCGGTGACGTCTTCAAAGTGAAGGCCGCCAAGATTGTGGTAGAGGTACGGGGTAAACGGAGGTCCGGAATTGTGCAGCCGGTCTCCCTGCACGAGGAAGATGTCAGGGAGGCCGTCGTTGTCGTAATCGAAAATCCCCACGCCTGTGCCGGTATTCTCTACGATGTAAGTCTGATCCAGATCGCCCGAAATGATCTTTGCGGTGAGCCCGGCCTGGGCGGCTATATCGCGAAAATCGACGATTGGCGCCTTCATGCCAGGGGGAAGAGGACGCACTGGCTGATCCTTGGCGTTACCCGAGATCATCTGGGGAAGCATCCTCAACTCGACAAGCTGCGGCGCAGCCAGTGCAAGGATGATGGCAAGCGGGAGAAAGCTGCGAATGGACTTCACTCATTCGCCTTTCCGGCGGAGGCCGTGTGCTGGTTTTTCGCGTCAGCGATCAGCTTCAGGGCACTCTCGATCTCCGGATCGGTCGGCGTAAGGGCTTGCGCGGCCAGCAGTTCCTTTTCCCCGTTTTTGAGATCACCGGCCTGGCAATCGATCAAGCCAAGTTTCTTATGTAGGTCGGCCTTAACAGCGCAATCACCACATTCTGCGATGGCAGCCTTGACCTGGCGTGTGGCTTCCGGCCAGTCGTGAGCGGAAGCGGCGATGACGCCGTTGTTCGCCAGCGTTCCTGCGTTGTCCAGGATGTGCCGTTGCTTCTGAATTTCGACATAGTGCGCCATGTACTTGCCGGACTCGGCAGGATCCGACGACCGCAAGGCGTGGGCCAGGTTGAAGAGCGCCTGGCTGAAGTTGGGATCAATCGCAATAGCCTGCCGCCAGGCCGCAACCGCTTTGTCTGTCTCCGACTGTTGCTCAAGACACTGGCCGAGCAAATACCAGGCCATCACGTTGCGGGGCTGCAACTTCACCGTCTCTTCGAGCAGGCCGGAGGCAGCGGAGAACTTGCCTTCCTGCTTGTTGATGAGGGCCAGGAAATACCGTGGCTCGGGCATCTTTGGGACCAGTTGCACGGCAGTTTCGAATTCAGGTTGTGCTTCGGCCGTGCGGCCCAGATCGTACAGAATGCGGCCGCGGTAAAAATGGACGACCCCGGATTGTGGAGCAAGACGGACTGCCGTGTTGGTTTCCTCCAGTGCCGCGGGCAAATTGTAACTGTCAGCGAGCGCAAGCGCGAGGTCCAGGTGGGCCGCAGCAAGATCGGGCCGCAGAGCCACTACCTTGCGAAGATGGGCAATTCCGTCCGTCATTTTCCCCATCTGCGCTTCGGCCTTTCCGACGGTGGAGAGAATGTTGGGGTCCTCAGGAGCCAGCGCAGCGGCCCTTTCGAGTTCCTGCTCAGCGGGTATCAGCTTGTCTTGTTGCGCGAGGATCAGGCCGAGGTTCAGGTGGCCTTCCTTGTACTGCGGGTCGTCTTCGAGAGACTGACGAATAAGCTTTTCCGCGGTTGCAAGGTCGCCTTTTCTGGCGTAAATCATCGCCAGATTCCCGCGAGCGCCAGCCAGTTGGGGCTCGAGATCGAGGGCCGACTGGAGCCACTGTTGGGCGGACTCCAGATCGCCTTCCGACAATTTCAACTGACCCAACTGGGCACGAATTTTCGCTATCTTGGGGTCGATCTCGGTCCCTTTGCGAAGCGCGTCCTCGGCACCATTCAAATCGTTTGTTTCTTCCAAAGCCAGCGCGAGATTGTAAGCCGTCCAGGCGCTGTTTGGGTTCGCTTCGAGCATGTGGCGATAGATCTGTGCCGCCTCCGCCGGCTTGCCCGCCTGCAGCAGGTCATTGGCTTTAATGCCATCTGAAGTGAGCTGGCTTTTGCGAAACTCGGTGTCGGTTGTCTTTTGGAATTGCTCTACGATCTTTCCCGCCTCCTCGTTCTGGCCGAGGGTGCGTAACACTGCCGCGAGTTGAAATTGGGCCGACTTATCTGTGGGGTTCAGGGCGACGGCTTTGCGGAGCTGCGGCAGGGCCTGATCCGGTTTTCCCAAACGGGCCAAAACGAACCCGAGCTGATAACGCGCTTCAAAATCGTCGGGCGCTCTGGCGGCTCCCAGCTCAAGTTCCGGCTCAGCCTTAGCGTACTCCCCCAGGCCGCGGTACACCATGCCAAGCAGGACATGGCCCGAGGGATCGTTGGGCTTCTGGCGCACGTAGTCCAGGGCCGGAGCAAGCGCGTCCGTATATGCGGTTACGTCGACCAGCGCCTTGATCTCGGCCGCTAAAGCAACTGTGTTGGTTGCATCCTGGCGGACGACCGCCCGGTACTCATCCGCCGCTTCGCGAAAACGATGCTCGTTGGCAAAGATATTGCCGAGAGTGAAGTGCGCAGCCGTCATTTCGGGGTGCTTGCTGAGCAACTCGGTGAATAGGTGAATCGCATCCGCGATTGTGGAGCCTTCGAGCGGCGGCAGCCCGTCGTCTTGCCTGGCCTTGGCGGCCTTGTATGTTGCTGTTGCCAAGGCGAACTGCAGATCGGGAGCATCAGGCTGTATCCGGACCGCCTGGCGCCAGTAATCCAGAGCAGCATCGTAGCGTCCCCCATTCAGCAGAACCTGGGCTAGCCCGTCGAGAGCGCAGACCAGTTGCGGGTTGGCTGCAAGCGCTTTGCGAAATTCGGCTTCTGCGTCTGCCGCGTTCGGCAACACCGAGCCGAGTGCGCAGCGCGCCTGCAACAGTCCGGGATCATACTGCAGAGCCGCCTGGAACTCGTGGATGGCGGCGTCATTCTCTTCCTGCTGCTGGCGAACGAGTCCGAGATCGAAATGCGCTTCGGCCGAGTGAGGCTCGAGCCGCAAAGCCTGATTGAAGGCCGCGACGGAGCATTTCAAATCGCCCTTTTGTGCGAACCAAACGCCGACAGCGTCATAAACCCTCGCCGGGGGCGTACCCGCGGGCGGGTTCGCGGCCGATGCGGGAGCTTTGCAGGAAGGCGGGAGTTGCGCCTGCGACTTTGGGGCGGGCAGGAGCAGGAGTGCGCCACAACAAACGACCAGCCGGAATGGTGGCACAACTCTCAATCTGCTTCAACCTCGCTTGCCACCGATCGCTAATTCCCGCCGCTCGGCTCAGTGACTGGCAGCACACGATCGGCAGCCACATTTTGCAGCAGCTGCCGTTGGCCAGATGGCCAGCGAATCTCGATTTCACGAATGACGCGCGAATCACCCAAACCGAAGTGCACGCGCGGGTCGCTGGAAGCGGCGTAGCCAGTGCTGGTGGTTACCTCATTGTAGAGTTTCCTGCCGTCGTCAGTCGTGATACGAATCTGCGCGCCGATGCCCATCCGGTTGCTTTTGGTTCCGGCCAGCTTAAGCAGAATCCAGTGATTGCGCGTTTCCGTGATGTTGCGAAGCACGCTGACCGGGGCGCCTAGGGCGGTGACGACGAGATCCTCCCGGCCGTCGTTGTCGAGGTCTCCGTATGCGAGGCCGCGATGCGGGGCAAGCCGGGTGAAATCGGGTCCAGCCGTAGCGCTCACATCCTCAAACTGTCCATTGCCCAGATTGCGAAAAACAGAGTTCGGTTCGGCATAGTGGAAATGCCGGGAGACTTGCTCGATGTTGTCCATTACGTTGCTGCGCGCCACGACCAGGTCCTTCCAGCCATCATTGTCGAGATCGACAATCCCGTTCGACCAGCCGGACATCAGCCGGGTGAGATTGGCGAGCCGGCTCGACTGGGTTGCGTTGGCAAACGCTCCTTTGCCCGTGTTCATGTACAGCGGAAAGGTTTCGTTCTCTATTGCTGTGTGCCAGAGATCGGGCAGCCCATCGTTATTCACGTCGCGGAAATCGACACCCATTCCGGCGAGAACGTTGCCGTCCTCGTTGTAAGCCACGCCCGCCTGGAGGCCTACCTCTTCGAATCGCTTTCCGCCGATGTTATGGAAGAGGAGGTTGGGGCTGTTGTCATTCGCGATAAAGACGTCGGGCCAGCCGTCATTGTCGTAATCGGCAAAGGCTACGCCCATCCCGCGGCCCTGGATTTTCGAAATACCCATTTCTGCCGAAACATCGGTGAAAGTGCCATCGCCATTGTTGCGGTATAGCGTGTTAGTCAATGGAGGGAAACTGTCGGGGTGGCAATATCCGCGGCCGTTGATACCCATGCAGCTGGGTTCGTAGCGGGGATCCCAATCGCAGTAATTCACCACGAACAGATCCAGCAAGCCATCGCGGTTATAGTCGAACCAGCCGGCCGCGATCGACCACATCTTGCGGCCGTTGTGCACGGCGCCGCTCACGCCGGCCTTTGCAGTGACGTCGCTGAAGGTACCGTCACCATTGTTGTGAAACAGTTGATTTCCGTTCACGTTGGCGACAAAAAGGTCCACGCGCCCGTCGTTGTCGTAATCGGCGGCCGCCGCGCCCATTCCATAACCGGCTCCGGCGACTCCGGCATGGGCAGTGACGTCGCTAAAGGTTCCGTTGCCGTTGTTGTGAAACAGGCGGTTGTAGTACTTCGGGCCGGTTTTCACCAGCGTTGGCATCTCGGCGCCGTTGACCAAATAGATATCGAGCAAACCATCCCCGTCGTAGTCGAACAGCGCAATACCGGCAGGCATGGTCTCGGGCTGGTGCTTTTCGGGAGTAGGCGAGTTTTCAGTTATAAAATGGACGCCGGCTTGTTCGGCGATGTCCTTGAACCTGATCGGCTGCCGCTCGGTGCCCTGGGCCCACACAAAGATACCGAACACCGCAGCAGACAAAACCATGATCAAGGCCGAACGCATTCCGTAACTCTGTAGGAAGACCAATGCCAACCACTGCCGCAATCCTACAGCGGCAGTGGCAGCATTGAAAATAAAAGCCGCGGACGCGGGTTAATAAATGAACTTCAGAGCGAGCTGCAACTGACGCGGCGCGTTTTGTTGGCCCCCGTTGGTGGCCGAGCCCGTGACCGAGCCCGTGACCGCTCCAAAATTGGCCCCCCCGAGACTATTGTTCGGAATGGAGAACATAACTCTGTTGAAGAGGTTGAATGCTTCGGCACGGAATTCGAAGTACCTCGATTCTCCAAGTCCTACGTGGAACGTCCGGAACAAGGACAAGTCGAGGTTCTTAGACCCGTCCGACGTCAGGGGGTTCACCTTCTCGTTGCCGTACGTGTAGGGCGCCTGCAATGCGAAGGCATTCACATTAAACCATTGCGCCGCAGTGTGGAGACCGGGCCCACTGTTTGGCGTGCCGACCACGTTCACACGTTCCTGGCTGATGGTGCCAACGTTCTCCGGATCGCCGCTGGCGACTATGGTGTAAGGCCACCCCGAAGAGATCTGGGCTATACCATTGAGCGCCCATCCGCCAGCCAGATTGGAGACCCACTTATCGGAAGATTTGTTGAATGGCGATTGCAGCGTGAATGCCGCCGAAAACGCATTCGTCTGGTTGGTGTCTGACGTGCCATAGTCGACCGACCGGTTGTAGGGATTCGTCGAGTTGCAGTTTGCACCCAGCCCGCAGCCGTCGTCGTTCAAATGGGACAGAGTGTAGGCAACCAGGAAGGTGACCCCGTGGGTGGTGCGCTTGTTGAGAGTGACCTGCAATGCGTTGTAGCGGCTGTCTCCGACGCTCTGGTCGAACCATTGCTGCAACATATACGGGTACGGTCGACGGGGCTGGACAGCGCCAGGTCCCGGAGAAGGAGTATTCATGATTGGACCCCAATCCAGATGCCTGCCAACGGAACCGACATAGTTGACATCGAGAACGGAATTGGCTGGTAGCTCCCGCTCGATGCCGACATTCCACTGGTCCATGTACGGAGTCCTGAAGTTCGGATCCACCATCCACTGGCTAACCTGACTAAAGTCATTGATGGGATAAATGACCGCTCCGCCGTTGCCCAGCGCCAGAGGATCGGTGGCCGGCGCCGTTATCGTATTGATGTTCAGGCCGGAGTTGTCGAGGGTGTTCACCGCCGGCCAGTTGCCGCCGAAATTCTGCGAGAGCTGGACTACCGTGGCCCACGCGTCGTAGAAGCGGCTATAGCTTGAACGGATGACCATCTTATCCCCGAGGCGGTAGGCCAGACCAAGGCGGCCGGCCCAGTCGCCAAAGGAGTTCTTGATCACGCGGTGATCGGAGGCCGGGTTGACGTAGGCGTGCGCAGGAAGGCCGCCCGGGGCGGGGGTGCTGGAGGCGGTGTAGATGCCGGTCGGAATGCAGGGCGCACCCTGCGTTGCCGAGCAGTTCGGCGGAAGCGCGTTGAGCTCGTATTGCCCGGTGATGGGATTGGCGTTGCCCGTGTAGAAGTTAGCTCCGTTGCCGGTGCCGTAGATCGGCGTCCACACAAAGTCGTTGCGGTAGCCCACATTGACCGTGAGACGGCTGGTCGCCTTGATCTGATCCTGAACAAAGATTCCGTCGATCCAGCCACCGCCGGCTACCTCGAGGATGTTGCGATAGGTGGCCTCGCGCGGAACACCCAGCAACAGGGATGCCCAGGCATCTCCTCCGACGCCCTGTTGAGCGCCCAGGCCCGCAGTCTGCGCGGTTCCGAAAGATGCTGAGGAATATGCGATCGGGGAACGGAAGTTGTTGGTCTGGAAATCGCCCCCGGCTTTGATCGTGTGTCTTCCGATGATTTTGGTAAATGCACCGCCGAACTGCCAATTATCCGCCAACCCGGTTTCCTGCAGCTGCGAACCGGACAGAGAAAAGTAGTTATCGGCAGTCCACTGCGGTGCGTACAGCCTGTTGTCCAGCGTCATCCAGGCCTTCGACATCCCGAGCGTCTGCAATTGACCAAGAAACCCCGCATCTTCACTGGGAAACCCGGTACCAGTGATGGTGTCTCCGTAGTTTCTGCCGAAATACACATCGGAAAAGGCCCTCGGATTGAAGGTGTGAGTCCAGTGCCCGATGTAGTTGTGGCCGTACACGTGGATGGTGTTCAGCCCGACGATGTCCGTCGTGTTCGCCACCTGTTGGTCGAACTGGCTGTAGCGAAACATGAGCTGGTTATTGTTGCCGAAATTCTGATCGACACGAAGCGTTCCCGAGTCCTGGTTGGTCTGGGCCGGCCCGGACGAATAGACGTTGTTCCCGTTTACCAGCGTGCCGGCATGCGGAACAAGTGTCTGGTACAGCGCGGAGATCGGACTGATCCGGTTTTGCGGGATAATGTTGCCCGGGAACACGGTGCGTGAGTACTCACCGGTTGCGGGATCCAAAGTGGTCGTGGCCGGATCGTAGATCGGTACGCCCAGGGCGCTGAAATCGCCGCCGCGCATCGCATCCGTCGGGGCAAGGGACCCGGTGGTCACCGCGGAACGGAGCCGGAAGCCTTCCCAGGCGGTGTAGAAGAAGGTGCGATTCTTGCCGTCATACAGCTTCGGAATCCAAACTGGGCCGCCGACAGAAGCGCCATACTGATTTTGTTTCAGGGGCGGCAGCGTTGACTGGAAGTAACCGCGCGCATCCATATCGTAGTTGCGTAAGAACTCCCACAGGGCACCGTGGAACCGGTTGGTCCCCGACTTGGTGACCACGCTCACGATGCCCCCTGCGGCGCCGCCGTATTCGGCCAGGTCGTTGTGCCCCTGGGTTTTAAATTCCTGGATAGCGTCCACAATCGGTGAATAGTTGTACATCCCGATGATGGTGTTCAGATCGTTTGCCCCGTCCAACACAAAAAAGTTGCTGCGGGTGCGGGCGCCGTTCACTGACGGGAAGGTGAAACTTCCGAGCGAGTTACCAGCCCACCCGCTTCCTCCGTTTGCGCTTTGGTCGCGATTGATATTAGCCACACCCGCGGTGACGGTCAGTAACTGGGTGAAGTTGCGGCCATTCAGAGGCAGGTTATTGACCTCGTTTGTGTTAACAACTGTACCGAGCTCCGACGTTGCAGTCTCCAGCGCCGCTCCTTGTGCGGCGTTCACGGTAACGCTCTGCTGCGCTGTACCGACCGTCAGTTGAAAATCGAACGTTGCCGTCTGGCTCACTTCCAGGGTTGTGGGGGGTTGCGTCACCGTAGAAAAGCCTGTTGCCGACGCTTGCATGGTATAAACGCCGGGGACGACGCTGGGGAAGGCGTAGGCCCCGTCGCTGTTCGTGGTCGTTGTCCTCACGACAGCGGTAGCGACATTTGTAAGCTCAACCTTCGCATTCGGGATTGCGGCACCGGTCGGGTCCTTGACGACGCCATTGATCGACGCTGTCGCCTGCTGGGCTCTTGAGGGCTGGATCCAGAGCCCAGTGAGAATCAAAAGGATCAAAGAAGCCGTGAGATACCAGCGCCGGCTCCAGTTTGCGACTGGACCTTCCATACCTACCTCCCAAGAAAAATTCGCCCTGCGAGCAATAGGCCGAATTAATAACTACAACTCTCTGTTTGGGGCCCGGGTTGAGATTTTCCCTTACATCAACGACTACTTTAACGTTAACTCACGGCACAGTACTCGTGCCGGGAGAGGGTTGTCAAGAGGTTTCCTCAGGCACTTTGGGATGGAGTGGTGGAAAACAAAGACTGCTTCGGTAAACGCTTTCTTTCCATGGGGCTCCGATCCGGGTTCAGCGTATTCGCAATGTGGAAGAGGGAGGCCACCCTCCTTAACAGCTCTACCTGTTTTGTGTTCACGGCCTCGTTGCGACGTCGGCGCTGGTCAGCGCCGGGCTACCGTATCTCACCCAAGGCACTAAACCTGAGCGTCATCCGGGACGCTCTATACTGGACCGTAATTATTCGGCGGAACATCGAACGCCCGCCGCACTCGAACATAGAGGAATTCATGGTCATGGCTCTCTCCGGAGCTTGCCCGCTCCGCCTGGTCACCCTTTGTCTGCTGTTGTCTGTTTCCGCCGCGCCTGCGCTAGCTCAACTGGATCCACAGACCAGGCAGCTTTCCCGCGACATCTTTCAGCAATTGATTGAAATCAACACCACCGATTCCGTGGGCAGCACCACGGTTGCCGCCAAGGCGATGGCGCAGCGGCTGCTCGATGCCGGATTCCCGAAAGAGGATGTTCTGGTCCTCGGCCCGAACGAGCGCAAGGGCAACCTGGTGGCTCGCATTCATGGAACCGGGAACGCCAAACCCATCCTGTTTATTGGTCACCTGGATGTGGTCGAGGCCTTGCGCTCTGACTGGACTACCGATCCCTTCCAGTTTGTCGAGAAGGATGGTTACTTCTACGGGCGCGGCACGCAGGATATGAAAGAGAGCGACGCCGTGCTGGTGACCACCTTCATCCGCTTGAAGAAGGAAGGCTTTCGACCGGATCGTGATCTCATCCTGGCACTCACCGCTGATGAAGAAGGAGGCAAATCGAACGGAGTCGACTGGCTGCTCAAGAACCATCGCGACCTGATCGATGCCGCCTTTGTGCTCAATTCCGATTCCGGCGGCGTGGACTCCCAAAACGGGAAGGCAGTCTCTTTTAACGTGGAGGCGACCGAGAAGCTCTATGGCGACTACCAACTGATGGCGACGAGCCCCGGCGGTCACAGTTCGCAGCCGGTGCCCGACAATGCCATCTACCACATCGCCGATGTGCTGACTCGCGTGCAGGCCTACACCTTCCCCTTCGAACTCAATCCTGTCACGCGCGGTTATTTCGCCCGCATGAGCACCCTGGAGTCGGGCCAGACCGCTGCGGACATGAAGGCTATTCTCATGACTCCGCCTTCGAAGGAAGCCATCGCGCGCCTCTCGGAAATTGCGAAGTACAACGCCACCATGCGCACGACCTGCGTTGCCACGCGGCTGGCCGGTGGGCATGCCAACAACGCGTTGCCGCAAACTGCTATGGCGAACGTCAATTGCCGGATTCTGCCCAGCCACTCTCGGGAAGAGACGCGCCAGGACCTGATCCGCATCATTCAGGATCCGAAAGTCTCGGTGCGCTACGTGAGCGACGCGGGCGGAGTGACAGACACGGCCAGCGATGCTAAGGGAGCGCCGCCTTCCGAAATGCAACCGGAAGTGAAACGGCCATTGGAAAAGCTCGTCGGCGAGATGTGGCCTGGCATTCCTGTCCTGCCCGTCATGGAAACGGGCGCCTCTGACGGAAAATACACCATCGCGGCGGGCATGCCGACTTATGGGATCAACGGGATTGACATCGACATTACCGACGACCGTGCCCACGGCAAGGATGAGCGTGTGGGGGTAGACTCCTATTACCACGGAGTAGAGTTCTACTACCGCTTCATTAAGCTGCTCAGCGGCGGTAAGTCATAATCGGGCAGCGTATTGGGGGCAAGTTGGACCAACGAATGAAGATTACTTTCCGCAAACTGGCTTTTGCGGTTTTCCTGGCCTTGTTGTTAACGGTTGTCATCGTGGCGGCCAACTCCCGCAGCCCGCAAAATCGCCCATGGATGGATAAGAGCCTTTCTCCCGACGAGCGTGCCGGCCTTCTGCTCAAGGAGATGACTCTGGACGAGAAGATCGACATGATGCACGGACAAGGCATGCCGGGTTGGAGCCGTCCCATGCCGCGCACGTACCTTGGGAATGGCGGTGCGGGCTTCATTATCGGGAATGCGCGCCTCGGCATTCCGCAGGTGGAGATGAGTGATGCAGCCTACGGGGTGCGCATGAGCGCTCAGAATGGGCGCTATTCCACCGCGCTTCCGTCTAACGTCGCTGCGGCTTCCAGCTGGGATCCCGAGGCGGCCTGCCAATACGGCGCCCTGATCGGAAGGGAACTGCGTGCCCAGGGATACAACATGACGCTCGGCGGCGGCGTGAACCTGACCCGCGAACCACGCAACGGAAGGACCTTCGAGTACCAGGGAGAGGATCCGCTGCTGGCGGGAACGATGGTGGGTAATCGGATCAAGTGCGAACAGGCCCAGCACGTCATCGGCGACATTAAGCACTACGTAATGAACGACCAGGAAAGCGGCCGCGATGAAGTGAATGTCATCATCGGCAAACGAGCCATGCAGGAAACCGACCTGCTCGCTTTCCACATCGGCATCAGCATCGGCGACCCGGGCGCGGTGATGTGCTCCTACAATGCGATCAATGGCGATTACGCTTGCCAGAACATGTACACGCTTACGGACGTGCTGAAGGACCAGTGGCAGTTCAAGGGGTTCGTGCTTTCCGACTGGGGCGGAACGCACAGCACGGTGAAAGCCTCTGCAGCGGGACTCGATCACGAAGAGCCGATGGACGACTTCTACGGCCCGAAGCTGAAGCAGGCGGTCGAAGATGGTAAGGTGCCGATGGCGCAGTTAGACGACCATGTGCATCGCATTTTGCGGTCCATGTTTCTGGCCGGCCTCTTCGACTATCCAACGCAGAAGAGTGTGGTGGATGTAGAAGGCGGTTTCGAAACCGCGCGTCGCATCGCAGAGCAGAGCACCGTCCTGCTCAAGAATAGCGGGGGGCTGTTGCCTCTCGACGGCAGCAAGGTACGTTCGATCGCAGTGATCGGACCGCATGCGGACACGGGTATGATCTCCGGAGGCGGATCGGCGCAGGTGGACCCACCGGGCGCTCCCGCAGCACCGTGGCAATCGAAAGTGTGGTTCCCGACTTCGCCGCTGAAGGCGGTGAGCGCCTTGGCTCCGGACGCTAAAGTCCAGTTCGATTCGGGCTCCGATCCTGCTTCAGCGGCGGCCCTGGCACGCAAGTCCGATGTGGCGATTGTCTTTGCCTACGAGTGGATGAGCGAAGGCTCGGATCTCCCCAATCTCTCGCTCCCGGAAAACCAGGATGCGCTGATCGACCAGGTGGCCTCGGCCAATCCACACACCATCGTCGTTCTCGAAACAGGAACGGTTGTCCTGATGCCGTGGCTCGACAAGGTGGGCGGTGTCTTGGAAGCCTGGTATGCGGGTAGCAAAGGCGCCGATGCTGTCGCGAATATTCTGTTTGGCAAAGTGAATCCGAGCGCGAAGCTGCCCATCACTTTTCCCCGCAGCGTGGCAGATTTGCCCCATCCGGAATTGGTTAAGCCAACCCGCGAAGAACAGGCCGGCGCCAATTTGAAGCCGGAAGACGCCAAACCCACCTTCAGCGTGAACTACGACGAGGGCTTAAAGGTTGGATACAAGTGGTACGACGCAGAGAACAAGCCGGTGCTTTTCCCATTCGGCTATGGGCTCTCGTATACCACGTATCAGTATTCCGGCCTCAAGGTGAGTCCGGGTAAAGAGCCCACGGTTAGCTTTACCGTCAGGAACACCGGCCACCGCGCCGGAGCTGAAATTGCTGAAGTGTATGTAGCCCTGCCGGCAAGCGCGGAGGAGCCTCCCAAGCGGCTGGCTGGCTGGAGCAAGGTGCAGCTCAACCCGGGAGAGAGCAGGGAGGTCAGCGTTGCGATTAACCCGCGTGAACTGTCGATCTTCGATGAGGCCAGCAATGGCTGGAAGCAGTTGCCTGGCAAGTACACCTTTATGGTGGGAAGCTCCTCGCGGGATTTACCTTTGCACGAAGAATCAAATTTGCCGTGAGTTAAGGCGTTCGGGGTGCTCGGGTTGGAGGGCAGCCCATCTTGATCTCAGTCGTTCCGGCGAACCTTTCCGGTCGTTGGCGATGATGAGTCTGTGCCGTCCGCTCGAGGCGGACTCGGCCTGTTGCTCGTTTCTTTCCCAGCACTTCCGTGCCGTGCCCTGGATTGTCCCGTCCCCGAAGGGACTGTTTATGGCAAGGGGACATGGGCCTCACAAACCGGATCCCCGCCGTCCCACACACAGAGACGCTGCTTCTGCTTCGGTTGCAGGGGCAGGCGGCTTCTCGTTATGGTGATAAAGCAAGGGAAGGGTCCCAGGATGTCTTTATCGCGCCGTGAATTCGTAACATCGCTGGCTGCTGTAGGAGCCATGACGCTGGCTCATCGCGCCCGCGCTGCTTCTACATGTCCGTTCCATCTTTCTGTGATCAACGACGAGATATCGCCTGACTTCGACCACGCTTGTTCCGTCGCCAGCAAGGATTTCGGCCTGCATTGGATCGAACTGCGTGCGATGTGGAACAAGAACATCACGGACCTCGACGCACAGCAGATCGCTGAATCGCAAAGCATTCTCAAGAAGTACGGTCTGCGCGTCACCGACATTGCCAGTCCTCTTTTCAAGGTGGATTGGCCGGGAGCGCCGCCTTCGAAGGAAAGGCCGCAGCGCGACCAGTTCCATGCCGACTTCGATTTCAAGCAACAGGATGTCCTGCTGGAACATTGCATCGAGTTGGCCAAGCAATTCCAGACCAACCGCATCCGCTGCTTCGATTTCTGGCGCCTCGAGAATCAGGCACCCTACCGAGCCGCTATCAACGAAAAGCTTCGGGCCGCGGCTGAGAAGTGTGCGAAGAGCAACATGATCCTGCTGCTGGAAAATGAAATGTCCTGCAATACGGCTACCGGGGAAGAGGCCGCGGCTGTGCTGAAGGCGATCCCTAACAAGAACTTCATGCTCAATTGGGATCCGGGCAACGCCGCAGCCGCCGGCAGTACGCCTTATCCGGACGGATACCGCCTATTGCCTCATGACCGGATTGGCCATTGCCACGCGAAAGATGTCGTGCGCCCTCCGGGAAAGAAATATGAGTGGGCGCCAGTGGGAGCCGGCGTGATCGATTGGGTAGGGCAATTCCGTGCCCTGGCGAGGGATGGCTATCACTATGCCGTAAGCCTGGAAACCCACTGGCGGGGCGCTGGTACTGCCGAAGCCTCCACGCGGGTGAGCATGAAAGGATTAAAGGAAACTCTCAGCAAGGCGGGCTTAAACTGCTGAAATTATTCCGTTAGCTGTGGCTCCGACTTGGGCTCTGCCGCGCTGGCCTCTTTGGCATAAAACATGTGCGAGATCCGGGGTGGCTCTTTTCCGCGATGGAGCTGCCATACGCGGTCCCGAATTTCAAGATCACTGGCAGTAAAGCGTTCGCGCTGCCGCAAGTATTCCAGCCAGGATTCGGTGATGAAGGTCTCGTTCATGTGCCTCGGGTCGTCGGCGTCCTGATACACGCCCCAGCGAATTGCCCCATCTCGCAACCGAACATCTCTCAGCCGATGGATAGCCTGAGTGAACTCCGCATAATCGCTGGGATCGATGTGATAGTCAATCGAGACCCGGACGGGCCCGTCGGTATCTTCGCGTTCCGACCCAATCGTGGGCGCGGGAAACCGGTAAAGG
>Ga0335073_10007653_pt1 | contig 15168 bp, 15 predicted proteins | sample Lox_Sample_22_FD_207093 | JGI IMG/M metagenome (GOLD analysis project Ga0335073, IMG submission 207093) | Soil microbial communities from Loxahatchee National Wildlife Refuge, Florida, United States - Lox_Sample_2.2 | ecosystem: Environmental > Terrestrial > Soil > Wetlands | place: USA... | reverse complement strand
TCGGTTCGGGGACGGACGTCGCGATCTGCGCGGCCGACATCATCCTGCTCCGCGATGACCTGGAGACCGTTCCCGACGCGCTGAGGCTGGCCAGGGCCACGTTCACCACGATCCGCCGCAACCTGGCGTGGGCCTTCGGCTACAACGTGGCCGCCATCCCGCTGGCCGCGCTCGGCTTCCTCAACCCGATCATCGCATCTGCCGCGATGACCCTCTCTTCTGTCTTCGTGGTGGCTAACAGCCTCCGGCTGCAGCGCTATCCCCTGCGCGCGGTGAGCGAAGAACGACCTGGAAGGCAAAATGCACGGTTACACCCACGACAAGGATGCTTACCTCCGCCGGCTGCGGCGCATCGAAGGCCAGGTCCGGGGCCTGCAGCGGATGATCGAGGAGGACAAGTACTGCATCGACATCCTCACCCAGGTCTCGGCAGCCACCAAGGCCCTCCAGGCGGTGGCCCTCGGGCTGCTCGAGGAGCACCTCAGCCACTGCGTCAGCCAGGCGCTGGCCGAGGGCGGGGACGGCGCGGCCGAGAAGGTCAAAGAAGCGTCGGACGCGATCGCCCGCCTCGTCCGGTCCTGAATTCCTCAATATCGAAAAACCGAGCCTCTCATCCTGCCGACGACCCCGCCGTCAGGCGGGCCGGCTGAAAAGCAGGATGAAGGGTTCACCAGTGTTCACTAGGAAGGAAACCGATGATAACGACGACCTATAAAGTGACTGGCATGAGCTGCGGGCACTGCGTGAACGCGGTGTCCAGTGAGCTGGGCGGCATCGGCGGCGTGTCCGCCGTCACCGTCGACCTTGTTCCCGGCGGCGTCTCCCTGGTGACGGTTGCGAGCGCCGCGCCCTTGGCCGATGACGCGGTGCGCGCCGCCCTGGACGAGGCGGGCGACTACGAGGTGACGGCTTAACCAGTTCGTCGTGATATCCCGGTTTTCTGCGTCCCCGGGTCGGCTGGGGGCTCCGAGTTCACAACAGCGCATCCGGTCGGCCATCCAGGCGCCTCGCCCGGATGGCCGACCGGAGCTTGGTGCTAGCGGACGCCGAGCCCGGCGAGCACCTCATCCAGCTGGCCGGCCCGGGCCTGCTCGACGAGTACCTGGAACTGGTCCGCGCTCATCTCGACCCGCTGGCCGAAGTCATCGGTGATCACGATGCGCCGCTCAGGGGCGGCGGCGTGATCGACAAACAATTCCGGGCAGCCGCAGTTGCACTGGCCGCATAGCACGGCGAACCGGACAAGCCCACCGGCGTTTTCCTGCATTATCGCACCCTCCTGTCACGTGCTCCGATTCCAGCGTTACACGCACTAAGGAGAAGGTCAATAGAATGCCCCGGGCATTTCCGTGTCCTACTAATGGAATCAATACGCATAGCCGCTAGAAATACCCTGGGGCGGTTTACTGAATACCCCGGAACGGTGTCGCGATTACCTGCCCCGCATGCGCGTGGCTGCCTCGCATCCGCGCTAAGGGCCGCGAGGGCGCCTCCGCCGGCGGCCGCGGCGACCTGGGCCGGCAGCGAACTCACCGGCACCCGCTAACCGTGATCAAGGAACCTCAGACGGCGCTGCCGCCGGTCGCCAGGCGCATGAGGTCGCTTTCCGTGTCGATGTCAAGTTCCGTGCCTCCGGCCGAGCCGAATTCGTGCTGGTAGCTCTGCCACGACTCGCCGCGTACCTGGCGGGCGAAGCCCGATTCCATCAGCAGCACGAGTTCGAACGCCGCGCGGTCGATGCGCTTGTCGAGTGAGCTGTCACCCCAGTCTTCCGGGGCCGCGAACAGCGAGGTCGGCACGGGCAGCGTCCGCAGGTAAGCGAACAGCGTCCGCATCTGGTCATCGACGACCAGCGCGTGCCGCGCCGTCCCCGCCGTCGCCGCCAGCACCACCGGCTTGCCGATCAGCAGGTCGTTGTCGAGCACGTGGAAGAAGGACGTGAAGAGCCCGCTCGCGCCCGCCTTGTAGACCGGAGCGGCGGCGATGACGCCATCGGCAACGCGCAGCGCGTCGACCGCCTGCTGAAGCTTGGGCGTGATGAGCTGGCTGGTCAGCGCGGTGGTGATGTCGGCGGCGAGTTCGCGCAGATCGATCACGCGGGTACGCACCGTGGCACCCCGCTCTTCGGCGATCGCGCCGACGCGCTGCGCGGTCCGGTCGGCCAGCAACCTCGTGGAGGACGGGTCCGACGTCCCGGCGCTGACCACGACAAGGTTGAATGTCTCGCTCATTGCCTTTCCCTGGTGAATAAAGATCGTTACGACGAACGGTTGGCGCTTCCTGCCAGCTTCCCGCATATCTCCTCAAGCTGGCGGAGCTCGCCCGGGCTCAGCTCGGAAAGCATGGCCTGGGCGACCGAGCGGGCGTGCTGGCGACCGGTCCGCCGCTGGACGGCCCTGCCATCCGGGGTCAGCGACAGCTGGACGCCGCGGCCGTCCCGCGGGTCCGCCGTACGGCTGATGAGGCCCCGCTCAGCGAGCCGGTCCACCATCCGGGACAGGGCCGGCTGGCTGAGCAGCACGTGGCGGTTCAGCTCGGTCAGCCGGATCGGCTCCGGGCACTTGGACAGGGTGTAGAGGACGTCGTACTCCTTCATCGACAGGTCCTCCCAGATGTCCTGCGCGTTGAACCGCCTCATCATCGTCGCATGCGCGGACAGGAGGGCCTCCCACGCGTCGTTGGCCGGATGCCTGCGGTCAGCCATCGGTTTCGCCGTCTTCACATGATCGAGGGGTACTCGGCCTTGAGTTCCTCGGCCGAGTCCTGGTACGGGGAGCCGCCGGTCACGTTGTCGCCGCGGTTCGCGTTCGGGCGTGGCTGGCGCGGCGGCTGGTCACCGTACTTGGCCTTGACCAGGCTCTCGTGCGTCGGGGCCGCGGGGGTCTCCGGGTTCTGCCTGGCCGCGATCTCCCTGCGCAGGACCGGAATCACCTCGCCGCCGAGCAGCTCAAGCTGGTTGAGCACAGTGGAGAGCGGCAGGCCGGCGTGATCCATCAGGAACAGCTGGCGCTGGTAGTCACCGAAGTGCTCGCGGAAGGTCAGCGTCTTGTCGATGACCTCCTGGGGCGAGCCGACCGACAGCGGCGTCATCTCCGTGAAGTCCTCCATGGTGGGACCGTTGCCGTAGACCGGAGCGGAGTTGAAGTACGGGCGGAACTCCTTCTTGGCGTCCTGCGAGTTCTTCGCCAGGTACGCCTGGCCGCCGAGTCCGACGATCGCCTGCTCCGCCGTGCCGTGGCCGTAGTGCGCGTACCGCTTGCGGTAGAAGCTGATGAGCCGCATGTAGTGCTCCTTCGGCCAGAAGATGTTGTTGGCGAAGAAGCCGTTGCCGTAGTAGGCGGCCTGCTCGGCGATCTCCGGCGTGCGGATCGAGCCGTGCCAGACGAACGGCGGCACGTCGTCAAGCGGCCTCGGGATGCTGGTGAAGCCCTGGAGCGGGGAACGGAACTTGCCCTTCCAGTCCACCACGTCCTCCCGCCACAGCTGGTGCAGCAGGTTGTAGTTTTCCAGCGCCAGCGGGAGGCTCTGGCGGATGTCCTGGCCGAACCACGGATAGACGGGGGCGGTGTTACCGCGGCCCAGCATCAGGTCCATCCGGCCCTTGGACAGGTGCTGGAGCATCGCGTACTCCTCGGCGATGCGCACCGGGTCGTTGGTCGTGATCAGCGTCGTCGACGTGGTGACGACGAGCCGGTTGGTGGTCGCCGCGATGTACGCGAGCAGCGTGGTCGGGGAGCTGGAGAAGAACGGCGGATTGTGGTGCTCGCCGATCGCGAACACGTCCATACCGACTTCCTCGGTCTTCTGCGCGATCTTGACGATCGCGTCGATGCGCTCCGCCTCGCTCGGCGTGTAGTCAGTGGTCGGGTCGCGGGTGATGTCGCTGACCGAGAAGATCCCGAACTGCATGTCCTGCCTCCCTGGCGCTTCGCCAGCGGCGTCGGCTGTTGGCGTCACTCAGTTATATGCGTTTGCATGTATTTCCAACACCGTCCCGCTCCTGGTATTCCCGGCGCCCTGCTTCGCTGCCCGCGACTCCCTGTCGGTTCTGACCTTTTCCGACTTCAATCGGGGAGGTGCCTGGAACCGACCGGGAGTCGTTGCCGCGTCACGGGCAGCGGAACACGCCGGGGCTGAGGTCGCCTGCGTGGCTAGATCGGCTGGGACCGCCTCCCGCTTCGCCGGGCCGGTCCGCACCTCGGCGGCGGCTTTGCGTAGCTGGCGACCCGAGATGGTCCTCTTTGCATAGCTGGCGACCCGACATTTGTAGCGAATCGGACGTGATCACGCTCTGGCCCCCGCATCGCGTGATGGTAATGCCCAGCGTAATGACGATCGATGGCGCCGGCCCGGCCCGCGGCGCGGTTTCGCCACAGCCCTGGCCCCAAGGACACCGTGCGTCACCGCAGCCTCACCCGTTAAGCCGGAGCACTGACGCCGGCGCCATGGTTGCGGCGGCCATACGCCTATAACCGTATCGTTGCCGCAACCATCGGGCCTGTCCGCCGTTACCATCACTGAGCCCGAGCCCGTGATCATGGGTATCAGCTATGCGAAGGCGGGATGAGCTGTCCCCGGGTAGGCAAAGCGGTGGAGCGGAAAGCGCGGCGGGGCTAGCCGCGCATGTGGGTAACCGTGCCGAAAGCGCGCTGGCGGTACAGCAGGGGCTCGAAGGAGTGCGTGTCCGCGTGCACGACCAGGCCGATGATGATCACGTGGTCGCCGGCGGTGACGAACTGGTCGGTGCGGCACACCAGCCACTGGCCCTTACCCGCCAGCCTTGGTGCTCCGTGGTCCATGTACCAGGCGACGCCGGCGAACTTGTCCGCGCCCTTCTTGGCAAACGAGGTCGCCAGGGATGCCTGGCCCGACGCGAGGACGTTCACGCCGAACCGGCCGGACTCGGTGATGATCTTGAGCAGGTCGGAGTTCTGGTCCAGGGAGATCAGGATCATCGGCGGGTCAAGGGACAGCGAGGTGAACGCGCTCACCGTGGTGCCGTGCGGCCTGCGGTCGATGTGCGAGGTCACCACGGTGACCGGCGTTGGCACCCGGGCGAGCGTGTCGCGGAACACGGTGGCGTCTACCCGGTCGATGCCAGGACCGGTCAGCGGGCCGTCTTCGTCCGGTGCCGTACCGCCGTCCTGCATCACGTCTCCGTCTCGCGTACCGCCTCGATGCTTCGACCATAGCCGGTGCACGCAAGCCCGGCTACGGATGCCAGCTCAGAGCACCCTGTGCTCAGCCACAGTGGACAGCCAGGCCCCGCGGAGGGACGATCCAGGTCATGATCAGCGGAGGGCCGCAGCACGGGCCTGCACGATGTTGAGCGGGCTCGACGGCAAGGTCGCCGTCGTAACCGGTGGGGCGGGCGGGCTGGGGGCCGCCTCGGCGCTGCGGCTGTCGCGTGAAGGGTGCCGGGTCGTCGTCGTGGACATCGACGGGGACGGGGCACGGAAGGTCGCGCAATCGCTGCCGGGTGAGAGCATCGCGGTCGCGGCGGACGTCGCGGCAGAAGCAGACGTGGACCGGTACCTGGACGAAGCCGTGCGCTCGTTCGGCCGCGTCGACCTTCATCATCTGAACGCGGGTATCCCGGGGTCGGCTGACTGGTTCCCTGACCTGTCCGCCGACGAGTTCGACCGGGTCATGGCGGTGAACGTGCGCGGGATCTTCCTCGGGCTGCGCGGCGCGTTCCGTTTGTACCGCGCGCAGGAGACCACCGGGAGCGTCGCACTCACCGCGTCGATCGCGTCGCTGCGGGGCAGCGCCGACCTGATCGCCTACCAGACGTCCAAGCACGCGGTGCTCGGACTGCTGCACGGGGCGGCCGTGTACGGCGGGCCGCTGGGCATCCGGGTGAACGCGGTCGCGCCTGGGATCGTGCCGACGGCCCTGTTCACGCCGGCCGGGCGGGACGACATGGTGCGCCGCGCCGCGACCGCGCCGCTGCGCCGGGCCGGTACGCCGGACGAGATCGCGTCGGTGGTCGCGTTCCTGCTGTCCGGCGAGGCCTCCTACATGACCGGTGAGGTGGTGTCGGTGGACGGCGGGTCATCGGTCGTGTCCACGGTGCGGGCCTCCGGCGGGGCCGGCGCGTGGGACTTCGGGACGCTGGACGCGCGGACCTACCGGCATGCCGAGTAGCCGCCGGCCGCGGCTTGGCGGATTAGAAAGGAGCAGGGATGACGGAGACAGCGGCCGGACGGCAAGTCGGGTTTGTCGGGCTCGGGAACATGGGCGGGCGGATGACGCGGCGACTGGTCGCGGCCGGGGTCCGCGTCGCCGGGTATGACGTGCGCGCCGGGCAGGCGGAGTCGGCTGGCGCGGTTGCCGTGGAAGCGCTCGGTGAGGTGTGTGACGGGACCGAGGTCGTGCTGCTTTCGCTGCCGGACAGCCGGGCGGTGGAATCCGTCGTGCTCGGCGCACGGCCGGAAGCTGACGGGCTGCTCTCCTTCGCCCGGCCCGGCCAGGTGATCATCGACCTATCCACGTCGGCGCCGTCGTCCACCCGGCGGCTGCACGACCTGCTTGCCGAGCGCGGGATCGGGTACCTCGACGCGGGGATCTCCGGCGGGGCCGCGGCGGCGGACAAGGGGACGCTGACGATCATGGTCGGCGGCCCGGCCTCGGTGCTCGACTCGGTGCGGTGGGTGTTCCGGCCGATCGCTTCGAAGATCGTTTTCATGGGGGCCAGCGGGGCGGGTCACTCGACCAAGCTGCTGAACAACTTCCTGAACGCGGTGACGCTGGCCGCGACCGCCGAGGTCATGGTCGCCGCGCGGAAGGCCGGGCTGGATCTCGCGGCGGTGCTCGATGTGATCAACTCCTCAAGCGGGGTCAGTTACGCGAGCACGAACAGGTTCCCGCACATCATCAAAGGCGACTACCTGGAGGGCGGGCTGACGAGCGACCTGATGACCAAGGACGTGGTCGCGTACGTCGATCACGTGCGGGAACTCGGGGTGCCTTGCCTCAACGCCGCCGGGCCGCTCGCCTCGTTCGGCGCGGCGGCCAATCTCGGGTACGGGCAACTGATCAGCAACAGGGTCGTCGACGCGATCGGCGACCTGGCCGGCGGTGTCCGGCTGCACGACGCGGGCGGGCTACCCGAAGCGGGCACCGGGCCGGAAGGGGGCGCGTCATGACGGCGGAACAGGGCGAGGCGGTGCCGGGGCCGGGGACGGCCGTCGGGTTCGTCGGGCTCGGGAACATGGGCATTCCGATGACCCGGCGACTCGTCGCGGCCGGGTATCACGTGCGCGGGTTCGACACGTCCGCCGAGGCCATGCGGAACTTGGCGGAGATCGCCTCCTCGGACGCCGGCGGCGGCGTGACCGGCGTTTCCGAACTTGGCTCGGTGGGCGACGGGGCGGACGCCGTCATCCTGATGCTGCCCGACTCGGACATCGTGGAGCGGGTCGTGCTCGGGCGGCTCGCGGGCGAGGCGCCGGCCGCGGGAGGCGCCGACGGCGGGGTCCCCGCGGGCCCGCCGCCCGGGACCGGGAGCGGCGGACTGCTGGCCGGCCTGCCGCCAGGGGCCGCAATCATCGACATGTCGTCGTCGGATCCGGCGCGGACCCGGGTGCTCGCGGAACTGACGGCCGAGTCGGGGGTGACGCTGATCGACGCGCCCGTTTCCGGTGGTGTCTCCGGGGCGCGGGCCGGGACCTTGACCGTCATGGTCGGCGGGCCGACGGCCGCGTTCGAGCGCTTCAGGCCGGTGCTCGCGGCCATCGGGAAGCGGGTGGTGCACGCGGGCGACGTCGGGGCCGGGCATGCCGTGAAGGCGCTGAACAACCTGATGTCGGCCGCGCACCTGCTCGTGTCATCCGAGGCGCTGATCGCGGGTCGCCGCTTCGGTCTCGACCCGGCGGTCATGCTGGAGACTATCAACGGGTCGAGCGGGCGTTCCGCCTCCACCGAGAACAAGTGGCCCAACTACGTGCTCACCGAGAAGTACGACGCGGGCTTCCCGGTCCGGCTCATGGTCAAGGACGTGAAGCTAGCCCTCGGCATCGAGCACGCGACCGGGGTACCCGCCGTTGCCTCCGAGGCGGTCGTGGCTGTCTGGGAGGCGGCATTGGCTGACCTGCCGCCAGACGCCGACCACACGGCCATCGCCCGCTGGCTCAGCGAGCGAGCCGCGAGGTTACCGAGAAGGGTTTGCTGCCGTTGTCTCAACGCTTATCCGTTTCGGGACGGTGTGGCCGGCAAGGCGCCGTGTGCCGCAGGAGCGGGTGCGCGCGCAGCGGGAGCTGCGGGCGTATAAGCCGGGTGGTGTTGCCGGCAAGGCGCCGTGTGCCGCGGGAGCGGGTGCGCGCGCAGCGGGAGCTGCGGGCTTATACGCCCGCTGCGCGCTTGGCAGGGGACCAGTTGCCCGGTGGCGGCGGCGGGGGGAAGGTGACGTCGATGGCCAGGCCGCCGCCGGGCCGGGGTTCGACGGTGATGAGGGCGGCGTGGGCGGTGGCGATCGCCCTGACAATGGACAGGCCGAGGCCGTGGCCGCCGTCGCGGCGGGCACGCCGCGGGCCGATCCGCTGGAAGGGCTGGAATAGCCGGTCGACTTCGGCGGCCGGGATGACCTGACCGGAGTTGGCCACCGACAGGACGGCGTGACCGTCGCTGGTCCAGGTGCTGATCTGGATCTCCCCGCCGGGGATGTTGTGCCGGACGGCGTTGTCGATCAGGTTGGCGGCCAGCTGATGGACCAGGAGCGGGTCGCCGTCGAGGGTGGCGGGCTGGATGTCGGCACGGACGTTCAGGTCGAGGCGGCTGATCGCCGGGCGGGCGGCGGCCAGGGCGGCGCTGGTGATGGCGGCCAGGTCGAGTTCCTCGCGCTCGCCGCCGTCGGCTTCGCTGCTGGCCAGAGTGAGCAGCGACTCGATGAGGCGTTCCTGCTCGGCGTTGGAGGCCAGCAGTTCCCGGCCGACGGCCTGCCAGGTACCCGGGGTGCTTTCCGGGTCGGCCAGCGTCACCTGGAGGAGAGTGCGTTCTCTGGTCAGCGGGGTGCGCAGCTCGTGCGAGGCGTTGGCGGCGAACCGCCGCTGGGCGTCAAAGGAAGCCTCGAGCCGCGCGAACAGGCTGTCGAGGGTGTCGGCGAGTTCCTTGAGCTCGTCGTCGGGCCCGGGCAGGGCCAGCCGCTCGTGCAGGCTGCTGGCAGAGATCCGCCGGGCGGCGGCGGTGATCGTGCTCAGCGAGTGCAGCACCCGGCCCGCCAGCAGCCAGCCGAGCGCGGCGGCGGCCACCACGAAAAGCACTAGGGCGACGACCGAGATGATCAGCAGTTGCTGCCGGTCGAGGTTGATCTGCCCGAGACCGGCCAGCGCCACGTGCACCCCCGGCGGTGCCTGGGAAGGCGATGACACCAGCGATGCCACTGGCGATGCCGCCGGCGATGTGCGCGTCAGGTGCCTGGCGGGCCCGGAATGCACTTGAGGGGTCACGTGCCCGTAGAGCAGAAGGGTGATGGTGAGCACGGCCGCGCCGCATGCACCGCACACCAGGAACGCCGCGCCGTAAAGGATCGTCAGGCGCAGCCGGGCGGTGCGCCGGGGCAGCCGCAGCCGGCCCGGGGGACCGCTGCGCGGGCGGGAATCAGGCATTACGGTTCTCCGATCCGGTAGCCGCTCTCCCGGACGGTGTGGATCACCGGCGGGTCGCCGAGCTTAGCCCGGAGCCGGCGGATGGTTGTTTTCACGGTGGTGGTGAACGGGTCGGCGGCTTCGTCCCACGCCCGTTCGAGTAGTTCCTCCGCCGGGACCGGCCGTCCGTCCGCGGCGAGCAGGCACTCAAGCACGGCAAGTTCCTTGGGAGTGAGCGGCAGCCGCCGCCCGCCGCGGACCGCGACGCGGCGGGCCGGGTCCAGGCTCAGGTCGCCCCAGGTGAGGCTGACGGGCAGCGGAGCGGTGGCGCGCCGGCCCAGGGCCCGGGTGCGGGCCACCAGTTCGGCGAAGTCAAAAGGCTTGGGCAGGTAGTCATCGGCGCCAAGCCCGAGGCCTTCGACCCGCTCCCTGACCGACCTGGCCGCGGTGAGCATCAGCACACGGGTCTCGGACCTGTCCGCGGCAAGGAACCGGCAGACGTCGTCGCCGTGCACGCCGGGCAGATCCCGGTCCAGCACCACCACGTCGTACCGGTTGACCGCCAGGTGCTCCAGCGCGGCGGCGCCGTCCATGGCCACGTCGACGGCCATCCCCTCGCGGCGCAGCCCGGTCGCCACCGCCATGGCCAGCACCTCGTCGTCCTCGGTCACCAGAACCCGCATCGCCTGCCCGCCGCCTCACGTGATCCGCCGTCTGCACCCAAGATCGCAGCTCGGAGGTGACAGCCAGGTGACATTTTCGGTCACCGTGCTGTCACCTCCCATTCTGTACAACGGGGGTGATCCCGGCTTTTTAGGAGACCCCGATGAACGGAAAGACCGGCAGTAACCTGAGTCTGCGGCGCGTGCGAGCAGTAGCGGTCGCGATGGCCGCCGCCCTGCTGGTGTCTTCGTGCGGCGTTGTCCATGTCCATTTCGGGTCTGGTGCCAGCTCCACGTCGACAAGTTCGGCGACCTACCAGCAGCGCCTTGCCTACGCGCAGTGCATGCGAGACCACGGCCTGCCGGGCTTCCCCAACCCCAGCCCGTCGCGGAACTCCAGCTTCAGCACGCATCTGACCGGCAACGCCAGCAGCACCGCGGCGCGGGCTAATGCCGCCTGCGAGCACCTGCTGGCTGGCGGCGGCAGTGGAACGGGCGGCGTCACGGCGCCGACGACGACCGCCGCGGCTGGTGCCGTGCCGGCCGACTGCCTGACCTCCCGGCCGCCGGTGTGTGACACACCCAGGCAGCTCCTGGATGCCTACGGCATCAAGCCGCTGCTTGATGGCGGGATCACCGGCCGGGGGCAGACCATCGTCCTGCTGGAATTCCCCCCTTCGGGGGCAGGACCGCCGTCGGCGGCTGCGGGCGGCCAGGTGCCGCAGGCCAGCGATATACGCCAGGACCTGGCGCGATTTGACGGCATGTTCGGCCTGCCCGCCGCGCGGCTGCAGGTGGTGAACACCCTCGCGCACGCGGCATCGCCCTGGCAGGCGTCCCCCGAGGAGGTGGAGGACACCGAGATCGTGCACGCGGTCGCCCCCGGCGCCGCCATCCGTGAGGTCCTGATCCCGTCTTCGGACACGGCCAGCACAGGCACGGTGAGCCCGGCCGCCGTCGCCGCCTTGCGGCTAGGCCTCGGCCAGGGTGGGGTCATCGAGTTCAGCGCAGGCGCGGGAGAGCAGTGCTTCACTTCGCCGGAGGTAGCTCAGTGGAACGCGGCCCTGCAGGCCGCGCAACGCGAACGGGTGACCGTGGTCGTCTCGGTCGGCGACACCGGCGCGGCCACCACACCCTGCCCCGGTGCCGGGACAGCGCCCGCCCCGGTTAAGGGGGTGGACCTGCCGGCCTCGGACCCGCTAGCGCTGGCCGTCGGCGGTACCAGCCTGGAGGCCAGCCGGACAACCGGTGCCTATGCCGGGGAGATCGCGTGGAACGTTCTTCCCCAGCCGGGGGAGCCCAGAGCCACCGGCGGCGGCTTCAGCCAACTGTTTCCACGGCCCGCCTACCAGGACGGCGTCGCCGGGATCGGGGCCACCCGGGGCGTGCCCGACGTGGCTGCCGACGCTGATCCTGATACCGGAATGGCCCTCGCCTTCAGCGGCGGCGGGCAGGACGACATCCTCGTCGGGACGGGCGGGGCCAGCGCCGCCGCTCCGCTCTGGGCCGCTGTTATCGCGCTGGCCGACCAGTACGCCGGCCGGGACCTCGGCTTCGTCAATCCCGCCCTCTACCTGATCGGCGAGAGCGCCTACTACCACCAGGCGTTTCACGACGTGACCACGGGCAGCAACACCGTGACGTTCAGCACGCAGACCGTTAGCGGCTACCCGGCCGGGCCCGGGTGGGACCCGGTCACGGGCTGGGGAAGCCCCGACGCGCAGGTGCTCGTCCCCCTGCTCGCCCGCTACGCCGGCCCGTGACTCCAGCCCGCGAGTTGCGCTTACCGCAAACGACCGGAGTTTCACGAAAGCAAACGACCCCTATGGCACCAGGTCGCCCACGGAACACAGCAGGATGACCGGGTCCGGGAACGGAAGATAAGGTCACTCTTCCGAACCCGAGCGGGTACTTCTTAAAGCCAATCCGCCAGTCCGGCTGGCTGTGCCGCAGGCTGCTTTTTGTTTCTGCTTTTCTCCGGGACCAAAGGCGGAGCGCGGAGATCGTTGCCTTCCACAGCAGGCGGGCGGGAGCCTTGACGTGAGTGTTGCCTGGAAAGGATTCTGGGCTCACGCGTGCGGTAGCGGGGCCGACCAGTGTAGGAGGCAGCGCGGTGGCAAACGTGGTACCTGCGGAGGAGTTCGCCGAGCTTTCCGGGGGGAGGGTGCACCTGCTGCGCGGCGGTACCGGGGAACCAGTGCTGTTCCTGCACGCGGCCGGCGGGGCCGGTGAATGGCATCCCTTTCACGGGCTGCTCGCCGCGCGCGGGTTCGAGGTGATCGCACCCGACCATCCCGGGTTCGGCAAGTCCGATGACTTCCCCTCGGTCGAGGCGATTGACGACCTTGTCTTCCATTACCTTGACGTGCTCGACGCGCTCGGGCTGCGGCGGCCGCATGTGGTGGGCGCGTCGTTCGGCGGGTGGATCGCCGCCGAACTCGCGGTGTACGCGCCGCACCGGATCGGCTCGCTGACGCTGCTGTCCGCCGCGGGGCTGCGGCTGCCGGAGCACCCGGTGACGGACCTCTTCCTGCTGCCGCCGGACAAGCTGGTCGCGACGCTGTTCCACAACCCCCCGCCGCCGGCGCCGGCGACGGGCGCCGCGCCGGACCTCGACGCGATCATCGCGGCCTACCGGGAGGCCACCTCGCTGGCGCGGTTCTCCTGGGTGCCGTTCCTTAACGACCCTAAGCTGGAGCGGCGGCTGGCCAGGATCACCGCACCGGCGCTGGTGGCGGCGCCGTCCGACGACCGGCTGATCCCGGTCGAGCACGCGAAGCGGTACGCGGAGCGGATCCCGGACGCCACCTACACCGAGGTTCCCGAATGCGGGCACGCGATGTACTTCGAGCGGCCCGCGGAGTTCGCGGCCCTCGTCGCTGACTTCCTGAGTTCGCATCCCCTTGTCATGGCAGAGAGCGGAGCCGGCCTGTGAAGTTCAGCTTCTTTCACCTGATGCCCTATCCCTACCTGCCGGACGATTTCGACGAGAGGTACGACTCGACCGCGCTGACATACCCGAACGCCAACTTCTCACCGGCGCTCGGGGCCTCGCTGTATGCGCGGTACCTGGACGAACTCGAGTACGCCGACCAGCTCGGATTCGACGGCGTCGCGGTCAACGAGCACCACCAGTCGGCCTACGGGCTCATGCCGTCGCCGAACCTGATGGCCGCCGCGCTGACCCGCAGGACGTCGCGGGCGCGGATCATGGTGCTCGGCAACGCCATTGGCATCCGCGGCAACCCGCTGCGCGTCGCGGAGGAGATCGCCATGCTCGACCTGATGTCCGGCGGGCGCGTCGACTCCGGGTTCGTGCGCGGAATCGGCTGGGAGTACTTCGGGCACTCGATCAACCCGACGAAGTCCCGGTCGCGGTTCAACGAGGCGCACGACCTGATCCTCAAGGCGTGGACATCGCCCGAGATGTTCTCCTGGTACGGCGAGAACTACGAGTACCGGTACGTGAACCTCTGGCCCCGGCCGCTGCAGCAGCCGCATCCGCCGATCTACATCCCCGGGGCCGGGTCGACGGAGACGATGAAGTTCTGCGCCGAGCGGCGGTACACGTACATGTCCGTCTACGCGCCGACGCGTATCGTGCGGCGCTGGTTCGACGGGTACCGTGACGCGGCGGCCGACCTCGGCTACGAGCCCGACCCGGAACGGATCGCGTTCTCCGTGCCCGTCTACGTCGCGGAGACCGACGAGAAGGCGCATGCGGAAGCGCAGCCCGCGGTCGAGTGGCTGTACCGCAAGGGGCTGAAGCAGACCGCCGAGATGGTGACACCGCCCGGGTACATGTCGCCGGGATCGCTGCGGGGCGTGCTTTCCTCCGGCATGAGGCCGCTTGGCGGCTTCTCCTACGAGGACCTGCTCGCCCAGGGGCAGGCGGTGGTCGGGTCGCCCGCGTCCGTCGCGGACCGGCTCGGCAAGCTCTACGCTGACCTTGGCGGCTTCGGCCAGCTGATCGGGCTGTTCGCGATCGGCCCGTTGAGTCATGAGCAGGTCATGCGCAGTGCTGAGCTGTTCGCAACCGAGGTGATGCCGGTGCTCCGCCCGCTCGGTGTCATGAGAGACAAGGCAACTGCATGAGCGAACTGCGCGACGAACTGCTCGCGGGCATCCGGGCCAACCGGGAGAAGTTCGAGTCCGCCGGGGACCGCGCCGAGGAACTGCGCACGCTCCCCCATGACACCGTGGCGATCCTGCGGACGCTTGGCCTCTTCTGGCTGAAGACTCCGGCTGAGCTTGGCGGAACGCCGCTGCCGCCGGCCGAGTTCTGCGACGTGATCGAGGAACTCGCGTACATTGACGCGTCGACTGCCTGGGCCGCGATGATCGGTGCCGGGTGCGACGGCCTGGCCGGCGGATGGCTGCCGGACGACGGCGCAGGGCGGATCTTCACGGCCGCGCCGGATGGCGTTCGCCCCGTGGTCGCCGGGCAACTCGCGCCGCGCGGCACCGGCCACCCGGTGCGAGGCGGTTACCTGGTCAGCGGCCGGTGGGGCTTCTCCAGCGGCATCGTTCACGCGGACTGGCTGATCGGGGCGTTCAAGCCGGACGGCGACGAAGCGGACGCGTCGGGCCAGGATGACGGTGCGGCCGCCACCGGGTTCGGCCGGATGGTCGTCTTCCTCGTGCCCAAGAACCAGGCCGAGGTCATCGACAACTGGCACGTCGCCGGGCTCCAGGGCACCGGCAGCCTCGACTTCTCCGTCGACGGCATCTTCGTGCCGTCGGAACTGACCTACGACATGGGGACGCCCGCCGTCCGCGGCGGTGCCCTGTTCCGGCTCGGGATGCCCGCCTTCGTGTCCAACGAGGTGCCGCCGATGGTTATCGGCGTGGCCCGCCGGGCCCTGGACGACATGGCGGAACTCGCCACCCACACGGCACGCTTCCCCGGCGGCCCCACGGTC
>Ga0335073_10007651_pt1 | contig 15169 bp, 12 predicted proteins | sample Lox_Sample_22_FD_207093 | JGI IMG/M metagenome (GOLD analysis project Ga0335073, IMG submission 207093) | Soil microbial communities from Loxahatchee National Wildlife Refuge, Florida, United States - Lox_Sample_2.2 | ecosystem: Environmental > Terrestrial > Soil > Wetlands | place: USA... | reverse complement strand
CGCCCGTTACCACGGAGGACTACTTTGCCTTGCCCCTGACCTAACCGCGGCGATGAGTTTGCGACCCCGCGGCGGTCAAAGTGCCATGACGACGACTCACACACATACGCTAGAGACGCCCGAGGCCGACATTGCCTACTACGTCCGCGGCCCACTAGCCACCGCGGACGGACGCCCGCCACTGTTCATGATCGGTCAGCCGATGACGGCTAGCGGCTTCGACACGCTGGCGTCGTACTTCCCGGACCACACAGTGGTCACGTATGACCCGCGCGGCCTCGGCCGGAGCAAGCGCAAAGACGGTCGCATAGACCATTCGCCTACGGTTCAGGCGAGCGACGTCCACGCCGTGATCGAAGCCTTGGGCTCCGGCCCCGTCGAGATGTTCGGGAGCAGCGGGGGCGCGGTCACCGCGCTCGCGCTCGTCGCCGCGTATCCCGACGACGTGGTCACGTTGGTGGCGCACGAGCCCCCGATGATCCCGGTGCTCCCCGACGCCACGGCGGCCGAGCGCGCTCGCGCCGCGGTACGTGACGTCTACGAGGCGAACGGTCGGGGCGCCGGGATGGCGGCCTTCATCGCGATGACGTCGTGGCGAGGCGAGTTCACCGACGAGTACTTCGCTCAGCCGGCGCCGGACCCGGCCGCGTTCGGGATGCCGGCCGACGACGACGGCTCCCGAGACGACCCGCTGCTGACCGACCGGTCGTGGGCGGTCAGCGGCTATCGACCCGATGTCGATGCGCTGTCTGCAGCGCCGACGCGCGTCGTGATCGCCGTCGGCGAGGAGTCCGAGGGCGTCTTCACCGGGCGCACGTCGGCGGCGACGGCCGAGCTGCTCGGTCAGCAGGCGACCGTGTTCCCGAGCCACCACGGCGGTTTCCTTGGCGCCGACTCCGGATATCCCGGCCAGCCCGAAGCGTTCGCGCGCAAACTCCGCGACGTCCTCGACAGCGACTGAGCTATCGGCTGGCCAGAGCTCCGACGAGCTGAGCCCGCGAACGGACGCCGTACTCGCGGTAAATCTTGGTGAGGTGTGACTCCACGGTCCGGGTACTCATGTAGAGCGTGCCGGCGATCTCCTGATTGCTGAGCCCCGCAGCCACGAGCTCGGCCACGCGTGTCTGCGCCGGGGTGAGCCCCTCGCTGACCGCGGCGCGGCGCAGACCGATCCGACTGAGCTCGTCGCGAGCTCGCTCGAGCCAGAGTCGAGGCTCGAGCGGCTCGAGGATCGCCACTGCCTCCTCGAGCGTGCGCTTCGCGGCTGTCTTGCGCTTGGCTCGGCGCTGAAGCGCGCCCATCTCGACCAACGTGCGTCCGAGTTCGAGCGGTATCGGGCGTTCCCGGTGGGCCTCGAGCGCCGCATCCATCGCCGCGATCGCGCCCGCGACGTCTCCCCGGGCCGCCAGCAGCTGACCATGGCAGCGATGGGCGATCGCCACCGCGTGCGGGTTGTCCGACCGAGCGGCACGCTCCCGCAGATCGGCCACTAACGAGTCGGCTTCGCCGAGCCGCCGCAGAGCGATCAGCGCTTCGATGTCCGCGGACCACATGGGCAACGTCGGCGAACCCATGAACCTCAGCCCACGACCGAGCATCTCGTCGCGGAACGGGTTCAGACGTTCGTGAGCGAGCTCAGGTGAGCCGCTCCATAGCTCGATACTCGCGAGGGCAATCGTCGTCCACGCGACGAACTGCACGTCGCCGCTCCCCGTCGCGACGTCGAACGCGCGCTGCATGCTCTCCTGGGCCTCTGCCAGCTGACCGCGTCCCAGCGCATGTAGTCCCTCCTGGTAGAGGATCCATGTATCGAGCTCGTCGTCGACCTGTTGGCTCGCCACCTCCGACCCTCGTGCCAGATAGCGCTCGGCCGCCGCAAGGTCGCCCGCATACCACTCGAGCAGAGCGGCCCCGATCAGCACATTTCCGAGATCGGCCTCCTCGCCCCGGTCGAGGGCTCGCTGCACCATGCGCTCGTGGAGCGGCCGGGCCGCCCTCAGATCGTCGGCGAACAGCAGCGCGATCGCCAAGCCGGTCGAGGGCAGGAAGAACGTGAGTTCCTCGTCGCAGAAGCGCTCGAGCTCGATCGCTCGGTTAAACAAGTCATGATCGATTCCTTGGCCGGTGAGGAACAGATCGAGCCCTTGCGCTCCGAGGGCCACCGCGAGCAGCCCCGGGTCCCCGGCTAGTTCCGCGCTGGCGACGGCGGCGTTGGCGTGCTCGAGCATCCCGAAGAAGTCGCCGAGATTCGCGCATACCGAACCCAGCTTGTTCTCGATATCGGCGCGCAGGGCGTGGTCGTCTCCCGCCTCGACCAGAGCCTGCTCCAGCAGCGCGTTTCCCAAGTCGAAGTCGTCGGTGCGTAGGTAGCCCAGCTGAGCAAGCGCGCGGGCACGGATGTGGCCGCTCGGCAGCTCGTCCACTAGCCTCTCCAGGTGCCGGCGGGCAGTTGCATACTGCCCGGCCAGCCAGTGTTGCTCGGCCGCCGAGAGCAACCGTGTGTGGCGCTGCTCGCGGGCGTCGATCGGGGTCAGGCGAGCGGCGTGCTCTAGTAACTCAGCAGCTACCTCGGGCGCCCCGCGCGCCGACGCCGCGTCTGAGGCTCGCTCGAGCGCCTCGGCGATCTCGCGATCCGGCGCTTCCGCACCGAGCGCCAGATGGTAGGCGCGCTCCTCCTCGCCCGGAACGACATCGGCCAGGACACGATGCAGCTCACGTCGACGGGACGCGGGCACCGACTCCTCGTGCACCGACGCAAGCAATGGATGGGTAAAGCGGATGTGCTCACCCTCGATCTCGATTACTCCCGTCCGCTCCGCGCTGTCGAGATCGCCGAGAGCGAACTCCGGAATCGCCGCATGGAGGATCGCCAGCGTCGGGTGCGACACCAGCGCGACGCCGAGCAGGGGGTCGCGAGCGCGTGCGTCGACGTACTCCAGCCGCCGCGCGATCGCGTCATTGAGGGACCGCGGGATGGGAAGCGCCCGATCCCTCGTTGCCCGCACTCCTCTCGCCTCGAGCTGGTCCGCGATCGCGACCGCGTACAGCGGATTGCCGCCCGAGGACTCATGGATGCGTTTGAGCAGCGGCCGGGAGATCACCCCACTCATACGCGATTCGAGCAGACGGTCGAACGCGCTTTGCTCGAGCTGCTCAAGGAGCGCCGTCGACATCGCCGACGAGCCGAAACCGCGCGCCAGCTGAGGCCACAGCGCGCCGTCACTGCCTGCGCGCCGCGTCAACAACACGCCGACGTGCTCGTCGCGCAGCCGGCGCAGGGCGAACCCGAGGACGCGAGCCGAGGGCCGGTCGAGCCATTGCTCGTCGTCTATCGCCACCACCAGCGGTCGCTCGGCCGACAGCCGGCGAAGGACGGCCAGGATCGCGCGAGGCAGGGCCTCCGGATCGGGCGGAGGCTCTTCGGTGTCGTCGAAAAAGATGGCCGCGTCCACCGCTCGGCGCTGGGGTTTCGACAGCCCGTCGAGAACCGCTTCGGGCAGCCGGTCGAACAGATCGCCCAGCCCCGCGAACGCGAGCGGCGCATCTGGTTCCGAAGGGGCCGCCTCGAGCACCATGTAATCCCGCCGACGCGCGCTCTCGACCGCGGCGCGCCACACGGTCGTCTTCCCGATTCCCGGGTCGCCCTCGATCCCGATCCCGGCGGGCGCATACGCGACCGCGTCGAGCACCCGCTCGACCTTCGCACGCTCGGCATCTCGCCCAAACACGTCGTCAGCCCCTAGTCCGCGGTCCCGGCATGACCGCCACGGCAACGAGGACTTTACGGGTCCAGGTGCGCTCGATCAATCGCGGGCCGCCTCCACAAACGTGCGGATTCCCCGATTTACACCCGCGCCGCCCCGGCGTAGCTTGGCCCCATCAACCAATCACGCCGCCCGGCGAGCCAACACTGAACAGCAGCTTTCCGGCCGGCGATCACACCGCCCCGGCGCCCCGGGGCGTTCCTCAGGAGGATCTCATCATGCGTCTCAACCGTGGCGTTCGCACGTTCGCTGCCATCGCAAGCCTGGCTGCGGCCACTTCCCCGGCCGCATACGCCAACGACATCCGTGAGGGAGGCGGCAACCCCGTCCCGACCGCCGCCCAGGTCGCCACTGCTCACCGTAATTCGAGCTCAACCGACTGGGCGCTGATCGCGATCGGCGCTGGTGGCGCCGTCGTGCTGGTCGGCGCGGGTGTTGGTGGCTCGCGCGCTCACAGTCGCCGCCGCAGGTCGACGGGCGAGGTCGGGGCCGCGCGCATCTCCTAGCCGGCGGGGACAGGTGAGAGGCGAAATCGAGAGGGGTGGTCACCGTGGCCTGGAGACGTATCGACACGGAGCTGTGGGGGTGCAGTCCCGCGGGGGCAGTGGTGCCGATGCCCGCTGACAGGGAGGTCAGCGGGCCGAGCACTCGCCGGCGCCCGCCCGAGATACGCGTCCGTCGCCTCGCTGAACGGGTCGTCGATGCGCTGCGCGCGATCGACGACCGGGCCCATCGCACGGAGCGCACCGTTCCCACCGCCGAGGATCGCGAGAGGGTCGTGTCGACCTTCTGGCATGCGATGCGCGAGTTCGACGCGATCGATCGGCGACTAAGCGCTCCTGAACGCGCTCGCTGCGCCGCCGCAGCGCGGGCCGTTCTCCATCCTTGGCTGCTCCGGAGCGACCACTGGAGCCGTAGCTATCTGAAGCCCCACGGCTACGCCGGCGACTTCCGGACGCTCGAGCGGATATACGAGCTCGAGCTAGACCCGTGTTCGGATCGGACCAAGCCCGTCGCCGTGAACCTGGCCGACTATCTGTATCGCAGCGTGGACAGCGTGCGCGCGTTGTGGCACCGGCGGCGATGGTACGCGGAGCTCGTGAGCGAACTGCTCGCGACTCGTGAGGCGCGCCGCCCGATCCAAATCCTCGATCTCGCGTGCGGCGGCAGCCGCTATGTGCGGGACGTGGTGGGTGCCGAGACGGCCGACGGTGCCGTCGAGCTCACGTTCCTGGACGAGGATCCCTCCGCACTCGCGTTCATCCGCAGCTGGCTTCCGAGTCACCTGCGAGCCGGCACACGGTTCATTTGCGGACCGGTTCGCGACGTTCGAAGACTCGTCCTCGAGACCGCCGGCACGGCGTGTCCCGGGTTCGATCTGGTGATCTCGACCGGTGCCTGCGACTACCTCGATTCGGTGGCGGCGAGTGAACTGCTGTTGGCGATGACCCGGCTGGCGCGTCCCGGCGGACTCGTCGCCGTGTCCAATTTCGCACCCGAGGACGAGTCGCGGATCGTCAAGGACTGGATCGTCGAGTGGCCGCTGATGTACCGGCGCGTCGCCGCGCTGCGTCAACTGGTGCCGGACGGGCACTCGGTCGGGTTCGACCGCTCCCCCGACGGAGGGCTGCTGCACGCGCTGGTCTCGGTCCCGGCCCGACCACGTTTGGCCTTCTAATGACGCTCCGACCTCCGTCGCTCGTAAGCTGGACAGATGGGGCGGTACGGCAAGCGCGACGATCTGGTCATCCACGGCGAGGAGCCGTTCAACGCCGAAACCGGGCTGGCGTCGCTGACCGACTCGGTCACCGACGCCGCCGCGTTCTACGTCCGCGGTCACGGCGCGGTACCGGAGATCGACGCCGACGTGTGGCGGCTACGGGTGTGTGGGCTGGTCGAGCGGGAGCTGACCCTGTCCTTGGAGACGCTGCGCGAGGCGTTTCGCGAGCGCTCGGTCACCGCGACCCTCCAGTGCGCCGGCAACCGGCGAGCGGGCCTGATCGCGATTCGCGACATTCCGGGTGAGGCGCCGTGGGGTCCGGGTGCCACCGGTACCGCGGTCTGGACCGGCGTCGCGCTGGCTGACGTGCTGGCGCTCGCAGGGCCGCTGACGCTCGCATCGGACGTCGGGTTCGAGGGCGCGGACCAGTGCCCGGAGGCAACGCCCGCCCAGCGCTTCGGTGGCTCGATCCCGCTGGACAAGGCCAGGCGATCGGAGGTGCTGCTCGCGTGGGCGATGAACGGCGAGCCGCTCGCGCCGGTACACGGCGCCCCGCTGCGAGTGGTCGTGCCCGGATATATCGGCGCGCGGAGCATCAAGTGGCTCGACCGCATCGAGCTGCGACCCGAGCCGTGGCCGGGTTACTTCCAGCACGTCGTCTACCGGCTGGTGCCCGCGGACGAGACGCCTGGCCCGGGGGTGGGGATGCCGCTGGGGCTGGTGGCGCTCAACTCCGATGTGCTGTCCCCACGCGATGGCGAGACGGTCACCGCCGGCCCGGTCAAGGTATGCGGTTACGCGTTTGCCGGCGGCGATCGGTACGTCGCCCGGGTTGATGTCTCGACCGACGGCGGCGCGAGCTGGACTCAGGCCGACCTGTTGGATGATCTCGGCCGGTGGGCGTGGCGGCAGTGGCGGATCAGGTTGGACCTTGCGCCCGGGGAGCACGAGGTGCTCGTTCGCGCCTGGGACTCGTCGGCGGCCACCCAGCCCGAGGACGAGGCCGCGCTCTGGAATCCCAAGGGCTACGTCAACAACGCCCGCCCCAGGATCCGCATACACGCGGTCTAGCTACTTGCCCCGGAAATAGTCCGGGGTTCCGTCCGGCCTGATCAAGAGAATTCGTCCTGCAAATGGCGAGTTTCTTGGTCGAGGAGGTTGTGAATGCTGCGGCTGGCTGGCGGGCAGGTCGAGTCGTTGTGGGACGAGGTCTTGCCGGGCGAAGTGAAGGAGTTGCCGGAGGATTTGGCGGCGTTGGATGTGCTGCTGAGCGAACCGGTGCTGTTGGAGCCGATCGTGTCGGCTTGGCAGCGCGAGGCGCTCGCTCATGGTCGCCCGACGATCTCGATGGCCACGTACGTGCGGTTGATGGTGATCAAGCAGCGCACCGGCTGGGGGTACGAGACGTTGATGCGGGAGGTGTCGGACTCGATTCATCTGCGGCGGTTCTGTCTGATCGCGCTGGGGGAGCGGGTCCCGGACGAGTCGACGGTGCGCAAGTTGACTCGCCGGCTCGGGGCCGGGGTGGTCAACGAGATCACCAGGGTGGTGATCGAGGCGGCCAGGCGGGAGAAGCGGTTTCGTCCGCGGGCAGTGAGGATCGACTCGACTGTGGTGGAGGCCGACGTGCGTTATCCCACCGATTCGGGGTTGGCGTTGGACAGCGCTCGCGTGTTGGCTCGCGAGGCGCGCAAGCTGTTGGCGAAGGTGGGGCGCGATGCGGGGCATGTTCGGGATCGCTCGCGTGCGATCGGCCGTCGCGTGCGTGCGATGTCACGGACGTTGGGACGCCGGACGGGGGAACGCAAGCAGCAGGTGCTCGAGTTCACCGCACAGGCGGGCAAGCTCGTGGAGCGCTCGATCCGCGAGGCGAAGCGGCTGGCGGTGGTCGCGCGGCGACGCGCTCGCGGCCGGGGCGCCAAGGCCAAGCTGCGACAGATCGACAGACTCGAGATCTTCATCGCGCGGGGGGAGCGGGTCGCCGAGCAGATCCAGAAGAGGATGCGCGGCGAGCGGATCACCGACCGTGTCGTGTCGATCTTCGACCCGGACGCCCGGCCGATCCGCAAGGGCAAGCTCGGCAAGCCCAACGAGTTCGGGTTCGTGACGCAGATCTGCGAAGTGACCGAGAACACCAAGACCGGAGCGCGTGGGCTGATCATCCCCGCCACCACTCAGATCGGCAACCCGGCCGAGGACGCGCTGCTGCCCGACACCGTCGCCGAGCTGGAGCGGCTGGGGATCACGCCGCGGGAGGTTGCGCTCGACGGAGGCTTCAACGTCGGCCCGACCGCCCAGACGCTCCAGGGTCTAGAGCCCGAGCGGACGTTCATCGCCGGCCGACAACAGCCCGGAAGCCGACGAACCCAGCGGCGCCTTGCCCGCTACCGGACCGGCAGCGAAGGGCGGATCAGCCACCTCAAACGCGGATACGGACTGCGTCGGAGCCGCCTGAAGGACCACGACGGGATGCAGACCTGGACCGGATGGTCAATCCTCACCTACAACCTTGACACCCTCGCCATCCGGCGCAGCTGAAACCATCCACTCGCTCGACTAAGAGCAACAACCATTTGCCCGGAACGGCCGCGTCGATCGACGCGGCCGTTTTGGTTCTCGCGGACTCACCCGTTTATCCGGGGCAAGTAGCTAGAGCGTGATGGTTCGACCGGCGTCGAAACCGTCGCCGGCGACGATCTCCTCGATCACTTCGGCGGGAACCGGCCCGTCCGTGGTCACCACCATCACCTGGAGCCGTGCCTTCTCCTGGACTGAGTCGTCCGGGTCCCGGCCGGCGGCGGCGGAGACGATGTTGATGTTGTGACGGCCAAAGCACGTCCCGACGCGGCCGATCATGCCCGGGACGTCGCGGTAGCGGAGCACGGTGATCTGCTTCTCGAGCTGGACGTCGAAGCGCTGGTCCCAGACCTCGAGCAGATGGGGACGGTGGCGACGGCCGTGCAGGGTCCCGGCGACGCGCACACTGCTTTCTCCCGAGTCGATGCTCACCCTGACCAGGTCGCTGTAGTCATAGGCGGTCGAGGTCTTGGTCTCGACCAGTTCGATCCCGCGCTCGTCGGCGATCGCCGGCGCGTTGACCAACCCGACCTCCTCCTCGACATGCCCGCTCAGCACGCCGATCAGCGCGTGGATCGAGAGCAGCCGCGTATCGCGCTCGGCGATCCGCCCGAGGAACTCGAGACGGACGCGGTCGATCGACGAGCCCTCCGCGATCGCGATCGCGATCTTTCCGAGCCCGCGGCACAGCGACACGAACGGCGCGAGCATGTCGACGTCCTCGGCGGCGATCGCGGGCACGTTCACCGCGCTTGTCACGACCCCACCGGTCAGCGCCGCGATCACTTGCTCGGCGGCCTGGTAGCCGGCACGGTCCGTGGCCTCGGCAGTCGAAGCCCCTAGGTGCGGCGTCACGATCACGTTCGGGTAGCCGAACAACGGGTGGTCGGTGACCGGCTCGGAGCTGAACACGTCGAGCGCCGCCCCGCCGACCTTGCCCGAGTCGAGCGCGGCCTGCAGATCCTGATCGACGATGAGCGGCCCGCGCGCCACGTTCAGGATCCGCACGCCGTCCTTGCACTTCGCGAGCGCCTGAGCGTTGAGCCAGCCCTTGGTGTCCGGCGTATTCGGCAGATGCAGCGTGATGAAGTCGGCCGTGGCGTACACCGCGTCGGCGGAATCGGCCTTCTCCACGCCCAGCTCCCGGTAGCGCTCGGCCGAGACGAACGGGTCGAATGCGATCACGTGCATCCCGAACGCGAGTGCGCGGTGGGCGACGAGCTGCCCGATCCGGCCGAACCCGAGGATGCCGAGCGTCTTCTCGTACAGCTCAACCCCCGAGAACTTCGAGCGCTCCCACTTCCCGCCTGTCAGCGATGCGTGGGCCTGAGGCAGGTTCCGGGCGAGCCCCAGCAGCATCGCCATCGTGTGCTCGGCCGCGGTGATCACGTTCGACTGCGGCGCGTTGGCGACCACCACGCCCTGCTTGGTCGCTGCGGCCACGTCGACGTTGTCGACCCCCACCCCGGCACGGCCGACCGCACGCAGGCGGCCGGCCTCGGCGATCAGCGAAGCGTCGAGCTTCGTCCCCGAGCGAATCAGGATCCCCTCGAACTCGCCGATTCGCTCGGCCAATTGCTCGCGCGACCAGCCGATCCCGAGCTCGACGTCGAAATGCTCGCGCAACAACTCGAGGCCGGGGGCGCCGATGTCCTCGGCCACCAGAACTCGCGTTCGCGTGGGCTCGGAATCCGGGACTGCCGAAAGTGCGCTCATTTGTCCGTTCAGATCCCCAGGCGGCTCAGACGACGGCGTCGAGGATCCGCCCGCTCGCGCGTGGCCCGGCCAACAGCGCATCAAGCACGGCGGCGACATCGTCGCGCGGGACGTCACCGCGGAACGGGTCCACCTCGATCCTGACCTTTCCGGTGCCGGGCTCGTCGCGCAGAGGGCCGGGCCTGACGATCGTCCAGTCGCGACCGCTCGCCTGCACCGCCGCGTCGGCCTCGGCCTTCGCCCGCAGGTACACGCTGAACACGTCGTCCCCGTCGGGAGGAGCCTCGGCGCCGACGGAGCTGACCATCAGGTATCGCGCCGCGTCAACCTCCTCGGCCGCCCGGAGCAGCTTGATCGCGCCGTCGCGGTCCATCGTCATCTTCCGCACCGCCTGCCCGCCCCGTTCCCGGACGTCGCCGGCGTGGTCCGGATTGCGGATCAGGCAGACCACGGTCTCGCCACGTCCGCTGAGGCGCTCGGCCAGCCTCAGCGCAATCCTCCCGTGTCCTCCGGCGATTGCGACCATGGCCTCATGCTACGGGCCGCCGCGCTCCTACGCCGGGCCGCCCCCGCAAGGTCTATTCGTGCGGCGTCTCTTCAGGGACGTCGTACCAGCGCTTGCGCTCGCCGATCCGCGCGCGCATCTTCCAGCGCCGGCTCTTCGGCGCCGACTCCGCGACCTCGCTGAGGGTTCCCAGCTGGGCCGTCGCGTCCAGCTTGCCGCCGGTGATACCGGCGAACGCGCCGTCGTTGACCAGCGCGGTGATCCGGTCGAGATTCATCGTCACCGTCCGCCACCAGCCCCAGTCATCCCCAACCAGCGAGCGGAAGACTCGCAGGTCGACGGCGTCGAGCGTGTAGGGCGTTCGTGTCAGGCGGTCGGCGAACTCGAGCGTGTGACACATGTGCAGCTTGTCGATCAGCACATCGATCGCGAGCCCGGTGTTGCCGTGTGCGAAGTACAGCTGCTTGTTGCCGTACAGGGCGTTGAAGTTCTTGTCCGGGTCGTAGCCCCGCTCGGTCAGCATGTCCGTCAGCGCGCGTCGGGTCGAGCTGGCCGAGGCGAAGTCGAGGTCCTGCGGCTCGGTCATCGTGCTCCGTGTACTTGAAGCCCGCCCCATGGTTCTGAGAGGATCGTCGCGCCGGAAATCGAAACGGGGGTGGAGCGATGGATGGGTCGATCGATCGACGTGCGTTTCTCGCGGGCGCGGGCGCGGCCGGGTTGTCGCTCGCGTACGGTGCCGGCGCCACCCGGATCGCCCGGGCGGCGGGCAAGGCGTCGGGACCGCCGATCCGCGGGCAGGTGATCCGGCGCGGCGCGTCCGGCTTCCTGCAGGCCGCGCATGTCTACAACGAGCGCTTCGACGGCGTGCTCCCGAACCTCGTGGCGCGCGCGGTCGACGCCTCCGACGTCCGCACGGCGGTCAGCTGGGGCGTTGCGAACGGCGTCCCGCTGCGGGCTCGTTCGGGAGGCCACAGCTACGCCGGCTACTCGACGCTGTCGGGCGGGATGGTCGTCGACCTGCGCAACCTCCGGGGGATCAGCGTCAACACGCATAACCGCACGGCCACGATCGGCGCCGGCTCGCAGCTGATCGACGTGTACGGGGCGCTGGCGGCGCGCGGAGTGACGATTCCCGCCGGCTCGTGCCCGTCGGTCGGCATCGCCGGTCATGCGACGGGCGGTGGCATGGGCCTCGCCGGGCGCCAGTTCGGGTTGACCGCGGACAATCTGCTCAGTGCCCAGATCGTAACCGCGGACGGCCGGCTACGGACGGCGAGCGCCCAGAGCAATCCTGACCTGTACTGGGCACTGCGCGGCGGCGGCGGCGGAAACTTTGGCGTGGTTACGAGCTTCACGATGCGCGTCCACCCGGTCCCACGGACCGTCGCCGGGTTCATCGTCACGTGGCCTTGGTCGGAGGCCGCCGAGGCGCTCGCCGCCTGGCTGGGCTGGGCGCCCCACGCGCGGTCCCAGCTAACGTCGATCTTTCACCTGAACGGCGGCGCCGGTAGCACGTCGGTGAGCGTGAGCGGCCAGTACTTCGGGCCGGCCAGCGATCTGGGCGGGCTGCTCGCGCAGCTGACCGCGGTCGGCGGCGCCCACGTCTCGGCCGGCGACCTCGGTTACCTGCAGGCACAGTTGATGTGGGCGGGCTGCTCGCACATCTCGATGACGGCTTGTCACACGCAAGGGACGAGGCCCGGCGGGACGCTCCAACGCGAGAACTTCCAGGCCAAGTCGGACTACGTGTCCAGTCTATTGCCTGCCGCCGCCGGCCAGGTGCTCGTGAATGCCGTCGAGGCACGAGCGAGCCTTCCCGGCAGCGGGGCGATCCTGTTCGACTCCTACGGCGGGGCGATCAACCAGGTCCAGCCGGCCGCGACCGCATTCGTACACCGTAAGGTCCTTTGCTGCATGCAGTACCTCAGCTACAACGGTGGCGGCTCCTGGTTGACCTCGACGCACGCGCGGATGCGGCCGTACGTCACCGGTGGCGCCTACGTCAACTACACGGATCCTGGCTTGAACGGCTGGCAGACCGCGTACTACGGGTCGAACTATCCGCGGCTGCAGAAGATCCGGCGCGAATTCGACCCGCACCACTACTTCAACTTCCCCCAGGCGATCGGGCGGTAGCCCGTCGGTCCTGATCGGGCGGTCGCCCGCCGTTCCGATCGGGCGGTCGCCCGCCGTTCTAGGGGTTCGCGCGGAGAGCCAGGATCCGTCCGGCCGACTGCTGCGCGGCGCCTCGCGTGATCCGGCCGCTCTTGAGCGCCGAGGCGATCGCATTGCGCGCGGCGGTTCCGAGCGCCGGCGTGTTGTCGTCCGGGTTGGTCGTCGCGCACAGGATCAGATCGGCACCGGCCGAGGCCGCGAGCACCGCGCGGTTGCCGACCGAACCGAACGCGGCGAGAGCGCCCGCCTCGATCCCATCGGTGATGGTCACGCCACCGAATCCCAGATGCACCCGGAGCTCGCTCTGGATCACCGTAGGAGACAGCCCCGCGGGCAGGCGCGGATCGAGCGCCGGGTATACCGCCCACGAGGTCATCACGAGCTTCACTCCCGCCGCGATCGCGCTGACATAGGGCGCCCCGTCGACCGCGCGCAGCGTGGACAGCGAGGACCGCAGCGTGACCGGCCCGAGGTCGGTGTTCTGGCTCCGTGACGCGGACCCGAGCCCCGGGAAGTGCTTGGCGGTCGCGGCCACGCCGAGGCGTTGCTGCGCTGTGATGAATGCGGCGCCCAGCTCGGCCACCGCTTCGGGGTCGCTCGAGTACGACCGCTGGAACTCGTCGATGAAGTTGCCGGGCTGGCGGTATACGTCGAGCACCGGCGCGAGGTTCACGTTGATGCCCACGCCCCGGAGGTTCCGGCCGGCGCTCGCGCCGGCGGTCCCCGCGGCCGCCACCGCGTCCGACGCCTCCCCGATCTGCTTCTCGGAGCGAATTGGAGCTCCAGGGAGACGGCGGACCTCGCCGCCCTCCTGATCGGTGAGCATCAGCAGCCGATCGTGGAGCGGGCTCGCGAGGCTCGCGCGCTGGAGCTCGCCGATCACGCTGCGGAGCTGACCGGCGCTGGCGATGTTCGGCGCGAAGAAGATCACGCCGCCGGCCTCGCCGGCGCGGATCGCGGCCAGCAGCGATGCCGGCGGCTTCAGGCCGGCGTACGCGTAGACGATCCGCTGCCCGGCTAGCTGCTGGGGCGACAGCTGCTGGACCGGCGCCTGGACCTTCGGCTTCGCGGCCGCATCCCGGACGGGCCCAGCCGCGGCCCCACAAGCCGCCGCCATGCCCGCCACCAGGACCGAGAGGGCGTAGATAAGGCGTCCGATCATTGATCTGAGTGAACCACCTCGCGGGGACGCGTGGCCCGTCGGGCACGAATTCACCATGCGTGCGCATCAAGTTGCTGCGGGTCACCTCATCACGTGGCAGGTGCCACGAAACCCTCGCGACCACGCCCCGAGTTCTTAACGGGGGCTTGCGAGAGTCTTACGTGTGACCCCTCGGGGTGGATTGTTAATCGATTCGGCGCAGCCGGGGTGCTCTACTGATTGGAGACTCACCGTTCACCGGGAAAGAGTCGGCAGCGCGTCGTTGGATTTCCCGGGACGGTTCTTGGCGCCCAAATCCCCCGATAACAAGTAAGGAGAAGTAAATGCGACTTCTGACACAGAAGTGGCTTGGTCGTCTGCTGCTCGGACTCGTCGCTGTGGCCGCCGTGCCGGCGACCGCCTCGGCGTCCCCCGTTCACGGGTCGCGAGTGGTAGGCCATGTCTACGTCGACGACAACACCGCCGGCGCGAACACGATAGCCGGGTTCGACCGCCATGCCGATGGGTCCCTGACGGCGGAACCTGGGTCCCCGTTCACAGCGGGCGGTGAGGGAACCGGATCGGGTCTCGCTTCGCAAGGGGCGATTCAACTCTCGACCGATCGGCGTTTCGTCATCGCGGTCGATGCCGGCAGCAATGAGATCTCCGTCCTGCGAATCGAGCCCGACGGATCCCTGAGGCTCGTCCCGAACGGAGTTACCTCATCCCGCGGAATATTGCCGGTCAGCATCGCTGTTCACGGTGACATCGTGTACGTCGCAAATGCGGGTTTGGGCGGCACCGACTACAGCGGATTCCGGCTGAGCGCAGCAGGCACGCTGGTGCCGATCCGTGGCGCGACCATCGCTCTCCCCGCAGGATCGCAACCGGGTGACGTGCTGTTCAACGGTGACGGAACCAGGCTCGTGGGCACGCGAGTTGGTACCTCGGAGATCGACAGCTTCACGATTGACGCCGCTGGGCGCGCGGTGGCCGCCCCCGGCTCGCCTTTCCCGGCTCAGGGGCTGGGGCCGTTCGGCAGCGAGTTTCGGCCGACCGACCCCGAGCAGTTGTTCGTCTCAAATGCCCACAACGTCGGAGCCGGAACCGGCACCGTCTCGGTCTTTCGGGACGGAGCGGACGGGACGCTGACGCCGCTCGGCTCATCGCCGTTCCAAGACCTGCAGACCGCGCCATGCTGGGTCGAGATCAGCCCGGACGGCAGGTTCCTGTTCACGGTCAACACCGCTTCGGGAACGATTTCTCGATTCTCGATCGCGCGTGATGGGACGCTGGCTCTCCTGGGAAGCACCTCGATCAGCGGATCCGGTGGGGTCGGGGCAGTCGACGCGCGCCTGAGCCCCGACGGGCGCTGGCTGTTCGTCGACGAGAGCTCGGCACACGCGGTCGGCGCCTTCGCGGTCGACGGCGGAAGCCTGACCGAGCTCCCGAGCTCGCCGACGGCGCTTCCGGCCGGGGCAGCGTCCGGCGGCATCGCCGTCAACTAGCCCTCGACGTAACGCAGGACAACTGAGGCGGCGGCGCGCCGGCTTCTGCGGGCGCGTCGCCGA
>Ga0335073_10007650_pt1 | contig 15169 bp, 12 predicted proteins | sample Lox_Sample_22_FD_207093 | JGI IMG/M metagenome (GOLD analysis project Ga0335073, IMG submission 207093) | Soil microbial communities from Loxahatchee National Wildlife Refuge, Florida, United States - Lox_Sample_2.2 | ecosystem: Environmental > Terrestrial > Soil > Wetlands | place: USA... | reverse complement strand
CGGTCCCTGGCAGGCTTCGGGGCGGTGATCGTGATCAGCGCGCTTTCGGTCCCCCGACGGGCAGATACGATCGTCCGGCAAAAGCCCCGCCGTTGACGGCGAGCACCTCGCCGGTCACGTAATCGGCCGCCGGCGAGGCCAGGAACAGCGCAGATTGCGCTACGTCCGCCGGCGTTCCGAACCGCCCCCACGGGATGTTGCTCAGCATCGCGTGCTCGAAGTCCGGGGGCACGACCGCGCCGTCCAGCTTGATGTAGCCGGGAGCGATGCAGTTCACGTGGATGGCCTGCCCGGCGAGTTCCATGGCCAGAACCCGGGTGAACATGACGATTCCGGCCTTCGAGGCGCAGTAGTGTGCAGCGCCAAGCCGAGCGCTGGCGTGGGCGCCGGAAGAGATCGTGATGATCTTGCCGGGGCGTCCGCCAGCCGTCATGCAGCGCGCCGCCGCCCGGCAGGTGAGGAACACCCCGCGCAGGTTGGTCTCGATCACGCGGTCCCATTCCTCGACGGTCATGTCGAGCACCGGGCAGTTCGGATATATGCCGGCGTTCGCCACCGCGATCGTGACGGGGCCGAGTGCCCGCTCCGCCGCGATGAAGAAAGCCTGCACCGATGTCTCGTCGCGCACGTCGATTGTCTCGGCGAACACCCGCTCGGCACCCAGCCCGGCCGCCGCGCGCTCGACCGCATCCTTTCGGAGGTCCCCCAGCGCGACCCGGGCGCCGCCCGCGTGGAACGCCTGGGCAATGCCCTGACCGATGCCAGCGCCGGCGCCGGTGACGACGACCATGGCGTCGCTGAAGTCGACGCCGCTCATGTCCGCCGCTTGGCGCGACACCGCGCCATCTCCGCCCAGGTCGTCAACCAGATGCCGCTCTGATGCGCTGACGTTTTCCATTCGATCCACAGAGCTGCGATTAGGCTTCGTGCCGGAGGCTCGGTTAGCCAATAGTCCTGATACCAGGACGGACGGATGAACATCGGGGGCATATCGTTACTCCGCGAAAGAGGCACCTGCGGCATCACGACTGAACTGGACATGATCCTAAGAGCGCGCACTCGTCCGGACTAGGTGCCGAAGTCCGCTTGAGCTTATGAGCGGACGTCATGAGTTGGTTGCCGCGGTGGGCATCGCGGTGGAGCGACGCATCGGGCGTCTAACTGCGGCCGCTCTACTTTCTCAGGGCCCCCAAAACGTCTGCAGTGGGTCAGGGGCTGCCCTGGGCGCTTCAGTACAGAACGTCTGGAGCCAGGGCGTAAGCGGACCAAGCCGAGAGGAGCGCCGAGCGCCGGTGATGACCCCAAACGGACATCCCTAAATGCGTGGAGATGGCTGCGTCTGAGGTTCGGTGCCAAAGAGCACACCGGGGTTTACGGTAGTTTTCGCCGGCAAAACACCTTAAAGGCAGGACGGCAGATCGCAGACCTCCTATGCGATGTACCGGGGGTCGGAGCGCAAAATCGGTACGTTCATGGATCGCTACGCTTCCCCTGCTTCCGCTAGCCTTGCGTCCGAACGTGAGGAGACTCTGTGGGGACAATACCGATTCTGCGGCGCTATCTGCCTTTGATCGCCATTCTGGTTCTCTTTGTCGCGCTCGCGGCTATCGCAGCGGCAGTCCTATACCCGGCTGTGCCTCGGGTCCTCGTTATGGCCACCGGTCCGGTCGGTAGCGCTTATTCCGATTTCGGCCGGCGCTACCAGGAATTCCTTGCGCGGCAAGGCGTCCATCTGACGTTATTAAACACCGCCGGCTCCATCAAAAACCTCTCGCTGTTGGCGACCCGACAGTCTGACGTGGGCATCACGTTTGCCGAAAATGGCCTTGCCCGCTCGGAACAGACCCGCGATCTCGTATCGCTTGGGACTGTCGCCTTCGAGCCGTTGTGGATTTTCTGCCACGACAAGCGATTGGCGCTCTCTGATCAACTAAACGAGCTGCGCGGCAAGCGCATTTCGATTGGACCGGCAGGCGGCGGTACGCAGAACCTTGCGCTCAAACTGCTGGCACGGAATGGAGTCAACGGTAGCAATGCCGAATTGCTGACGCTCCCTCCGGAAGCGGCCGCCGAACAACTCGCTCAAGGTACGATCGATGTCGCCATTATCTTGACATCCATTGACGCTCCTGTGGTGCAGCAGCTGCTCGGCTCTCCCGAAATCAGTTTGATATCGCTACGGCGGGCAGACGCCTACATCGCGGTGTATCCCTTTCTATCCAAGTTGATCCTCCCCGCCGGGGCGATCGACCTGACGAACAATCGGCCGCCGGCCGATGTAGAATTGCTCGCGACTAAAACCAGCCTCGTCGTTCGCCGCGACTTACAGCCGGCGGTTCAATACCTGCTGCTCGACGCAGCAACAGTGATCCACTCGCCACCCGAACTCTTTCACAAGGCGGGCGAGTTTCCCGCGGCGGAAGCGATCGATTGGCCGCTCAGCGGGAACGCACGCCAATTCTATAAGTCCGGCATGCCATTTTTGCAGCACTATCTGCCCCTCTGGTTGGCGGTGCTCACCGAGCAGCTCGCCATATTGCTTATCCCGTTGGCGGCCGTGGTGTATCCCCTGGTCCGTGCGCTACCTGCCATCTATGGTTGGCGAGTGCGCCAGCGCATCTATCGGCTTTATGGCGAACTCAAGGTGCTTGAGCTCAGGGTCGAAGACAACAACGAGCGACGCTCGGAGGCGCTGCAGGCCGAGCTTTCCAAGTTGGAGGGCCGCGTTGCGCGATTACGGGTACCAGCTTCCTTCGCTGAGATGGTCTATACCTTGCGGCGCAACATGGATCTCGTGCGCGCACGATTGCACCAAAATTGATCGCTCGACCGAGTCTCTGCGGTAGACGCGGCGGTCGGATTGGACAGCGCGCTCAGTGATCACATGGCCGCGGCTGCGGCCGAAATGCAGGAGGCGAACGTCTTTTCCAGGAGACCCGCATCGATGCCGGCCGCCGCGCCAATGGCTACGATCTGCGTGCGCGGTGCGCGCTGGCCCCACTCCCCTTGAATTGAAATGTCCACGCGCCTGCCAATCACCTGCAGCACCGCCCGCCGCTGTGGCGCGTCGGTGGTGTAGATGACCCCTTTGGCCCGGTAAACAGTACCCGGCAACTTACGCATTGTTTCCCGCAACGCTTCTAGCGCCAGCGGCCGGTCCGTCTCGTAGCTCCAGGTGCTGAACACCTTCGAGGGGTCGTGCTCGTGGTTCCCGTCATGACAAGTCGGGTCCGTGCAGTCATGCTCAACGGCAGGCGAGTCGAGGCCGGCTCGCTCAGGGTCGAAGCGCCCGACACCCAACAGGATCTCGTAGGGCACCTCGCAGTAATTGGTCTCGACGATACGAAGACGGTTGAAATGGCCATCGAGCCAAGCCCTGACCTTCTCCACTTGCTCGCGACCGGCAAGGCGCACCTTGTTCAGGATGAGCATGTCCGCAAATCCGACCTGGCGGAGCTTGAGGTCGATCAGCGGCGGATATTCTGGGTGCGCGAAGACTTGCTCCGTGTCCACCACGCAGATGATGCTGTCCAGCCTGATCCGTTCCCGCAGATCGGGATCGTTGAAGGTCAAGAAGATCCCGGCGGGATCGGCGACGCCACTGGCTTCGAGCAAGACGTATTCGACGGTCTCTGGGCGTGCGAGCAAGGCGGCAAGCGACTCGACGAGGTCGTCGCGAATCTGGCAGCAGACGCAGCCATTGGCCAGGCTGATCATGTTACTGTCCACCCCGACGACGAGCTCGGCGTCGATATTGATCGAGCCAAAGTCATTGACGAGAACCCCCACGCGGAGGCCGTGATTTCCGGTCAGGATGCGGTTGAGCAGCGTCGTCTTTCCCGCCCCGAGGAAGCCGGTGAGGATCGTCATCGGAACGGTTTTGCGGTCGTGAATGATTTCCATCGCTTAACGCGACCTCTCAAACAGGCGTCCGCTCGGAAAGGAACCGGGATCGTCCGCGACGCGGCCCCGGAGCGCCCGGCCGCGACGGGACAGCGGGACCAAACGGCTATCCCTTGAATTTGCTCAAATCGATATTCATAACTTTCGCCAGCGCGACGAGATCGACCAATTCCGGGTTCGCGAGCTTGGTGATCGGCTCGCGGTAGACGTCGGGCGGATAGTACTTATGCGGATCAATCTCGATGTCGCGCGTCAACTGCTCCTGCTGTTGCTCGCGTGGCAGCCTGGGCTGTGGGACGATGCCCTTGCCCGTAGCGATTGGCAGCGGGTCGCCGAACATGAGGGTGGGTTTCGGCAAGGGCTGCCCCGAGAACCCCGGCAGGGCGGCCATCCGGTGCCAGATCGCGTCCTTGGTCACGTTGACGACCGCCACGTCCGGCGCGCCGTAGAGGAAAAGCCCATCCCAGTGGGCGCGAACGTCCGCGCTTTGCTCGTTGAGCGTGTCGTTGTCGTATGCGAGATGCGTGACCATGCCGCAGCGCGGGTTGACCTGCTTGATGAGGTAACCGGTCGCGTAACCCAGCGTGTGGTGGATGTCCACGGTGTAGTTGAAGAGGACTTCAGGCAGCCCGTACTTGAGCTGGTTGAGGCGCGCCAAATCGGGTTGCAATTCGGTGACAAAAACATCGACGCCCTTGGCATATTTAGCCGTCAGCTCGTCAGGCCGGCCGTCGCCGGTCCACACGAACGAAAGGCCGTTCCAGTCCAGACGATAGGCCGAGGCGCCGTCCTTGACGTGCGAGCGCCGCCAATGGCGGATCGTGACGCCGTTCTTGTCGTAGCAGATGCCGTTCTCGTCCTTCCAGTCGAACTCGTTGACCTCCATTTCGTAACCGTCCCCGATCGGGCAGGCGTCGAAGGCTTCCAGGTGCCATTTGAGCATCTGCTTCATACCGGCGACCATGGCCTTGGTCCCGAGGTCCGGCGTGCGTCCGGAAGGCCCGGTGACCCGCAACGGCATCCGCCATCGTCCTCCCCACGCCGAGAATGGGAGGAGATAGGAGAGGTCGTGGTAGTGGTCGATGTGCAGGTGGGTAATGAAGATGTCGTTGATATCCGGCACCGGGACGCCCATGGCGAGGATGTTCTTGATGCAGCCGGGGCCGAAGTCGAAGAAGAAGCGGTCGCCGTTGCCCAGTTCGACCATGATAGCCGTGCCGGCCTGGTCGCGCCGGACCGGGTAGGGGCAACTGCCGACGAACGAGATCCGCATCTCGTCCGGCCCGATGGTCTCGCTGCCGGGGAAGTAGTTCATCCGGCTCCGGACGGACTTCGTTGGCTGATAGTATGGCGGGAACTGAAGGCCGCTGCCCGGCTTCCCGCCATACGGGTTCTTCGGCATGGTCGGGCCTTCCTGCGCCTGCGCTGAAGTCGGGGCGGCAGCAGAAAGACCAACCGCCGCCACACCTACACTTGCGCTCTTGAGCATGTCGCGTCGGCTTAGATCGTTTTGGGGCCGAGTCTTCGTGTCGTCGTCGATTGCCATCGGCGTTCGCTCCGTTATCCGAGTTCAAATGGTTCTCGCCGCTGCCGACTATGTTCCTGGGAGTGGTGTAGCTGACGGCTGTCTCCGCGCTCACCGGCTTGGCCGGGCACCCCGTCGCGGACCAGTCTGGCGACGCGTGGCATCGGGGCACCGCACAGCTCGCCGCCGTACGGGCCCATTCTGCCTAGTTTCATGCCGTCCCATCTGGTGTTGTTGGCCGACATTGCCCCGACGGACCTCGGCGCCACCATCAGGCGGAGTCGGTATTTTGCGGTAATAGATCGGGCAGGATTGCCTGGGCGTTTCCCTGAGCTGGTGCCATTTCGCTGACCCGTTTCGATCATCCGGACCCGCGGGAAACGTCTGCAAATGATGCTGTGGACGGCTCGGCGGTGCGGATCGCCATCACGAGATCGAAACCCCAGGGCCGAGCACGGATCGGCGGCGCTTACATTATCCGGCTGATGCCGGCACCGTACGGTTCGCCCTGTCAGCGCATTCCGCGGCTCGCGCCAACTCTGCCCTGAGCGCGAAGCACTGCCCAGCGTGGTGCGGTAACCGTCATATTTGAGATCGAAAAGCCAGTCGGGATGGTCGAAAGACTGCCGGCGCTGAGGGCGCGAGCGAGATGGTCGTGGGAAGAGACAGAGGCATCGTTGCTGAGTTCTGTTTCCGGTGGCGTCGAGCGTCGTGGCTGTTTTGGTAGTTTCTTTGGCCGGGTATTTCTGAAAATTCGCTCCTTTTAACCTCTTAAGGGCGCCCTCAGAAGGCTTCGGGGATGATCTTGAAGGGATAGTCTGGATCCTTGTAATGGCCGCGCTCCTGCCGTTTCGGCAACTTGACCTTGTGGCGCGGAGGCTCCTCGTAGGGAATTTTGCTCAGGATGTGGGTGAGGGCGTTCAGACGCGCGCGCCGCTTGTTGTCGGAAGGGACGACGTACCACGGCGCCCATGCGGTGTCGGTGGCGAGGAACATCTCGTCGCGCGCCCGCGAATAGTCATACCAGCGCGAATACGATTTGAGGTCCATGTCGGACAGCTTCCAGGTCTTGCGGCCGTCGTCGATGCGCGCCTCCAGACGCCTCGTCTGCTCGTCGGGACTGACCTCCAGCCAATATTTCAGCAGGATGATGCCGGACTCGACGATCAGCTTTTCGAAGGGCGCCGCAATTTGCAGAAAGCGCTTCACCTGCTCCTCGCTGCAGAAGCCCATCACCCGCTCGACCCCGGCTCGATTGTACCAACTGCGGTCGAAGATCACGATCTCTCCCGCCGCGGGAAGATGGTGAAGATAGCGCTGGGCGTACATCTGCGACTTTTCTCGCTCGGTCGGCGCCGGCAGCGCGACCACCCGGAAGATGCGCGGGCTGACGCGCTCTGTCATGGCTTTGATCGTACCGCCCTTGCCGGCCCCATCGCGCCCTTCGAAGATGATGCAGACCTTGAGACCTTTGTGGACCACCCATTGCTGAAGCTTGACGAACTCGACATGCAGGCGCGCCAGTTCCTTCTCGTATTCCTTCCGCTTCAGCTTGCCTCTTCCTTCATGTTCATCGTTCTTGTCGTGGGCCATAGGTTTCACTCACAGGGCTCGGTGGCGTCTCTCCACGCTCTACCCCGAGGGTGGGTCGGTAAATCGGGGTTGTCACGTAGATGAACCGCTCGAATACTGTAGCGGCCGCCCAAGCGGCGCACCGCTGTTCGATGCTGTGGCCCCTGGGCGCGATACCGCAACGGTTCTTTTCGCCGCCAAGTGGGCCGGCCGCCATTCCCCTGCGCCTCATCAATCTCCGGAAGTATGTCGGCGGGGTGCGCCGAACCCTTGCCGATCTTCCTTCGACGCCTGCAGTCTCTCTTCACTGTCGGCGAACGATCGTGCGATCGAGGCTTTCAATTGTGCGTCCCAGTATTGCAGGGCTGGATGGCGTTTTTCCGGCAACGCCAGAATCAGTTCAGCGACGAGCGCATTCATGCGCCGCATGACCTGCGTCCTCGTGGCGCCGCACGAGCGAATCTCGTCGAACGAAAGCCCAAGGAGCTCATCCCACTCAGGAAATGGAACCACCAGCCGCGATTTGCCGTCGCTGTCGCAAAACACTCCGATTTCCAATTGGCCGCTCCCCAGACGGAGCAGCAGGTCCTGGATCTGGTCGAGCGCTTGAACCGCCTACGTGGCGGTGGAGGAGCCGTCCACAGCATCACAAGCCGACGTGCGGCTCTTTCGTCGCCATCTTGACCGGATGGTTCAAGGAGCATGATCTAGATCAACGAAGCGCATTCTTTCGCGTGGTGTACTGGGCTCGCACGATGCGCAATGGAGCCGTGCCATGTTGGGGATCAAATCAGTCTTGAGCGTACCGGATACGGCTGCCCCTCCGGCCATCAGGCAACGGCAAGCTACTACGTCCGACGACGAAGCGCAGAGGGTCGGTCGCTTCGCCCGCGATCAGGCGCATGACTTCGGGAATTTGTTGATTGGCATCACCTTTTGTCTGAAGCGGTTGCGCGGGTGCCAGCGCACGGAGGAATTGGAGGAGTTCGTTGAACAGGCCCTTCAAGCCGCCGACCATGGGGTGGAAGCGGGTCGCGCGTTGCTCCAGGCGACACATATGCTGATGCGGAAGATGGCAGCTAAAAAGCCTGGTCGCGCCACAACATAGCCGGCGCAGCGGCTGCGGACTCGTTTCGGGGCCGATGGGACTGGCCGGCCGTCGTCTGAATTTCGTCGGCCCGCATACGCCACGCTTTGATCCGACTCCACGCGTGGGGGCCCGCGATTTGCTTAGCAGCTCTTGGACGATCCGGCGCACATTCTCGCTCAGAGGTTCGGTGGGGGTGGAGGCGTTCCGCTCGCAGGAGGAGAGGTGTAGGCGTCTCGCCAAATCCATCTACAACATCCAGGTGGCAGCCGATCCGGAAGCTCATGCGCAGCATCTAGATCTGTGATCTGTGCGCAACGGCTCTGGAGGTTTGCGCACGTCCCAACTTTCGCAAGACGCGTGAACAGCACACCAGACTTCGCTGATGCTATCCGACAGACGAGGTTGCCGCGATGAGCGATGCCCTCGATCCGCTCGCCGATCGTATCGTCGCGGGCCTTCCGGCACCCACGGAGCGGCCGGTCGTGCCGACCACGTGACCCCATCGGAAGGCACGCTGAATCCGGATGGGCGCATGCAATGAATCAACCGGAGACTACCTCGGAAACACGAACGTCACTGTGAATTGCAGGAGCCACGTATCGTTTCCGGAAGTCGGCCGTATGGCGTTGTAATAGCATTCGAGGGCAGCCTTTAGAGGCTGCGCGCCGAGCTCGAGCGTTTTGCTGAAGCTGCCGCCGACGGGGACGGTCCGTTTGGCGCCGCTTGCGATCCAGTTGCTGGTGATGTTCGGCGACGATCCGACCGCCCAGCCGTCGCCGAAATGATAGCTGACGATCGGATTGAGCAGCAGGCTATTGGTTCTGTTGCCGCCGGTGGGCGGACCGCCGATGGACCAGATGTTGTTGATGACGGCGCCGACCACCCAGGGACTCTCGTCCTTCTTGAGAAAGGCCACCGACGGGCCGGAGCCCCATTTGGTGACGCCGACCGCCGAATTCGTCGCGGGATAATAGAGAAGCGGCCCGGCGCCCCAGTAGAATCCGCTGCCATACGCCGGCGACAGAAAGAACGTCGTATAGCCGTTGCCGAGCCCCGTCGCCCATTGATCGCCGTTTTTCCGCGGCGGCTGGACGATCACCGGCAACTTGGTTCGCGTGATCAGCGCCCAGTCCGCGCTCAAGCCGAACGGCACCACGGCCTGACTGATCTGGAATTGATCCTTGGTTGCTTTATCCTGTCCGTTGCGAAAATCCGCCTCGTAGCGCAGCGGCAGCATGATCAGCCGCGTCACGGGATTCTGTGCGTCCTTCGAGAGCTCGGTGTCGGATAGCTCGGCGGCGCTTGTCGGCGCCGCCGTCTGTGCCAGCGATTGAGCGCTCCAGAGGGTCGCGGTTGCCAGAAGGGCGGCTTTGCAGCTCTTGGTCACTTGCGCCCAGCCGTGGGGTTGTCACGCAATCATGCCACATTCGAACAGCTTGTTGGCGATCGGCGCGGCGACGCGGTTCGAGAACTCGCGGCGCATCTGCGGATCTTCGTGCAGCAGGCATACGAAGCGCTGCTCCTCTTCCGCTTTCTGCGGCGGTGGACGCCGGCCCCGCTCCGCCGCGAGCTGGCCGCAGGACGAGGTTTGGTATTTCCGTACGAGCCTGTCCGCGACGCGGTCCTGCATCGGATATTGCTGTGCGCGCAAACCGACGATGCCGAGGCAAAGCAGCGCGGTCGCCAACGCGAGCCTAGCAAGATGTCCCTTCATGACGCGTTCCTCCGTCCTCGAATGGCATGCCATCACCTCGGTCAAGCCGGCTTCCAGATCGAATCGGGATCGAAGAGTTTCATGGTTTCGGCGCGCTCGGTGGTGGTGTGCGGCCCAAGATCCTTTTGATAAACGACGCCGTCGTGATTGACGATGAAGGTCATAACGCCCGACCTGAGACGATGTAGCTAGGCGCCCTCTCGGTCATGCAACTCGCTGGGCTTCCACACCGGCCGCCACTCTCGGCAGGCAATGGTCGGCGAGTTCAGGTCGAGCACAATCGGGCGGCCTACCGAGCCAAGCGACGGAAAACCTGCAGAAGCTGCACCTCGCAGATAGGACATCGGGGACCGCGGTATCAGCTTCGGGTCAATGATCATTAGCTCCATATCTGCCTTACTTCCGCTGAGCAGCCAAATCGCGCGGCGACATATGATTGTCGTGGAGCCAAGCGTGTGGCCGGCGCCAGTACGCCGCACAGGATGGTCTGAGTAAGTCTCCGACCCGACGTTTAGGCCCTCTCATCGGATCGAACTAACATTTCGGGTATTGAAAACATGACTTCGACGAACTCGGCCATCGTGTCTCTTACGCGATTGCGCAGGACAAGGCCATTCCGGCGAGTGAGGCGAACGATCCGCTCGGGGCGAACCGTCCGCCAGTACTCCCAAATCGAAATGCCAAGCGCAAGGACGCTCGATGACATCCGTGCGAGCCCCAGGTATTGCGGCACCCTTGAACACTCCGGGCAGCTGTTGCATGCGCTCGAAGAACTGGACATATCCGGGCCTCACGGAAAAGCCGGCGACGGCGTCAAAGTCTGCGCCGCGGAAAGGCCGGCTGCGCCCGCGGTGATCGGGCCCGGGCCGGCGAGATCTACAGGAAACACCTGATTTACCGCTGCGATCCGCCCTCCGACGATCGCCGAGATTGCGCGCGTGCCCTCGCGCAGGTGCGGATCCTTGCGGACGCATCGGATGACGGATTTGGGCGACGTCGGCGGCGCAAAGGCTCTCGGCTGCCACCGGGCTGGTTCGCATCCGACGCCGAAGTGCATCAAGTGCAACGGCACAATGGAGCCGAACATGAAGGCGAGCTACGATTTGCCGGCGGAGCGCCGCAAGCACATCCGGTCAGCGCTGTCGCCGTTCGCGATCGTCGCCGCCATGATCGCCATCGCCCCTTGTCCCGCTGCGGCGCAGGACGCGAGCGGGCAGACTGGGCTGCAGCTGCTGGTCACGCCCTATCTTTGGTTCCCGCACATCGAGAGCCGCGTCAAAACGCCCATACCGCAAGAGCCCAGCGTGACCCAGACGATCGATTACGACCAGATCTTCAACCATCTCAGCTGGGTCCCCTTCATGGGCTCGGTCGAGGCTCGCGACGACCGCTACGGTGTCTTCGTCGACTATTTGCACGTGCCGGTGCGAAGCGGATTTTCCACCCGCGATGTGCTCTTCAGCGGTGGCAGCGCCGACCTGGTCTTGGATGTGGCGACGGTGGATTTCTTCTATCGGCCGATTGCGCAGCCACAGCAACATCTTGACGTCGGAGTCGGGGTGCGGCCATGGGGGGTTGCGACCAACCTGTCATTCAATGCCGGGCTATTGCCTGGGCAGTCCGTCCAGCCGGGCGGCAGCTGGGCCGATCCGCTGATCGCGGCGCGCTATCATCGCGAATTGGGGAGCGGGTTCGCCTTCACCGTCTATGGCGATGTCGGGGGGTTCGGACTCGCCGCCCATACCGATTGGCAGGTGGTCGGCACGATCGACTACGCTCTCCGCTCCTCGATCGATCTGCATCTCGGCTATCGCAGTCTCAACGTCAATTACAGCCTTAATAATCGTCCCATCGGGTTCAATGAGAACCTGAACGGACCGATCATCGCCGGCACCTTCCGCTTCTGATCGACGCGCGCAGACACCGCTTGCTCCGCCGGCCTTTCAACCCCGATCGCCGAAGTCTCACCTCCGCTGGATTCACGGCCCGAACCGGACGTAGTGTCGAGTGCGACTTGCATCGAACTCGTCGATGATTTTGTCATCGCCGGCGACCAACCAAGCCCTTGATGTGAGCGCTCATCCCGATCCAAAGGGCGTGGTTGGTTCATCGCGATACCCTTAACGCGTTGGTACGGTTGCCGGGATGATGCAGCGGAAGCCGATATGGCAGGTGCCGGTGTCGATCATCTGCGGATGCCGCGCCGCCGGGCGGTAGCGCCGGCAGTAATTCGGCGCGCAGAGATAGGATCCGCCCTTGATCACCTTGCGCGGGACGTGGATCTGGGGCTGCGTCCGGTCGTAGCTCGGCGCCTCGGCGCCGCCCCGCGGATCGCGGGGCACGCAGCAGGGCGACTCCGCTTCTGACGGATGCCGGTCGGAATACCAGTCGGCGGTCCATTGCCAGACATTGCCGGCCATGTCGTAGAGGCCGTAGCCGTTCGGCGGAAAGGAGCCGACCGGCGCGCGGCCGGCGAAGCCGTCGGCGCCTTCGTCCCGAAACGGAAAGCGGCCCTGCCAGGTATTCGCCATGAAGCGTCCGCCCGGCATGAATTCGTCGCCCCAGCAGAACATGGCGCCATCGAGTCCGCCGCGTGCTGCAAACTCCCATTCGGCTTCGGTCGGCAGCGCCTTGCCGGCCCAGGCGGCATAAGCCTCGGCATCCTCGAAGGCAACGTGGACGACCGGCTCGCGCGCGCGCCCCTCGAGCGAGCTGGCGGGACCTTCGGGATGGCGCCAATCGGCGCCCGGCACATAGGCCCAGCGCGAGCGCACATCATTCATACTCACCGGGCCGCGCGGCATGAAGAAGACGGCGGAACCGGGCTTCAACAGCATGGGATCGGCGCCGGGATAAAGCGCAGGATCGAGCGGGCGCTCGGCGACGGTGCGATAGCCGGTTGCGGCGACGAAAGCCGCGAACGCCTCATTGGTGACGGTGTGCTCGTCCATCCAGAAGCCGCTCACCGTCACGGCATGCGCGGGCGCCTCCTCGGGATAGGCTTGATCGGCACCCATGCGGAAAGTCCCGCCGCCGATCCACCACATGCCCGGCGGGTCTCGAGAGGCTTCAGCGTCACGGCGTTGATGCGGCATGCGCGGTTTCTCGCCCTCTTGCCGTGTCGTTCGTCAGTCCCGCAGCTTCAGTGGGCGCCAGAGCCTTCTCAATCCGGCGCAACCCCGAGAAGTGTTCGACGAGGACCTGTAGGTCCAGGTGCTTGAGGTCATCGCCGGGTTTCCGTTTTGCGGAGGTGCCCGCCGTCGGCCTTGAACCAGGCACTCGGTCGGACGCTTCTAGGAAGAGCCCGATCGTCTGTCCCTGGTTACTGCACGGCCATCATCGCCTCCGCCAATGCCTCGCGCAATCGTTGTTGTTCGGCTTCGCTGAGCTTCATCGGTTCGAGGACCACGGCAAGTTTCTTGAGCGTGCCGGAGAAACGGAACGGCATTTTGTCGGCGTACTCTTCCAGTACCGGGGTTCCCGTATCCTCTCCGACGTCGAAGGTCTCGTCGAGAGAGAAGCGAACGCCGATGGTCTGCGCGATCCGGCCTTCTGCAACTGGTTTTTCATCGACCAGCAGCGTCGCCATGGCACCTTTGCCGATGCCGCCGCCGTCATACACGAAGCGGACGCGCAGGATATGGTTGCCGGGCGCCAGACGCTGATCGGCAGCGACGCGGAATTTGTGCTCCGGCTGGTTTGAATAGGCATAGGCGAATTCCGGCTTGCCATCCAGCAGCAGCAGGGCCCAGCCGCCGTAGCGCCCTCCGATCGTCGCCAAGACCCCGTTCGCACCGCCGTCGGGAACGGTCAATTCCGCCGCGACGGTCCATGATTTGTTCTTGAAGTCCGGCGCCGAACCCTCCGGGATGCGGATCATTCCCGGATAGTAGACGAACTCGCTGCGGCCTCGCGTGAGGCTCGGCCGAATCGCCGGATCGGCGCGCGATGCGAAGCTGGAGTCGAGGGGATAGACATTGTACTTCTTCGCCTCGACATCGAACGCGTCCTGGAGCTCCTTGAGCTTCTCCGGCTGCTGCGCGACCAGGTTGTTCGCCTGGCTGAAATCTTCATTGATGTTGTAGAGCTCCCACTTGAAGTCGTCGGGGCTGGGTTCGTATCCGCTCGTCACCCATGGCAGGCGAAGCGGCGTGGTGCTCGCCATCCAGCCGTCCTTGTAGATCGCGCGGTTGCCGAGCATTTCGAAGTATTGGGTGTCGTGGCGCGTCTGCGCGCTCGCGTTGTCGAAGCTGTAGACAAGGCTCACCCCCTCGATCGGCTTCTGCTTCACGCCGTCCAAGATGGTCGGGGGCGTGATTTTCGTTGCCTCGTAGATGGTCGGCACGATGTCGATCACGTGGCAAAACTGAGATCGCAAGCCACCCTTGTCCTTGATGCGGGCCGGCCATGAGATCACCATGCCGTTGCGCGTCCCGCCGAAATGCGAGGCAATCTGTTTCGTCCATTGCATCGGCGCGTCCATGGCATGCGCCCAGCCGACGGGATAATGATTGTAGGTTTTCGGTCCGCCCAGCTCGTCGATCATCGAGAGCAGGTAGGGCAGGCTCTCCTTGACGCCGTTTGCAGCCGTGCCGACCTCGTTCGTCGTTCCCTGCAAGGTCCCTTCGGCGCTCGCCCCGTTATCGCCCATCATGAAAACGACCAGCGTGTTCTCCAACTGGCCCGATTGCTCCACCGCGTCGAGCAGGCGACCGATCTGATGATCGGCGTGTGACAAGGCGCCGGCATAAACCTCCATCATCCGCGCGTAGAGACGCTTCTGATCCGCCGACAAGGTATCCCAGGCCGGAATCTGCTCCGGCCGTTTCGTCAGCTGCGTATGAGGTGGAACGACACCAAGCTTGATCTGCCGCGCAAGCGTCTCCTCGCGGACCTTGTCCCAGCCTTGGTCGAATTGTCCTTTATATTTCGCGATCCACTCTTTGGGCGCGTGATGCGGCGCGTGCGCCGTGCCGGTGGCGTAGTAGAGGAGCCACGGCTTGCTGGGCGCGAGCGCATGCTGCATGCGCATCCAGGCAATCGCTTTGTCGGCGAGATCGCGGTCGAGGATGTAGGTTGGATCCCCGAGATACGGCTCGATCGGTCTGGAGTTCTCGTATAACGCAGGGTGCCACTGGTCGCTGTCGCCCCCGAGGAACCCGTAGAAGTACTCGAATCCGAGGCCGGTCGGCCACAAATCAAAGGGGCCTGCCTGGCTCGACATCCAGTCCGGCACATTGTGCATTTTGCCGAACCATGACGTGTTGTAGCCGTTGTCCCTGAGCACGGCGCCCACCGATCCGGCACTTCTTGGCACCAGCGAATCATAGCCCGGATAGCCGGTTGCGAACTCGGTGATGACACC
>Ga0335073_10007649_pt1 | contig 15172 bp, 6 predicted proteins | sample Lox_Sample_22_FD_207093 | JGI IMG/M metagenome (GOLD analysis project Ga0335073, IMG submission 207093) | Soil microbial communities from Loxahatchee National Wildlife Refuge, Florida, United States - Lox_Sample_2.2 | ecosystem: Environmental > Terrestrial > Soil > Wetlands | place: USA: Florida... | reverse complement strand
AGCTCTTGAGGCAAACAGTCCTTTGGCGCTCGGAATCGCATCGGCGACACTTGGAACGTCCCGATGACGGAACACTTCGCGCGCGGCGATATCGACAAAGTTGGGATTGGCGGCCTTGATCTTATCGATGTCAGCCTTGATGTCTTTCATATCGTTGAGGTCTTCGACCGAGCCCTTCTCGCAAGTGGAGATGATCAGGCGCTGTTCGCCCACGCGCAGCGGCACCTTGGTCTTGCGCGGTTGGAATTCCATTGTTGGCTTGGGCGGCTCGACTGGCTTTTTCGCACCGGGTGCGGCCTGGATCTGGATCAGTGGATCGATCGTCGCGCGGAACGAGGTTTTCTTCGTTGAACTGCAGCCACATCCGCCGCCGTCATCGTGAGAGTGACCAGAACTGCACGAAGAGCCATGCTCGACCGCCGGCAGATTCGCCTGGATCTGTTCGAGGCTGGGCAAGTTGCGACCTGCTGCTGCGACTTCTTCCGCCGTTGCGACACGATCTTCCCTGTCCGGTTCTGCCTTCCGCAACTCGCCTGTTGCTGACCCTCCGGTTACGTCCACATCGATAAAAGTACGGAGGCAGTTGTTCTTGCAGAAGTAGCAACGCGTATCTTCGTTTCGCGTGGTGCGGTAACGAATATTGCGTACAGCATCGAGACCGATGAAGGTGGTGGTCTTGCCCTTGCGCCACAAGCGCAGAGCCTCTTGCGCGGCACCGATGGCGCCGGATTCCCCGCAGTGCTCGTGAACGATGATCTCCGGTTCTTTGCCGTTGGCGCGGAAGCTTGAACGGATGAAATCAACCTCTGCCTTTACGACAGCAAGATTGTTCTGGGTGCCGCCCTGGAGGACAAATCGCGTTCCCAGTGTCGCGAGGTTCGGGATGCTGGCAACGTAGAGGAAGACATTTTTCGGAAGTACATCTGCCAGACCGGCAAGGATCTCTTCAGACCGCCAGCCTTGGCGCTGGAAGTTCACGATGTCCGATTGCATAAATACGGCGCAGCCATAGCCGAAGGATGGCATGGACTTCGCTGAGAAGGCGAGATCCGCGAAATCCTCGACCTTCATGCCGAAGCCTTCGGCAGTCGATTGCAAAAAATATCCGTTGCCGGCCGAGCACTGCGTGTTGAGCTTGAAGTCCTTGACGCGGCCGTCTTTCAGCACGATTAGCTTGATGTCCTGCCCACCGACGTCGACGATGACATGTGGATCCTGATAAAACTTCAGTGCGGATTCGGTATGGGCAACCGTTTCGACAAGCGCGACGTCGGCTTTGAGTACGTCTCTCAGGATGTCTTTGGCATACCCGGTGGTGCCCACGCCAAGCACTTCGAGACTGGCGCCGCGACTCTCTACCTGTTCGCGCAGCTTGTCGAACATCTCGATCGTGTCCTGGATCGGATTGCCATTCGAGAGCTGATAGGCCTTGCAAAGAATTTCGCCGTGCGTGTCGAGCAGCACAGCCTTTGTAGAAGTTGACCCGCCGTCAACACCTACGAACCCTGAAACGACCTCGCCTGAGCGAAAGTCTGCCGGAGTGAATTTCTTTCGTTTGTAATCAGACCGAAACTCGTCTAGCTCTGTGTTGTCCGCGACAAGGCCCTTGCCGCCCGATGCTGCTTTCTCTTCGGCTCGTCCGTAATCGATGTACCAGGCAAGCTTCTCGATACCCAAATAGTGGCCAACCTCCGGTTCTTCATCCTTCCCGAATTCCACTGAGCCCAGCGCTGCAAAATACTGTGCATTGTTCGGAACCTTGATCAGATCTTCGGGCTTCGTTCCTTCCGGAATCTCGACCTTGCGCTCTTTCCACATGCGCGGAATGTTCGCCTGCCACGCTTCTTTCATGCCGCGGATGAATGAATTCGGGCCGCCGAGTAGCAGCACGTGCGGACGCAGCGTGTTGCCCCGCGTGAGCACGCTCAGGTTCTGCAATACGATGGCCTCGAACAGCGAGGCCATCAGCTCGTTTGAGGGCGTGCCGGTCTTCTGCAAGCCGTTAATGTCAGTCTCGGCGAATACGCCGCATTTGCCCGCCACCTTGTGCAGCTTGATTCCGTGATACCCCTGATTCGCCAGCTCGACGGCTGGAATCTTTAGCTTGGCATTGATTTTGTCGATTACTGCACCGGTGCCGCCGGCACACTTATCGTTCATGGAGGGAATCTTCTTCTTGCGTCCTGTCTCCTCGTCGTCTTTGAAAACGATGATCTTGGCATCCTGACCGCCGAGTTCGATAACGGAATAGACCTCAGGGTGCAGTTTTTCGACGGCCAGCGCCACTGCGTGGACTTCCTGCACGAACTTGGCGCCAATCATCTCGGCCAGCGTTCCGCCCCCAGAACCCGTAATGAAGATCCGCGTATTTTCGGGCGAAATGCCTGCTTCGGCTTCCATGCGGCGAAGAAATTCAAGCACCTTCTCCGGCTGGCGAGTTTCGTGCCGTTGATAGTCCTGCCAAAGGGTGGTATCGGTTGCGGCATCCACCACGATGGCCTTTACTGTCGTCGAGCCTACATCGAGCCCTACAAAAAACTGCTGCATCAACGTTTCTCCTTGAGTCCGGTCAATACCGGACCCTGTTCCGACGACCAGAGCGAAGATAGATCGGCCGATAATTACGAGGCGCCAGCGCTTGCTGAAGATGCGCTTTAAAGACGCCCAGCAGCCACGCGTCCAGCAAGATGCCAATCAGGAGCATCGCAACAGCCAGACACCCATCCCACGTGCTTCGTACTGGGCCGCGCATCTACGCCACCTGAGACGCCATGGCAACCCGTGTACGCCGGCGATAGGCCCGATCCCTATCCATCAGATCGCTGACGTGCCAGGCAAACTGAGCGGCTGTTCCAGCGATGCCTTTGCGATGCGGGACCTTGTACAGTCCGCGGCGGAGCTCAGGATGCTCTGCGACATACCCGCGCAGATCTTCGAGCGACTTGCCGGTCTTCTTAAGCACCCCGTCGAACTCTGCGCGAGCTTTCGCCTTGGCTTCGGCCAACGCCATCTGCACGCGGCTGTGAGCGTTCACTTCGCCTTCACCGGACGTTTCAATGGGCAGAAAGATCATGTCTTTGAACTTGCTGACGACGCGGGATTGCACCCCGTCAGATTGCGTGGAGGGCATACAGCCGAAAGGTTTGAGCGCGAGAACCATGTGGCAGAGATGATTGACGGTGTAGAAGATGTTCTTGCCGACTTCCATGTGACCCTCACCGCCGCGCGCAAGCTGGTGATAGAAAGGATGGGCGAGCCGAGCCAATTCGGATTGCGGCACAAGATGATGGCCCGTGTCGCCCATGTGGCGGATTATCCGGTGATAGAAATAGGTCCACATGGCGCTGCCGATGTTGAGGCCAACGCTTTTCTTCAGTAGCGACAGCTCATTGACAGTTCGTTTTTTCAGCTCATACCACCTGGGGTCGCGATATGGAGCCTGCGCCTGGGCGCGCGCCTTGGCACCCTCTTTCGCGACGTACATCATGTAGTCAATCCAGGTCGCGATCGGCTCCACGAGGACCTGTGCACCCTCTTTCTCAAGGAAGGCGAACATATTGAAGTTGCCATCGCCTTCGGTTGTCTGCGCCCAGAACTCGCCGGTAATCTTGATGACAGGCTTGATGCGCAGGCGATCGACCTCAATGGAATCGATCCTGTCGCGGCAGGCATGCAACGCGTCGACATACTCCTTGCCGTAGAGGTTGTGCGCAACTTTGCCGAGCGTGCAGCCGATGCCCTCGATCTTTTTGTACTTTGCGAGGATTGGCTTGGCCCAGTGGGGCGCGGCCTCTGTGATGTGCCAGCGCTTGCGATCGCGAAGGGTATCGGTCAGAGTGGTAACTGCTTCGCGAATCACGCGATCCGTTTCACCCTTGTTCACCTCGAAAGGACGAACCTGGTAGACCAACTCGTTGATGACATCGCCGAGATTCAAGGCATTCAGCATGCCCATGCCGAAGTCGACTGAAAACTTGAGGCCGGGCTCGCCACTGGCGGCCTTGATGCCGTCGGTTTGCTGGAAGAGCAGGACACGGAAGCCTTCAAAACCGGAATTCTGCAACGCGAAGCGATATTCGGCTTCATACATGCCGAAGCGGCAGGGACCACAGGAACCAGCTGTGAAGAAGACGTAGTTGTCGATGATCTGCTGGCGCGAAAGGCCCTGCTTCTCAAGGCCTTGCAGGTAGCGCACCAGGTTTCCGACGGTGAAGTAAGTTGGATTGCACTGTCCGTTATTGCCGTATTCCTTGCCAGCCTGAAAGTCCGCCACAATAGGAGTGGGGATGTTTTCACAGTGGTATCCGCTGCCGTGAAACACGGCCTTGATCATCTCTTCGTGCTTCCAGGTGAGGCCGCCGAATAGGATGGTCACCCGATCTCGCTCTGCCGCAGTAAAAGTTCGTTCCACAGGTTTTTTGAATTCATGCATTCGGGCTAAGCCCGCTTCCGCCCGCAGGCGCGCCCGTTCCGCATCAATCCGGGCCTGAATCTCCATCTCAAAATCCGTCTGGACGACCTCTCGGTTCAGTGTCGGCATAGTCTCTCCTTGGGGAATAAGGATTGAAATTGTGTCTTACTGAATTAGCCGGGAATGAGTGAGTTACATCTGTCCCTTCATTCCTTGGAAACCATGAGCGAGTTGCTTGAAGAAGTACTTGATGACGCGCTGGTCGTTATAACACCAGCCGAGGATGTGGTTGAGCGTGGAAAAGCAGTGGGTCTGGCAGCTTTCCTTCTGCTTGTCTAGTTGCTTGGTATCGAACCTGTGGTTGCCTACAACGCCCCAGTCATAGCTCGCGTTGTACATGGGGAAGCATGGCGCAAGGCTGCCATCGACACGGATAATCATTGAGTTTTGACCGGCGCGGCAATTCCACGGGAAATGATTGCCTTTCATAAAGGAGACCATCTGCCACAGTCGCGCGTTGGAGTTCACCATCTTGTAGCCGGAATCCTGTTTCTCGGTTAGCCACTGAATGGTTTGCTCAACCGCCGGCCAGTCGTCCCTCGTGATGTAGGTGACGTTGTTTTCAGCGTGCTTGAAATGCTCATCCTGTTCAATGAGTGGCGACTCGTTGATGTGGTAATCGGTCGCAATGCCGTTATCGTGTGCAATCTCTGTCAGTTGCCGCACGTCATCCAAATTGTTCCGGCAGATGTTGATGTTAAGGAAGACGGAATAGCCATATCCGTACTGCTTGCGCACCAGGTAATCAAATTGTTTGCGTATCGGCGCGAGAGCTTTTGGCAGTCCTTCCTTAATGTCCACTGCGTCCACTGCAATGTTGAATGTGGACATTCCCGCATCGGCAAGCTTGTCAATCACATCTGTACGCAAGAGGCGAGCATTGGTGGGGAGATAGATCCAGAAATTCTTCTTGGCTGCGTAGTGGGTAATGCGGTGAATCAACTCTGGCCGCAGAAGGGGTTCACCACCCATGAATGCCAGAACGCGACAGCCCGTGCCATGTAGCCAGTCAATGGAACGCTTCGCAGTATCCTCTGTCATTCCTTTGACTTTGTTGTCGAATGCCCAGCAGTAGTGACAGTCAAGATTGCATTTGAATTCCGTAAAGAGGTATGCAATCAGCGGATGGAAATCGCCTGACGCTACGCGCGAGCGTATGTAGGGGAAGAGCCAGCCCTGCATGGTGTGGTAGATCTGGCCAGACGTCCAATGCCGCTTCTCAGGAGGTCTCCAGGTGCTGTCGTTCTCAATGGGTCCAAGCAATTCGGGATGTTGAGGAAAGACAGGATCTGGAAAGCGTTGAGGAATTCCTATCGGTTCAAACTCAATGCGATCGCTCACCGGAGTGGTAAGCAGCTGGTGCAGAGGAACATCGAGACGGAACGACGACCTCTGCTCTTCTTGCGGCTGATGCATGGAGAAGATCTCCGCGTATGAAGTTGCTGGCTTGCGCTATTTCAGATGTGTTTGCCGGATTGCCCGCGATCTATCTTGCCCGCCCGCGACTGGGCTTTGGACAGAGAGATGCTCCACAACTTTCCTGGTTTCGCATTTTCTAACTGCGGTCGCACCGCTTCGCCGAAAATCTTTTTGATACTGTCCAAGCCGTTATCTTCACGTCAAAAAAAAATTGCACAGTCACGACCTCACTACTGCCGATTAAGCCAGAACACATGAACAGCTTCCATTGGACATAGGTATGGTTCGATACCTTGGTATAAATAGGACACTCGTGTTGTGTGGATTTGGCGCAGTCAGTGCTTGGTCTGTGGACCTCGGACGCATCTGATCGAGATTGACGTCCGGCGCTGGAACTCCACCGCTCCATCGATAAACGGGTTCCGCCAAACTCTGCAGCAAGAATGCGCTGGCAGCGGCCTCTTGGCGGAAAGGCATTATGATCAGGTCTGATGCGAAGTGCGGCAGCAATATCGTTTGTGTCCGTGCTGTGGCTGATCGCGATTCCCTGCAAAGCCTGGCAGGAAAATACCTTCAGGCTTGAAGGAGTCGTTCGCGACAGCGGTGGCCGTGAGATCCCTGGAGTTTCCGTTCGACTGCAGTCCCAGGGTCACGACCGGTCGGAGGAGCGAACGACAGATTCGGCCGGGAGCTTCGTTTTCGCAAGCCTGAGCGCCGGAATGTATGTGGTAAGTGCAGGAAAAGGCACTGAACGCAGTGGTGAAGTGTCGGTCAGAGGAAAGGGCGGCGCGGTAGAACTCGTCGAGCTGAAGCTGACCAACAACCCGAATCACACGAGCGACCAAAGCAGCAACAATGGAAAAGCCGCTGAGATGGGATTTTCTGACCTGCCGAATTTTACGGTCGCAGCGGTCACAGATTGGACTGCTGCGGGCGGACATGGTTCTGACACCAGCCTGCGAACCAGTGAGTCATTAACGCGAGAGACGATGCAATTGAAGCCGGCACCGAATAGCGGATTGTCGTCCGCGCGTGCCGCAAACGGTACCGAACAACACTTGCGGAAAGTACTGGATGCCTCGCCCCGCGACCTCAGGGCGAACGAAGAGCTCGGCCGTTTCTATTTAAAGGAAGAACGCTATTCGGATGCGGTCGCTCCTCTTGAGACGGCTTACGACCAGGACCCGACGCAGAAGGACAATGAGTACGAACTGGCGATTGCGCTGAATCGAAGCGGCGAGACGCAACAGGCGCAAGTTCATGTGGATCGTTTGCTCGCTGCAGGAGACAAGCCGGAGTGGCACAGGCTTGCTGGTGAAATAGACGAAAAGCTGGGCAACCCACTTGGGGCGGTTCATGCATTCGAACGTGCGGCAAAAGAGGATGCAAGCGAAGAGAACTATTTTGCATGGGGCACAGAACTGCTGAAGCACCGCGCGATCTGGCAGGCGAAGGATGTCTTCGAGTCCGGAGTGAAGGCTTATCCCAACTCTCCCCGGCTTTTGACTGCTCTTGGTACGGCCTTATTCAGCGCGGCCCTGTATGGGGAGGCGGCGCAACGCTTGTGCGAGGCTTCGGACCTCATCCCGAACGACGCCGAGCCATACCTCTTCATGGGAAGAGTAGACATAGCGGCGCCAGATCCTTTGCCGTGCATCGAAACCAAGCTGCGACGATTTCTGGATCTGCAGCCAACCAATGCCTTGGCCAACTACTACTATGCGATGGCGTACTGGAAGCTGCGCGGAAAGAATGCGGACGCCGAGGTGCTGGAACATGTGCAGAAGTTGCTGAGCAGGGCTGTGGAATCTGATTCGAAATGCAGCAGTGCGTATCTGGAGCTTGGCGTGATACGCGCATCGCTGTCCGATTTTCAGGGGGCAGCGGAGTTCTATCAGAAAGCGATTGAGGCAGACCCTCTTTCGACCGAGGCACATTACCGGCTGGGGGTTGTGTACGACCGGCTAGGCGAGAAGGTCAAGGCCGCACAGGAACTCCAACTCCACGACGAACTCGAGAAGACACAGGCCGCCGCCGTGGACCGGCAGCGCCGGGAAGTGAAGCAGTTTCTAGTAGAGGTGGGTGGAAACGGAGAGAACAAGACCACCCAGCCATAGAAGCCTCCGAATTCAGCAGGTCATCCAGGCGGATGTGCCGCGATGATCCCTTCACCTTCTCGAATCGTCAGGATCTGATTTGCCTTCACGTTATTGAATCGCTCGATCTTCTGGGTAGTCGGCCACTTCACCTCAATCGCATCAACCACCTTGCCCGCGCCCAGCCCGAAGTGAAGCCGCAGATCATTCTGCGACATTACGCTGGCTCCGCTCTGTACCTCACCCATCTGCACATGTTTCCCGGTGATCACGCGAACACGAGCGCCAATCGCTGTCCGGTTGCACTTCGTCCCGACAAGTTTCAGCTTGATCCAGTTCTGCTTGTTGCCGCCCACGTTATGGAGAAGCGACGGCCGGTCATTCATGTTGAGGATCAGTACATCCATCCCGCCGTCGTTGTCGTAGTCACCGAATGCGGCGCCCCGGCTTGAGAAGCGAGCCGTGATGCCTGGTCCCATTGCTGCGGATACATCCTTGAAGTTTCCGTTTCCAAGATTTCTGTAAACAAGACGGGGATTTTTGAAGCTCTCGCCGAAGTGGTAGTTGTCTATCTCCGGGTAGACGTGCCCATTGATCTGCACAATGTCCGTCCACCCGTCATTGTCGTAGTCGATGAAACCGCAACCCCAGCCAACGTAAGTATTGTTGATACCTACGCCGGAATTGAGCGAGAGATCGGTGAATGTGCCATCGCCATTATTGTGGTAAAGGTTGCTGGTATCGTCAGCGAAGTTGGTTTTGAAAATGTCGAACCAGCCGTCACAGTCATAATCTGCGACAGCAAGACCCATTCCAGCCTGCTCGTGACCATCCGCGTTGTAAGCGCATCCTGCCATCACCGCGATATCGGTGAAGGTGCCATCGTGATTGTTCTGGTACAGGATGCTGGGCATCGAATCAACAGCCACATAAATGTCGGGCCACCCGTCATTGTCGTAGTCGCAGCAGACCGACGTAATGGAATAGCGCGGACCGGGCTTCAGGATGCCTGCCTTCTCCGAAACGTCAGTGAACGTGCCGTCGCCATTGTTGTGGTAGAGGATATTCGTGTCGCCCGGGAGCCCACGCGGCCCGCACATGGTCGGTACACCCTTCCATTGGCAGAAACTTGCGTTATCGATGGATGGCGGATTGTCCGGATCAAGATGGACGAAGTTGCAGACAAACAGATCAAGATGGCCGTCGCGGTCGTAATCGACGAAACTGCATCCTGTTCCCCAGCGGCCCTTGCTCTGCGAAAGCCCGGCTCTGTGTGTAACGTCGGTGAACGTTCCGTTGCCGTTGTTGTGGAAGAGGATGTTGTGTCCCCAAAACGTGCAGAACAAGTCGTCCCAACCGTCATTGTCGTAATCCCCGACGCACACTCCGGTTTGCCAACCGCTGCGGCCGAGCCCTGACTTTTCTGTCACATCGGAAAAGGTTCCATCGCGGTTGTTCCTGAACAGGTGCGTGGTTGGCGCGGTGCCGGGGGCCCAATGAGCGTTGAGGCGGCTGCCGTTGGTTAGATAGATATCGAGCCAACCGTCCTGGTCGTAATCGAAGAACGCGATGCCACTGCCCTTGGTCTCGATGATGATGCGCTTGTGTTCAACGCCGCCCCAGACGTTGGGTACGTTCAAGCCTGCATGCTCCGCAACATCGATAAACTGCACGGCGGAGCCGGGAGTAGGCGCGACAGCGGCCCTGACCTGAGCCGCGGCGCCCAACTTCCACAGAGGCGTCGTGAGCCTGTCGAGCAACGAGTTGCTGAGCATGAACAAACTTGACCCGAGGAAGCAGCGACGAGGAATGATCATAGGATTCAGTGATTATAAAAACCGCGGGGGCCAGAAGGAAGGTTACAAGAGCGCCGGGCCGAGAAGAGAGTCATCGAGGCTTCACCTTCGGGAACGGACGGGGAACAATGCCCACTCCCTCCTTTACCGCGATGATCGTGTCAACGGGAACACCCGTCAGTTTGTCGACCTGACCGCTGGGCCATGTGATCTGAAGTGAGTCGATCCTGTTCCGTTTGCCGAGCCCAAAATGGATGCGGGGATCGCTGGCCGACATGTAGCTGGTACCTCCCTTGGCCTGATCGACCTGAACCACTCCCCCCGATGTGAGCTTGAGAACGGAACCAATGCCGTCACGGTTGGATTTTGTGCCGATCAGAAATACCTCGAGCCAATGGTTCGTCGTTCCTTCATTGCGGAGGATCACAGGCGAATCGCCGCGGCAGTTGACCGCAATTCCGACTTGGCCGTCATTGAAAAAGTCGGCGGTCGCAAGGCCACGGCCGACCATCGGGCGGTTAAAATCAGGCCCGAGCGATTCCGAAACCTTTTCAAACTTACCGTGGCCGAGGTTGTGAAACATCAGCAGGGGTTCCTTGTAGCTCACGAGGCTATGGTATAGCTGCACGTTGTCGACCATGGCCCCGTTGGCCTGCAGAATGTCCGGCCAGCCATCGTTGTCATAGTCGATAAACTTAGCTGCGACACCGCTGAGGAGGTAGGCCTTGTTACCGATGCCCGAGCTGTAAGTCACGTCAGTAAAAGTACCGTCACCGTTGTTATGGTAGAGCCGATTCAACTCGAAATCGAGGTGGGTAATGTATATGTCCAGCAACCCATCTCCATCAACGTCGGCTGCATCAATGCCCATTCCCGCCTCGTAGCGGCCATCCTCGCTCGCGGCAAGTCCCGAAATCAGCGACGAGTCCGTGAAGGTGCCGTCGTGATTATTGAAGAACAGGAAGTTGGGCCAGGTGTCGTTGGCAACGGCAATGTCGGGCCATCCGTCACCGTTTAAATCCGCCAGAAGAACGCCCATGCCCTTCGACTCTGGTATTCCGACACCGGATTTCTCACTGACGTCCGTGAAGGTGCCGTCGTGGTTATTGTGATAGAGCTTGGTCTTCTGCCCGCGATAGTTGTTGGGATTGCAATAAGATCGATATCCAGGCTTGCGATCGCCGCACCAGAGATTATTCCTTGGAGACCAGTCGATGTAGTTGGTCACGACAAGATCGAGCCAGCCATCCTTATCGAAATCGAACCAGCCTGCGCTCGTTGACCAATTGCCTTCATCGGCCACTCCCGCTTGCGCAGTGACATCCGTAAATGTGCCGTCACCATTGTTCCGATAGAGAATGGCGCGGCCATAGCCAGTGACGTAGAGATCCGGAAAGCCGTCATTGTTGAAATCGCCAACGGCGACGCCCTGTCCGTAATGTCCTTCGCCTTCGACGCCGGCTTTGGCCGTGACGTCAGTGAAAGTGCCGTCGCCGTTGTTGTGATACAGCGCCGAGCGCAGCGGATGTGCTGGTTTATAGGCGTCCGTTGCGCCCGATTGCACGAAGTACAGGTCCATCAAGCCGTCCTGGTCGTAGTCGATCCAGGCAACCCCTGTGCCCATCGTCTCCAGGTAGTATTTTTCCTCTGTCTCGGTCGAGTCCTGAATGAAAGTGATTCCGGCGGACTTGCGAATGTCGGTGAACCGTACCGAAGCATTACCAGCAATTTGGGACTTGGGAGTCTGTCTTTGTTGCTGTCCGAAAATAACGGCCCCGCGGGTTTGAATTGCGACCGCGACGACAATCGCCAGCAGCGCCGCGGTGGAGATCCGAAAATTCATAAGGTCTTGTCCGCAAGCGCGAGTGCAAACTGAAGGAGCTGCTGTTTGTTTTCAGCGCTAAACGCGCCTGCTTCCAGTTGCGGTCGATCGGCTGCCTGGTCGAGCACCTGTTCAATCCGGCTGACATCCAGGCTGGGCCCCGTACTGCTGTCCCTGAAGCGTTTCAAGACATCGCGAGCTTTGTCGATCTTTCCGATTTCGAAGTAGAAGACCCCCAAGGTGGAGTAGGCGCCTGGCCACTCCGGTAAGAGGTCCACCGCGCGTTCAAATCGCGAGGCAGCCTGGTCGACGTCCCCTGCCATCGCAGATGCCAGGCCGAGGCCCCAGTAAATCTTGCCGGAAGCCGGGATACGCGATTGCCCTTTCATCAGTGTCTGCTGCGCCGCGGCCACATCATTTGAACGAAGATCAATCAGCGCGAGCGAAAGATAATTTTGGTCATTGTCGGGGTTGCGAGCGATCGCGTCACGAAATATGCGAGCCGCGCGGGCTGTGTCGCCGGCGTGCGCGAGGATGTCGCCAGTCAAGGTGAGATAAGCGTCATCCTTGCGTCCGGCCTCAGAAATGTCTCCCAAGATTTCGAGGGCATGGGAATAGTCGCCCTTCCTGAAAAACGCATCTGCGAGGTTGAACTTCACTTCGTCGGAATCGGGATTCGCCTGAATTGCCGATTGGAATTGGCGGATCGCGTCGTCATACAAGTGATACCGCGCCAGCAGAACGCCGGTTCCATTCAAGGTTCGGAAATCATTTGCGCTCAACCCGTCGATTTGTTGAACCGCATTCCTCGCATCGTCGGTTTTGCCTGCTTTCAGATAGGCTTCGGCAAGCATGTAGAAGTCTTCAGGCTGGTTGGGATGTCTTTGGATCTCATTCTTCAATTCTGTAATGTCGAGTTGTTGGCGGGCGTTGCTACCGAGTTGCGAACGGCTATCAAGATAGTCGAAGAGGTGTTCGAAAGGATAAGGGCCCGACTGCGCGTTTTTCGCCAGACTTTTGAAGACACTCAGATCGCGACTGGCAGCTTCGGTTTCGTGCAGGCTGCGCTCAACCATGGCGAGCTTGTAGTAGCCGTCGGAGGGATCGTGCGCCACTTTCACGTAGCGCCGCAATAGTTCCTCTGCTTCAGGCAACCGTTTGGACGCAGTTCGCAGGTTTGCCAATTCCAACAAAGCTTCGGAGAACTCCGGATTGGATTGGAGAGCCTGTTGAAAAAATCGTTCTGCAGCAGGAGCGTCACCCTGTCGCTCCGCAATGAACCCAAGATTAAATAGGCAGGTGCTGTTGTGCGGATCAAGCGCAAGCCCCTGCTGGAAATATGACTTTGCTTCATCGAATCTTCCGAGGTTTCGATACGACAGGCCAAGAAAAGCATAGGAGCGGGCGGACTTGTCGATTTGGAGCAAGGACTCGAATTTTTCAATCGCCTTCTCCGTCTTTCCCGCCATGAAGTAGCTTTCGCCAAGGGCCGCCAGAAGATCGGGACGTTGCGGAGCGATCTCAAGCCCGGATTCGAGGAGCGGAATTGCATCCTCGTAATAATTCTGGGACATCGTGACTTGGGCGGTCAGAAAGATGATGTCGGCATTGTTGGGTGCGATCTTGTGAGCCCGGATGAGAACGTCGAGCGCGTCGAGAGGGCGCGACTGCGCCTTATAGCTTTGCGCCAGCAGATAGAGTGCGTCAGCATTCTCTGGTTGGAGCTTGAGAGCGCGATTGAGTGTCAGCTCCGCGCGGGTATTGTCGCCTGTGCGAAGCAGCACCTGGCCGAGATTGAAGAGAATCTCGAAGCTGTCCGGTTGCAGAGAATCTGCACGATCGAGAACCTGCTCGGCCTCCTTGTATTCACGCGCCGAGGCAAGCAACACGCCAAGGGAGAATTGCACCTGAACGTCCGTCTTGTCTTTCTCGGAGAGTGTCTCAGCGGCTCGCAGAGCTTCGGCTGTGCGATGTACCTGCAGATAAGCGCGAACGAGGTTTAATTCGGACTGTGCAGAATGCACGCGCTGGAAATGAGGGATGGCTTCGGCGACGGAGCCCTTCATCATCAACAGCACGCCGAGGTTGTAGTTTGCGTCCTCATTTTCGGGGTCAACGCGAAGAACGTTGCGAAACTCATTCTGCGCAAGACCCCACTCCTTTTGCGCAGCATAGGCGTTGCCAAGATTGTTGAGCGTTTTTGTTGAGCGGGGGTTCAGGTGCAGCGCGCGATTGAAGGAATCGACGGCAGCCGCGTAATCTTGCTGGGTCGATTCGATGATGCCGGCGAGGTTATAAGCTTCAACCGTTGGATGCTTTTTTACCTCTTCAAGCGCTTCCGTGCGTGCCTCGGCAAGCCTGTGCTGCGCCAACAGAGTTTGCGCGTCACGGAGCGGCGATGTGTCTGTATTCTGTTGTCCCAAACTAGGGAGGAACGCGGCCAAGCTCAGGATGAGAAGGGCGGCTGTTCGACGCTTGGAAACCCCGAGGACCGGGAGCCATTGTTTCAGTGGGATGTGGGGAGCCATCCTCTTGATCCCTGTCGCTTGATAGGCTTCGGCCGTCATTGTAGCATTTCCAACGCTTGCTTTGCGGATGCGTTTTCCGGCTGCAGCAGAAGCAGATTGTGAAGCACATCGCGCGCCTTCTGCCGGTCGTTCTGCGCGACGTATAAGCGTGCGAGATTCAGGTACGACTGGTCAAATTGCGGCGCCACTTTAATGCCTGCGAGAAACTCCTCCTCAGCGCGTCTGTAGTCCTGGCGGCGCACATACACAACACCCAGGTTATTCCGCGCCTCGGGATAGTTTGGCCGTATTGCGATGGCCTGTTCAAGGTATTTCGCAGCGCGATCGAAATCGCTCTGCTGAGCAAAAAGCATTCCCAGGCTGTATTGGATTTCGGAGTCGTCGGGACGAATCGACAGGGCGCGAAAAAGCGAGTCCTCTGCTTTATCGAAGGCTCGCTGCCGTCGATACACATTGCCAAGATTCAGGTGTGCCGTGAAGTATGAAGGCCGAATGCGGATGGATTCCTGGAAGTCTTTAATGGCTTCGTCCGCATCTCCCTGCTGAGCGGCCAGCATTCCGAGATTGTTCCACGCCTCTGCAAAACTCGGTTTCAGCGCCACTGTTTTTTGCAGGTAGTCTTTGGCCTCTTCCAGCCGGTTTCGACGGAGGTTAAGGGTGCCGAGATTGTAGTAGGCATTCGGATCATCGGGCTTGGACACAGTTACTTGCCGGAACGATTCGGCTGCCTGATCCAGAAACCCGTGCTGGTACAGTGCTACGCCATATGTGAAATCGTTCCGTTCAAAGGTGTCCTGCATCAGCAATCCCTGGAAGGGTAAGGCAAGACGCATGCGGGCCTGGTCGTCGCCTGGAATTGAGTTACTGTCTTCGATGATGTGCGATGGATTTACGAGCCCCTGATAGACCTTTACGATCATTCCTTTACTGTCAACCAGCAGCGAAACTGGAATTGGCAAATCGCGGCGGCGGTCGAACAGGTGTCGATAGAGAATGTTGTAGATTCCTGACATCTCCTCCGTTGCGAACAGAACGGTGGC
>Ga0335073_10007647_pt1 | contig 15173 bp, 10 predicted proteins | sample Lox_Sample_22_FD_207093 | JGI IMG/M metagenome (GOLD analysis project Ga0335073, IMG submission 207093) | Soil microbial communities from Loxahatchee National Wildlife Refuge, Florida, United States - Lox_Sample_2.2 | ecosystem: Environmental > Terrestrial > Soil > Wetlands | place: USA... | reverse complement strand
ATGCGCCATGCTTCCGAGTCATATAGAGGATGGGCAGTCATCCAGATTGCGAACAGCAGCCAATAGGCGCTGATCGGGCCTGCGCAAGTAGTCAGCACTAACAGCGACCACGCCATTGCCTTCTGGATCATCGCCGTAACTCCAAAGACGGATTACCTAGCAATTCGTGCTTTCAGTGCAGCTTAGTTTCCAATGCCACCAACGCCGACGCCGCCGGAATCTTAATCTTCCCCTTCGACGGCTGTCCCTCCAAGTCTTCAATCGAAATCACCACAAACTCGGCCGGCTGCAGCGGGCTGAATCCGATCTCTATATCGATCGGGTCGGTATCGCTCATATTGGCGACCACGACCGCGCGCCTTCCATCGCTGCGTTGAAACACCGAGTAAGTGTCGTGCGGCTTGCCGTTGGCCGTCACCGTTGCGCCCAGCGTGTCGCGAAACTCCGCGTCCCACAGCCACTCGCGATATCTACGCCGCAGCTCATCGACCGCACGGCCGTATTTCATCGTTTCCGGATACTCGTCCAGCTCGCCGTGAAAATCGCGCGGCTCGTAACTCATCGAAAAGCGATAGAGAAGGCACGCATTGATCATCTGCCGGTCGTTCCATCCCGTCACGGCCACCGACATGGGCTGGAAGGGGTCGATGTAGCGGCCGAAGGGAACAAAGCCGCGCTCGATGCGGAAATACGACATGTCGTAAGTGCGCAGCTCGAGGTCGTAAGGTGATTCACCTGCGAAGACGAACTGTTCGGGATCGATGATGGCGCGAAAGCCCTCGATGAGCGGAACGTCGCCGGAGAACACCGCGCCCGGCACCGGGTGGCCGTGATCTTTGGCGAAGCAATAGGGGCTCATGTGCCACTGGCACTCGTCGAAGAGGATGCCGCTCGCGCCCAGCTCCACACTTTTGCGAAATTCAACCAGCGCTCGCTGGCGCCACAGCGGGCTGGCCTGGCACATGCCGGTGCCATGCCGCGCATTGATGCCCGAAATCTGGGTGGGCGTGTCGTAGTTGTAGCCGTTGAACTCGTAGGCGTGGCCGTAGGGATCTTCAATGGCGAACTTGCGAAACTCGGCGTAATCGGGCGCGGTGACGTCAGCCCACGCGTATTTATTAAAGAGCACGATCTCCACGCCCATCTTCCGGCTGGCGGCAATCGCATCCCTGAATTCCTGCGCTGTGCCCAGGCGCGGGTCGGTATCATGCAGCGGAAAATCGCGATCCTGCCCGCCGATCTGCCATCCAGTGAGCTGAATCGCCTTCACGCCCCAGCGCGCGCAGGCTTCGGCTACTTTGGGCAGATGCGAGTAAGGAAATTCGAGCCGGTCCTCGGCCGAGTTGATCTGGATCTGCTGCCATGAGTGCACATCCCGAACCCAAGCCGGCATCCTGGGCCGCTCGTACCAGGTGGCGCGCCACGCTTTGTAGATATCCGCGCCGGCATGCCAGCCGCCGGCAAACGAAGCCAGGACCAGCGATTCGGATTTTTGCGATGCGCCCGGCTGGATAAAGCAGAGATGATTGGGATCGATGGAGACGGCGGAATCGGCCACTTTCGCAGATGCGTCGTGCGCGTCGGAGTCGAAGGAATCAACGTAGGCCGGAGCCAGGGCAAAGCATACCTGCACCGTCTGCTTCTGCCCTTCGTCGTGATAGCCGAGATAGAGGCCGCGCGCCTCGCCGAGGATGAGGCAGAACTGGTGATCGGTGCCGAGATGACGCAACTGCGCCGGCGTGTCATAGCCGTAGTAGCCGACGTCGTTGCCGAAAGCCGGCCAGAGGGTGCGCGAGCTCATCCCGCTGTAGCTCCACGCCGTCTGGCGCATGGTTTTCTCGCCCGACGGGGGCTTGAGGCCCTTGAGGCGCGGATAGGCGTAACTTTCGATGACCGCAGCGCTCGAGTTGTAGATCTCGTAGCGGAAATGGATCGCGGCGGCGTCGAGGCGCACGGTCTCGCGGACTTCGATATCGAGCTTGCCCATGCGCTCACTCTCGAAGCCGTTCCAGGTGATCTCGGCGCTCGCGCCGGCGGATCGGATCGCCGGCGCTTTCGTGTGCTTTTCGGTCAGATAGTGAAAGCGATGCTCCGGAGCGGGCACATGCAGCCGCATGCCGGCGCCGTCGAGGCGCCAGCCCTCGCTCTTGCTTTCGAGCGATGCGACGCATCCGGTGGCGCGGTCGATGGCGACGCGCCAGCGTTCATTTTCGAGGACCAGCAGATCGGGTGGAGACTGTGCCGAGCACGCTGCGACGGGATTCGCAATTAGCCCCGAAGCACCGGCAGTGAGAGCCGTACCAAGGAATTTGCGCCGAGAAACTGCCATGAAGAATCGCTCCTTTCCAGAGTGCGCCAGTCAGGAAAGGAACAGATTACGCCTACCAGCCGGTTTACGGCTTCGTGGCCAGGATGAGGGGCGAGGGTCCGTGGGTGTCGAGGGTGCGCGCATTCACGAAGCCCGCTTCGGCGAGCCATTGGCTGATCTGCTCGAACGAAAACGTGTCGCCCATGTCGGTGTTGACCAGCATGTTCACCGCAAAGATCAACCCATTCATGGGGCCGCTGCGGTCAGGGTTCACGAGGAATTCCTGAATGGCGATGGTCCCGCCGGGCGCGAGCGCGTGGAACGTTCTGCCCAGCAGCTTGCGGCTCAGGGCTTCGCCTTCACTGTGCAGGATGTGGCCGAGCGTAGCCACGCTATGGCCAGAGCCGAAATCGGCGTCGTGCAGGTCGCCCTCGACGAATGTAAAGCGGTCGGCGAGGCCGAACCGGCCCACCGTCTTCCTGGTTACCGGAATTACCGCGTGCCAGTCGACAGCCGTCACCGTGACCAGCGGGGAGCTCTGCGCCAGGCCAATGCCCCACACACCCGATCCCGCGGCCAGGTCGAGCACGCGCACCGGCTCATGGGCGCCGGCCAGGTCGAGATGATCGGCCAGCTCCTGGGCCACGCGATAGCTCATGGGGAAGATGTCGGTGACGAACTGCTCGAAGAACTCGGCGCCGCCCGCCTGCTGGTTGACCGGTGAAACCGGCTTGCCCGTCGCGACCACCTCATTCAGGTGCAGCCACCGGGGAACCAGGTGTTCGCTGCTGTGGCGGATCAGCCCGCCTTGGAATCCCGGCTTGGTGCTGACCAGGAACGCCGCGGCCTCCGGTCCCAGCGCGACCTTCCCTTGGCGATCCCGCTCGAGGAACGCCAAGCCGATGAGGAAGTCCACGATCGGACGCAGTCCGCGTGCGGAGGCGCCGGTCGCGGCCTGTATTTCGCTCAGCGTCATCGGCCCGCTGTCGAGCACGTCGAAGATGCGATGGCGGATGGCTGCCTCGAGGATGAGCGGGGGCGCGTACCCCCAGGCAAACTGCAAGATACGCTCCGGCGTGACTGGAGCAGAAACCTGGGCTGACATATGGACCTCGCAGGAGTAAAGATGGTGGGGAAACGCAGCATGGGAAGCATAGCAGAGCCGCGCCAGGGCGCACACGCGGAATCGTGAGAGCTTGCCGCGTCAGGCCAGAAGATGTTTGGCCACGCGAACGTACAGCTCGACGGCATCGAGGAGCTCGCGCTTGGCGACCTTTTCGTGGGGCGTGTGCGCCACGTGAATCGACCCCGGCCCCAGCAGCAGCGGCTCGCCCCAGTTGGTCAGCTTGGGAATATCGGTGGTGAACTTGGCGATCATGGTCGGCAGGCCTTCGACGGCGCGCAGGCGCACAAAGGGGATGTCGAGCGAGAAGTTCACTTCGGCCAATCCGGCAATGGCTCCCTCGATAGCTTCGCGCACCGGCGCCGAGTCGCCAATGAGCCGGATCTGCACCTGCGCTTCGGCGAGGTCGGCGATGACGTTGGGCGCGCGCCCGCCGTGGATCTGTCCGATATTCAGCGTGCATGGGCCCACGTCGTGGTTTTCGGGGAGGGGCAGCTCAAGAATCTTTGCCAGCGCCTGTACCAGTTTGTGCACCGCGCTCTCGCCCAGCTCAGGATAGGCAGAGTGCGCCATGGTTCCGGTGGCGCGCACGATCGCGCGCAGCGTGCCCTTGGATGCGATCGCCAGCTTGTTGTCGGTAGGCTCGCCGTTGACGAGGAAGCGCGCGCCCCGGGGCTGCTCGTTGGCGGCAATCGCGCCGGCGGAGTCGCGCTCTTCGCCGGAAACGAACAAGAGCCCGATGCGGAAACCCCTGGCGCGGAGTGCTTCAGCCGCCGCGATTTCGGCGGCAATGATTCCCTTGGCGTCGCACACGCCCCGTCCATAGAGAAACTCGGCGTCCTCAGTCGGCGGGATGTAGGGCGGAACGGTATCCATGTGCGTAGAAAAAATCAGGTCCGGCGCCTCGCCGGCGGCGCCGGCATAGACATTCCACCGCTCTCCCGCCGAGGCGCTTTCCAGGGGCTGCGGAACCGGCGTTTTCTCCACCGTCCAGCCGCGGCCGGAAAGAAAATCGGCCAGAAAATCGCCCACAGTTCCCTCGCGATAGGTGGTGGAGTCGATTGCGGCAAGTTGCAGAGTGAGTTGGATGGGATCGATCGGCGCCCTGTCGGCCATAGTGCTGCCAGAATACCTCCAGACCCCGCCAACCCCTCCCCGCCTGATCCGATTCGAGCTTTCCGCTGACTCCGCAATCGCGTCAATCCGTGAACAGTTTCCCTATGGAATGGAGGGTGGAGACAACTGCGCGTAGAATGGGTCTGGATGATCACGACAACCGACTCTGCGGCGTCCGGAGCCGCTTCCCAGCCGCCGAACGAATGCCGAAAACTCTCCGGCAGACGGGATTCAGCGCGCGGGCGAGCAAGAAAGAGCGCAACATCCGTGGACGGGGGAGTAAAGCTGCCATGACGATTGTGACCGATGCCGCGCTCGACACCTTGCACGCTACGGCCACATCCATCTTCACGGGGGCGGTGGAAGCGTGCAACATTGAATCGGCCTTCGACCGGCGGATTCGTTTTGAAGGCGACCTGCTCCAGCGGCTTTTGCCCGACGGCAGCGGCCCGGAGACCCTGAATCTCGCCAACTATAAACGTGTTTTCGTCATTGCCCTGGGCAAGGCGGCATTGCCCATGCTGGAAACCCTGCTGAGCCGCATGAAGCGCCGCAAGGGCCTGCGTGGCATCTGTTGCTCCAACCAGATCGCCAAGGTGCGCAACTGGCGCATTCGCTACTTTGCCGGCGGTCATCCCCTTCCCAACGAGGAATCATTCGAGGCCGCACGCGCGGCCCTGGCGCTGGTAAGGAAAGCGCGCAAGGACACGGTTATTTTCTTCCTGATCTCGGGCGGCGGGTCGGCTATGTTCGATCTTCCGCTCGATCCGAACATCAGCCTCGACGATACCATCGTGTTTCACCAGGCCCTGCTCGGTTCGGGCGCGCCCATCAACGAAATCAATACGCTGCGCAAGCATTTCTCCGCCGTCAAAGGGGGGAGGCTGGCGATCGCGGCGCCGGAAGCCCAGAAAGTCTCGCTGCTGCTGCCCGACGTGCCACTGCGCACGCTCGATGCGCTCTCCTCAGGTCCCACTTCGCCGGACCATACCACGGTCGGCGACGTGCGCGATCTGATCTCCCGTTACAGCCTGGAGGTGAAATTTCCCCGTTCGGTGCGGGAATTTTTCGAGCGCGACGATCTGCCGGAGTCGCCAGGCAACAAAGGCTGGCGTCCAGCCTTCATCCCCCGCCTGCCCTGGGCGGAGCCGCAACCGGCACGCCGGATGACCGCCGCTTCGGCGATGAGCGGTGAAGATGGGGCTTTTTGCGACTCTGTTTTCGAGATCCTGCTTTCCAGCCACGACCTGGTTGAAAATGCGCGCAGCCTGGCGGAGAAGCTCGGTTATTTCGTCGCCGTCGATAACTCCTGCGACGACTGGGATTACGCTGATGCGGCGCGCTACCTGCTGGAGCAGTTTCACCTGCTGCGCCGGACGCATCCGCGTTTCTGCCTCATCTCCGGCGGTGAAGTGACGGTTACACTGGGCCCTTCGCCCGGCGCGGGGGGACGCAACCAGCAGTTCGCCCTGGCCTGCGCGCTCGAACTGGCGAACCACCCCGGAGAGCGGCTGACTGTCTTCAGTGCCGGCTCCGACGGCATCGACGGCAACACGCAGGCCGCGGGTGCCATCGCCGATCCGACCACGGTGGCCCGGGCACGCCAGTTCGGATTCGACCCCGACGTATCGCTGTCCGGCTTCAACGCCTGTCCGCTTTTCACCGCGCTGGGCGACTCGGTGGTCACCGGGCCAACCGGCCACAACCTGCGGGATCTACGCCTGCTGATCGCCGACCGGGAGTAAGCGGGTCAACGCTGCCGGCTCGGAGGGACGGGGGAAGGCCATTTCGTCGGCGACCCGCTGGCGTCCCCGGTTACCATAGGACTTACGCCGCCTTGATCTCGATTGCGGCGGTTCTCCGGTTGAAGCGGGGCGAAACGAAACTGCTCAGTGGCTCTCTCCCCGAATTGTGCCGCCCGGCAATGCGCTCCTCATGACATCGCAGGGGTCAGAGAACCGCTCCAGGATGTGCACGTGGCTCGAAAAGCGACACGCAAGACAAACGGAAAGACACCCGATATCCGAACCGTCGCCGCGCTGGCGAAGGTTTCCATCGCCACGGTATCCCGGACCATCAACGGATCCCCTGCCGTCAGCGAGCGGCTCTCCAGGCGTGTTTGGCAGGCAATCGAGCAGCTGAATTACTTCCCCAATACGCATGCGCGCAGCCTGGTTTCAGGGCGCAGCCGCCTATTCGGCATCATCGTGGAGAACATCACCAATCCGTTTTTTCCCGAGCTGATTCGAAGCTTTGAAGAAATCGCCGTCGGCCACGGCTACGAGATTCTGGTCAGCTCGTCGAACAGCGACGCCGCGGTGCTCACCACCTGCGTCCGCCGCATGCTCGAGCGCAAAGTCGAAGGCGTGGCCGTGCTCACCTTCGGCGAAGAAGAATCCGTGCTGGACCAGCTCGTCGCTCATGACGTGCCCCTGGTGCTTGCCGAGTTCCGCCTCGAGAACCCCAAGGCCAGCACCATTCTGCTCGACTACGCTTCGGGAATTCAGGCCGCGGTGAATCACCTCAAGGAACTCGGCCATCGGCAGATCGCGTTCCTTTCCGGCCCGCTCACACTGCACTCGGCCATCACGCGCGAGAACGACTACCGTACGGCGTTGCAGGCCGCCGGCCTGCCATTCCACAAAAAGTGGGTGGTCGAGTGCGACCACACGCTCAAGGGCGGCGTGGCCGGCTTCGGGCAGCTGCGCTCGCTTCCCACGTGCCCCACGGCGATTCTCTGCTCCAACGACATGACGGCCATCGGAGTGCTGCGCGCGGCCTACCACGAGGGACTGCGCGTGCCGCACGATCTGTCGGTCATCGGCCTGGACGACATCGATTTCGCCGAGTTCACGCTGCCGCCGCTGACGACCATTCGCCTTTCGCGAACGGATCTGGCGCGGGCAGCATTCGAGGCGTTGCGGCAGCAGGCCGAAGATCCGGCGAATCCTAAGAAGCAGCGCGAGTTTCTGGTGTCAACGAGTCTGGTGGTGCGCGAATCGACGGCGGCGCCGGCTGCCGAAGCGCACTGAGAGCCGCGAGCGCGGTTCTGGAGTTGGCGCGGAGCAAGACCAAATCGCCGGGCTGATGCTTGATCCAGCGCGAGCCGCCGGAAAAGAACCGAGAACGACGCTCTAGGAGAGCTGGCGTATTTCGCTGGAGGTGCCGCCCGCCGCGGGGATGTAGCATTTCAGCGTGTAGTCCATCACCATGCGGTCGGCGTTGAAGCGCCAGCCCAGGGTGCGGATGGTTCGCTTCATGCGCTTGATCCAGCCGCGCGGCAGCCCGTCGCGGTCGCGGCAGTAGTAGAGCGGAATCACTTCGTCGCGCAGCGCGCCGTAAAGGTCCTCGCTATCGCGCGAGTCGTGCACGCTCATGTTGGAGTGCGTGCGGCCCCGGCCGATGGCAAAGCCGTTGAGCCCGTCATACGCCTCGGCCCACCATCCGTCCAGAATCGAGAGATTCAGGCCGCCGTTGAGGACGACTTTCTGGCCGCTGGTGCCGCTAGCCTCGAGCGGGCGGCGCGGATTGTTCAGCCATACGTCGACGCCCTGCACCAGGAAGCGTCCGACGTTGATGTCGTAGTCCTCGATAAAGACGAACTTGTCGCCCAGCTCGGTGTCGCGCATCATCTGCGCAATCTGCTGGAGGATGGTCTTGCCCGGCTGGTCGTGCGGATGCGCTTTGCCGGCAAAGACGAACTGGACGGGCCGCTTGGGATCGTTGGCCATCGCGGCCAGGCGCTGCATGTCGCCGAGCAGCAGGTTGGCGCGCTTGTAGGTGGCGAACCGCCGTGCGAAGCCGATGGTCAGCGCGTCGGGGGAAAGCAGTTTACTCAGGCGGGCGATGGCCTCTGCCGGCTCGCCGCGGCGGGCGGCCTGTTCGCAGGCGCGGCGGCGGGCGAAGTCGAGGAGTTGAGACTTCAGGCTCAGGTGTGTCTCCCACAGTTCGCCGTCGTCGACGTTTTCAATGTCCTCCCAGGTGCGCGCGTCCCCGCTGTTGCGCTGCCATCCCACACCCAGATGGCGGTCGTAGAGGCGGCACATCTGGGGCGCCAGCCAAGAGGGCACGTGAACGCCGTTGGTGATGTGGCCGATGGGGACCGCATCCTCCGGCTTGCCCGGATAGAGGCCCCACCACATGGCTCGCGACACTTCGCCGTGCAGCGACGAGACCGCATTGGCGCGCCGCGAAAGCTTCAGCCCCAGCACGGTCATGCAGAAGGGCTCGTTGAAATCGGTGGAGTGCTCGCGGCCGAAGCCCATCATGTTCTCATGCGAAAGACCGAGCTGTTCGCGCAGCGGCCCCAGGTGCTCTTCCATGAGTTCAGGGTTGAAGCGGTCGTGCCCCGCCGGCACCGGGGTATGCGTGGTAAAGACAACTTCGTGCGGAATCTGCCGTGCCGCGGCGGCGAAGTCGATACCCTCTTCAACCATGCGCGTGCGGATGGCCTCGAAGATGGCGAAGGCGCTGTGCCCTTCGTTCAGGTGCAGCACGCCCGGCGCAATCCCCATCGCCTTCAGGGCGCGATATCCTCCTAGGCCGAGGAGCAGTTCCTGGCGGATGCGGGTGCGCCCATCGCCGCCGTACAGCCTTGAGGTCAGCTCGCGGTCCTCCGGCGCATTGCCGGCAACGTTGGAGTCGAGCAGGAGCAGGTCGCAGCGGCCGACCTTCACACGCCAGACTTTGGCGCGGATGGCGCCGCCGCGCGTGTCGATCACCACCAGCACCGGTTCGCCGTTCTCGCCGATGGCCGGCTGCATGGGCAGATGATTCACGTCGGTCTCGAGATACTCTTCGCGCTGCCAACCTTCGCGGTCGAGCCGCTGGAGGAAATATCCCTGGCCGTAAAACAGGCCTATGCCGACCAGCGGGATATCGAGATCCGACGCGCTCTTGATGTGATCGCCGGCCAGTACGCCGAGGCCGCCGGAATAGATGGGAAGGGACTCGTGCAGCCCAAACTCGGCGGAGAAATAGGCGACCGGCCGCGGCCGCAGCACGCCCGCATTGACCGCGCCCCAGGTGCGGTCGGCGTTCAGATACTCCTGCTGGCGGCGATAGACATAGTTGATGCGGCTGTGCAGCAGGAGCTCGGTCGCGCGCCGCTCCAGCGCGCCCAGCGGAATTTCGCCGAGCAGGGAGATCGGATTCTGGTTCAGTTCGCGCCAGCGCGTCGGATTCAGGTCGTGGAACAGGCTGACGCAATCGTGATCCCAGCTCCACCACAGGTTGCGCGCCAGCGACCACAGCCGTTCCTGCGCGGGGCCGATAAACCGGTCGAGGGTGCGCGCCTCGCTCACCACCGGCGCCACTTCGCTGGCTGCATCCACCAGCATGCGGATCTCTTCCTCGTGGAAGACGCGCGGCTCCTTGGTCTGGACAATCAGAACGCCCTGCAAGACACCGCGGTCGATCAGCGGCACGCCGAGAAACGAACGATATTCTTCTTCGCCGGAATCCTCGAAGAACTTGAAGCGCGGATGTTTCTTGGCATCTTCGACCGCAACGGGTTTCACCTGTTCGGCCACCAGTCCCGCAAGCCCTTCATTGATGGGCATCCGCAAAGTGCCGATGCAGCCCGGGTGCAGCCCCAGGGTCGCCGCCAGCACCAGGTTCGAGCGGTCGGGCTCGAGCAGGTAAGCGGAGCAAACATCGGTTCTGAATCGGGTAGCGATCAACGCGACCACGTTCATCAGCGTGTCGGCGGGCTTGCCGCCTTCTTCAGTCAAGTTGGTAATTTCGTCGAGTGAAAGAACGTGATTGGTATCCGCCGCATCGTAGAACGGGGTCATTTCGGTGCCCTCTGTCGTCCAAGTCGCAAACCGCGAAGGCCCGCGCATCAACCGCGCCAGGCCGACCAACATGGGAGTTCACGGCAGAAAGAAAATCAGAGAGTTGCCGTCAAGTGCGAGCCGATCGGAATCAGGGGAAAAACTCGCCAAGTGGTACGTTGATTAAGACAATACCATCAATCCGCCCGCGACAGTGAATGCTCCGGCTGCGGGTTCTCCGGCGCCGGCGCGGCATTCCGCAAGGCAGTAACTTGGAGATGCGTTTGGCGCGCGGCGCTGCCGCGATCGGCAAAGCGGCGCGGCTCTGCGAAGCAAACCGATGCGGTGAATCCCTTGACGCCCAGTGTCTTCCACAAATGCGGAAGGAACAGCGCGTCGCCAAACCAGCATAGCTCCCGCTCTTCTACTCCGCCCTCGATCTGATAGCGGATCGCGGCGGCGGTCACGGGCGCCTGGGCGATCACGGCCGGCTCGAAGAATCGCGAATGGAAGCGGAGCACATCGACGCCGTCGCTGCTCGTCCCTTCGGGAAACAGCATGACCGGGATGGGCAGGCGCAGCCTTTCGGCCATCTGCCCGGCCACCAGGCTGGCGCTCATGCGATTGCCCCGCTCCAGAAACATGGCGCCGCCGCAGCGTGCGGCGGGGCCGAAGACCGGCCAGCTTTCCACCTCCGCCTTGGAGACGAAGAAGCACGGCAAAATGGAGCCGTAAATCAAAACATCGAGGTAGCTGAGATGATTTGACACCAGCAGGCCCGTGGACGGCGGGATTCCGCAGAATTCGCACCGGATGCCCACGCTGCTGCTCACGCGCCGGCAGGTCGAGTGCAGCCACAGCGCGCGCTGTTCCAGCGGAACAGGGCCGCGCAGGCGCCGCAGCGAGAAACGCAGAAAGCTGATTGCCAGTGCCAGCGCCAGCGCCACAGCGCGCCGGGCGGCGCGAAGCACTACGATGTCAGCGGCGCCAGAAACCGGTTGCGCGCGGAAGACGAGAGCAACTGGAGATCGAGCAGGGTAAGAAAGTCAATGGTGCCGAACTCGCGGTCCCAGGCCGGCGGCGCGCAAATGCGGGCGCCAATAGCGAGATAAGTCTTGAGCAGCTTGGGAACCTTGGCTGGAGCCGGCAGACACTGTTGGCCGGGCGATTGCTGTGTGAAAGCGCCCTCCTGCTCGGTGGGGCAGGCATAGACAGCCGTCGGCACCGTACGCAACTCCGTGGCGACCTGGTATTGCTCCAGCTGGCGGTACATCTGCCAGCCTTCAGCCGGGTCTTTCGAGTTCAGCGACGAGCAACCGATCAGGTAACGCAGCCCCATGTCCGTAGCATACTGCGCGATACCCCGCCACAGCAGTGTGAGCACTTCGGGGGTGCGATGGTCGCGGTCGATCGAGGCGCGGCCTAATTCCAGCGTTCCACTGCGCAGGGCTTCATACGGCGAAAAGTCGAACTCCTGCTCGGAGTAGTAGCCGAGGTTGCGCGCCGCAGTTGCCCCTGACTGCATGCGATAAGTGCCCACGATGCGCCGTTCGGTTTTGTCTTCGACCAGCAGGTGTTCGCAGAACAAATCGAAGTGGTCGGTATCGAGGCCCGTCTGATACGAGCTCTCCAAGCCCTCGCCCAGCTCGATGTTAAAAACCTTAAATCGAAGCCGGCAGGCCGCGTCGCGATCCTCGACTGTTTGCGCGAGCCGAAGCCGGTAACGACCGACCTCGGCATGAATGCGGGGCTTCTGGTCAACCGTTGAAATTGCAGGATGAGAAGGGACAGAGACATCGACCAGAGGCGAAGTGGTAATTGCCGGACGGAGTGAGACACTGTGCTGCTCGTGTGCAATCACTGGAGTATTGTCCGCCAAATATTGTAAACGGACTGTGAAGCTGTGGCGAATACAGTGCAAATAGATTCTTCATTCTTTAGCACTCCTCTAACAGTGGAGCCGGCCTCCGGCAGGCGGCTGCAGGCTGCGCGCTGATGGTGGGACCCTGCCGGCGGCGCTACCTGCTTCCCCCGGCAATGGACGGAATCACGAGCACTTCGTCGCCCTCCTGAAAGCTATACTTTTCGTTGCCAAGGAAGCGGATATCTTCTTCATTCACATAGAAGTTAATGAAGCGACGAATCTGGCCGTCCTCGCCTCTCAGATGCTGCCGCAGCGCCGGGAATTTGCTCTCAATTTCGGTCACGAGCTCGGGCAGGTTGGCCGCGGAGCTCGATAATTCCCGCACGTTGTTGGTGTGCTTCTGGAATGCGTTCGGCAACAGGACCCTAACGGACATAGCTTTCTCCTGCCAGGCTGAAGCCCTGGCTCGCTGCGGTGAGCTCTTCCACAAACTCTTCAAAATCAGCCAGACGCGGCCGGATGGCCTTCGACGAGTCGTAGGCGCCATGCAGGCAATCGGTCGTTTTCAGCCCGTTGCCGGTGATGCAGGTTACGGTCAGCTCTTCGGGCGAGATGCGCCCGTGGGCGTAGAGCCGCGCCGTTACGGCGGTCGTGACGCCGCCGGCCGTCTCGGTAAAGATGCCCTCGTTTTCGGCCAGCTCCTGGATCGCCGAAACAATCTCCACGTCCGACACGTCCTCGGCCCATCCGCCGGTTGTGCGGATCACTCGCGCCGCGTAGACGCCGTCGGCCGGATTGCCGATGGCCAGCGACCGCGCGATGGTGTTGGGCCGCTGCGGCTCGATGTTCTCAGTGCCGGTTTTGACGGCCCGGGCAATCGGCGAGCAGCCCGTGGCCTGCGCGCCAAAGAAACGCACCGGCTTGTCGTGGACCAGTCCCAGCGCGATCAGCTCGTCGAACGCCTTGCGAATCTTGGTAATCAGCGATCCGCCGGCCATCGGCACCACCACGTTATCGGGCAGGCGCCAGCCGAGTTGCTCGGCAATCTCGAAGCCGACCGTCTTCGAGCCCTCCGCGTAGAAGGGGCGCAGGTTGACATTCACGAAGCCCCAGTTGTAGCGCTCAGCGATCTGCGTGCTGAGCCGATTGACGTGATCGTAGTTGCCTTCCACGCGCACCAGCGTGGCGCCATACACCTGGGTGTTCAGGATCTTCGCCGGCTCAAGATCTGCCGGAACCAGGATGAAGGTCTTCAGTCCCAGACGCGCCGCGTGCGCCGCCACGGCATTGGCCAGGTTGCCGGTCGACGAGCAGCCCACCGTGTCGAACCCGAAGGCCTGCGCGTTGGCCAGGGCCACGGCCACCACGCGGTCTTTGAAGCTGAGCGTGGGCATGCACACGGCGTCGTTCTTGATGAAGAGATTCTTGGCGCCGATGCGTTCGGCCAGCCGCGGCGCCGCAACGAGCGGCGTAAGCCCCGAAGGCGTTTGCGGCCGATAGGTATCGCTTACCGGCAGCAGCGCGCGATAGCGCCACATATTGAGCGGGCCCGCGGAGATGGTCTCGCGGGTGAAGCGCTTGCGCGCCAGGTCGAGATCGAAGGCGACCTCGAGTGGAGAAAAGCAATCTTCACAGGCCGAACGCGGCTCAACATCGTACGTCTTGCCGCATTCGCGACATCGCAGCCAATACGCAGTGGTCACAGTCCCCTCGCCTCGCAGGCGGCGGAGGATACGCGGGCGCGTGACCGGCTCAGGATGAGCGAACCTGACTGATTCGAAGCGAAGCACTTGCGAGCTGCATTGGCTTGAACGCCGCTGCAACCCCCGAATCTCATGTTCCCCGGCATTTCGCCGAGCGAGAGTTGACACCATACTCCTGGATTGCCCAGGCAGGTTGTCGTGGCGTCACAGGGCCCGTCCCTCAGCCACTCTGCATGAAATTCAGGCCTGCCCTTTGGGGGCAAACTTGAATGATCTGTTTTTACCACAGATCAAACCGGCCTGCAAGCGGCTTTGCAGCAAACGGCAATCCTGAGCGTTCCAATTGCAATTTACCCTGGCGGGCCGGATCTCAACGCCGCTCTGGGAAATGCTCCCGAAACGCCTTTTCCAGCCGCTGGTTGCCAACCTTGCGCACCGCCTGCTCGACGCGGAGGCGCGTCTCATCCGACGGCGCGGCGCGGCCGATCGCCTCAATGGCCATCGCCGCCGCGCGCTCGTCGCGCTCGATGATTCCGACGAGATACTCGATCGCCTCGGGGAGCCGGCTGGAAGCAATCGCACCGAACAACACGCCGTCGAACCACTCCTCCACGATTCCGTGACGCCGAGCGATCAGCGCTGCGAGCGCCTCCGGCTCGCGGATGGCGGAAAGCGCAAACGCGGCCTCAGCCGAGTTATCGTCCCCTGCTTCGAGAGCCTGCGCGACAAACGGAACGGCGCGTGCGCCTTCCAAATCGAGGAGCCCCGCGTAGCACGCGCCCAGCACTTCCGGCTCTTCGCCTTTGCCCAACAGCGCCCGCAGGCGCAGCAGCAGCACCGCGCCCGGGCCGCCGACGTTGCCGATGGCTCGCGCCGCTTCAATCCGCACGGCTTTGTCGCGATCGGCGAAGAGCTCGAGCAGAAGCGTGAGCAGTTCCTGGTCAGAAACGCCCGGGCAGTTCACCAGCGCATGGGCGCAGGCGCCGCGGAGCGTGCCCGCCGTATCGCTCCTGCCACCCCATGTGGGTTCCATCTGGTGGTGCTTCAGCCCGCGGAGATACGTCGCCTTTTCACGATGGTCGAGCGCGATGAGGGCTTTGACCAGCGCGTTCTTGGCCCAGCATTGCGGATCGGATTTCTCCGCATCGTCGAAGAAGCGATCGTAGGCCGCGAGCACATCGGGCAGCAGCGCTGCAACCGCGTTTTCTTCCGCGATCTTCGCGGCTTTGGAGACGACGTAGTTGTTGCGATGGCCGAGCGCCTTGCGCAGGTGCTCGATGGCCGC
>Ga0335073_10007646_pt1 | contig 15173 bp, 9 predicted proteins | sample Lox_Sample_22_FD_207093 | JGI IMG/M metagenome (GOLD analysis project Ga0335073, IMG submission 207093) | Soil microbial communities from Loxahatchee National Wildlife Refuge, Florida, United States - Lox_Sample_2.2 | ecosystem: Environmental > Terrestrial > Soil > Wetlands | place: USA: Florida... | reverse complement strand
AATGCGAGCATGGGCCGCGACTACGTCCTGGGCGCGTCGGTTTGGCGGCTTTCCCACCAGTACGACTGGAGCAAAATGCTGGTGACGGTGGCGCATGAACACTTGAAAACACTTGCGACCGAAACCAACGAGACCGCGCACCTGGCGGTTCGCGAGGGCAAGAAAGCCCTGTTCATTGATCACGTAACCGGCAGTCATGTAATCGCCATCTCCGGACAAACAGGCGAATTCGTGCCTCTCCATTGCACTTCTCACGGGAAAGCGCTTTTGTCCGATTTCGAAGAGGGCGATCTGGCCCGGCTGCTCGGCAAGAAGCCGCTGGTGCGCTACACCAAAAACACCATTTCAAGCATTCGCGCGCTGGCCAGGGAATGCGAAACGATCCGCGCCCAAGATTTCGCGGCCGACAATTCGGAATATCTCGATGGCGTCTGCTGCATCGCCGCGCCGATCCGCATCCGCGAAGGCGCGGTGATCGCCTCCATCGGCATCTCGGTTCCGGCCGCCCGGCTGGCTAAGGACCAGAAGAAGAAATATACCGAACGGGTGGTTGCGGCAGCTGCCGAGATCGGGCAGACAATCGCCTCCCTGGACGAGTAGGCGCGCGGGTCTTCACAAGGCGAATAATTCACAACGCGCAATCCGGCTTGCGCAGGGCGCATCGTCTGGATAGACTAACGCCGATAGACTATGCCGATGATAAACCGCCGCTTCTTCACGCAAACCATCTCCGCGGCCTTGCTCGCTTCGCGTGGGCTCGCCGCCGACAAGTTCACATTGCACATCGGCCATACCGGCCTCACCTGGATTCCGCTGGGCGGGTCCATGGGACCACCTCCGCCAATCAATCCCATGGCCGATCCGCAATACGTGGAGGCGGCCATTCGCGACATCGCCAGCCTGGGCTTCTACGGAATCGAACTTTTCGGCAACCAGATTGAAGCCATGGAGGCGCGCGGTGGCGTGGGCGCAATGCTGGAGAAGCACAATCTGCCGCTGATCTCGGCCTATTGCAACGCCAATTTGTCCGACCCGGCACAGCGCAAAGATTCCATAGCCAAGACACTGGAGTGGGCGAAGCTGGTCCAAAGGTACAAGGGCCGGGTGATCGTCGTCGGGCCCAACGGCGTGCGGCGCAGCACGTATGATTTTAAGACGCATAAAGACGATATCCTGACCACGCTTAACGAACTCGGCAAGGCCGTCACCGACATGGGCCTGACACCGGTTCTCCATCAGCACACCGGCACCTGCGTCGAAACGCGCGACGAAACCTACGCCGTGATGGAGGCGGTGGACACGCGCGTCATGAAATTCGGACCGGATATCGGCCAGTTGCAGAAGGGCGGATCGGACCCGGTGCAGGTAGTGAAGGACTTCCTTCCGCTGGTGCAGCACATGCACTTGAAGGATTACGTGGGCGGCAAGGAGTACCTGGGATATTGCCCGCTCGGCCAGGGCAAAGTGGATATTCCGGCGATCCTTTCGATGATGGAGGGCCGCAAGACGGCAGGACTGGTGATGGTGGAACTCGACTCTCCCCCGCCCCAGCCCGTGCCGGCCATCGAGGATGCGCGCATCGCCAAGACCTACCTCGTGAAGCAGGGCGTCGCGTTCCGCTCGTGAGTTTCGGATCGCGCTGCTACGGCGCTCGTCGTCTTGACCTGTTGTTGCGGCATTGATATGCTCCCCTAATGTGCAATTGAGCTTGCAACATACGCAATGATCTCAATGCCGGCAGGCTCGCCGGACCAGCGGCGCGCCGCGCGGCCGGAGACACCCAGGGAGGGCGAAACCAGTGAAAAAGACTACCATCGCAATCGCGCATAGCGACGCCGATTTGGGAAAACCGGCCGAATATACCAAAGCGCAGCTCGCGCTCGTAAAGGACATGATCCGGCAGGTTGCCGATCAGACCATGGGCGGCATGCACAACATCGTCCATGCGGGTGACAAGGTCCTGATCAAGATCAACACCGTCATCCCGGTGGCGGCGAACGCCGGATTCACCACCGATCCGCGAATGCTCGAGGCGCTCATCGAACTCGTGAAAGAGCAGCGGCCGGCGCGGATTCAAATCGGCGAGCGATGCGCCATGGGCGCGGATACGATGCAGGCCATGATCACGTGCGGAATCGCGGAAGTGGCGGGGCGGACCGGCGCCGAGTTGTGCCCTTTCGAACATGTGCCGTTCGAGATGTACAAAATCGACCGGCCGGTAAGTTTCAACGAATTTCCCGTGCCAAGGCCGGTGCGCGAGGCCGACGTGTATATCGGGCTGCCGAAAATGAAGGTCCACGTGCACACCACGTTCACCGGCGCCATGAAGCTGCAGTTCGGCAATCTTCCCGACTACGACTGGATGGTCCGGTGCCACCGGGATGATATTTACCAGAAGATCGTCAACCTCACCCGCGCCGCCAATCCGAAATGGTTCGTCATGGATTCGCTCTACGCCTGCCAGGGAAATGGACCGTTCAGCCCCTACAGCGAGGATCTGATCAAGGACTTCAACACCATCTGCGGCGGTCCCGATCCGGTTGCCGTCGACACCATCTGCGAAGCGCTCATGGATTGGGACGAGCCGGGAACGAACGTGCCGTCCACGGTTCTGGGGGCCGCGGAAGGGCTGGGGACCAACCGGATGGATGAGATCGAGCTCCAAGGGGCGCCGCTCGACCGCGTGAAACGACGGTTCCGCCGCCAGAGCACTATCCTTCAAGGACAATACCCGAACGTGAATGTAGTGATGGGTTCCACCTGCGAGGCCGGCTGCAAGGCGATCGTGCGCATCCAGCTCGATCAGTTGAAGGCCGATGGCACGCTCGACCGGCTGCAGCGTCCACTGTACGTCTTCACCGGGCTACAGTTCGAACAGCACATTCAACCCGTGGATGGCGACGTGATCGTGGTGGGAGATTGCGCCAAACCGGCGCTCGACCGTTTCCCGAATGCGCAGTACTGGGGCGAATGCCAGGAGTATCCGAACTGCACGCCGATCTGGGCGAACCGGCCCGACGTCGGCATTGCGAATTATGTACGGCATCTGGCGGCCGTGCAGCAGGCCAACACGGGGAAACCGGCATGACCTCGCCGTCACCCGCGTTGGCGCAAGGCGCAAAACGCCGTTTCGCCCGCATCCAGAGACCTTCGCACGCTTTACGTCAGGGAATCCTGAAGCTGCTGGCAATCAAAGACTCCGACATCCGGCTGCTGATTCTGGAACAGTGCCGGTATGCCGTGGACCAGGGCCTGCATGCAGGCGGCGCATTCTCGGCGACCGTTCCCCTGGTGGCGCTCTATTACGGCGGATTCCTCGATATCGATGTCGAAGACCCCACGCGCGCCGGGCAGGATACATTTGTGCTCAGCAAAGGCCACGCGGTCGCCGCTCTGGCGTCCATCTACGCCGAGCTCGGATACCTCGACCGCGGGGTGCTGCGCAACTCGCGCTCGTACGCCAGCATCCTGAACGGCCATCCCGGACCGATTTTGCCGGGCATCCCCATCGCCACCGGTCCCATGGGCCAGGGATTTGCAGTCGCCCAGGGATTCGCTATTGCCGGAAAACTCGGTCCCTGCTTCGATTCCTACTGCATGACCGGCGACGGCGAGTTGCAGGAAGGGCCCATCTGGGAAGCCGTCATGTTCGCCGGCCAGAAGCATCTCGACAATCTCTGCGTGCTGGTGGACCAGAACAACGGACAGCTCGATATCTCGAGCCGCATGGTCTTCCCGATGCCCAAGCTCGAGGCTGTTTTCGAATCCTTTAACTGGAAGGTGTACAACGCGGATGCGACCTCGTACGAGGGTGTGTACGCCGCGCTCGAAGCCTTTCGCTTCGGCCCGCGTAACGGCCAGCCGACGGCCATCATCTGCCACAGCACCAAAGGCCAAGGCGCACTCTCGGATTTTCTGAACAAGCACAAGGTGGTGGTCCCCGAAAACCTCCTGGACCAGGAAGAAGCTCTCCAGCGGGAACTTCGCGCCCACCGGGTCGACGATTTTCGTGGATATCATGCGCGGCTGGGCGAGCACGCCGACGGTGCGAAGATGACCCAGGATGCGCTCACCGCGTGCGCGCGCGATATGCACCTGGACGTTTCCGATTGCTCGCAGGTTGTGGGGCCGGTGGTGACGCGCCGCGTTCCGCCGCGCGACAAGCGGATTCGCTACGACGGGGAGCTTCTGCCAAAGATCGACCCGAAAAAGCAGTACAGCGCGGCTGACATCGTCACCGGCGCCATGAAAGTCTTTGCGCGCGATTCTCGTGTCGTATCCATCGATGCCGATCTCGCCACCACCAGCGGTTTGGAGGCCGGGGTCGCGTCCGTGGATCAACGCCGGGCGCTCAATGCCGGTGTCGCCGAAGCCAATATGATGGCGCTGGGCGAGGCGTTCGCGGCGCTGGGCTACAACGCCTGGACGAGCACCTTCTGTCCGTTCTGGGACTGGAAGGTGATGCGGCGGATCGCCGTAGGCTACCAGGAGCGGCTCGAATCGATCGCGGCGCCGGACGGGTGGTTGAGCGAGGGTCACGGCCTGGATCTCACCATGCTCGCGACGGCTTCGAATTTCGAAACGCGCACCAACGGCGCCACCCATATGGCGAACGACGATGCCCTGGTGTTCGACGCCATTGCGCACCTCAAGATCATCGATGTCTCCTGTCCGCGGCAGTTGCTTTCGATCATGCAGTGGATCATGGAGGGGAATCGCGGGCTGGTTTATGTGAGGGTGATGCGGACGCCGTCCACGGTCCTTTATAACAGCGAGTACCGGTTCGACTTCGGGATCGGGCAGGTGCTTCGCCCGAGCGATCGCGCGACCATCGTCTCGAGCGGCCGCGGGGTCCACGAAGCGCTGGCGGCGGCGGATTTGCTCCCGGGGCTGGGTGTGGTCGATATGCCCTCGATTGACGGGGAGTTGCTGCTGCGCCTGTACGATAGCGGCAGGCTCATCGCTTTCGCGGAGCAGAACAACGGCTATATCTGGCAGAACTTCCTGAAGGTGCTGTCGCGGCGCCGGTCCGTGGTTTGCGGGGCGGAACGAATCATGACCGTGAATACACTTTCGGCTGACGGCCGCGCGCAGTTCATCCACTCGGCCACCTACGAGGAATTGATCGACGTGTATGGTTTGTCCGGGCCGAAGCTTGCGGCGCGGGTGCGGCAACGATTAGAGGAGGCGCGATGAGCGTGCCCGTGATTCACGAAACCGACGTAGAAGCGTTGAATCTGCCCGGGCGGCAGTTGAGCTGGGTGGTCTCGCCGGATGGGCTCCCGGCGGAATCCTGCTCCGCCTGCGTCATCCGCGTGGCTCCGGGCGACAAAGTGCGGCCGGCGCACAGCCATCCCCACGGCGAGGAAGTGATCTATATCATCCGCGGCGAGGGACGGGTGCTGGTCGAGGGCGAAGTTTCGCCGGTGCGCGCCGGCAGCGTCGTTCTGTTCCCCCGCGGCGCCGTGCACATGCTGCACAACAGCGGATCCGAGGAGATGAAAGTAGTCTGTTTCTTCGCTCCGGCAACTAATCTCGAAAACTACAAGATGTACGAAGGCGTGGATTTTCCCGGCTGATCCCGGTGCCCGCCGGATGAGACGTACGCCGGCGCTGCAACCCCGTGGCGCAACCGAGGCCCCTGTGCCGGCGTTTGAACTGATGAAACCGATGATGTAGTATTTACAAACGGGTATGCATCATACGCATTTGTCGAGACGGCGATTCGCAGTGCTGGCGGGATCCGCCGGCGTCGCGCCGCTCGCTCTCACGGGGCCAAATCCGCTTGCCGCGCAAGGTTCGGACCAGCTTACAGCCGAAGCAGTGGTCCGGCGCATTCAAACCAAACTTGGCGGCGACTGGCCCTCGACCAGCCCGGACGGCTTCAAGGCCGGCGATCCTGGGACGGTCGTGAAGGGCATCGCCACCACCGCCATGGCAACTCTGGAAGTTCTGAAGGCGGCCGTCAAGGCGAACGCGAACCTGATCCTGACGTACGAGCCGACATTCTATGCACGCGCCGACGGTGCGGCCCCGGCCGCGGCAGGGCGCGGCCGCGGGACATTCGGGTTTGGCCCTGATGACCCCGTGGTAAAAGCCAAGCGCGAATGGATTGACAAGAACGGGGTAGTGGTGTTTCGCCTGCGCGACCACTGGCAGTCGCGCCAGGAGAACGAAATGGTCACTGCCCTTGCCGGCGTCCTGGGGTGGTCCAACCGGCGCATTAAAAGCGATGACGCGCTTTACGACATCCCCGCATCCAGCGCGGAAAATACTGTGGCCATGATTCGCGGCAAGCTCAAACTTCGCGGTGGGCTGCGCGCCGTAGGAGATAAGAAGGCCTCCGTCCGCCGGGTTCTTCTATATCCCGGCTCCATGACTCCGGCGGTGATGTGGCAGCGCTATTCCGAGGTGGATATGATCGTCGCCGGGGAAGTTCGGGAGTGGGAGAACACCCACTATGCCGCCGATATGTTCGCAGCAGGTGAGAAACGCGCTCTGGTGACGATCGGTCGTGTGGCGTCCGAAGAGCCCGGAATGCGCGCCTGCGCCGACTGGCTGAAAACGGTAGTGAAGGAGGTTCCGGCGACGTGGATCGACGCCGGCGATCCCTATTGGAGGCCTGCCTGATGACCGCGAACGAAGTTGTCGGCCTCATCAAGAAGAACGCGACGGCCCCGTGGAACGAACGATCTACGCGCGACCGCTTCAAGGCGGGGAATCCGGACACCACGGTCAAGGGCATCGCCACCACCATGATGACCACGTTCGACATGCTCAAGCGAGCCCATGCGGCGGGTTTAAACATGGTGATTACTCACGAAGACACCTACTGGAACGATCCCGACGATACCAAGGACCTGACCGCCAACGCGCTCTACAAGCTCAAGACCGAGTACATTCTGAAGAACGACATGGTGGTATGGCGCGATCACGACAACATGCACGCCACGAAACCCGACTACACGGTGGTGGGCGAGCTTCGTTCGGCCGGCATCAAAGGCGGCGGGAATGCGACTATGCGCCCGGGCGTCCTTACCATCCCCGAGACCACGTTCGGGGAGTTCGCCGAACAAGTGAAGCGATCGAGCGGGGCGCGGGCAATTCGTTGCGTCGGCGATCCCAAGGCCAGGGTCAGTAAGGTCCTGGTGGGCCCCGGATATGCGACACCGCGCATGACACCCGAGGTCGACGTTGTGATCGGTGGCGAGCAACAGGAAGCCGACGGCGGCTTCGATAACGTGGAATACGTCATGGACGCGGTTTCGCTCGGTATGGCCAAAGGCGTCATCATGCTCGGCCACGTGATATCCGAACAGGCCGGCATGGAGGATTTCGGGAAGTGGATCGGCATATTCATCCACGGCATCCCGATCCAATTCGTTCCGGCGGAAGAACCGTTCTGGTAAGACAGGCGACGCCGTGGGTAGTGGTATGAAGAACCGGCCCGTAAAACTGTGAGTCGTGACCTGCCCTCAAGGAGTGAGATTCGTGAGTTCGCAATATTCCCGAAACTGCCTCAGCGGGCGCCTGATGGCGGCCGCCGCTTTCATTTTTGTTACTCCCGCGTTCTGGGCCCAAACCCCGAAGTCCGACTGGCGCGACTACCTGGGCGGTCCCGATTCCGCGCACTATTCGCCGCTCAAACAGATCGATCGCGGAAACGCGGCGAAACTGCAGGTAGCCTGGACGTTTCAGACGCAAGACAATCTATCGTATGTATACAATCCGCTGGTCGTGGACAGTACCGCCTACGTCGTCGCCAAAAGCGGCAACCTGGTGGCGCTGGACGCGGCTACGGGTAAAGAGATCTGGACCCACGCCTTCGAGCGGCCGGGTGCGCCTGCCGGCGCTGCGGGCGCGCCTCGGGGCGGGATGTTCCGCTTCGGGGGTGGCGTCGCCGGCGCTCGCGGCCTGAATTACTGGGAGAGCAAAGATCACTCCGACCGTCGCATTCTGGTCGCGGTCTATAACCAGTTGCAGGAGATTGACGCCAGGACCGGTAAAATGATCGAATCGTTTGGCAGCGGCGGCTACGTCGACCTCCGCGTGGGGCTCAGCCGGGATCCCGCGAGCATCCGCCAGATTCAGTCGCGCACTCCGGGCCGGGTCTTCGAAAACCTCATCCTGTTGGGCTCCGCGCCGGGCGAAGGCTACATCTCGCCCCCAGGCGACCTCCGCGCGTACGACGTCCTCACCGGGAAACTGGTCTGGATGTTTCACACGGTGCCGCAGCCGGGCGATCCGGGGTACGACACCTGGCCCAAAGATGCCTGGAAGTACATCGGCGGCGTCAATACCTGGGGCGAAATCAGCATCGACGAAAAGCGAGGCATCGCCTATTTCCCGCTCGGCTCCCCGACCTACGATTTTTACGGCGCCGACCGCAAAGGCGACGGCCTATATGGCAATTGCCTGCTGGCGCTCGACGCCCGCACCGGCAAGCACCTGTGGCACTTCCAACTGGTGCACCATGACTTGTGGGATTACGATGCCGCGGCCGCTCCCCAGCTCATCACCGTGAAGCAGAATGGCAAGACCATCGATGCCGTGGCGCAGGCCACCAAACAGGGCTTCCTCTTCGCGTTCGACCGCGTGACCGGCAAACCCCTCTGGCCGATCGAAGAGCGCAAGGTGCCGTCCTCCTCCGTTCCCGGTGAAGCGCCTTCGCCCACTCAGCCTTACCCCACGGCCCCTCCGCCGCACGGACGCCAGCGGTTCACCGTGGACGATCTCGATCCTTACTACCTCTCGCCCGAAGAGCGCGCGGAAATGAAGGACCGGCTGCTCAGCGCTCGCAACGAGGGCCTGTTCACGCCCGCCGCTTTCATCGACACAGTCGAGATGCCGGGCAATAACGGCGGATCGATCTTCTTTACCACCGCGGCCGATCATGCCAGCGGCACCGTGTACGTAGTCACCAAGAACGTTCCGTCGATTATCAAGCTGGTGGATAATCCGCGTGCCACCGCTCCGGCCCGCGACGGCGCCGGGCGTGGAAACGACCCGGCCGCGACGGCCGCCCGGCCAACGGGGAACCCGGTTGCCGCGACGCCGGAGCAGCGCGGGCGCGCCATCTACGAGCAGAACTGCCAGCTCTGTCATGGCGCCGATTTGAAGGGCAACGGAGCCAAACTCGACACCGTCATCTCGCGCCTCGGCGTACAGACAACTCGCGATATCATCGGCCGCGGTGTGGGCGATATGCCGTCGTTCAGCAACATGCCCGAGGCGAGCCTGAGGGATCTGTTGGCGTTTCTCGGCAATCCAGGCGCCGCGCCTCCGGGAAGCGCCGCCGTCGTCGCGGCGCCGGCGTTTGGCGAGACGCCCTATCCCGAAGGCGTCGAACATCCTGCGGTGCGCTACTACACCGGCTACGGCTACGTGAGCGCGGCGATTAATCCGCCCTGGTCCACGCTGACGGCCTACGATCTGAACAAAGGCACCATCAAGTGGCAGGTGCCGTTCGGCGATAATCCAGCCGCCGGCCCCAACCTGGGTAAGGAAATGCGCGGCAACCTGTGGCCCAAGAGCGGCATCGCGGTGACCGCCAGCGGTCTCATCCTCTTCGCGAGCAACGAAGGCAAGCTGCGGATTCTGGATTCCGCGGATGGCAAACAGCTCGCCGAATATGACCTGCCGAACGGATCGCAGTGCGTGCCGGCGGTCTACGAGGCCAACGGACGGGAGTACGTATTGATCAACGCCACCGGTCCCGCCAACGATGTGAAGGTCGCCAAGGACGGCCAGGCGCCACCCGATGGACCGAAGTCGTACGTGGCGTTCGCCTTGCCGAGCGTGCGCTGACTGGCCGCCGCCACGTGGGCAGCGGATCGTTGTTCGTCGCCTGCCGATCCGGGACGACTCCGGAACGGAGCGGCCGGACCACGCACAAAATCCCTACCGTCTTACCCTCGGGCGCGCCGGCTTCATCTGATTCCAAAAGATGAACGTGCCTTTCGCACCGGACGTCACGATATCCGGCGCGCCATCGCCGTTCAGATCGGTGACCACGAATTGCGAGCCCACGCCCGAGCGATTGTGAATCAGTTCCGGAACAAATTCGGCGCCGCCTTCGGCCTTCGGATTGCGAACGGTCCGATACCAATAGAGGACCGCGGCGCCATAAGGGTCGGGATCGAGGTGGCTCTCGAGGTGAGAATAGAGGCGCTTGCCGACAATCAGATCCGGCACGCCGTCGCCATCCAGGTCGGCGAACGCCGCCGCGTGCGGCTCTGAAAACGTCACTCCGCCCGCGTTTTTGGTGCTGAAATCACCCATGATGTCGTGGCGGACGAAAGAGATATTGCCCTGCGCGTCGCGCTTTTGCTCGAACCAGGCGAGGCCCCATCCGTGCGCCGCCATCGTCGTGACCACGTCGTTAAGGCCGTCGCCGTTCACATCGTAGATTCCCATTTCGGCGCCGCCCGTGCCGAACTGCGCGGGATGAAACTTCCAGGGGCCGCTGGCCGCGCCAGACGCCGGCTGCTCCCACCATCCGCGGCTGTTTACCACGTCCATCCGGCCGTCGCCGTTGATATCGCCGATCCCCATCCCGTGTGGTCCGCCGAGGCCCGGTTCGGAGATGTTGTGCACCGTCCACACGCCCGTGGGCTTGCCGGAATCCGGCTTGGCGTACGCCAGCGTGGCGCCCTGACCGGCGAACAGAATCTCGGGTTTGCCGTCGCCGTCAATATCGCCGAAGACCTCGATCTCGGAAGTGGCGCTCGGAACCACGTTGAAGCGGTCCCATCGGCGCGATTCACCTTTGGGATTCACATACAGGTAGATCGGCCGGGAATCCACGCAGATGATGTCGGCCCATCCGTCGCCAGTGTAGTCGTACGAGTAGTAGACCATCCCTTCGGGGAAGTTGCTGCTGGGGCTGTAGCTGCGGGCCGAGGTGAACTCATGCCGCTCGGTGTACTCCGGGCCCAGGAAGTAGAACGGTCCCGCAATCACGTCCGCAACGCCGTCATGGTTGATATCGCCCACGGTCGCGCCCCACGAGTAGAAGAAGTCGTTAAGCTGCTGCATCCGGAAGTGGGCGGAAACCTCCGCCTTGGGTTCGGTCTTGCGATTCAAATCCTTCACGGCGATGTCGCGGAACCGGATCTCGCCCGTCCCCGCGGCATGCAGCGCGACAGGACCGTAGCCCATCATGTGGTCGTTTGTGGCCGAATTGCCTCCTCGCCGCCCATTCAACCCGACGGTAAGCATGTCGGTATCGAGAATGATGTCGAGCGTGTTCCAATCGGCAGTCCGCAGTTGGGGGCCGGGCGGTGTAAATCCTCCACGGCCCGCGCGTGGCGGCGCTGCGGGAGCGGCCGGTTTCGACGCCTGTTCCTGCTCTTCGGCGACCGTTTCCGCCGGTGTGGCGAAGCCCGGCACGTGTGCCGCTCCGTTGGCCCATGGGCCCGCGGCCATGCGGGCGAACTGAGCCGTAGCTCGCGGCAGGCGGTTCCGGCTGAGTTCTTTTCCATCGGCGCTCAGAGTCAGGTCATAGGTTCCGCCCTCCCCGGTAAGCGCCACGTAGACTCCCTTCCAGCCGTCGGACGTCTTTTCGGCTCGCAGCAGAATTCCGGCATCGCACTTGTCCGCGCAGCGGAACTCCGTGTACAGGTCGACGTCCTGGTAGCCTTTGTCCAGCATCAGCCAGCCGCCCTCCGGCGATTGCGGCGTGGCGGCAATTTCTCCGTTCTCCGCGCGCCAGTTCGCGTTTCCTACAACGTGCCAGCCGGTCAGGGACGATCCGCGGAACGTGAAGTCCGGCACGAAGTCGTGGGTGGCGGCGATCGCCGACAGTAAGACCAGAACCGCGGTGAGAGTCGAGATCAGAATCTTCCTGGCCATGGGCTGCTACCCCTCCTGTGGCGCGAACCGCGGGTTTCCGATATTGCGTACTGCGAATTTAGCATTGCGCTTCGCGCCCGGCTCAAAGATTATCACAGGATAGGGCCGGTAAGACCGGCACACCGCCACCCTGCCGGGACCCATCTTGTCATGCCACATCCGACTGGTCGTACCAGTGGAGGACACGAAGCGCGCGTAGCGTGTTCCATCGGCTGGGCCGATTGTCCCCGTCCTCAAGCATAAAGTGGACCTTGCCGGGGTGGGTGTTCTCCAGCAGCCAGGCGCCATCGCTTTGCTGTTTGGACCGAAGCAAATCGACCGCCTCGTCCAGGCGCGGGTCGGGGACATCCGCGACCGAGCGGAAGTACTCGAGGGCACGGAGCACGTCGTACTGCCAGCGGGTGGGAAACGAATACTGGAGCCAGGCCGGGTTCACAATTTCGCCAGTGCTTTTACGCCGGAACAACCGCCGCTGAAGCAGATACTCCTCGCCGCGGCGCCGAGCCTCGATCGAATCCGGAGTGCCGCCGGTTGCCCGCTCGTGCGCCAGCAAGCCTTCGAGGACGTTGATCGTAGTGGCGAACGACGAGCGGACGGAACCGTTTTCCGCTTCGCAGTTCCAGCCTCCGTCCGCAAGCTGCTCATCAAGCAGCCGCGCGACCACGCCATCCACATTTTCACCGAAATAGGTACCCAATGTGACGACGCGGCCGTTTATGCACGGCTCGACCTCGCCCTGGAAGAAAGGCTGCCCGGCGTGTTCCCAGCGGCAGTGGTCCCGGACTAGAGCCACCGCCCGGCGGACAGGCACAGCACCGGGGTCAACCCCGAAATCATGTAGCAATTGAAGGGTTGGCAAGGTGGCGGTCCAGGGCTGCCCCTGGTTTTCGGCGCGCCAGTTGAAGCTCCGCGCGGGGAAGCAAGCGCCCCCCGCCCATTGGCCGTCTTCGCCTTGAATCGCCAGCAGTCTGGCGCCCCAACCCTCAGTGGCCACCCGAGCGCGCTCGGCGGCGACGGCCTCATCCGAGGCTCGGACGAGATCGCGCAGCACCTGCCAGCGAATAGCGGGGTCCGCCTGGAGCAGCCAGTCCAACTCGGTCATCCGGCTGATTTTATCAAGCCGGAAACAGGGCTCACGACGGTCCACGCCCGGACCGGTCTAGCGAGGCGGCTGGCGCATCAGGACGAAAGTGGCGGATGGCTGCCAGACCAATCTTCGTTGGGGCGGCTGATCTTCGTGTGCCGGTCCGCCGACGGAGTTTTATCATGGCTGTTTGGCGGTTCTGGGAGGAATTCATGCGACTTCGCCGCGCCGGCCTTTTTCTGATTCTGATATCTTCGGCCGCACTGGCCGCGGAAACCGAGATCCAGTACCTGTCCGGAAGGGGAAAGGACGACCCCGTCCGGTGGGACTTCATGTGCGACAAAGGCCGGAACGCCAATCGGTGGTCCACCATCGGTGTTCCGTCCAACTGGCAGCTTCAGGGTTTCGGCATCTACGAATACGGCCAGCCCACACCGGCCGGTGGATGGCCCAAAACCCACGGCATCTACAAACGCACTTTCACCACTCCCGAAAGCTGGCGGGGCAAGGCTGTTTTCCTGCACTTTGAGGGCGTCATGACCGACACACGGGTCGCTATCAACGGCCAATCGGCGGGCGCCATGCACCAGGGCGGCTACTACGCGTTCGAGTACGAGATCACCGGCCTTCTCAAGCCCGCAGGACAGCAAAACGAAATTCAGGTGGACGTGGATGACGAATCGGCGAACGAGTCGGTCAACGGCGCCGAACGGCGTGCCGATTACTGGAATTACTCCGGCATTTTTCGGCCGGTCTACTTAAAGGCGGTTCCCCAGACGTTTATCGACCGGCTCGCCATCAACGCTACCGCTCAGGGATTGCTCACGGTGGACATCGCCACCGGCGATGCGCGCGCGCCAGGCGCGGGAGGTACGGCATCGCTGGAAGCACAGGTGCTCGATCATGGCAGACCGGTGGGCGAGTTGATGACATCCGCCGGCATCATGCTGAAAGGAACCACGCGTCTGACCGGTCGGGTGGTCAATCCGCGCCTTTGGAACGCCGAGTCGCCGAATCTCTATCAACTCGAGGTCCGCTTGAAGGTGGGCGATGGCGTGGTGCACATGGTTCATCAGAAGTTTGGATTCCGCACCATCGAGACGCGGCCCGGGCAAGGCTTCTTCGTCAACGGCGTGCGCGTCTTCCTCAAGGGATTTGCGCGCCACTCGTTTTGGCCGGACAGCGGCCGAACGCTTTCCGAGCAGATTTCCCGCGACGACATCAACCTCATCAAGGAAATGAACGGGAACGCCGCGCGCTCCAGCCACTACCCTCCGGACGCTCACTTCCTGGACGCGTGCGACGAGTTGGGGATCTATGTCCTCGATGAACTAGCCGGCTGGCATCGGTTTTACGACAATGAGATCGGCCCGAAACTGGTGAAGGAAATGGTGGAGCATGACGTGAACCATCCGTCTATCATCTTCTGGGACAACGGCAACGAAGGTGGGTTCAATACGACTTTGGACGGCGAATTTCCCAGGTACGACCCGCAGAAACGCCTGGTCCTGCACCCGTGGCAGGCATTCCCGCCCGGTATCGTGGACACCAAACATTACCCAACATACGATCAGTTGACCCAGTTGCTCGCCAATGACGCCGTGTTCTTCCCGACCGAGATGCTTCACGGCCTGTATGACGGCGGCTTGGGAGCAGGACTAAACGAATACTGGGACGCCATTCTCAAGAGCAAGGCCGGCGCGGGCGGTTTCCTCTGGGCGTTTGTCGACGAAGATGTGAAACGCCTGGATAAGGAGGGCGTTCTGGACTCGGCCGGCAACCAGGCGCCCGATGGCATCGTCGGCCCGTATCGCGAGAAGGAGGCCAGTTTCTACACCGTCAAGCAACTCTGGTCGCCAATTCTCGTGACGCCGCCGAATGGCGCCGCGAAATCGTATACGGTGACCAATCGCTACGCCTTCACCAATGCCGACCAGTGCACATTTGTTTGGGAGGCGATCGCCTTTGCCCGGCCGAACGATGCGAACTCCGGTTCGGTGGTGCTGGCCACCAGCACCGGCCGGGGCCGTTCGCTGACTCCGGGCGCATCGGCATCCTGGAATGGATGGGGCCCTCCGCAATCGGCGAAACAAAAACCGGACGCGACGCGGCTTCACATTTTGGACTACACCGGCCGCGTGATTCAGACCTACGTCTGGCCGGCCGGCGACCTGGCCCACCGGTTCGATCCGGCGGCCGGCAACTTTACTGTTTCGGCCTCCGAGTCCGGCGACGT